>Ga0209938_1000027_pt1 | contig 57294 bp, 44 predicted proteins | sample SalPonR2_C_D1_MG_FD_185708 | JGI IMG/M metagenome (GOLD analysis project Ga0209938, IMG submission 185708) | Salt pond soil microbial communities from South San Francisco under conditions of wetland restoration - Salt Pond MetaG R2_C_D1_MG... ... | reverse complement strand
CGACCGTCCGCGCCGGCGCGGCAGCAGTGTCTGGTCGATGATCTCCTCGTCGCCGTCTTCCTCGGCCTGCTCCCCGGCATGGGCCACGGCCGCCTCGCTTGCGGCTTCCCGGGGGGCTTCGGCGGCTGGCTGCGACTCCTCGCGACCCTCCCGGTCGCGCGCCTCGGCAGCGGCTGCCGCGGTGTCGCTGTCGGGACCGAGGATCGCCGCGAACTCGCCGCTCTGGACGATCTCGTCGAACAGGGCTGCCGACGCCGCGAGGTCGTCCCTGTCCTGCGCGACAGCGGGTCGATCGTCGTCCTCCTCCGCGGCAGCGGGTCGATCGTCGTCCTCGTCCGCTGCAGCGTCCGGCTCGGCTTCCCCTGGGCGTGGTTCCGCGGCTGCCGCTTCCACACTTTCCGTCGTTCCCACCGTTTCGGGCAGCGGCTCCGCCGGCTCCTCTGCGAGGGTGAGTTCGTCAGGCGGCGCGTCCTCCGGCGGCGCGTCCACCGGCGGCGCGTCCACTGGCGGCGCGTCCGGCGACGGCCGCGCGGCCGGACCGCCGTCCTCGTCGTCGGCCTCTGGCTCCAGCCCGACCCCGAGGGTGGTCTCATCCAGCTCGAGTTCGGCGAGCAACGCGCGCCACTCGTCCTGGTCGCCGAGATCGTCGGTCTGCACTGCATCGCCGCCGGGCATCGTCTCGGCCGGCTCTCCCGGCGGCGTCTCGGCCTGGCTGTCCGCCTGCGGCTCCGGCGCCGGATGCTCGTGCCCCGGCTCGCCCGTTTTCTCGCCGGCCTCCGCAGAGAGGTCACCGCCGAATGAGGCCAGGATCTCCTCCAGGGGGGTGTCGTCGTCGAAGCGCTGAGGCTCCGGCTCCGGCTCCGGCTCCGGCTCGGGTTCCGGCTCGGGTTCCGGCTCGGGCTCGGGCTCGGGCTCGGGCTCGGTCCCGATCGCCGGCTCCGGCTCGGGCTCGGTCCCGATCGCCGGCTCCGGCGTGGGTGCGGCTTGCGGCTGTGCTTCCGGTTCCTCTCGGGATTCCGGTTCATGCTCCGGCGGCGTTGCCGGTCCCGCCTCCTCGGCGACTTCGCGCTCGGGCGCCGGCGGTTCGGCCGTTTGCGGCGGCGGCTCGTGCGACAGCGTCGCCAGCGCATCGAATACCGCTCCGCACGCGCCGCAGCGCACCCGCCCGTGGGCGCGTTTCAGGTCTTCCGGCCCGATCTGGTAGACGGTCCGGCATTCGGTGCATTGGGTGTACACGGTCTCAGTCTTCCCGGCGCCTGCCGCTGATCATGATCCAGTCCTCGCGTGCGACCGCCGGCGCGATCTCGAACCAGGGCTCGTAGGCGGCGCGGATCTCGTCCGCCTGACTGGCGAGGATACCCGATAACACGATCTCTCCGCCGCCCCGGGTCAGTCCGGCCAGCCGTGGTGCGAGTCCGGCCAGCGGGGCGGCGAGGATGTTCGCCAGCACGACGTCGAACGCGGCGTCGCCGAGTTCGTCCGGGGCCACCACGCCGAGGCGACCCGCGACATGGTTGCGTGCCGCGTTCGCCCGCGCCGCCGTGAGGGCCTGTGCGTCGATGTCGGTGGCGACCGCCTGCCCGGCGCCGAGGAGCAGGGCGGCGATGGCGAGGATGCCCGAACCGCAGCCGTAATCGAGTACGCGGCGCCCGTCGAGGCAGGCGGCATCGAGCCATTCCAGGCACAGGGCCGTCGTCGCGTGTGTGCCGGTGCCGAAAGCGAGACCGGGGTCCATGTCCAGCACCACCGCGTCCGGCTCCTCCACCACGCTGCCGGTCGGGCATACCCAGAGGCGCTGCCCGAAGCGCATGGCGCGGAAGTCGCGCAGCCACTCCCGCTCCCACGCGCGGTCCGCCAGCGTCTCCACCCGCCAGGCTGGCAGTTCGTCCAGTTCGAGCGCGGCGCGCAGGCCGGCATTCAGGGTTTCTTCGTCCAGGCCGTCATCGAACAGCGCGGTGACGAGGGTGGCAGGCCAGAGCGGGGTCTCGCCCGGCGCGGGCTCCAGTACCGGTGAATCGCCGGCGTCCGAATAGGTGACGGCGCCGGCCCCCAGGCCCTCCAGCGCCTCCTCCACCCGCTCGGGGTCGAGGCCGTCCAGAGCCATGGTGAACTGACGCCAAGACATCCTGCCGGCGCCGGTTCACAGACCGAGGCGCTTCTCCAGATAGTGTATATTCGTGCCGCCGGTCTTGAAGGCCTGGTGGGTCATGATCTCCTGGTGCAGCGGCACGTTGGTCTTTATGCCCTCGATCACGATCTCGCTCAGCGCGATTTGCATGCGGGCGATGGCCGACTCCCGGTTCTCCCCGTAGGCGATCAGCTTGCCGACCATCGAGTCGTAGTAAGGGGGCACCCGGTAGCCGCTGTAGAGATGGCTGTCCACGCGGATGCCGGGCCCGCCCGGCGAGTGCCAGAGCTGGACCATGCCGGGCGAGGGCATGAACGTCTTCGGGTCCTCGGCGTTGATGCGGCACTCGATGGCGTGGCCGGTGACGCGAATGTCGGACTGCGTGAACTGGAGCTTCTCGCCGGCGGCGATGCGCAGCTGCTCCTTCACGATGTCGACGCCGGTGACCATCTCGGTGACCGGGTGCTCCACCTGCAGGCGGGTGTTCATCTCGATGAAGAAGAACTCGCCGTCCTGGTAGAGGAATTCGAAGGTGCCGGCGTTGCGGTAGCCGATCTCCTGGCAGGCCTGCACGCAACGCGATCCGATTCGCTCGCGCTCCTCGTCGCTGAGCCCCGGCGCCGGGGCTTCCTCGATGACCTTCTGGTGGCGGCGCTGCATGGAGCAGTCGCGCTCGCCGAGGTGCACGGCGTTGCCGTGAGCGTCGGCCAGCAGCTGGAACTCGATGTGCCGCGGCCGTTCCAGGAATTTCTCCATGTAGACCTGGTCGTTGCCGAAGGCGGCCTTGGCCTCGGCCCGGGTCACGTTGATGGCGCCGAGCAGGGAGGCCTCGCTGTGGACCACCCGCATGCCGCGTCCGCCGCCGCCGCCGGCCGCCTTGATGATCACCGGATAGCCGATATCGCGGCCGAGGCGCAGGTTCTCGTCGCCGTCCTCCCCGAGGGGGCCGTCGGAACCGGGCACGCAGGGCACGCCTGCCGCCTTCATGGCGCGGATGGCCGAGACCTTGTCGCCCATCAGGCGGATGCTCTCGGCCTTCGGGCCGACGAAGATGAAACCGCTCTTCTCGACGCGCTCGGCGAAGTCGGCGTTCTCCGACAGGAAGCCGTAGCCCGGATGCACGGCCACGGAGTCGGTGACCTCGGCGGCGCTGATGATGGCCGGCATGTCCAGGTAGCTCTCGGCGGAGGAGGGCGGGCCGATGCAGACGGTCTCGTCCGCCAGCAGCACGTGTTTCAGGTTGGTGTCGGCCGTGGAGTGCACGGCGACCGTCTTGATGCCCATCTCCCGGCAGGCGCGCAATATCCTGAGCGCGATCTCGCCGCGGTTGGCGATGACGACTTTTTCGATCATGGTGCGCTCAGGAGCCGGCGCGCTGGTCGATCACGAACAGCACCTGGCCGTATTCCACCGGCTCGCCGTTCTGCACCCGGATCGATTTCACCACGCCGTCCACGTCGGCCTCGATCGGGTTCATCATCTTCATGGCCTCGACGATGCACAGCGTATCGCCGGCCTTGATCCGGTCGCCGATCTGCACGAACGGGCTTGCCCCCGGAGCCGGCGCGGCGTAGAAGGTGCCCACCATCGGCGAGGTGACCACGTGGCCCTCCTCCTCGGGCTCCCGGGCCGGCGCGGCGGGCTCGGCGGCGGGCGCGGCGGGCTCCGGCGACGGGTTGGCGGGCGCTGGCTGCTGCATCGGGTAGTGGGCCATCTGCGGCGCGGCCACCATGGTATTGGCCGGGTAGCGGCTGATGCGCACCGCCTCCTCGCCCTCGGTGATCTCGATCTCCGCGATGCCGGATTCCTCGAGCAGCTCGATGAGCTTCTTGACCTTTCTTATATCCATGCGCTTGCCTTCTCTTATGAGTCCGTCAGCCTGCGGTGCAGTGCCAGCAGGGCGAGTTCGTAGCCGATGACGCCCAGGCCGACGATGGTGCCGTCGGCCACGTCGGAGAAATAGCTGTGATGGCGGAAGCCCTCCCGCGCGTGCACGTTCGAGAGATGGACTTCGACAAAAGGCCGGCCGACGGCCAGGAGGGCGTCGCGGAGCGCGATACTGGAGTGGGTATAGGCGCCCGGGTTCACGATCAGGGCGCGGGTGCCGTCGTCGGCGCAGGCCTGCACCCGGGCCACGAGCTCGTGCTCGGCGTTGCTCTGGAAGCAGATCAGCTCGTGGCCGAACTCGTCGGCCAGATTACGCAGACGCTCCTCCACCGCGGCCAGGCTCTCGTCGCCGTAGACCGTGGGTTCCCGTTTGCCCAGCAGGTTCAGATTGGGCCCGTTCAAGAGGAGCAGCCGCGGCATGATCAGTCCAGTAGACTGCCTTTTCAGCGAAGTTAGCGGCGAGTTTAACGCCCATAGACGGCAATTGCACAATAATTGCCATCAGCAGGCGTCATCGGGAACCCCCGCACAGCGGGGTGCGGCGGCGCGCGGCGGGGGGGTCCGCCGCCGGGTCAGATATCGGCGAGAGCCTGCCTGGCGGCGTCGGCGGGCAGCGTGCCGTCGAGGAAGTCCCGCAGCACGGACGCCATGGCCTCGGCCTGGTCGGCGTTGAATTCGCCCACGTGGACGTTGAGGAGTTCCCCGTCCGGGGCGACGATCAGCGTGAAGGGCAGGCCGAGGAAGTCGATGCCGAAGCTCTCCGCGGCGGCGATGGCCTCCTCCTGGCCGATCAGCACCGGGTAATTGAACTCCATCTCGGCGGCGTAGTCCGCCACCGGTTCGGCGTCGTCGATGGCGATGCCGATGACCTGGATGCCCGCCTCGCCGTGCCGGGCCTGGATGTCTTTCAGCAGCGGGATCTCCCGCCGGCAGGGAGCGCACCAGGTGGCCCAGAAGTTGATCACCCGCAGCTTGCCGTCCCAGTCGGCGAGGGTGCGGGTGCGGCCGTTCAGGTCGGGCAGGCTGAAGTCCCCGGTTTCCGCCTGCGAGGCGCTGGCCCGCATCTCGGCGGCGGTTCGGTCGGCCGGCCCGGCGGCGGGACTCTCCGGCGGCAGCAGCAGGCGGGACAGCCACATGCCGGCGGCGACCGATACCGCGAGTACGAGGACCATCAGGATGCGGGGCATATCAGTCTGCCTGTGCGGTCACGGCGGCGGGCGCCGGAGAGATGGCCCGGGCCGCATGAGCGGCGAACTCGTCGGCCGGCATGAAGCCCACCACCTGGTAGGCGCGGCGCTCCTCGCCGTCCGGTCCGAAGAATATGATCGAGGGCGGCCCGAAGATGCGGAAGTGCTTCAGCAGTGCCTGGTCCCGCTCGTCGTTCGCGGTCACGTCCGCCTGCAGCAGGACGACGCCGTCGAGTTCCGCCTGCACCTCGGGGTCGCTGAAGGTGTACTTCTCCATCTCCTTGCACGAGACGCACCAGTCGGCATAGAAATCGAGCATCACCGGCTGGCCGCGGGTCGACGCCTCGGCCACCGCCTGTTCGAGGTCGGCCACGGTCTTGATGCGGCGGAATTCCAGTTCCTCGTGGGCCGCGGCCGCGCCGCCGCCCGCCGCCGCTACCCGCGTGCCGGCGAGGGGCTGCAGCGGATCGTCGCCGCCGGACAGAGCGCCGAGCAGCAGGACGGCGCCGTAGAACATCGCCAGCACGCCGAAGCCCTTGCCGAGTTTCTGCGCCCCGCCCGATTCCGGCGTCAGCGGCGTCAGCGCGCCAAGGAAGACGCCGGCCATGAAGATGAGTACCGCCCACAGAGCCAGGATGACGGCGCCGGGCAGCACACGGTCCAGCATCCAGATGGCCAGTCCCAGCATCACGAAGCCGAAGGCGTTCTTCACCGCCACCATCCAGGGGCCTGCCTTCACCATCAGCTTGCCGGCGGAAGCGCCCACCGCGAGCAGCGGCGCGCCCATGCCGAGGCTCAGCGCGAACAGGGCCGCCGCGCCCCGGAAGACGTCGCCCGTCTGACCGATGACCGCCAGTGCCGCCACCAGCGGCGGCGCCACGCAGGCGGTGACGATCAGCGAAGACAGCGCGCCCATGACGAAGGCGCCCACCATGGTGCCGCTCTTCTGCTTGCCGCTGAGCGCGGCGACGCGGGTCTGTATGGAGGAGGGCATCTGCAGGTCGAAGGCGCCGAACATGCCTGCCGCCAGGAGCACGAACAGGCCGGCGAACGTCACCAGGATCCAGGTCTGCTGGAAGATGGTCTGGGCCTGCTGCCCGGCGGCGGCGAACAGCGCGCCGGCCACGGTGTAGGTGAGCGCCATGCCCATCACGTAGGAGAGCGACAGCGTGAAGCCGCGCCGCGGCGTCACGTCCTTGCCCTCGCCGGCGATGATGCCGGAGAGGATGGGGATCATCGGCAAGACGCAGGGCGTCAGGGCGAGCAGCAGGCCGGCGCCGAAGAAGGTGGCGAGCACCGCTGCCAGGTTGCCCTCGCCAATCAGTGTGGCCAGGCGATCCTGCTCGGAGACGGGCGCGGCCGCCATCGCCTCGTCCGCCGGCCGCGGGGCATCGGCGGCCGTGGCCGGCGGCAGGGAGACGCTCACCTCGCGCTTGAGCGGCGGGTAACAGATGCCGTCCTCGGCGCAGCCCTGGAAGCCGAGCTCCAGCACCAGGCTCTGCCCCTCACGGCTGGCCCGGTTCAGCGGCACCCGCGCGACGACCTCGTCGTAGTAGACCTCGGTCTCGCCGAAATACTCGTCGAACTTCTTCTTGCCCGCCGGCGTCTGCAGGGCGCCGAGCTGCACGCCGTCGCTGACGGCGGCCGCCGTCAGCTTGTCGCGATAGAGGTAATAACCGGGCTCGATCTGCCAGGCCAGCTCGACGGTGTAGGGGTCCAGCGCGCTCACCACCGGCCGGAACGCGACGTCCGGCGGCAGGAACTCGCCGCCGCCGGTCGCGGCCAGGCCGCCGGAGGAGCGGCCGCTGCCGAATGGCGAGAGGCTCGGCGACGGAGCCGGTGCGCTGCCGGCGAGCGTCACCTCGGTGGTCCAGCGCTGCGGCGGATAACACAGCCCGATGTCGGCGCAGCCCTGGGAGCGGAGTTCGAGGGTCGCGGTGCCTGCGCCCTCGTTCACGTAGGGCACCTGCATGACGAAGTCGCCCCGGTAGATCTCCTGGCGCCCGAAGTACTCGTCCTCGTGGATCTGGCCCGTGGGCAGCGTGGGCTCGCCCAGCAGGACGTCGTCGCTGTCGGTGCCGACGCCGAGCTTCTGGCGGTACAGGTAGTAGCCGGGTTCCACGGTCCAGCGCACGAGCAGCGACTCGCCGGTGTCCTCGACCTGGTAGCGGAATGCCTGCTCGGGGCGAAGCAGGTCCTCCGGCGACACCGCATGGGCCGGCGGCGCGAAGCCGGCCGCAACGCTGCCGATCATCGCGACCACGGTCAGGAAGGCCGCGACCGGGGCGGCGGCGGCGTTCGCCGGACGGCGGGAGGAATGTCTGTTCGGGCTCATGCTGTCTCTCATTACCGGCGCTGCCTCGGACGGCCCGCCGTCGGGTCGCCCCGCAGACGGACAGCCACATAGTGTGACCGCGCCGGAGGCGGGATTATTCCTTCTCCGTCACAGAATCGTCCACGGCTGAGACCGATGCGGCGACCCAGTCCAGATAGGCCGAGGACCCCGCCGTGACCGGCGTGGCGATGACCTCCGGGACGTCATAGGGATGGAGTTCCACGACGCGGGCCTCCAGTTCCGGCCACGCCGCCTCGGTGGTCTTCGCGATCAGCAGCAGCTCGGATTCGTCGCAGACCTCGCCTTCCCAGCTGAAGACCGAGCGCAGCGGGCCGACGATGTTCACGCAGGCCGCCCGCCTCTCCGCGACCAGCGCGGCAGCAATGCTGCGGGCGGTCTCCTCGTCCGGGCAGGTGCAGAGCACTATCAGCGTCTTTGACATAACGGTCTCCCTCGCCGGCGCCGAGGATAGCGGGCGGCGGCCGCCCTGTCATGACTCCGCAAGCCGCGGCGGCTCTTGAAATTTGGCTGACCGGCACTATCATTAGCACTCACTGATGGCGAGTGCTAACAGCACGGTCATCCAGAATTCCATAATTCATCGCAAAAACAGCAGTTTACCAGAAGGAGACGCACCCATGCAGATTCGTCCGCTTCACGATCGCGTGATTATCAAGCGCATGGAGGAAGAGCGCACCACCCCCGGTGGGATCGTGATTCCCGATACGGCCGCCGAAAAGCCGATCAAGGGCGAAGTCATCGCCGTCGGCAAGGGCAAGATCCTCGAGAACGGCGAAGTCCGTGCCCTCGACCTGAAGGAAGGTGACAAGGTGCTGTTCGGCAAGTACAGCGGCACCGAGGTCAAGGTGGAAGGCGAGGACTACCTGGTGATGAAAGAAGACGACGTGATGGCGGTCATCGAAGGCTGAGCCCCGCGTCGATCATCGTTAAACACCAACTGAATTTACGAAAAGAGGAATAGAGACAATGTCTGCAAAAGAAGTCCGTTTCAGCGATGACGCCCGTCACAAGATGATGGCCGGCGTGAACGTGCTGGCGAACGCCGTCAAGGTGACCCTGGGCCCGAAGGGCCGCAACGTCGTGCTCGACAAGAGCTTCGGCGCACCCACTGTCACCAAGGACGGCGTGTCGGTGGCCAAGGAGATCGAGCTCGAGAACAAGTTCGAGAACATGGGCGCCCAGATGGTGAAGGAAGTCGCCTCCCAGACCTCCGACGTGGCCGGTGACGGCACCACCACGGCGACCGTGCTGGCACAGGCCATCCTGCGTGAGGGCCTGAAGGCCGTCGCCGCGGGCATGAATCCCATGGATCTCAAGCGCGGCATCGAGCAGGCGTCCACCGCCGTGGTCGAAGAGCTGCACAAGCTGTCCAAGCCCTGCGAGGACGACAAGGCCATCGCCCAGGTGGGCTCCATCTCCGCCAACTCCGACACCGAGATCGGCGAGATCATCGCCGAGGCGATGAAGAAGGTGGGCAAGGAAGGCGTGATCACGGTCGAGGAAGGCCAGGCGCTGACCAACGAGCTCGAGGTCGTGGAAGGCATGCAGTTCGACCGCGGCTACCTGTCGCCGTACTTCATCAACAATCAGCAGAGCCAGTCGGCCGAGCTGGATAACCCCTTCATCCTCCTGTATGACAAGAAGATCTCGAACATCCGCGATCTTCTGCCGGTACTGGAGAACGTCGCCAAGTCCAGCCGCCCGCTGCTGATTGTCTCCGAGGACGTCGAAGGCGAGGCTCTCGCCACGCTGGTAGTCAACAACATCCGCGGCATCGTGAAGGTGGCTGCGGTGAAGGCGCCCGGCTTCGGTGACCGTCGCAAGGCCATGCTGCAGGATATCGCCATCCTGACCGGCGGCCAGGTGATCTCCGAGGAGGTCGGCCTCTCCCTGGAGAAGGCCACGCTGGAGGATCTCGGCGAGGCCAAGAAGGTGCAGATCACCAAGGAGAACACCACGATCATCGACGGTGCGGGCCGCACCCAGGAGATCGAGGGCCGCGTCGAGCAGATCCGCGCCGAGATCGAGGAGTCTTCCTCGGACTACGACCGCGAGAAGCTGCAGGAGCGGGTCGCCAAGCTCTCCGGCGGTGTCGCCGTGATCAAGGTCGGCGCTGCCACCGAGGTGGAGATGAAGGAGAAGAAGGCCCGCGTCGAGGACGCGCTGCACGCCACCCGTGCCGCCGTCGAGGAAGGCGTGGTGCCCGGCGGTGGCGTCGCCTTCATCCGGGCCCGCACCGGCATCGACAAGCTCGAGGGCAAGAACCAGGATCAGACCACGGGAATCAACATCCTGCGCCGCGCCCTGGAAGAGCCGCTGCGCCAGATCGTCAGCAACGCCGGCGGCGACGCCTCGGTGGTGCTGAACGCCGTCGCCGAGGGCAAGGGTAACTACGGTTACGACGCCGCCACCGGCGAGTTCGGCGACATGGTCGAGCTGGGCATCCTGGATCCGACCAAGGTGAGCCGTTCGGCGCTGCAGAACGCGGCTTCCGTCTCCGGCCTGCTGCTGACCACCGAAGCGATGGTGGCGGACGCGCCGAAGGAGGAAGACCACCCGCCGATGCCCGACATGGGCGGAATGGGCGGCATGGGCGGCATGATGTAACACGTCGTCGCCCGGTTTCGACCGGCAGCCTCATCGAGGCGAAAACCCCGTCCGGCCCAGCCGGGCGGGGTTTTCTTTTGCCCGATCAACAGACGGTCACCAGACGATCCGCTGTCCGTCCCAGGCGAAGAAGCCGCCGTTGTCGTCATCCCCGAGTCCGTCGATGACTCCGAGCAGCTGTCGGGCGGCCCGCGGCGCGTCGAACAACTGCTCCTCGGGAACCCGCGACTGGAACGGCGCCGAAAGTCCCGTATCCACGGTGCCGGGATGGAGTGCGACGACGAGGGTGCCCCGATGGCGCCGGGGCAGTTCGATGGACAGGTTCTTCGTGAGCATGTTCTGGGCGGCCTTCGAGGCCCGGTAGGCGTACCAGCCGCCGAGCCGGTTGTCGCCGATGCTGCCGACCCGCGCGGACAGGCTGGCGAATACCGCGCGTTCGCGCCGCGGCAGCAGGCCGGCGAAATGCTTTGCCACCAGCAGCGGACCCCACGCGTTTACGGCGAAACTGCGCTGCAGCGCCTCGGGGGTCACCTCGGACAGCCTGCGTTCCGGCCGCACCGCGTCGCCGTCGTGCAGCAGGCCGGCGCAGTTGATGATGAGAGAGAGCCTCTCGACGCGCTCCGCGACGACGCGGGCCGCGGCTTCTATGCCGGCTTCGCTGGTGACGTCCAGCGGGACGGTCACCAGCCGGTCGCCCATGTCCCGGCGCACCGCCGCCAGTGCCTCCGAGCCGTCCGGATCCCGGCTCGTCGCGATCACGTGCGCTACCGACGGCGAGCCCCCCAGCGCGGCGCAGAAGGCTGCCCCGATGCCGCGGCTGGCACCCTGTATCATCACGTTCATGGGAGCGTCGAAACTGCCGAGCTGGATGTCCGTCATGGGAGGCTCCGGGAACCGTCGTGTCCGTCTGGTACTCGAACAGGGTATTCGGGCGGCCGCCGCGCACGGATGCCCGGCGGCATGGCGCTGTCCGGCATTGAAAAGGGCAGCGGCTGCCCCCATTTTCCGCGATGTGTGGAGAGCAATGGCGCGCGGCGCCCCGGTGACATGAAGGAAAGCATCCTCGAACTCGTCAATCGTACCGAGACACAGGCGCCCGCCGCGCTGCGCGTGGACGTCATCGCGGACTTCGTCTGCCCGTGGTGCTACATCGGCAAGCACCGCCTGGACGAGGCGCTCGCCTCCGTGCTGGGACCGGTCCAGGTCGCCTGGCACCCCTTCCAGCTCAACCCCGACATGCCCGACGACGGCATGCCCCTGGAGGACTACCTGCGCGACAAGTTCGGCGAGCCCGAGGCGCTGCAGCCCGCCCTGGACCAGCTGAGTCGTCTGGGCGCCGCCGAAGGCCTCGAGCTGGACTTCGACCGCATCGCCCGCGTGCCCAACACCCGGGCGGCGCACCGCCTGATGAAGCTGGCGGAGATCGAGGGCCGCCAGAACGAGCTCGCCGGCCGGCTCTTCCGGGCGTTCTTCGGCGAAGGCCGCGACATCGGCCGACACGACGTGCTGGTGGATCTGGGCCGGGAAGCCGGCCTGACGCCCGAGGCGGCCGCGCAATATCTGGACGACGAGCGCATCGACCGCATCGTGCTGGCGGAGGAGGAGCAGGCTCGCAAGGCCGGCGTGACCGGCGTGCCGGACTATATGATCAACAAGCGCCTGTTCGTGATCGGCGCCCAGAGCGAAGCCACCTTGCTCGGCGCTTTCGACCGTGCCATGTTCGGCGAGGACAGCGATCTGACGGTCTCGGATACGCTGCACTGAGCGCCGGGGCCGTGCGGGAACGGCGGCACGGATTCGGAAGGAGTTCTTTTTTTGGCTGAGGAAATGCAGGCGGTGCGCCTGGAGCGCTACCGTGACGAGGAAGGTCTGCGTCTGGCCGCCACGGAACGGCCCGTGCCCGGCCCCGGCGAGGTGCTGGTCCGCGTGCGTGCGGCCGGCGTCAACCCGGTGGACTGGAAGATCGCGGACGGTTTCGGTGAGTTCCTCGGCCTGACCCCGCCGCTGACGCTCGGCTGCGAGCTGGCGGGCGACGTGTCCGCCGTGGGCGAGGGCGTGGATTCGTTCGCCGTCGGCGAGCCGGTATTCGGCTATGTCTCGCTCGAGCGCTGCGGCTGCTATGCCCGTTACGCCATCGCCATGCCGACCGAGATCGCCCGCAAGCCGGACGAACTCTCCTATGCGCAAGCGGCGGCTGTGCCGGTGGCAGGGGAGACCGCCTGGCAGGCGCTGGTGGAGACGGCGCGGCTGGCGGCGGGCGAGCGGGTGCTGATCCATGCCGCCGCCGGCGGGGTCGGCTCCGTGGGGGTACAGCTGGCGAAATCCCTCGGGGCGACGGTGATCGGTACCGCCTCGGGCCGCAACGAGGACTTCGTCCGCGGAATCGGCGCAGACGGTTTCGTCGACTACACCGCCGGCCCGTTCGAGGATGCCGTGGAGCCGGTCGACGTGGTATTCGACACCGTCGGCGCCGACACGCTGCGCCGCTCTTTCAACGTATTGCGGCCTGGCGGCCGTCTGGTGAGCATCGTCGAGGTGCCGGACCCGGACTGGGCCGATCAGGCCGGGGTCTCGGCAGAGATGATCGCCGTGCTGCCGGAGGGCGCGCAGCTCGCCGAACTCGCCGCCATGATGAGCCGCGGGGAGCTCCGGGTGCACGTCGCGCGGCGCTATCCCCTGGCCGAGGCGCTCGACGCGCTGGCCGAGAGCCGCTCGGGCCACGTGCGGGGCAAGCTGATCGTCGAGCCCTGAAATTCGCCGGCGGGGGGCCGGGCAGGCCCCCTTGTTCAGCCCTGGCGCCGGCGCGCCAGCCAGTCGAGCAGGATGGCGTTGAAGGCTTCCGGCCGCTCCTGCTGGGTCCAGTGGCCGCAGTCGCCGAGCCTGTGGATCTCCAGGTCGTCCACGTAGTCGCGCATGGCCTCGATGTGGTGGGGCGCGATCAGCACGTCGTCCTCGGCGCCGACGAACAGCGCCGGTACGCGCACCCGCTGCTCGACCCCCTCGGTGAGCTCCCAGTTGCGCGTCCAGTTGCGGTACCAGTTGATGGGGCCGGTGAAGCCGCCGCGCCGGAACGCCTCGACGAAGACCTGCAGGTCCTCCTCCGACAGCAGATCCTCGCCCCTGGGCGGCTCGTCCATGGCGGTCAGCATGCTGAACGGCCGGCGCTTGTCATCGGGGATCTGTTCGAACGCCTCGCGGGTCACCGGCAGCCGCCGCATCATCGCGCGGAAGTAGCGCTCCGGGTCGGCGGCGAAATGCCGGTCCGCCTCGTCGGAGTCCTGGAAGTTCACGATGTAGAAATCGGGCCCCAGCAGCCGGCGCATCATGATCACGGGGTCCGCCGGCGGCCGTGGGTAGAAGGGGATGTTCACGGCGACCACGCCGCGCATGCGCTCCGGCGCCAGCAGCGCCATCTGCCAGACCAGCAGTGCGCCCCAGTCGTGGCCCACGAACCAGGCGCGCTCGAGGCCGAGGGTGTCGAGCAGGCCGGTCATGTCGCCCACCAGGTGGCGGATATCGTAATCGGCGACGTGTGCGGGTTTGTCCGTGGCGCCGTAACCGCGCTGGTCGGGCGCGATCGCCCGGTAGCCGGCATCGGCGAGCGCGGGCAGCTGCAGGCGCCAGGAATACGCGAGTTCCGGGAAGCCGTGACAGAGTACGACGGTCTCGTCCTCGCTCTCGCCCTGACCCTGCTCGTGGATCGCCATGCGGATGCCGTTGGTGTCGATGTACCGGGGTGCCGGGAAGTCGCTGCTCACGCCGTGCTCCTTGGGCTCGGGATTGCGGAACAATCGGGAGGAGGCACAGGGTAGCCGAGCATCCCGGCTGCGGCGACCACCGTCGCCTGTGGGCTTGCCTTTTCCCCCGCCCGGCGCTAGGTTCCGCGTCTGAGGCGTCGATGGGGACAGTAGCCACCCGGCGCCGGTCTCGAGCGAGCGGGGGACGGTGGGAGCCTCGCGGCCGGCGGGCGGTGAACATCACCCCGGAGCCGTCGACCGAAAGGGTGGCCGTGCCGCCCGAGTAGGCTCGACCGGGTGGCCGCCGATATACGGCCGCGGGTTGCCACGGCCGTTTGTTATTGTCGTGACGGCCCCTCGAGGTCCGGCCCGGGAGGGCCGGGCGGAAACCGGGTGGTACCGCGGTGCATGAGGAATCACATCGCCCCGGGCGCTTGACGGCGCCCGGGGTTTTTTCGTTGGACGGGATGAAATGAAGCTGAGAGAAGTCGCCAGCCGCTACGATGGCCCGGCCCTGGAGGACGAGGTGCTCTCGTTCTGGCGCGAGCACCGCATCTTCGACAAGACGCTGGCGGCGAGCCGCGGCCGGCCGCAGTGGAGTTTCAACGAGGGTCCGCCGACCGCCAACGGCCGGCCCGGCATCCACCACGTGCTCGCGCGCACGTTCAAGGACGCCTTCCCCCGCTACCGCACCATGCGCGGCTACCACGTGCCCCGGAAAGCGGGCTGGGATACCCACGGCCTGCCCGTCGAGCACGAGGTGGAGAAGGAGCTCGGCATCTTCGACAAGAAGGAGATCGAGCGCCAGGTGGGCATCGACGAATTCACCCGCCGTTGCCGCGAGTCGGTCATGCGCTACATCGGCGACTGGGAGAAGATGACCGAGCGCATGGGCTTCTGGGTGAACCTGGAGGAGGCCTACTACACCCTCGACAACAGCTACATCGAGTCGGTGTGGAACCTGCTGAAGCGCATCTGGGACCAGGGCCTGATCTACCGCGGCTACAAGGTGGTGCCCTACGACCCGCGCATCGGCGCCACGCTGTCCTCCCACGAACTCGCCCTCGGCTACAAGGAGGTGGAGGACCCCTCCATCTACGTGCGCTTCGCCGTGGCCGACGAGGAGGAGACCCACTTCCTGGTGTGGACCACCACGCCGTGGACGCTGCCGTCGAACCTGGCGCTGGCCGTGCACGAGGATGTGGACTACGTCTACGTGGGCCATGGCGAGGAGACGCTGATCCTGGCCGAGGCGCTGGTGCCGGCGGTGTTCGGCGACGAGCCGGTGGAGGTCATCCGCCGGGTGAAGGGCCGCGACCTGGTGGGCATGCACTACGAGCAGCTGTTCGGCTATCTGTCGGTGGCCGATGACGTCGATGCCTTCCGGGTGCTGGCGGCGGAGTTCGTCAGCACCGAGGACGGCACGGGCATCGTGCACATCGCGCCGGCCTACGGCGTCGACGACCTGGAGCTCGGGCAGGCGCACGGGCTGCCGGTGCTGCACGGCGTCGGGCTGGACGGGTGTTTCCTGCCCGAGGTGGAACCGGTGGCCGGCGTGTTCTTCAAGGACGCCGATCCGGTGCTGATCGACCTGTTGAAAGAGCGCGGGCAGATGTTCCGTGCGGGCAGCTACGTGCACAACTACCCGTTCGGCTGGCGCACCGGCGACCCCGTGATCTACTACGCCAAGGATGCCTGGTACATCCGCACGTCCGAATTCCGGGACCGCATGGTGGCGCTGAACCGCACCATCAACTGGGTACCGGAGAACATCCGCGAGGGCCGCTTCGGCAACTGGCTGGAGAACAACGTGGACTGGGCCCTGTCCCGGGAACGGTTCTGGGGCACGCCGCTGCCGGTCTGGACCGACGGCGAGGGCCGTTATCGCTGCATCGGCTCGCTGGCGGAGCTGGAGGAACTCACCGGCCGCAGGCTCGAGGGCCTCGACCTGCATCGCCCGGCGGTGGACGACGTCACCTTCGAGGCCGACGGCGCCACCTGGAGTCGCGTGCCCGAGGTGATCGACTGCTGGTTCGACTCCGGCGCCATGTCCTACGCCCAGTGGCATTACCCGTTCGAGAACGTGGAGGCGTTCCGGGCCCACTTCCCGGCAGACTTCATCTGCGAGGCCATCGACCAGACCCGGGGCTGGTTCTACACCCTGCACGCCATCGCCACCATGGTCTCGGACAGCGTCGCTTACCGCAACGTTATCTGCCTCAGCCACATCGTGGACGAGGACGGCAAGAAGATGTCGAAGTCTCTCGGCAACATCGTCGATCCCTACGACGTCTTCGACAAGGTGGGTGCCGATCCGCTGCGCTGGTACTTCCTGGCGCGCATCTCGCCGGACCAGCAGAAACGGATCTCGGTGGACATCGTGGCCGACGTGGCCAGCTCCTTCGTCAATACCTTCTGGAATACCTACGGCTTCTTCGTGCTGTACGCGCGCCTGGACGAGGTGGACCTGTCCGCGGACGTGCCGCCGGCCTCGCGGCCGGAGATCGACCGCTGGGCGCTCGCGCTGCTGGCCGATACCGAGCGGCGGGTGAGGGAGTCGCTGGATGCCTACGACGCGCGGGCTGCCGGCGTCGCCATCGAGGAGTTCGTCGATCAGCTGAGCAACTGGTACGTGCGGCGCAACCGGCGGCGGTTCTGGAAGTCGGCGGCGGGCGAGGACAAGCAGTCCGCCTACCTGACACTGTACGAATGCCTGGATACGGCGCACCGGCTGATGGCGCCGTTCACGCCGTTCCTGTCCGAGCACGTCTACCAGAATCTGGTGCGCAACGTGTATCCGGAAGCGCCGGAGAGCGTGCACATGACGGCCTGGCCCGAGCTGCCCGTGGAGTGGCGCGATCCGGACCTGCTGTTCGAGTTCGACGTGGTCCAGAAGGTGGTCGGGCTCGGCCGGGCCGCCCGCGCGCAGACCGGTTTCCGCACGCGCCAGCCGCTGGGCCGCCTGCTGCTGCGGGTGCCGGACGATGCGGCGGCGGAGGGGGCAGGGAGCCACCGGGCGCAGATCCTCGAGGAACTCAACGTGAAGGAGCTCGAGTTCATCGCGCGCGACGCCGAGCTGGTGGAATACCGCATCAAGCCGAACCTGCCGAGGATCGGCAAGCGCTACGGCAAGCTGGTGCCGGCCATCCGCGAGGCGCTGGCGGCGGCGGACGGTGCGGCCATCGCGGCCGCGGCCGCCGCCGGGCGGGACTTCACCCTCGAGGCCGGCGGCGAGACTCTGGAGTTCGGCCCGGAGGACGTGCTGGTGGAGACCAGCTCCGCCGAGGGCTTCGCCTGTGCGGAGGAGGGCGGCTATCTGGTGGCGCTGGACACCCGGCTGGACGATGCCCTCGTGCGCGAGGGCCTGGCCCGCGAACTCGTGCGCACCGTGCAGGACGCGCGCAAACAGGCCGGCCTCGAGGTCTCGGACCGCATCGCGCTGGCGATCAGCGGCACGTCGGGCGTGGAGGAGGCGCTGGCGGAATACCGGGACTACGTCATGCACGAGACGCTGGCCGTCGAGTGGGCCCCGGCGGACATGAAGGACGCCTGGATCACCGAGAAGCGGCTGGACGATGAGGAATGGCGGATTGCGCTGCGGGTGAGCGACGGCGACGGGTCTTCATAAAACCGTCATCCCGAAGGGTGTTGTAAGCCGTTCCGCTATTTTGCTATAAGAAAAGGTCCCAAGTGACTGGTTGGCGTGGGGCACCGCCACAAGCCGGCAAAATGAGCGAAAACGAGCCGCGCGGGTTCCGCCCAGTCAGCTCTCCGAGGGCCGCCGCAGACCGGCGGAGATTAGAAGAACAAAATCGGGAGAGCCCATGTCGCCCCTGACCAAGCACTTTCAGGAAGCGGTGCTCGCGCTGGCAGGTCATGCACCGATCAAGCAGCGGCTGGTGTGCGCCTACAGCGACCACCTGAGCGCCGTGCACGACGAGGACCTGCCGCGGCGTCTTCTGGGCCGCTTCTCCGACCTGCGCCGGCGCCTGCACAGCGTGACGCCGCTGAACGGGGAAGGACCGGTGCGCGCCTCGGTCCGCAAGATGAGCGGCCCCGAGGCCGCCGACTGCGCGAAGATCATCGTCGCGCTGTACGGCGAGCTCGCAAGTTGGGAGGCGGCCGCAGGCACGGGACCGCTGCACCTGGTGCGGGCCCCGGAGCTGGAAGACGTTCCGGATTTCCTCCTGAAGTCCTGACCGCGCTGTTGTAGGAGGGGCTTCAGCCCCGATCTTCGCCGGGATGGCCGAGCGCTAATCGGGCCTGAAGGCCCTCCTACGTGTTCTGGAGGGTGGCGCGGAGGGCGCGGGAGGCGTAGCGGGCGAGGTGGGCGCTGACCGCCGGCGGCGGGCGGCGTGCGCTGCGGGGACCGCGGCGCATGAGCATGGCGCGGAACGCCGGACTGGTGGCCAGGTGGAAGCGGAGTTCGTCGCCGTAACGGGCGAGGAAGGGCTCCGGGTCCTGGCCGCCGGTTTCGGTCAGCCGGGCCAGCGCCTGGCGCACCGACGCTTCGTCGAGTTCCGGGAAATAGCGGCCGAATTCCCGCCAGTGGTTGAGGTTCGCGCCGGCGGTCGAATCCGGTCGGAGCGCCGACGGCCCGCGGCGGGGCAGGGCGGCCTCGAGCAGCGCTGCCGCGTCCAGGAGGCCGGCTCCGTGCCGCGATGCGTCCCAGCCGTCCGGACGGCGGACGCCGGCTGTGCTCAGGAGATTGCGGAAGACGGCCGGCAGCGCCGTGCCCGGGTAGCGCCGGCGCAGGCGGTCGCGGCCGTGACGGGACAGCCACAGGGCCGCCGCGCCGGCCACCGTGGCCACCGCATACGAGGTGCCGCTGCCACGGGCGTCGCTGTAGCGCCCGCCGGGCTCGGCCAGCGCGCGCCAGACGTCCTGGCCGGGCGCGGCGAGGTCCACGTCGCCGCCCGCGGCGCTGTAACGCCAGACGGCGTCCTTGCAGTTACTGGCCGCGACGGCGATCACCCGGGAAGAGCGGGCCGGATGCACCACCCACGGCCAGACGTTGCCGGCCGCGGCGAGGCTGATGATGCCCCGGGCCGTCGCCGCGTCGAGCATCCGTTCGAGGCTGCGGCTGGCGAAGGGGCCGCCGAGACTCATCGAGATGACGTCCGCGTCGATGCCGATGGCATGATCGACGGCGAGGGCGAGCCGCCGGAACGAGAAATGCACCACGCCGGAAGACACCCGCAGCGGCACCAGCGTCGCGGCGGGCGCGCTGCCGCTCACCGCGATGCCGTCCGCTGCCTCGCCGCCGCTGTCGTCGCCAATGGCGCTCATGATCACGCTGGCGGTCGCCGTGCCGTGGCCCGGGCTGCGGCCGCGCAGCGGATCCCGGGGATCGCGGCGATCGGCCTCGAAGTCGTAGCCGAGCGCGACGGCCAGCCTCTCCGGGTGCCGGATCTCCGGATGCAGGGTGTAGCCGGTGTCCGGGTGAGCGATGCGTATGCCGCCGCCGGGTGGACCCTCGATCAGAGCGAAGGCCTCGACGAGACGGGCATTGGCCAGGCTCCATTCGCTGTCGGCGGAGCACGGCAGCGGGGGCGCACCGGCACCGCTGCGGGGGCCACGTCGCCCGACCCGGGCCGGGTCGGGATCGTGGCCCGGCTGGATCACCGCTGCCTCCGCCCAGACCACGTCGGGGTGAGCGTCGAGGCGGCGCGCGAAATCCCAGACCTGGCGCACCAGCGGCTGCAGCGCAGGGCGCCGGCGCAGCGCCTGGTATACGCCGCCCGAGCGGGGCAGGCGCTCGACGGCCCACTCTCCCGGCAGCGTGGCGGCGACGGCGCGGCGAGCGGCACGGGTGGCCGCCGCCGGGCCCAGCCCCGGATCCACGGCCAGCATCAGCCCCTCGCTGCGCGGCGTCAGCGCCGCGTCCGCGGTGTCCGGCAACCGTATCGCGCTGTCTTTCATTGCCGCCGCCCTCGCCGGGAGCCCCGATCTGTCGTGCAATAATGCCCCTTTTCTGCACGGAGCTCAGCGATGAAATTCACTACCGAATCCCTGCGCCCGTTCGGCTCTGTCGTCCGGATCGGTCATGCAGGCCGCACGCGCCGCAGCCGTCCGACCGCCGCGATCGGCGTCCCGGCCCTGCTGCTGTCGGCCCTCGCTCTCGCCGCCTGCGGCAGCGACGCGCCGCCGGAGGAGACCGTGAGCGCGGAGACGGGCATGCGCGAACAGCCGGCGGCCGAGCCACTGCCGGACGCCGCGGCCGTCGCCGAGCGGCTGGCCGACTACGCGCCGTTTACCCTCACCGCCGACCTCGGCGATCTCGGCGACGACCAGCGCAGGATGATCGGGCTGCTGATCGACGCCTCGAAGATCATGGACGACCTGTTCTGGCGCCAGGCCTGGGGCGACGGCCACGAGGAATGGCTCGCGGACCTGCCGGCCGGCCCGGTGCGCCGGTTTGCCCGGATCAACTACGGCCCCTGGGACCGCCTGGCCGACGACCGGCCGTTCGTGACCGGCGTGCGGCCCAAGCCCGCCGGCGCCAGCTTCTATCCGCCCGACATGACGGTGGAGGAGTTCGAGGCCTGGGACCAGCCGGGCAAGGACGGCCTCTATTCGCTGGTGCGCCGGGATGCGGCGGGTGATCTCGAGCTGATCCCCTATCACGAGGCCTGGGCCGGCGAACTGGGACGTGCCGCCGAGCTGCTGCGCGAGGCCGCCACGCTGGCGCAGGACGAGGGCTTCGCCCGCTACCTGGGGCTGCGCGCGGACGCCCTGGTGACCGACGACTACCAGCCGAGCGATATGGCCTGGCTCGACATGAAGACGAACCGCATCGACGTGGTCATCGGCGCCGTCGAGACCTACGAGGACCAGCTGTTCGGCTACCGGGCGGCCTACGAGTCGTTCGTGCTGCTGAAGGACATGGCCTGGTCCGACCGGCTGTCGCGCTTCACGGCCTTCCTGCCGGAGCTGCAGCGCGGCCTGCCCGTGCCGGAGCGCTACAAGGCGGAGGAGCCGGGCAGCGACTCGGACCTGAATGCCTACGACGCCCTCTACTACGCCGGCGACGCGAACGCGGGCGCGAAGACCATCGCCATCAACCTCCCGAACGACGAGGAGGTGCAGCTCGCAAAGGGCACCCGGCGGCTGCAGCTGAAGAACGCGATGCGCGCGAAGTTCGAGAAGATCATGCAGCCCATCGCCGAGGTGCTGATCGTCGAGGAGCAGCAGGACCACGTCACCTTCGACGCCTTCTTCGCCAACACCATGTTCCACGAAGTCGCCCACGGGCTCGGCATCAAGAACACGGTTGACGGTTCCGGCACCGTGCGTGCCGCGCTGAAGGACGTGGCCTCCAGCATCGAGGAGGGCAAGGCCGACGTGCTGGGCCTGTACATGATCACCGAGCTGCACGAGCGCGGCGAACTCGGCGACACGGAACTGATGGACTACTACACCACTTTCCTCGCCGGCATCTTCCGTTCGGTTCGCTTCGGCGCCTCCAGCGCCCACGGCAAGGCGAACATGGTGCGCTTCAACTTCTTCGCCGACGAGGGTGCGTTCACGACGGACGAGACCACCGGGCGCTACCGGGTGGATTTCGAGGCGATGCAGGCGGCGATCACGAAACTCTCGGCGAAGATCCTGACGCTGCAGGGCGACGGCGATTACGAGGGCGCGAAAACGTTCACCGACACCCTCGGCGTGATCCGGCCCGAGCTGGCCGACGCGCTAGCCCGGGTGAATGCGGCAGACATACCGGTGGACGTGCGCTTCGAGCAGGGCCGCGAGGTCCTCGGCCTCTGACCCTTGTGGGCGACCCGCCGGTCCGTCGCGATGGGCGCCCCATCGGGGCGCACCGGCGGGCGGTCCTGCGCCAGCGTGGTGCAGGACCGGGCCGTGCCGCCCCGGAAAGCGGTGCGCGAGGCGCGGCACGGATATTGCAAAGGGCATTGCAACGGAGATTGTAATGATTCGACGTGACGCCATCAGCCTGACACATTCGCCCGCCATAGTCGGACGCATCGTGACGGATTTTCGAAGCTGATGCGCGAGGACGGCGCGGCCGGCCATCAACCGACAAGGAGCGTGCGACATGCCTGTCATCAACCGGGGACTGCAGTTCTGGAAATCCCCCGAGGAACTCTTCCTCGACTATCTCAACGAGCGCTGCGGCAGCAGGGCCAACCTGACCTATATCCCGGCTTCCGACGACGGTCCTCCGGTGCTGGTAGCGAGTTATCTGGAGTTCCCGGTGGCGGACCACCTGACGGCATTCACCGTCGGCATGTCGAGCGTGGAGCCCGCGGCGGGGGATGAACGTCCCGAGCTGATGCTCTCGGTGAAGAGCCCCAACGCCGCCTGGGCGCGCGCCATCGGCGTGATCGCAGAGCGCTATCGGGGCCGCGGCGCCTTCAAGGTGGGCGACACGGTTTCGGTCAGCGACGAGATCAGCCGCTCGAGCCCGATGCGCGCGTTCCTCGTCCACAATCCTTCCCTGTTCGGCCTGGCCGGAGAGCGGCTCGAGATCGGCGAGCGCAGGGTACGCGTGCTGCAGCTCTATCCGGTGCACGACTCGGAGGTGGCGCTGATCCGCAAGTACGGCTACCAGGCCTTCATCGACAGCCGACCGGACCTCGCCGACGTGCGTCGTCCCCCCCAGAGTACCGCCAGCGTGGAGGCGCATGCGCTCAAGGCGGGCTGAGCCTCAGGCCGCCTGCGCGGCGCGCGCGCCGAGTGCGCGGATGGCCAGTGCGCAGGCCACCGAGAGCAGGCCGAGCACCAGCAGGAACACCGCCAGTGTCACCGGCGAGTCGTTGTCCAGCATCGAGACGAACTGGACCAGCAGGGCGCCCACCGTCTGCTGGGTGAAGCCGAGCAGACTCGAGGCGGTGCCGGCACGCCGGGGCGCCTGGCGCACGGCGCCGGTCTGGGCGTTGGGCGCGGCGAGGCCGCTCGAGTAAGTCACCACCGTCATCGGCAGGAACAGCGCCATCGGCGCCCACCAGCCGGCGCCGGTCAGGCTCACCATCGCCAGCGTGCCCACGGCGGCCACCAGGCTGCCGCGCAGGATCATGCCGTCGACGCCGAGACGGTGGGAGTAGCGGGTGGAGGTCAGATTGCCCAGCGTGTAGCCGCCGGCCAGCAGCAGGAACCAGAAGCCGTATTCCCGGGCCGGCCGGCCCATGACGGATTCCATCAGGTAGGGCGCGGTGGAGATGAAGACGTAGAACATGCCCACGGACAGCACCGCCTGGGCGGTGTAGGCGTGAAAGAGCGGCCTGCCCATCAGCCGCTTCACCCCCAGGCCGAGCGACTCCCGCTCCCCGCCGTCCTCGTCGGGCAGCGTCTCCGGTAGCCAGCGCAGCACCGCGGCGGCCACGAGCAGCCCCAGCGCGCTCACCACCAGGAACAGGCTGCGCCAGCCGTACCAGTCGGTGAGGTAGCCGCCTACCAGCGGCGCCAGCGTCGGGGCCACCACCATCACCATCACCAGAGTGGCGAGCCGGCCGGCCATCTCGTCCGTGCCGTAGACATCACTCAGTATGGCGCGCGCGATTACCAGGCCGGCGGCGCCGCCCACGGCCTGCACCATCCGCGCGCCGATCAGCCAGTAGATGTCCGGGGCCAGGTAACAGGCGACGCTGCCGGCGAAACAGAGCACGAGGCCCGCCATCAGCGCCGGTCGGCGCCCCCAGCGGTCCGCCAGCGGCCCGTAGAGGAGCTGGGCCGGACCGATGGCGAAGACGAAGGCGCTGAAGGTGAGCTGGGTGAGCGCCAGCGAGGTGCCGAAGGCGGATTGCACCGCGGGCAGCGCCGGCAGATAGATTTGCATCGCGAGCGGCCCCATGGCGGTTGCCGCCGCCAGCAGCACGATCAGCTTGCGGGGACCGATGTCGCTCAATGTCGCGTCGATGCCGGGCCGCCGCCTGTGGGCGGCCGGGTCGGGGTCAGCTGCCGTGGTCGATCATGCGCAGGAACTCGGCGCGGGTGCGCGCGTCCTCGCGGATGGTGCCGAGCATCTGGCTCGTGACCATCGACACGCCGGTCTTGTGGATGCCGCGAGTGGTCATGCACTGGTGCTCGGCCTCGATGACCACGCCGACGCCCTTCGGCTTCAGGACGTCCTGGATGGTATTGGCGATCTGGGCGGTCATCTTCTCCTGCACCTGGAAGCGGCGGGCGAAGGCTTCCACCACGCGGGCCAGTTTGCTGATGCCCACCACCTTGTTGGTGGGCAGATAGCCGACGTGCGCCCGGCCGATGATCGGCGCCATGTGGTGCTCGCAGTGGGACTCGAAGGTGATGTCGCGCAGGACGATCATCTCGTCGTAGCCTTCCACCTCCTGGAACGTGCGCTTCAGGAAGCGAACGGGATCCTCCCGGTAGCCGGAGAACCAGTCCTCGTAGGCGCGGGCCACACGCGCGGGCGTGTCGAGGAGACCTTCCCGGTCCGGGTCCTCGCCCGCCCACAGGAGCAGCGTGCGGATGGCTTCCTCCGCCTGACGGCGGCCGGGTCTGCGTCGTGCCTTCTTCTTCGCGCCGGTCTTCTTGTTCGCCAATGTCCGGATCTCCCTGGTCGGTGCTCGCGACATACTACCGGAACGGGATCGGTCGCGGCATCCGGCGCTGCATCCGCGGTCCTCGACAGATCGAATACAACGTGCATGCAAGTTATCATGGAGCCGACGTGAAGAGACTGCTCGCCGTTCTGCTTTGTGCTTCCCTCGCCGGATGCGCCAACACCCCCGAAGACCCGATCCACATCGTCGACGAGGTCGACCTGCCCCGCTACATGGGCGACTGGTACGTCATCGCGCACATCCCCACCTTCCTGGAGGACGAGGCGTACAACGCCATCGAGTCCTACGAACTGAACGACGACGGGACCATCGCCACCACCTTCCGTTTCCGCAACGGTGGCTTCGACGGCCCCCTGAAGGTCTATACGCCCACCGGTTTCGTGCGGGACGACCCGAGCAACGCGGTCTGGGGCATGCAGTTCCTCTGGCCGTTCAAGGCCGAGTTCCTGATCGTCTGGCTGGACGAGGGCTACGAGACGACCGTGATCGGACGCAACGCCCGCGACTACGTCTGGATCATGGCGAGGGAGCCGCGGATACCCGATGACGAGTACCGCCGCATCCTGTCCTTCCTGGAAACCGAGGGCTACGACCTCGACGAGCTGCGCGAGGTGCCCCAGCGCTGGCCGGAGCCCGACACCGGCGACGGCGACGGCGACGGCGACTGATACGCCATACTCCATACCCCGGCGCGCCGGCGCGGGCTAACATGGAGCCCGGCCAACAGGCGTCAATCGCGGGGGAGTCATGCACCGGCTCTCGTACTACAGCCACCGGCGCGCGCTGGCCGTCTCGGTAGAGGCGGGCGGCAGGACGTTGCGTGACGCGCTGGTGGCCCCTGCCGCCCGGGTCGGACCGCTGTTCGCCGGCTTCCCCGAACTGCCGCTGTACGTGACGCGGCCGGCGGCCGGCGCCCCGCTGGCGGTGCCGACCGAGACGCTGGTGGTGGAGGGCGCCGGCGCCGCCGAGGTCGACTGGGCCTGTCGGCGGCTGTCGCTGGAAGTCATCCGTGAAGGCCGCCACGGCCGGGTGCTGCTGCGGGCGGTGTGCGACGCGACCGGCATCGGTCGGCTGCGCCACGCGGCGGATGCCGCGCGGCGTCTCTATCGGCGGGGCAACGTCGCCGTCGCGCATCCCAACTTCCTGCGGCTGTATCGGCCGCCGCCGGCCTCGGCCGAGACCGGCGTGGCGCTGGCGGAGGGCCAGTGGGCACTGGACAACGACGGGGATGTGGGCGTCGCCGGCGCCGACGTCGGTGCCGAGGCGGCCTGGGCGCTCACGACCGGACAGCGTCGTGTGCGTGTCGCCATCCTGGACGACGGCATCGACCTGGCCCACCCGTATCTGCGGCCGGCGGCGGCAGCCGAACGGGACTTCGTGGCGGACGACCGCTACGGCCGCCCCGCCGGCGACGACGCTCACGGCACCGCGGTGGCGGGCATCGTGGCCGCCGACGGGCCCCGGGCCACCGGCCTCGCGCCGGGCGTCTCGCTGGTGGCCGCACGCATCGCCCGCGGTGGCGCCCACGGTTATTGGCTTTCCGACGATTTCGATACCGCCGAGGCCGTGGACTGGTGCGCCGGGGAGAGCCGCGCGGACATCCTGAACCTGTCCTGGGGCGGCGGCCCGCCAGCCGATGCCATCACGGGCGCGCTGGAACGGGCCGCGCGCACCGGTCGCCGTGGTCGCGGCTGCCTGATCGTGGCCGCGGCCGGCAACAGCCAGTCGGGCCTGGACTATCCGGCCACACTGCCCGTAGTGCTGGCGGTGGGCGCGTCGAATCCCTGGGACCGGCGCAAGACCCGCCGTTCCCGGGACGGCGAGCACTGGTGGGGCAGCAGCCACGGCCTGAATCTGTCGCTGCTCGCACCCGGCGTCTCGATACTTACCACCGACCTGCGCGGCCGGCGGGGTTTCTCGCCCACACTGGTCTACGACGCGTTCAGCGGCACTTCCGCCGCGGCGCCGTTCGTCTCCGCCGCGGCGGCGCTGGTGCTGTCGCTGCGGCCGGAGCTGCCGGCGGCACGCCTGCGCCGGATGCTGGAGGAGAGCGCGGTGCCGCTCGACGGCGGGCGCCGCTCCACCCACGGCCACGGCCGGCTGGATGCGGCCGCGGCGCTGCGCCTGGCGGCTGCCGGCGCCGGGGAGTGAGGTTCAGCCGGCGGCGGCGACGCCGCTGGGGCAGCTCACGCCGGTGCCGCCGATGCCGCAATAGCCGCCCGGGTTCTTCGCCAGGTATTGCTGGTGATAGTCCTCGGCGTAATAGAACGGGCCGGCCTCGGCGATCTCGGTGGTGATGGCGCCGTAGCCGGCGTCTGCCAGCACACGCGCGTAGGCGTCCCGCGAGGCCTCGGCCGCCGCCTTCTGTTCGGCGTCGAAGACGTAGATGGCCGAGCGGTACTGGGTGCCCACGTCGTTGCCCTGGCGCATGCCCTGGGTCGGGTCGTGGGACTCCCAGAAGATGCGCAGCAGATCCTCGTAGGCGATCTTCGCGGGGTCGTAGACCACCAGCACCGCTTCGGTGTGGCCGGTCATGCCGCTGCAGACCTCACGGTAGTCCGGGTTTGGCGTGCGCCCGCCCGCGTAGCCCGCGGCCGTCGTATAGACGCCCGGCTGTTGCCAGTAGCGCCGCTCCGCGCCCCAGAAGCAGCCGAGGCCGAATACGGCCTGCCGGCAGCCTTCCGGGAAAGGCGGCCTGAGCGGTGCGTCCAGAACGAAGTGGCGCTCCGGCACCGGCATCGGCGTCTCGCGGCCGGGCAAGGCCTCCTCCGCGGATGGCAGGGACGTCTTCTTGTTCAGACCGAACATGGCTCTCTCCTGTGACTGGCAGGCCGGATATGCGTCCGGCGGATGCGCGATCAAGGGTGCGGCGGTGGCGCCGCGGCCGGGCCTCAGCGCGCGACCGCGGCGTCGATGATACGTGCCTCGTACTGATCCGGCGAAGTGAACGGCCCGAGACCGGTGTCCAGGCGCACGCTGCTGCCGGGCTCGAGCACGCCGGAGAGGCGGCGGCGGGTCTCGGAGACGGTGCCGGAGCCGGTCAGATAGCGGATGGCGACCACCAAGTCGGTGACGCGGACGCGGGTCGGGTTATCGATTTGCAGCAGCAGGCGCCCGCCGTCGCCGAGGCCGGTCCGGCTGCGCAGATAGGCCTCCGGATTCTGGCCCAGGTCGAGCTGCATGAGAGCGGCCTGGGCGCGCGCTCCCACCTCGCCCCGTTCGCCGCTGGCCTTCTGGTAATACTCCACCGCCTGCGCCCGGTTGCCCGCCCGTCGCTCGATGTGGCCGAGAGCGAGATAGGCCGGCGCCGAGGGCAGCAACTCGAGACTCGCGGCGAGGTCGCGGCGGGCCTCGGCATCGTCGCCCAGTCGCTCGGCGGCCAGGCCTCGCTTCAGGTAGTAGTAGAAGAAACCATCGTTGCGTTCCAGCGCCAGCGTGTACTCGCTGCGGGCGCGGTCGTAGTCCTCGTTCAGCAGGTAGACGTCACCCCGGAGCGCGTAGAAATGGCCCTCCCCGGGCTCGATGCGGATGGCCTCGTTGGCCTTCTCGAGGGCGGCGCCGCGCTGGTCTTCCGCCAGCGCCTTGCGGCCGGCATCGTAGACCTCGTAGGCGGGCAGGGCGTCGCGCGTCGCCGCGAGCATCTCGCGGTAGCGTGCGGCCCCGACCTCACCGCCGGGCGGCAGGCGGGCCGCCGTCTGCCGGTTCGCCTCCACCCGTGCGGTCGATGGCGGGTGGCTCGCGAACAGTCCGCTCAGCCAGTCGCTGCGCCGCTGTTCGTTCAGCCGCACGAAGGTCTCCTGCAGGTCTACCGCGCCCTGCGGGTCGTAGCCCGCGCGGGACATGTAGCGCATGCCGTAGAGGTCGGACTCCAGTTCGGCGTCGCGGCTGTAGCGCTGGCTGATCAGCTGGGACGCGATGGACGCCGACGCGGTGGCCAGCCGGCCGTAGTCGCTGTCGCTGGTGGCGACGGCAGTTGCCAGTACCGCCCCCTGCAGCACCATGGCGCGTTCCATGGCGTCCGCTGAATGGCCGGCGGCGGCGTGGACGATCTCGTGACCCAGCACCGCCGCCAGTTCGGCCTCGGACTCGAGTTCGGTCAGGAGTCCCCGATTGATGGCGATCTTGCCGCCGGGCAGCGCCCAGGCGTTGGGCACCGAGTTGTTCAGCACGTGGAACTCGTAGGGCAGCGGCCGGTCGCTGACCGCGGCCAGGCGCTGGCCGACCTGCTGGACGTAGTCCTCGAGTGCCGGATCGAGGACGTAGTCGCCGCCCTGGGACTGGCGCATCGGCAGGTAATTCTGCTCGCCGAGAGCGACTTCCTGGGCCTCGGAGACGAGTCGGATCTCGCGCTCTCCGGTGACCGGGTTGACCGCGCAGCCGCTCGCGAGCAGCGCGAACGCCGCAATCAGCCAGAGCGGCGCGAGAGAGCCGGCCCGCGCGGGGCGGTCGCAGCGTGCCATGCCAGCGGCGGGTCTCATGGCCTCAGGATAACCGAAGGCAGGGCTTCGTTGCCCGGTCCGGCGCATCCTCATTGCGCCACCGGCCGCTGGCCGCGGCGCGGCCGCTCGATGATGCCGCCCCGGTGGGCGAAGCGCACTGGCAGCGACTGGGTCCGGCCCCAGGCGCCCGCCCGGTAGACGGCGAAATGCAGGTGCGGCATGGTCGTGTGGCCGGTGTTGCCCGACAGGCCGATGCGGTCTCCGGCCTCGACCCGATCGCCCGCTGTCACCAGGGCGCCGTCGCGGCTGAGGTGGTAGTACTCGCCCGTGGTGCCGTCGTCGTGCAGGATCACGATGTAGTTGGCGTGGCGGCCGCAGCCTTCCTCCCAGCAGCCGATGTCGTGGGATTCCTCGACGCGTGCCACGACGCCGCCGCGTGCCGCGTGCACCGGCGTCCCCTCCGGCATGTCGAAGTCCACGGCATAACGCTCCAGGCCGGTGTGACTGAAGCTCGAGCCGTAGCCCTGCAGCACGCGGTAGCTCCTGCCGGCGGCGTAGGGCAGCCGGTAGAGGTGGGTGTCGTCGTGCTGCGCGCGCCGATCACCCACCGTCCAGTCGTACCAGTAGCGGTAGCGGTAGCGAGCGCCGCCTTCCGCCGGCATGCGCAGCAGTTCGGTGAGAACGCCGCCGTCCAGGGTGCGGGTCACCGTCCGGGCCGCCGGTGCCAGGCCCCGGCCTCGCACCCGTACCGTCAGCGTCAGCGGGAACTCGGTGAGATTGCGCCCGGACAGGACCAACCCGGAGGGGGACTCCTCCACTTCCACGCAGATCCACTCGCCGTCGCAGTCGCCGGCACCGGCGGGAGTGCCCGGTGCGAAGAGCAACGCGGTCGCGACGATGGCTGTGACGACGAATCTCATGATCGACTATAGACCTCGGGTCCGGGCCCGGGTTCGCGGCGCCGGGCGCCCCATGTTAGCGCCGCCGCGGAATCGGATTCGGCGCGTGAGTGCAGTATGCTTGCGGGCTGCCGGCGCGGTCGACCGCTATTGCCCTGTCGCCCTGTCGCCGCGCAGCCCGACAGCCAGCGAGGAGTGACTGATGAGCGAGCAGACCCCCTACGACCTCTTGATCAAGGACGTGCGCGTGGTGCGCCCCAACCGCACCCGCGTGGATGCCCTGGACGTCGCGATCAGCGACGGCAGGTTCGCGCAGCTGGCTCCCGGCATCGATGCCTCGGAGGCCCGCGAGGTCGTGGACGGCGGCAACCTGCTCGCCTTCCCGGGCGTGGTCGACGCTCACATGCACACCGGCATCTATTCGCCGCTGGCGGAGGATGCCGTCACCGAGAGCCGCGCGGCGGCCATGGGCGGGGTGACCTCGAGCCTGAACTACATGCGCACCGGCCAGTACTACCTGAACAAGAGCGGGCCGTACCGGGAGTTCTTCCCCGAGGTGCTGGATCTGTCCGAGGGCCGCTTCCACGTGGACTACGCCTACCATCTCGCGCCGATGATGCGCGAGCACATCGACGAGATCGAGTACCTGGTGGACACCCACGGCATCACCTCGTTCAAGATCTTCATGTTCTACGGCGGCTACGGGCTGCACGGCCGGTCTTCTTCCCAGGCGGATTTCCTGATGATCGGCGAGGACGAGAAGTACGACATCGCGCATTTCGAGTTCGTCATGCGCGGCATCCGCCGGGCCATGGAGCGTTATCCCGACAAGGCCGACCAGATCAGCCTCAGCCTGCACTGCGAGACCGCCGAGATCATGGCGGCCTACACGAAGATAGTGGAGTCGGAGGGCAAGCTCACCGGGCTGCACGCCTACAACGCCTCGCGCCCGCCGCACTCCGAGGGGCTCGCCATCTTCATCGCCTCCTACCTTGCCCATGAGACCGAGCTGCCGAACATCAATCTGCTGCATCTGAGCTCGCGCAAGGCGGTGGAGGCGGCCCTGAAGATGGCGGAGGCCTTCCCCCATATCAGCTTCGGCCGGGAGGTGACCATCGGCCACCTGGTGCTCGACGTCGATTCGCCCTGCGGCAAGTACGCCAAGGTGAATCCGCCGATCCGCCCGCGGGAGGACGTGGAGTACCTCTGGGAGCAGCTGCTGGACGGCAAGCTCGACTGGGTGGTGAGCGACCACGCCTGCTGCAAGGAGGAGTTCAAGGTGAGCCAGGAGAACCCGGACGACATCTTCCTGGCCAAGTCCGGCTTCGGCGGCACCGAGTACCTGCTGCCCGGGCTCATCACCGAAGGCTCGCGGCGCGGCATGTCCTACAACCACATGGCGGAGCTCACCAGCTTCAACCCGGCACGGCGCTACGGTTTGAACCGCAAGGGCGACATCGCCGTTGGCCTGGACGCCGACCTTGTGCTGGTGGACCCGAACGACACCTACACGGTCCACGCAGGGGAATCCGAGTCCCAGCAGGGCTACTCGCCTTTCGAGGGCGTGGAGCTGACGGCGCGGGTGAAGAGCACGTTTCTGCGCGGCCGCCGCGTGTACCACGACGGCGAAGTGGTCGGCGAACCCGCCGGCCGCTTCCTGAGCCGCCCTTACTGATCCGGCCTTGCCGAGCGCCCCCGAACTGCTGCCGCACCCCGCCGCTATCGTGCCCCGATCGTGATCCCCATCGGCAGACCCGGTCCGCTGCACTGGGCGGGCCTGGCGGGCCTCGTCGCCATGTGGGGTTCGTCCTACCTGGCGATGGAGATCGCGCTGACGGCGTTCAGCCCGCTCGCGATCACCACCGGGCGCATCGTGCTGGCCGCCGCCACGCTGTGGACCGTCATGCGCCTGGCCGGCCTGCGGCTGCCGGCCGACCGGGGCTCCTGGGCGTTCTTCGTCCTGTTGTCGGTCATCGGCAACTGCCTGCCGTTCTTCCTGATCAGCTGGGGCCAGCAGAGCGTGCCGTCCGGGCTCGCCGGCATCGCCATGGCGGTGACGCCGCTGGCCGTGATACTGCTCGCCCACTTCCTGCTGCCCGACGAGCCGCTGACGGCCGGGCGCATCGCCGGCTTCCTGGCCGGCTTCGCGGGCGTCGCGCTGCTGGTCGGCCCGGAGTTCCTGCTGGGCGGGCGCACGGGTGACGGCTCGCTGATCGGGCTGCTGTCGGTGCTGGGTGGCGCCCTGTGCTACGCCACCACCGCCGTTATCACGCGACTCGGGCCGTCTCACCATCCGCTGGTGATGTCGACCGCGGTGACCGTCGCCGGCAGCCTCATCCTGCTGCCACTGTACTTCGCGGTGGACGGTGGCGTGGTGCAGGATTTCGCCCTGCCGCCGGGCCCGCTGGCCGCCGTCGCGGCGCTGGGCATGCTGTCCACCGGCTTCGCCGCCGTGATCTTCTTCTTCCTCGTCACCCAGGCAGGCGCGGGTTTCCTGACGATGCAGAGCTTCCTGGTGCCGCCCTGGGCGGTGATCACCGGCGCGCTGGTGCTGGACGAGCGGCTGCAGCCGGAGGCCTATGCCGCCATGGTCCTGATCCTGGCCGGGCTCGGCATCGCGCGGCGCTTCGACCGCGTGGCGCCCCAGGCGGGCGGCTAGTCCGCCGGCTCCTCGGCGGGGGTTTCGGCAGCGGGCCCCGTGTCGGGCGGCTGCTCGCGCTCCTCCATGGCGGCCGCGATTTCGTCGGGCAGGCGCTCGGCGATGAAGGAGTAGCGGTGGCGGAATGTCTGGCCCGGCGTCGAGACGGGCTGGCCGTCGACATAGCGGGGGCGGTACACGAGCCGGCGCACCGCCCGCTTCACCTCGGAGTCCATGAGGCCGGGCGGCTCGGATTCGACCACGTCGATGTCCTCCGTGCGGCCCCGCGCGTTCACCGTGAAATCCGCCACGACCACGCCCTGGTCGAATTCCCGGCCGCGGTAAACCGGGTTGACGACAGGGTTGGTCTCCTCGTCCACATAGCCGGGTGGGCGGGCGGGACGGATCAGCACGGGCCTGTCGAAGCGCCGCTCGCGTATGGCCGCCAGGCTCTCGTTCTCGCTCAGCAGTTCCCAGGCGCGCCGGTATGCACGCCGCGCCTTCTGCGCCTCGCCCCGCAGCGTGTGGTAGTTGCCGGTGTCGATCAGGCTGTCCGCCACCAGCGACGGCGTGCTCTCGGGGTGGTTCTCCGCGATCTCCAGCGCCCGACGCAGCGCCCATTCGCCCCGGTTGCTGACCGTCCGCTGGATGTCGTAGACATAGGTGCGCGCGAGACCGTTCAGGGGCTCGATCAGGCGCAGGTCGTCCTCTCCGTACTCGGCCTCGACGACATCGATGGCCTGGTACCACACGTCACGCTCACGGCCGAACAGACCGAGCCGGTGCAGCCAGCGGGCGCGGCGCTGCAGGGCGGGCAGGATTTCCGCGCTGTCCTCGCCGAAACGGCGGGCGTAGAGCTGATAGGACAGGTCCTGGATCTCGCTCGCCTCCTCCAGGTCCTGCAGGCGCACGAAGGACTCCGCCAGCGCGTCCAGCAGATCCACCTGGTCCAGGTTCTGGGGGCCCGAGTTGACGTGGGTGAGATGCACGGCCCGGTCGTAGACGCGGATGGCCTCGTCCGGCCGGCCGGCGTCGAGATAGGTGTTGCCCAGACCGCGCAGCGGGTTGATCAGGTGCTTGCTCAGGCGGCTCTCCACCCGCTCGACGATGTCGACGGCCGCCTCGTAGTTCTGCACCGCGGCCTCGTACTCGCCGTTCTGCTGCTGGGCGATGGCCAGGTTGGTCAGCGCGCGGGCCGTCTGCAGGTCATCCCGGCCGTTCACCTCGATGGAGAGCACCACCACCCGCTTGCCGGCCTCGGTGGCGCTGGCATAGCGGCCGCTGTCGTACAGGCGTCGGTAGGTCTGGAAAGCCCGGTCCAGTTCGCCGTGCAGCCCCGGGGGCTCGTCTTCCGGCTCGGCCGCGGTGATGGGCAGGCTTTCCGCGTCGCCGGCCTCCGGCATCGCGTCGGCGTCGTCGTCTCCTGCGGCGGGGGCGGCCATGGCGAGCACGGCGACGATCATGGCGGCGAGCGCGGCCAGCAGGGTGGGCAGGGCCGTCGCCGCGCCCGGCGGCGGCGACGTGTGCGAACGGCAGTCGTCTTTCATGGAGGGCGTCATGGCAATCGATTATGGACGGAGCGGCGTCCCGGTCAAAGGTCTGTAGACCGGCGATGGCGGCAACAGTTCGGTGCTGCCGGAAGACGGCCGGATCGAGACCTGACCCCACGCGGCCCGCCACTGCGTTTACAGTGTCGGAACCCAGACATCCGGAGAAAGCGCCGTGACCAGGACCCTCATCCGCATCGTAAGCCCCGTCCTCTGTCTGCTCGCCGCCGGCCTGGCGGCCGCCGCCGACTCCTCGACGAGTCTCACCATCTACAGCCAGGCCCGGCCGGGTGCGGTGTCGCCGGACCTCTACCGGCCGCTGCCCGGCCGGGGCGGGTGGTCGGGCCCGTCGGTGCCGGGCTACGCCATCGTCCGCCAGGACCGCACCGTGGGTCTCACCCGCGGCCGCGGCACCCTGGAGTTCACCGACGTGGCAGCGCTCATCGACCCCACCACGGTCCGGTTCCGCTCGCTGACGGACCCGGACGGCACCCGGGTGCTGGAGCAGGACTACCGCTTCGACCTGGTCAGCACCGACCGCCTGCTGGAGCGCTACCTGGACCGTCCCGTCACCGTCCATCGCGGCGTGGGCAGCGCCTCCGAGGTGCTCACCGGCACGCTGATGAGCACCACCGGCGGGCTGGTGCTCGGCATGCCCGACGGCACGGTGGAAGTCGTCAGCCAGTACCAGCGCGTCGGCTTCCCGGAGCTACCCGGCGGCCTGATCACCCGGCCGACCCTGATCTGGGACGTCCTCAGCGAGCGCGCCGGCTCGCATCGCACCCGGGTGGCGTACGAGACGGCGGGCATCACCTGGTGGGCGGACTACAACCTCACATGGAACGAGGGCGACGACGCCAATTCCGGCACACTGGACGTCAATGCCTGGGTCAGCATCGTGAACCAGTCCGGGGCGAGCTACGCGGACGCCCGTCTGAAGCTGATCGCGGGCGACGTGCAACGCGGCCAGGCGCCGGGCTACCAGCAACGGGTGCGCACCGAGGCGCTGGCCATGGCGATGGCGGACACGGCCGGCTTCGAGCAGAAGGCGTTCTTCGAATTCCACCTGTATACGCTGGGCCGCGCCACGACCCTGCCGGACCGCTCCACCAAGCAGCTGGAACTCTTCCCGGCGGCCGCGGGCGTGCCGGCGCGCAAGGTGCTGGTCTACCAGGGTGCCGGCGGCTACGGCGGCTACGGCCAGCCGCGCACGGCGCGGGAATACGGGGTGGCCTCGAATCCGAAGGTGGACGTCTACGTGGAATTCACAAACCGGCAGGCCGACGGCCTGGGCGTGCCGCTGCCCGCCGGGCGCATCCGCGTCTCCCAGGTGGATACCGCCGACGGCAGCCTCGAGTTCATCGGCGAGGACGTGATCGATCACACGCCCCGCAACGAGGACGTGCGCATCCGGCTCGGCTCGGCCTTCGACGTCACCGGCGAGCGGGTGCAGCAGGACTTCCGCATCGACACACGGGCCCACTGGATCGAGGAGGACATCGAGATCACCGTGGCCAACCGCAAGGAGGTGCCCGTGGAGGTCATCGTGCAGGAATCCCTCTATCGCTGGAGCAACTGGGAGATCCTGTCGAGTTCGGACGAATGGGAGAAGGCGGATGCGGGCACCGTCCGCTTCCCGGTCACCATACCGGCAGACACCGAGAAGACGGTCACCTACCGGGTCCGCTACACGTGGTAGCCGTCAGAGGGTGAGGGCGAGCTGGCCCGCCGGATGCGGCCGCCGGAAGAGCGACGTGTCCAGCTGCCGCTCGCCCTCGCCATAGCCGGCGCGGCGTCGGGCCACGGCGAAGCGGCGTGCGATGAGGCCGGCGTACTCGCCGGTGCCCCGCTGGCGGCGACCCCAGGCCGGGTCGTAATCCCGGCCGCCGCGGGACTGGCGCACCAGGCTCATGACCCGGGCCGCCCGCTGGGGATAATGAGCGTCCAGCCACTCCCGGAACAGCGGCGCCACCTCGTGGGGCAGGCGCAGCAGCACCCAGGTGGCCCGGTCGGCGCCGGCCGCGGCTGCCGCCTCCAGGATGCGCTCGATCTCGTGGTCGGTGAGCGCCGGGATCACCGGCGCCAGCATCAGGGTGACCGGGACGCCGGCGGCCGTCAGCCGCTCGATGGTACGCAGCCGCCGGGCGGCCGAGGGCGCCCGCGGTTCCAGCAGTCGCTTCACGTCGTCCTGCAGCGTCGGCAGGCTGACCGCCACCGAACAGAGGCCGTCCGCCGCCATCTCGCCGAGGATGTCCAGGTCCCGCTCGATGAGCGCCGACTTTGTGATGATGCTGAAGGGATGGCGGAATTCGGCCAGCACCTCCAGGACGCCGCGGGTAATGCGCCGGCTGCGCTCCGCAGGCTGGTAGGCATCGGTATTGGCGCCGATGGTGATCGGGCGGCATTCGTAGCGGGGATTCATCAGGGTTTCGCGCAGGCGCTCTGCCGCATTCGTCTTGACGAAGATCTGCGACTCGAAATCCAGGCCGGGGGACAGGTCCAGGTAGCTGTGCGTGGGGCGGGCGTAGCAGTACACGCAGCCGTGCTCGCAGCCCCGGTACGGATTCAGTGACTGGTCGAAAGGCACGTCCGGCGAGCGGTTGCGACTGACGATGGAGACGGCGCGCTCTTCGTGCAGGCGCGTGCCCGGCGCGTGTTCTCCCGCGTCCTCGGGCTCTATGCAACGGCTTGCGAAACGTCCCGGTACGTTGGACACGGCACCGCGGCCAGGCTGTGGGGCGGGTTTTCTCATACTGTATGAAAATACAGTATCGCCCTGCCGCTGGCCAGAGGCCTGCGGCCGGTTCAGCGGGTGAGGAAAGCGGCCAGCAATCCCGCGCCCAGCAGCAGGCAGGCGCCGACGGTGAGCTGGGTCCGGAGCCGCCGGAACCAGACCGGGTAGCCGCCCGGCCACAGGGTGATGCGCTCGTAGCTGTAGATGCCGATGAAGCCTGCGATCAGCAGCGCGATGCCGGCGCCGTGGGGCATCAGCAGGGCGAGCCAGCCGGCCAGTGCCGGCACCACGCTCACCAGAATGCGCTCGCCGCGCCGCTCGCGCCGTTCGTCCAGCGCCAGCCCCCACTGCAGGGCGCCCACGAAGGCGAGGATCACGGCGCCGTAACCGGTCAGCCAGTCGAGGAACCAGGCATCGTTGGCGCCGGCCACGATGCCGGCCACGGGCAGGGCGAACGGCACGAGCCCTGCGTAGCCCATCCAGCGGGCCGGCGAGGTTGCGGCGCCCGGCGGGCCGTCCGCGATCAGCGGGTGGGCCATGAGCTCGTTCTCGCCGCCGACAAACTCCCCGTCGACGAAGACGATGGGCAGTGTCGGCCAGCCGGTGGCTTGCTTCAGCCGATGGAAGCGTTCCCGCATGGCAGAGTCCCCCATCGGCATCGATTCGAAGCGATGGGGGATCCGCCGGGACTCGAGCGCTGCCCGGACGCGGCTGGTGTCCGTCAGCCCCGAATGGAAGACGACGACCCGCTCGGAGGCGGTGACCGACTCGAGCTGGGGGTCGTCGAGTCTCACCTCAGCTCTTCTGTGGCGTCTCGTAGTACACGTGGACGTCGCGCTGCGGGAACGGGATGCTGATGCCCTCCGCGTCGAAGCGCTTCTTCACGGTCTCGGTCACGTCGAATTTCAGGCTCCAGTAGTCGGCCGCCTTCGACCAGGGCCGCGCCACGATATTCACGCTGGAGTCGGCGAGTTCCGCCACGACGATCTGCGGAGCGGGATCCTCGAGTACCCGCTCGTCGGAGGTCAGTACGTCCTCGATGATCTTCTTCGCCTTGTCGATGTCGTCGGCGTAGCCGATGCCGAAGGTGAAGTCGACCCGCCGCGTCTCGTGGGCCGAGTAGTTGGTGATGATGCCGCCGGTGATCTGGCTGTTCGGCACGATGATGCGGACGTTGTCCGGCGTCTTCAGCACGGTGTTGAAGATCTGCACCTCGTCGACCGTGCCGGCGACACCCGCACCCTCGATGTAGTCCCCCACCTTGTACGGCCGGAAGATGATGACCAGCACGCCGGCGGCGAAGTTGGACAGCGAACCCTGCAGGGCCAGGCCGACGGCGAGGCCGGCGGCACCGAGGACGGCGATCAGCGAGGTCGTCTGGATGCCGAGCTGGCCGATGGCTGCGAGGATCACGAAGATCAGCAACAGGACGCGCACGATGTTGGAGAGGAACTTGATCAGCGTCGCGTCGACGTTCGCCCGCTCCATCAGGCGCCGCAGGCCCTTCGTGATCAGGTTGGCCACCCAGCGGCCGATGATGAATATCGCCAGGGCGGCGATGATGTCGATGCCGAATTCCGTGGCCAGTGCCTGGGCCTTGGCGCCCAGCTGCTGCAGATCGATCTCCATAGGGTTCGCTCCCGTTCGTGTTGTTATCTGCCGCCGATTCTAGAGCAAGGCGGGCGGGGATCAAGCTGAGCGTTCTGTCAGGACCAATGCCCGAAAGCGAGCGCCCATGAGAGCGCGATCGCGCCCAGCGTCACGAGGCCCGCCGACAGTTGAATGCGGGCCTCTGCCAGCCAATCGGTATCCAGCCGCGCGCAGGCCAGGCCGAGCACGCCGCCGCAGAGGAATCCCGTGAGGTGAGCGCCCACGTCGGTGCGCTCGCCGCCGCTGCCGGTGTAGGCCAGCAGCGCGATGGCGCCGACAATGGGTCCCAGCCGGTACACCCAGCGGTCCTGCGGATAGAGCCTGCGCCGCCAGGCGAATGCGCCGATCAGTCCCAGCGCGCCGAAAATGGCGGTGGAGGCGCCGACGGCATTGTGATCCGGCGGCTGGATCCAGGCGTTGACCGCGTTGCCCAGCGCGCCGGCGGCGACGATGGCGAGCCAGGCGACGCCGGAGCCCAGGTAGTGGCCGGCGAACAGCCCGAAGCCCAGGCCGAATACCAGGTTGGCGGTGATGTGGCCGAGGTCAATGTGCAGCGTGAGGGCGGTCACCGTGCGCCACCATTCGCCCTCCAGCACGAGCGCGGCGTTCACCCGCCCGGCACCGAACCAGTCCAGTCCCCACAGGCTCTGCGAGGAGGCCCACGCGACGGCGCAGACCAGCAGGAGATAGCCGGCCAGCCCGGGCCACGGATTCAGTTTGCGGAACACCGGCATCGGCCGTGGCGGGCGCCAGTGCCGGTTCTCGTGCCGCCACTCGGCCAGTTCCTGACGGGCGCGGTCGGCCTCGGCGGCCGGGACCACGAGCAGCGAGCTGCGGCCGTCGCTCAACACCTCGTGGCGGATGCCGACGGACTGCAGCACCAGCGCCCGCTCGCCGGTTTCCCGGGGCCGGGGCGATTCGAACACGACGACGGGTTCTTCCTCTGTCATCCGCAAAGAGTCGGGCCGCGCCTGCGACTATTCAAGCGCCTTTGCCAGGAGGGTCACCAGGGCCAGGGCGTCATTGCTCGAAATGTGAGCAACGCGCGACCGCGCGGCACCGCGGCGGTGCACCCGGCGGGGGAGCGCGGCCGTGTGTGCGCCGCAAGTGCTTGATCGGCTGTGAGGACGCCTCCTGGCACGGGACTTGCTTGGAGAAGATCAAGAGACGGTCTGCCCGTGCAGGCGGGCCGCACGATCGTTGCCGGCGCGGGCGGTTCGGTGCTTTCTCCCCCGTAGTCAGCGGATTTCCCGCGTCGGCAAACCCTATTCCCGCGGCGACCCGGCGCCGCCGTGCAGCGCAAGGAAGCGCTGCACCGTGCGCTGCAGGTGACGCTCCAGCTCCCCGGGTTCGATGCTCTCGCGCACGCGCAGCAGCAGCTCCAGGAAATAGTGAGCCTTGAACATGGCCACCAGCAGGGACGCCGCTTCCAGGGGGTCGTCGAGGACGAGTTCGCCCCGTTCCGCGAAACGCGACAGCATCGAGCCGAGGAACTCGCAGTTCTGGGCAGGACCTGCCTCGTAGAACACCCGCGCGATGGAGGGATAGCTCGGGCATTCGCCGGCCAGCAGGCGGAACATGCTGAGCACCTCCTGATCCTGCAGCAGCTCCATGAACTGGCGTCCGAACGCGTGCAGGGCCTCCGCAGCCGGCGTCTCCGGCGGCAGGGCTTCGCCCTCCAGCCCGTAGTCCGTCACCTTGGTGCGGACGCACTCGCGGAACAGGGCGTCCTTGCTGTCGAAGTGGGAATAGACGGTCTGCTTCGAGACGCCGGCCTCGGCGGCGACGGCGTCCATCGAGGTGCGCTGCAGGCCTTCCGACATGAACAGGCGAACCGCTGCCTGCCGGATGGCGTCGCGCTTTTCCTGGCTCTTCGGCCGTCCGGGCCGGGCATGCGCCGCGTCAGTTATCAAACTGGACAGTTCCGTATAGGTAACTTAAAATCAAACTGTACAGTCTAGTTTAGTGCACACGGTCACAGGATGGAACACCTCCGGGAGCCCGGTCGATGAGGCAGGTTACAGGCCAGGGAATGCGGCCTTTGCGGCATGGCGCCATGCTCGCGGTACTGGCGGCGCTCGCCGCCTGCGGCGATGACGGCGATCAATCAGCACAGGATCCCGCATTGCTGGTACCCGTGGCGCGCGTCACGCCGGCCGACGGCTATGTGGTGCGGCGCGAATTCGCCGGCCGGGTCGAGGCGGCGCGGGACAGCGCCGTGGGCTTCGAGATCGGCGGGATGCTGGCGGCGGTGCTGGTGGACGAGGGCGACAGCGTCGCGGCGGGGGAGCCGCTTGCCCGGCTGGATACCCGGCGCCTCGAGGCGCGGGAAGCGGAGGCGGAGGCCGCGCTGGCGCAGGCCCAGGCCACTCTCTCGCTCGCGGAGACGACGCTCGCGCGTACCGGGGAGGCACTCGAGTTCCGCGGCGTGTCAAGGCAGGAATACGACGAGGCCGTCCGCGCCGAGCGTGCGGCACACTCCGCCCGGCAGGCGGCCCGCGCCCGCCTCGACAGCGTGCGGGTCGACCTGGAGAAGTCGGTGCTGCGGGCTCCCTTCGAGGCGACCGTCACCCGCCGGTCCGCCGACGAGGGCGAGGTGCTGGCCGCCGGGCAGGTCCTGCTCGAGCTGCAGGAGCGGACGGCACCCCGGGTCCGTATCGGGGTGGCGGGCGACATGCTGGACGCGATCCGGGCGCGGGACGAGCACGTACTGCAGGTGGACGGCCGGGAGATGACCGGCCGGCTGCGGGCCGTGCTGCCGGTGAGGGATATGGCGACCCGGACGGTGGACGCCATCTTCGAACTCGACGGCGAACCCCGGGTGCTGCCCGGCGATCTGGCCCGGCTCGCGCTGGAGTTGCCGGTGGAGATGCCCGGCTTCTGGGTGCCGCTGGGAGCCCTGGCCGAAGGCGACCGGGGCGTGTGGACGAATTACGTGGCCGTGCCGCTGACCGCGGATCCATCCGCAGGCCCATCCGCGGCAGAGGCGACCCACGTCATCGAGGCCCGTCCGGTCGAGGTGCTGCACGAGCAGGCCGACCGGGTCTATGTCCGCGGCGCCATCGACGGCGGCGAGCGCGTGGTCGTGGCCGGGCTGCACCGCATCGTGCCCGGGCAGACGGTGCGCGTCGGCGTCCGCCAGGCCATGACCGAGGCCGCGGATGAGGCCGGGACGGAGACCGAGTGATGGAAGGCCGGCACGTCCCGCCGGTCGCCCGGCCGGCGCTCTCGCTGTTCGCCAACCGCCACCTCCTGGTGCTCGGCGTCATCGTCATCCTCCTGGCCGGTCTCTCCGCCATCGGCAGCATGCCGCGCATCGAGGATCCCCGGATCACGAATCGCAATCCGAAGGTGATCACGCTGTTGCCGGGCGCCACGGCGGCGCGGATGGAGGCGCTGGTCACCGACCCGCTCGAGGACGCGCTGCGCGAGATCCCGGAGATCGGGGAGCTGGACTCGAATTCGAGGGCCGGCGTGTCCGTGGTCAACATCCAGCTGCAGGATCGCGTGGGTCCCGGCGAGAACGAGCGCATCTTCTCGCGCATCCGGGACCGTCTGAACGACGTGGCCGCCGAACTGCCGCCGGGCTCCCGGCTGGACTTCGACGACGAGTTCAGCGCCACCGCCTTCAGCCTGGTGGCCTCGATCAACTGGGAGCAGGGCGGCGAGCCTCGGCTGACGCTGATGAACCGGCTGGCGGAGGAACTCGCCGACCGGCTGCGCAACGTGCCCGGGACCGAGCTGGTCAGGCTCTACGGCCAGCCGGCCGAGGAGATCACCGTCACCCTCGACCGGGACCGGCTGGCGGCGCTGGGCATGACCGCCGCCGAGGCCGCCGCGCGGGTGGCCGGAGCCGATCCCAGGCAGCCGGCGGGAGCGCTGCGCAGCGGAGAGCGCCAGCTGTTCGTGGAAGTCGCGGGCGAGCTCGACTCCGTCGCCCGCGTGGCGTCGATCCCGCTGCAGGGCAACCGCGCGGGGGCGCTGGTGACCGTCGGCGACGTCGCCGAGGTGACGCGTGGCTGGCAGGAGCCGCCGGCGGAGATCGCCCGCACGGGCGGCGCGCGCAGCATCCTCGTGGCCGCGCGCACCGGGCCCGAGATACGGGTGGACCGCTGGGCGGAAGCGGCACGGGCGGCCGTTCAGGACTACGGCGAGTCGCTGGGGCAGGGCATCGGCGTCGAGGTGGCGTTCGATCAGAGCCGCTACACGGAAGAGCGGCTGTCCACCCTCGGCGGCAATCTGTTCGCCGGCGCACTGCTGGTCATGCTGGTGGTCTTCGTCGGCATGGGCTGGCGCGCAGCCCTGATCGTGGGTGCTGCCCTGCCGCTGTCCGCCGCGCTGACGGTGTTCGGCCTGAACGTGGTCGGCCAGCAGATCCACCAGATGACGATCTTCGGCATGATCATCGCGATCGGCCTGCTCATCGACAACGCCATCGTCATGACCGACGAGGTGAAGAAGAAGCTCGACCGCGACGAGGAACGCACGGAGGCCGTCCGCCATGCGCTCTCCCACCTGTTCGTGCCGCTGCTGGCCTCGACGCTGACCACCATCCTGGGCTTCATGCCGGTCTTCCTGCTGCCGGGTCCCATGGGGGACTTCGTGGGGCCCATCGCGATCGCCGTCGTGCTGGCCCTCACGGCGTCGTTCCTGATCGCGACCACGTTCATCCCGGTGCTGGCCGGCATCAACCTGCGGCGGCGCCGGCAGGAACAGCGTTACCACTGGTGGGATGCCGGCTTGCGCTCCCGGCCGCTCGCAGCGCGCTACCGGCGTCTGCTCACCACCGCCGTGGCCCGGCCCTGGGTCACCGCCGGCGCCTGCCTGGTGCTGCCGGTCTCCGGCTTCGTGCTGGCCGGCACGCTGGGCGAGCAGTTCTTCCCGCCGGCGGACCGGGACCACTTCGAGATCGAGGTGTGGCTGCCACCGGATGCCGCGATAGCCCGCACCGCCGGGCTGGCGGCCCGCATCGAGGCGGCGGTGCGGCGAGAACCCGGCGTCGAGCGGGTCGACTGGCGGGTCGGCGGCAGTTATCCGACCATCTACTACAACCGGGTGATGCGCCAGGACGGCAACGCCGCCTACGCCCACGCGATGGTCTACACGGACACGCTGGCGGGTGCCAAACGCCTGACCCGGGAGCTGCCGCGCACGCTTTCCGACCGGTTCCCGGAAGCCTCCATCATCGTCAGCCCGTTCGCCCAGGGGCCGCCGGTGGCCGCGCCGGTGGGCTTCCGCATCGCGGGCCCGGACGTCGCGACGCTGAAGCGCCTCGGTGACGAACTGAGGCGCATCATGCACACCGTTCCCGCGGTACTGCAGACCCGGGCCAGCGTGACCGGCGGCGAGCCGAAACTCGCGTTCCACGCCGACGAGTACGCCCTGCGCCTTGCCGGGCTCAGCCTCAGCGACGTGGCGGGGCAGATGCAGGCAAACCTGGAGGGCGCGACGGGCGGCACCGTGCTGGAGGATCTGGAGGAACTGCCCGTGCGGGTGCGGCTGTCGCCGGAAGCCCAGGAAACCACGGCGGCGATCGCCGGCTTCTCGCTGCTGGCGCCCGCGCTCGACGGCGAATGGATCCCCGCCGATGCCGTCGGCGAGATCGCGCTGATGCCCGAGGCCGCCAGCATCAGCCGCCGCGACGGCGGTCGGGTCAACAACGTCTACGGCTACATCCGCCGCGACGCGCTGGCGATCGACGTCACCAACGCCGTGCGCGAGCGCATGGCGGCCGCCGGGTTCAACCTCCCGCCCGGCTATACGCTCACGGTGGCCGGCGACAGCGAGGAACAGTCGGAGGCATTCGGCGAGCTGCTCGCCTACATGCCAGTGCTGGTGCTGCTGATGGCCGCGACCATCATCCTGTCCTTTCGCAGCGTGACCCTCGCGGCGCTCATCGGCGTGGTGGCGGTGCTGTCCGTCGGCCTGGGCATGCTCTCGCTGTGGGCCGGCGGTTACGCGCGCGGCTTCAATGCCATCATCGGCAGCGCCGGCCTGATCGGCGTGGCCATCAACGGCACCATCGTCGTGCTGGCCGGCATCCGGGCCAATCCGTGCGCCCGCTCCGGCGCCGCGGATGCCATCGTGGAGGAGACCGTGGGCGCGACCCGGCACATCGCCAGCACCACGCTGACCACCGTGGGCGGTTTCGTACCGCTGCTCGTCTTCACCGGCGGGGATTTCTGGCCGCCGCTGGCCATCGTCATCGCCGGCGGCGTGTTCTTCTCCATCACGCTGTCGCTCGGCTTCACGCCAGCCGTCTACCGGTTGCTGCACCGGCGCCGCTGGCGGAGGGCCGAGGCCGCCGCGGCCACCGGCGGGAGTGTCCCGGCATGAGGAACGGTACTCTCGTGCGTGCCGCGCTGACCCTCGTGACGACCGCCGCTGCCGTGGGCCTCGCCGGCTGCGCGGTGGGGCCGGATTACGAGCCACCGGAGAGCGACGGCGGGCAATGGCTGGCCCCGCCGGACGGCGTCACGACCGAGAGTCTGCCGGCGGAATGGTGGTCGCTGCTTGAGCAGCCGGAGATCGGCGGCCATGTGGAGGCCGCGCTGGCGGAGAACCGGGACCTGCGCGCGGCCGTGGCCCGGGTGGAGGAGGCGCGGGCGCTGCGCGGCGTGGCCGCGGCCGCGCTGTGGCCACGGCTGGATGCCGAGGGCAGCTATACCTGGTACGAGCAGAGTCTGAACTCGCCCGGCGCCGCCTCCCAGATCATCAGCGCGGGACTGGCCTCCCGGGACGGCGAGTTCTACAACGCCCGTCTGGATGCGAGCTGGGAGCCGGATCTGTTCGGCGCCTCCCGGCGGCGCCTGGAGGCGGCGGAGGCCGGCAGCGCAGCCGCGGCGGCGGCCGCCGCCGGCACCGCGCTCTCCGTGATGGCGGAGACGGTCAGCGCCTGGATCGAATACCGCGGCGCGCGCAAGCGCCTGACGGTCACGCGCCGCAGCGTCGACGCCCAGACGCAGACGCTGGAGCTCACGCGCTCCAAGGTGGAGATCGGGCTGGCCCGGGAGCTGGACGCGCTGCGGGCCGAGGCCGAACTGCGCTCGACGCGGGCACGGCTGCCGGCCCTGCAGGCGGCGGCTGCCGCGAGCGCCGACCGGCTCGCGGTGCTCACCGGCCGCACGCCGGGCGAGGTGCGCGCCGCCCTCGAGAGCGAGCAGGCGCTGCCCGAGCCGCCGGCCAGCCTGCCGGTGGGCCTGCGCGCCGAAATCCTGCGCCGCCGGCCGGACGTGATCGCGGCCGAGCGGGACCTCGCCGCGGCGACGGCGGAGGTGGGCGGGGCGACCGCGGCGTTCTTCCCCCGCCTGGTGCTCGGCGCCAGCGGCGGTTTCGAGGCGGGCGACGTATCGAATCTCGCCACCGGCGACAGCCGCACCCTCGGCATCGTGCCGTTCCTGCGCTGGCCGGTCTTCCAGGGAGGCAGGCTGCGGGCCGAGCTGCGGGCGGCGGAGGCGCGGGAGCGCGCGGCGCTGGCGCGCTACGAGGGCGCCGTGCTGCGCGCGCTGGGCGATGCGGAGTCGGCCCTGGCCGCCTGGGCCGGCGAGCGCGGCACCCTCGCGGAGCTCACGCAGGCCTCTGCGGCGGCCGCGGAGGCAGCGGACATCGCTGCCCGCTTGTACGAGAAGGGGCTCGGCGATTTTCTGACCGTGCTCGACGCCGAGCGCCGCCTGGCCGAGACCGACGATGAGCGCGTGCGCGCCGAGATCCGCACGCTGCTCGCGCTGGTGCGTGTCTACAAGGCGCTTGGTGTCGGCATCGGCGTTGGCATGGGTGCCGACGCGGACGTCGGCCGGCCGGGCGGCACGCCGTAACAAAACCGCAATGAATCCTTAACGTCACTTTAAGAACGGGGTGATTTCCTTGGCACCGGGAAAAAAGCAACAAAGACGGCGCTGCCATGGACCCCGCCTCCATACTACTGGTCGACAACGACGCCGCCTGCCGCGCTGAACTCGCCCGGCACCTGCGGGAACTCGGACACAGGGTCAGCGAGGCCGAGACGGCCGGACAGGCCGTGCGCGAGGTGCGCGACCGTCTGCCCGACCTCATGGTGCTCGAGTCGCTGCTGCCCGACGTCCACGGCGTCGAAGTGCTGCAGGACGTCCGCCGCAACGACCGGCTGCGGCCGCTGCGCGTACTCATGACCTCCCGTGCACCGGCTGCCCGGGACGTGGTCCGCGCGTTCGAGTCCGGCGCCGACGACTTCGTCGGCAAGCCTTATGCGATCGAGGAGATCACGGCCCGCATCGGCGCCTGCCTGCGCCGGCCGGCCAGCGCAGGCGCGAGCGACGTTCTCAGCGCCGGCGAGATCCTGGTGGACCAGTCGAGCCACCGGGTCACCGTGGCCGGCAGGCCCGCCGCACTCGCACCGCGGGAGTACCGGCTGATGAGCTTCCTCGTCTCCAACCAGGACCGGGTGTACAGCCGCAGCCAGCTGCTGATCTACGTCTGGGACCGCGACGCCAAAGTGGGCCCGCGCACGGTGGACGTCCACATCCGCCGGCTGCGCAAGATCCTGGAACCCTACGGCATTGCTCACTACATCCAGACGGTGCGCGGCAGCGGTTACCGTTTCTCCCTGCACGAGAGCTGATGCGGGAACGGCTTCGTGCCGTCCGATCAAGACATTACGAACCGGTGCTCGATCAACCCTCGGGAGTCGTCATCAATCTGTAATGGAGCTGTCACAAAACCTGAGCATTCCGGGCGTAGATTGCAGCCCCTCGGCGGCCCGGTCCGCTGCTTCGCCGATGAGAACAACAACGCAGAGTGATAAACAGCGGCGCCGTACCCGGCCCGGACTCACATCGGAAATTCACGACGCGCAGTGAAGCGCACGAACGAACTCTACGCCTGGAGAAAACTGATGAATCGTAAAGTCTTGTTTGCCACCGTCCTCGCCGGCGTCGCGCTTGCCGGCTGCGACAGCGGAGACATCAACATCTCGCCGCAGACCGTCGACAACAGCACCGACAACAGCGTGACCAACCCCGGCGGCGGCGGCGCGACCAACCCCTGCGCCTCGTACGTGACCTCGGGCGGTCAGACCCTCCAGGGCAGCTACGACGGCACGAACTGCACCTACTCGCCGGCTTTCGCAGACGCCGGTAACAATCTTACCGTCGACCTCGTCATCCCGGACCTCCCGAACGACGGCTCCCACATCTTCGAGGGCAGCCTGTTCGTGGGCGAGAGCCTCGAGAGCGACGCCGAACTCGCCGCCGCCGGCATCGCCGAGGGCGGCGACGGCCCCGTGCTCACCGTGGAACCGGGGGCGACGCTGGCCTGGCGTACCAGCGCGAACTTCCTCATCATCAACCGCGGCTCCCAGCTGTTCGCGGTCGGCCGTGAGGATGCGCCGATCACCTTCACCTCCGAGTCCGACGTGCTGGGCACGGTCGGCCCCGAGGAGGTGCAGCAGTGGGGCGGCATGGTCATCAACGGCTTCGGCGTCACCAACAAGTGCTCCTATACGGGCACGCGCGACGCCGATCTGCAGCTGGACGGGGAGTGTCACGTCGACGCCGAGGGCGCGGCGGGCCTCGACGAGTCCGTGTACGGCGGCGACAACGACGACGACAGCTCCGGCCGCCTCGAGTACGTGGTGGTCAAGCACACCGGCGCCACCGTCGGTAACGGCGACGAGCTGAACGGCATCTCCTTCGGCGGTGTCGGCCGCAACACGGTCGTGCGCAACCTGCAGGTGTACTCCACGTTCGACGACGGCATCGAGATGTTCGGCGGTTCGGTCAGCTTCGAGAACTTCGTCGGCGTCTACGTCCGCGACGACTCCATCGACATCGACGAGGGCTGGAACGGCTCCATCACCAACGCGCTGGTCATCCAGTCCGAGACGGACGGCAACCACTGCATCGAGTCCGACGGCATCGGTTCCTTCAGTGACCTCGATCCGGCCGTGGTCGAGGACTTCATCGCCCGGGGCCTGAACAGCAACTTCACCATCTCGAACCTCACCTGCATCGTGTCGCCGAACGGCCAGGCCACGGCCACCCACGACCCGGGTGCGGGCTGGCGTCTGCGTGAAGGCCTGTTCGCCCGGATCAACGATTCCCTGCTGATCGGTTCCTTCGCCGACGCCGACACCACCAGCGGCAACGACAACTACGGCATCCGCATCGACAACCGGACCCAGCAGGCAGCCCTGGACGGCGACCTGGAGTTCAATTCGGTGATCATGGCCTTCGAGGAGGCTTTCCGCGGCCAGACCTTCCCGGACGGCACCACCACCGAGGAGAGCTTCTTCGCGGCCGAGGGCGGCGTCTCCGCCACCATCACGGGCGCGACGGACGCCACCGCGGCGGCCGACCCGGACCTGCAGCTGCTCGAGCGCGATACCGACGGCATCCCGATCTTCTCGATCCCCTATGCCACGATGTCCGTCGACGGCGCAGTGCCGGCCGGCGCCCCGCAGAGCGGCGATTTCATCGGCGCCGTGTCGCTGGGTATCCCGGACTGGACCCAGAACTGGACCTACGGCATCCACCCGGACAACCGCGCCCAGGCGCTGTGGTTCGAGTGATCCGTCGTAACCCGACGATCCACTCATTCGAGTCGAACCGGGGCGCCACTTCCGCACGGGAGGTGGCGCCCCGTACGGCTTCGGCAGCCCGGTGAGGCCGCCGATTCGCTGACAAGCAGGACAATAGGCACAGTCATGAAGAAAGCCGCAATCGCCAGGACACCGCTGGCGCTCGCCATCTCGCTGATACTGGCGGGTCATCAGGGCAGCGCACTCGCGCAGGAGGCGGGTGAAGACGGAGCGCCCCAGCGTCCCGATCTCCAGACGTCCGCCAACAACGAAGTGATCGACGAGATCGTGACCGTCGGCCGCTCGCTGAGCACGGCGGAGGAGCTGATCAACGAACGCATGGACGACTCCGTGGTGGTCGACCTGCTCGGGGCCGAGGCCATGAGCCGCCTCGGCGACTCCACGGTGGCCGCCGCGCTCCGCCGTGTCCCCGGCCTCACGCTGGTGAACGACAAGTTCATCTATGTGCGCGGGCTGGGCGAGCGATACTCATCCACCTCGCTCAACGGCAGCCAGATTCCCTCCCCTGACCTTACCCGCAATGTCATCCCGCTGGACATCTTCCCGACGTCCATCGTGGAGTCCATCCGCGTGCAGAAGGCCTGGTCGCCGGAGCTGCCGGCAGACTTCGGCGGCGGCGCGGTGGACATCCGCACGAAGACCTTCCCGGATGCCCTGACCGTCGAGTTCGAGGTGGGTACGGGGACGAACACGGAAGTCAGCGGCGACGTGCTGACCTATCCGGGCTCCAGCGACGACGACTTCGGCACCGACAGCGGCGCGCGCAGCCTGCCCGCCGCGCTGTCGCAGCAGATCGCGCGATTCAACGGCGACGTCAGCGTCAACGGCATCGCCAGCACCCTGCGGGCAGAGAATCCCGAGCTGAGCGCGGGCGAGGCCTTCCAGCAGGCCGATCAGATCAACCGGGAACTCGCCACGCTGCTGAACAGGGACGTCGGACTCGAGCGCAAGGATCCGCATCCGGACATCGACGTGCGCGGCAGCATCGGCAGCAATTACGCTCTGGGCGAACTGTGGAATGTCGGCTTCCTCGCCGGCGGTGGCTACGAGACGAAGTGGCGGGAGACCCGTAGGATCGCGCGCAACTTCCAGTTCCCCGAGGAACGCACGGATATCGAGAACGAGACGACACGCAACGTCAGCATCACCGGCAACCTGAATCTCGGGCTGCAGTTCACCGACGATCACGAGGTCTCCGGTACGACCCTGTTCCTGCGCAACACGGACGACGAGACCGCCATCCGCAACTTCTTCAACGAGAACCGGGAGAAGTCCGACGGGCTCGGCTTCCAGAATGTCCGCTACCAGTTCGAGGAGCGGAACATGACGGTGAACCAGCTGCGCGGGACGCACCGGATCGGCGACGAAACGCGCGACGTGCTTCCCGACGGGCTGGCGGGCCTGGTGGGCTGGCTCCCCACCGAGGCGGAGTTCGACTGGCACTGGTCGGATTCCCGCGCCCGCACCGACATCCCGAACCAGGCGGACATCGAGCTGCAGACGGTCACCGATCCGGAGACCGGCGAGGTGCTGTCCTCGGCCGTTACCCTGAACAACCGGGCGGCCGATTACCGTTTCACCGACCTCGACGATCGCGTGGAGAATTACGGCTGGGGATTGACGTATCCGCTCGCCTTCGGCAACTCCTACGTCGACGTCGGCGTCGGCTACGAGCATGACCAGAAAGCGCGTACCTATGACCAGCGCCAGTTCAGCATCGGCCCCGGCAGCGGCATCAGCGATTTCGACATCCTGCAGGGCGGCCCGGAGGACCTGGGCTCCATCTTCTCCACCGCCAACCTGCTGGATCCCGCCAACGACTTCATCTTCGCCATCCAGGGCACGAACAACCAGAGCTATCTCGCCGCGACCATGACCGAGGCGTTCTATGGCAAGGTGGACTGGACCTGGAACGACACCTGGCGCGTCGCCGGCGGTCTGCGCTGGGAGGACTACAAGCAGGTGGCCGTGGACTGGAATCCCCTTAGTTTCTCCATCCAGAATCCGCAGGTGACCACGGACCCGGACAGGCTCGCCGAACAGGCGTTCCAGAAGGACGAGATATTCCCGTCGGTGGCGGTTACCTACATGGGCTCCTGGTTGGCGGAGACCTTTCAGCTGCGCTTCGGTTTCAGCGAGACCTCGGTGCGGCCGGATCTGCGCGAGATCACGGATGCCAGCTATGTGGATCCGCGCACCGGCGACCTCGTGGACGGTAACCCGGGTGTGACGCCGGCCGATGTCAGCAACTACGACGTCCGCGGCGAGTGGTTCTTCGGCGGCGGCGACAACGTGACCGTCACGCTGTTCTACAAGGACATCACCAACCCCATCGAGTTCTTCGAGTCGGCGGCCAGTGACACGACGACGGCGCGCGAGATCATCAATGCGGAGTCGGCCGAGGTCTACGGCGTCGAGTTCGAGGGGCTGAAGGAACTCGGTTTCCTCGGCGACTTCATGTCCGCGTTTTTCGTCCAGGGCAACGTCACGCTGCAGGACTCCGAGCTGGTCGCCGGCCCCGACGCCGATGCGCCGACCAACGAGGTGCGACCGTTGACGGGTGCCTCCGATTACGTCGCCAACCTGTCGCTGGGTTACGACTCGCCGAACGGCCAGCATACCGCCTCGGTCGGCTACAACGTCTTCGGCGAGCGGCTCTACGTCGCGGGCCGCAACGGTGCGCCGGACGGCTACGAGCAGCCATTCCACTCGCTGGACTTCGTCTACTCCTGGTACCCCACCGACGCCATCACGGTGAAGGCCAAGGTGCAGAACATCCTGCAGGAGAAGATCGAGATCGAACGCGAGGGCGTGGTGACCTTCGAGGAAGATCCGGGCTCGACCTTTGCAATCAGCTTCCAGTATCGGCTCTGAAGGTCTCTGGCGACAGGAACGGCGACAGGGATGGCGGATCGCCGTCAGTCGCTCGTGTCAGCCCCTCGGAACCAGCGCTTCTTAAGCCACAGGGCGACGGAGACCAGGGAGATCAGCACGGGCACTTCGACGAGCGGCCCGATGACCGTAGCGAAGGCGACCGGCGAGGCCAGACCGAAAGCGGCGATGGCCACTGCGATGGCCAGTTCGAAGTTGTTGCTCGCCGCCGTGAAGGCGATCGCCGTCGTGCGTGGATAATCCGCATCGATCATTTTCCCCATCCAGAAGCTGACCAGAAACATGATCAGGAAATACAGCGTCAGCGGTACGGCGATGCGCAGGACGTCCAGCGGCAGTTCGAGCACCTTGTCGCCCTTCAGGGAGAACATGGCGACGATGGTGAACAGCAGGGCGACCAGGGTGACCGGCGAGATTTTCGGCAGGAAGTGCTGCTCGTACCATTCCTCGCCGCGGCGCCGGATCAGCACGAAGCGCGTCAGGAAGCCGGCGGCGAACGGGATGCCGAGATAGATCAGCACCGCTTCGGCGATGGTGCCGAAACCGACGTCGATCACGCTGCCGGCGAGGCCGAACACGGGCGGCAGCACGGTGAGGAAGAACCAGGCGTAGACGCTGAAGAACAGGATCTGGAAGACCGAGTTGAACGCGACCAGCGCCGCCACGTACTGGTTGCTGCCGCCGGCCAGCTGATTCCAGACCAGCACCATGGCGATGCAGCGGGCGAGTCCGATCAGGATCAGCCCGGTCATGTATTCCGGATAGTCACGCAGGAAGATCACGGCGAGCGCGAACATGAGCAATGGGCCGATCACCCAGTTCTGTATCAGCGACAGGCTGAGCACACGGGTGTCCCTGAACACCAGCGGCAGCTTCTCGTAGCGCACCCGGGCGAGCGGCGGATACATCATCAGGACGAGGCCGATGGCGATCGGCACGTTGGTGGTGCCCACCGACAGGCTGTCGAGCCAGCCGGGCAGCCCCTCGAAGATCGAGCCGAGGACGACGCCGAGCGCCATGGCGCCGAAGATCCAGAGAGTCAGGTAGCGATCGAGGAAAGAGAGACGCTTCCTCAGGGCGGGCTGGTCGTTCATCGGCTACACCGGTCGGGGGAGGGTTGCTTGCGGATCTCATCCAGCAGGCGCGCAAGTGGCTCGAGACAATCCGGGTTGAGGGAATAGCAGATCCGCGGACGCTCGATCTCCCCGGTCACGAGGCCGGCGGTCTTCAGGATACGGAGATGCTCGGACACCGTGGACTGGGCGAGACCCACTTCGTCGACGATGTCTCCGCCGATGCACGTATCGCGCGCCAGCAGCAGGCGCACGATACGAACTCGCGCCGGGTGCGCGAGGCCCTTGGCGAGAGAGGCGATAGCCTCGTCCGTCGCCGCATCGGGCGTGCGCGGGTCCGGATCGCGAGCGGCTGCCATACTGAGATCCTTTATCGTCGATTAACGATATAATAAGCGCGAAGCGGTCCGGGTTCAATGTGCCGCCGCGCACGAATTCTGCAAGGCTTCCGAGAGGACTTCCCCGCAGTCCGCATCGACTCTCAGTCCGGCCAGCTCGTCCGCCCGCGTGCGTCCCCTGTTGACGATGGCGACGGCCTTGCCCGCCTCCGCGGCATAGCGGGCGAAGCGAAAGCCCGAGAAGACCATGAGCGAGGAGCCCACGACGAGCAGCGCATCCGCGCGGCCGAGCGCGGCGCGTGCGTCCGCGACCCGGCGGGGCGGCACGGCCTCGCCGAAGAACACGACGTGGGGTTTGACCACGCCGCCGCAGCGCGGGCAGGGCGGCACGACGAAGCCGGCATAATCGGCGTAATCGGCGTCCGCAATCTCCACGTCCCCGTCGGGGCGGTCCGAGGCGGCGCCGATGTGGCGCTCCCAGTCCGGATTCAGGGCGGCGACTTCGGCCTGCCAGTCGGCACGGCGCAGCTCGACCCGGCATGCCATGCAGACCACGGCGTCGATGCGCCCGTGCAGATCGATCACATCCTTCGTGCCCGCCTTCTGGTGCAGGCCGTCCACGTTCTGCGTGACCAGGCGCTCCAGTCGGCCCCGTGCCTGCAGATCCGTGAGGGCGCGGTGCGCCGCATTCGGCCGTGCCGCCGCCATGCGCGGCCAGCCCAGCATGCTGCGCGCCCAGTAGCGCTGGCGGACCGAATGGCGCGCCATGAAGTCCGCGTACTGCACCGGACGGGCATGCTTCCATTCGCCGGCCGGGTCGCGATAGTCGGGGATGCCCGAGGCGGTGCTGCAGCCGGCGCCGGTCAGGACGAACAGGCGGCGGTGGCGCTCCAGGAACCGCGCCAGCGCCTCCGTGCCGGAGTCCTCCCGCGGCCCTTTCTGCGGGGTTTCTTGCCTGAAACGAGACATTGTCGGTTTTCCGCGTCTCCGTGCGCTCTCTACCATGGATCGGTCCCGGCCGGTTGCGCTGCCGGCCCGGGTGGGCCGTCGCGCAAAGCGCCGTCGGCGCGATGGCCGCGCTGTGATAGGCATCACGGCGCCCGTCCGGCTGCCGGGATAGTCTTGCGCGCATTATGTAAGGGGAGCCCCTGCGATGCTCAGAAACGCTCTTGCCGCCGTTGCCGCGCTCGCTCTCGTGGGGGTGCTCGCGGTCCTGGTGGTCCAGTCCCGCGCAGTCGACTCCGCATACTATGTGACTTATGGCAACAGCGTAAACCTGCTGCGCCAGAGCCAGAACGAACTCGCGGCCCTCGAGGAAGGTCTGCAGACGGCATTCCGCGAGGGGCGCGCCGTGCCGGCGGCAACGGCCGGTCTGGTCGAGCGGCTGGAGTCCCGCCGCGAGGAGCTGGCGGCCACGGTGCCTGCGGCGGACGATGCGGCGATCGCGTCGACGTTGTCGGACTACACCGCGGCGCTCGACGAGTCCCTGGCGGCGGCGCGGAGTTTCCTCGACAGCCAGACGCGTCTGGCGGAGTCGGCGTCGGTCATCCGCAGCGAATCCCCGCCGCTGGTGCGCGATCTGCGCGGCTTCGGGCTGGAGGCGTTGTCCCAGGACGTGTTCGCCCTGGCGGTCGCCGCACTGGACTTCGCCGGCGGCGGCAGCGAGGCGACCGCGGAGACACTCCGCACCCGTCTTGCCGAACTGGAGTCGGACCCGGCCGCCATGGACCGGGTGCCCGGCAAACTGGACCGCCTTGCCGCGGCGGCACGAACGCTAACGGAGGTGCGCGATCCGGCCGGTGCCGCGCTGGCCGACCTCGGTGAGACGCAGGCCGGCGACCGTGCCCAGGCCCTGTTCGCCGCACTGCGCGCCCACGATCGCGCCGTGGTCGGCAGGGCGGACCGGGCCCGGCTGATGCTGGCCGTGCTGAGCCTGCTCCTGCTGGCCAGCATCGCGTTCGTCGGCTGGCGTCTGCACCAGAGCTATCGCGTGCTGAACAGCGCCAACGCCGAGCTGGAGGTGCTGAATGCCTCCCTCGAGGAGCGGGTGGAGGCCCGCACCGAGCAGCTCACGAAGGCCTATGAGGAGCTGAAGGAGTCCCAGGCCCAGCTGGTGCACGCGGAGAAGATGTCCTCGCTCGGCGAGCTGGTGGCGGGCATCAGCCACGAGATCAACACGCCGCTGTGGTACCTGCTCAGCAACGCGACCCTGCTGAAGGAGCGGCTGGGGCACTTCGACCAGTTCGCGGCGGAGGCGGGCCGGCTGCTGGAGCAGCTGCGCAACGGCCGCCAGGACCGGGAGGCCTTCGTCGCCAGCCTGCGCGCCATGGATCGCCAGCTCAACCAGGAGGGTCTCCGTGACGACCTCGAGGAGTCGGTCGACCTCGTCGGCGACAGCATCGAGGGCCTCGAGCAGCTGGCCGAGATGGCCCAGAGCCTGAAGGACTTCAGCCGCCTGGATCGTGCCACGGTCGGCGAGTTCAACGTCAACGAGGGTCTCGACAAGTCGCTGCTGATCGCGAAGAACGTGCTGAAGCACAAGGTCACCGTGGAGAAGAACTACGGCGAGGTGCCGACGGTGCGCTGCGCGCCGTCCCAGATCAACCAGGTGTTCCTGAACCTGATCAAGAACGCGGCCGACGCCATCGAGGGCGAGGGGACGATCACGCTCTCCACCCGCCACGAGGACGGAGAGGTACTGGTCAGCATCGCGGATACGGGCAGCGGCATACCGGAGGACGTCCTGGCGAAGATCCGCGACCCCTTCTTTACCACCAAGGAAGTGGGCCAGGGCACCGGCCTCGGCCTGTCCATCGTCGACAAGATCATCACGGCCCACATGGGAGAGCTGGTGATCGAGTCGGAGCCCGGACGGGGTTCCGTGTTCACGGTGAAGCTGCCGGTGGAGGCGATGGGAGACGCCGACGCCGCGAACGAATCAACGGACCAGGCCACGGCGCGGCCACGCGCCGCGGCGATGTAGGGAGGCCGGCAAGGGATGGCCCAGACCGCACGCATCGACACACCCCACGACGAGCCCGGAGGCAAGCCGAAAGTTCTCTTCGTCGACGACGAGAAGCGCGTGCTCAACTCGATGCGGGCGCTGTTTCGCCGGGACTACGAACTGCATCTCACCACCGACGGAGCGGAGGCGATCCGCATCGCCGAGCAGGAGAGCGTGGACGTGATCATCGCCGATCAGCGCATGCCCGGTCTCTCCGGCGTGGAGGTGCTGGGCGAGGTGCGCCATCGTGCGCCCTCGGCCGTGCGGATCCTGCTGACCGGCTATGCGGACCTGGACGCCATCGAGGGCTCCATCAACATCGGCGAGGTGTTCCGCTTTCTGTCGAAACCCTGCCCGCCACAGGAGCTGCGCGAGACCCTGGCGGAGGCGGTGCAGGCCGCGCGCCAGTCGGGAGCGGCCGCGCGCGCGGCGACCGTCCTGGAGGCGGCCCCCGCGCCGGCGCCGTCGGCGCCGGCCGCCGAGCCCGAGCCCAAGTCCGAACTCGCGCTCGATCCCGGACCGAAGCCGCGGCCCGAGCCGATGTCGCCGGAGGCCGAAGCGCCGGCGAGCGCCGCAGTGGCGGCGGAGGACCATGCGGCGACGGTCCCGAACCTGGCCCTGGAGCTGGAGAGGGAAGAACCGCGGCGCCAGGAGGCGGCCGGCGGCGTGGCAGAGGACGAGCCGGCGGAGGAAGAGCCTGTCGAGACCGAGATCGTGCTGTCCGGCGACGCCGGGACGGAGTTCGTCGACACCATCGTGATCGGCGGCGACGACGCGCCGGGATCGCGGCGGGGCGGCGCCTGTGCAGACATGGACAATGTGGGCGTGGCGCTGTTCACCAGCGACGCCGCGTTCGCCGAGAGTGTCGAGCTCACACTCGGAGAGCGCTACCGGGTCGCCCGGGCATCCACGCTGGTGCAGGTCACCGAGATGCTCTCCGGTGACGGGGCCGGCGTGCTGGTCACGGATTTCTGCACCGACGGGGCGATGCTGCGCAACATGCTGTCGACGCTGAAGCGTTACCTGCCGGAACTGATCACCATCGTTGTCAGCGACGA
>Ga0209938_1000023_pt1 | contig 60712 bp, 63 predicted proteins | sample SalPonR2_C_D1_MG_FD_185708 | JGI IMG/M metagenome (GOLD analysis project Ga0209938, IMG submission 185708) | Salt pond soil microbial communities from South San Francisco under conditions of wetland restoration - Salt Pond MetaG R2_C_D1_MG... ... | reverse complement strand
GGGGCTGTTTCCTTTTGCCGCCTTGCCGGCTCGGGGATTGGCGTAGATCACGGGCGTGATGATGCGCTTTGCCACATATTGGTGCCTTGCGTTGGTGATCGGGATCACCAGCGTCCAGCTTGCCGCCGCACGCGGCCATACCCCGGCTGCCGGAACACGCGTGATCTGTACCGGCTCCGGACCGGTGCATGTTCTGGTGGACAAAGATGGCGCGCCAACTGACGGTTTGATGCTCTGCCCGGAAAAGGCGCTGAGCTTTCTTGCGCATGTCGAAATGGCAGCACCCGTACCGGCCCGCTCGGATGCTTGGTTTGCACTATGGCTGGGCCAGACACGGAGGGTGGCGCAGTTCAGCATCGTCCCGGACCACCACGCTCGGGGGCCACCGGCATCGGTCTGACCCGCTTCACACAAGATGGACCTCAGTTCGAAAGATCAAAAAATGCTGAAACACACACTTCTTGCGGCCGCGCTTGTCACAGCAGCGCCCGCGCTGGCAGAGATCGACATCCAGGACGCCTATGCGCGCACGTCTTCGCCAGTGGCGAAATCCGGGGCAGCTTTCATGGTTGTGCAGAACGTTGGCGGCAGCGCGGATCGCCTGATCGACGTCAGCTCTGACGTTGCGGCGAAAACCGAGCTTCACACACATGCCGAGGATGAAAACGGCGTGATGCGGATGCTGCATGTCGAGGAGGGATTCGAGCTTCCCGCCGACGGGCAGATCATCATGCGGCGCGGCGGCAAACACGTGATGTTCATGGGGGTGAACGCGCCGTTCGAGCAGGGCGACACAGTCTCGGTGACCCTGACCTTCAGAGAGGCGGGTGACATCGAGATCGAGATCCCCGTCGACCTGGACCGGCAGGATCATGGTGGCATGGGCCACGACATGGACGGCTGACACCTCGGGGCAGCAGGCGGGGAACCCATGTGCGAACCGCCTGCTGGTAATGCAGTGCCCCCTTTCGCAGTTGCGCGCCCTGCGCTAAGCGGGGGTATGACCGACCGCATCCTCTTTGTCTGTCTCGGAAACATCTGCCGCTCTCCGACCGCAGAGGCGGTCACCCGCGCCAAGGCGGAGGCGCGCGGCCTGTCCCTGTCTCTCGACAGCGCGGGCACCGGTGACTGGCACATCGGCAAACCGCCTTATGCGCCGATGCAGCAGGTCGCCCGCGCTGCCGGCTATGACCTGTCCATGTTGCGGGCGCGGCAGGTGGCCCGCCCTGACTTTCAGGACTTTGATCTGATCATCGCAATGGATGATGACAACGTGGCGGCGCTTGCAACGTGCGGACCATCGGACCGGATCAGAAAATTCACCGACTTTGCAACCGGCGGCGCCCTGTCAGTGCCCGATCCCTATTTCACCCGCGATTTCGAAGGGGTGTTGGCGCTGATCGAAACCTGTGCCGATGGCCTGCTGGACACGCTCCAGAAGGGCGCGCATCAGGCTTCGTAGATCGCCCGCGCGACATACCATGTCACCGGCAGGGCCAGAACGGCACCCACTGTCGCAGCCGAGACGATCGGGACAAGCGTGCCAAATCCAGCCGTCAATACCGCGATGATCGCGATTCCGGCCAAGGTCGTCCCGATAAGCGAATAGAGAATAGCGGCCAATCTGAGCATCGAAGCCTCCAGGTCACGTGCAATGGTTCGAATATCTCATGTGCGTGCTCCATCTGCCTTGACCAGGATCAAATCGCCGCCGCTTCGGGAAGCATGCGGAGCATGTCGAACTGAGGGCCTGCGGCAATCAGGGCGATGGTCCCGGTCGCTGCGTCAAGGCAAGGGCGCGTGTCCCGGCATCGGGATCTTGCAGGGGCGCGGGCCGGTCAGGATGGCGTGTGCATTTGGCGTGACAAGCCGGGCCAGGGCCGGGTCTGTGCAGTTCAGGCCACCGGTATAGGCCCCGTAGGCGGGAAGGATCAGTCGCCTGTCATCGAGCAGAAAGCAAGGCCGCGTGAGGCTGCGTCCGCGCAGGGAAAGGGTCGCCTTTGGATGGTAATGGCCTGTAATTTCGCCGGGTTCCGGGTCGGTTTGGGCAATGTGGCGAAAGTGAAGTGGCCCAATATCGACCGATCGCTTGTGCGCGCCGCCAAGCCGGACCGGGCCGGGATCGTGGTTGCCTTCGATCCATGTCCAGTCAAGCCCCGCTTGCAGGGCGGTCAGGGTCAGCAGGTCGGCTTCGGGCAGGACAGTTTGCAGCGTTGGCGTGTCAAAGCTGTCACCAAGGCAGATCACGTGTTTCGCGCCTGTCTGGTGCAGGTCGGCAGCGAGTCGCGACAGGGTCTCGGCGGTTTCATACGGCGGAAGCTGCGCGCCCCCGAAGCGGGCTGCGCGGGTGGATTTCCCCAGATGCAGATCCGAGACGACCAGCAGGTCTTCGACTGGCCAGAACAATCCACCGCTGGGCAGCGCGACGAGCCTTTGACCGCAAAAGGAGAATTCGAATAAGTTCATGCTTTGTTCATCTCTTGAACATGCGCGCGGCGCAAGGGGCAGAAGGCCCCTTTACAGCATGGCAGGCACAACCTGATCGGGTGGGCGATGTCCATCGGCAAAGGTCTTGACGTTTATGATGACCTTTTCCCCCATTTCCAACCGGCCCTCCCGGGTTGCTGATCCCATATGGGGCAACATGACGACATTGGACATGTTGCGAAGGTCCGGATTGCCGCGATGGCCGTGTTCGTAAACGTCGAGCCCCGCCCCGGCGAGATCGCCCGCCTTGAGCATACGGGTCAGAGCGTTCTCGTCGATCACCTCGCCGCGGGAGGTGTTGACGAGGACCGCGCTGGGTTTCAGCAGCTTGAGCCGCCGCGCATTGAGCAGGTGGAAGGTCGATGGCGTGTGCGGGCAATTGACCGAAATAATGTCCATTCGCGCCGCCATCTGGTCAAGGCTTTCCCAATAGGTGGCCTCAAGCGCCTCTTCGATTTCCGGACGCAGGCGGCGCCGATTGTGGTAGTGAATTTGCATTCCGAAGGCTTTGGCGCGGCGGGCGACGGCCTGACCGATGCGACCCATGCCGAGGATGCCAAGCCTGCGCCCCCCGAGACGCCCGCCAAGGAACGATGTGGGGGCCCAGCCCGCCCATTCCCCGCTTTGCATCACGTTGAGGCCTTCCTGGATGCGCCGTGTCACGCCCAGAATGAGCGCAAGGGTCATATCTGCCGTGTCTTCGGTGACCACGCCGGGGGTGTTGGACACGAGAATGCCACGGCTTCGCGCGGTATCGACATCGATATGGTCAATCCCTGCGCCGAAATTGGCGATGAGCCTGAGGCGGTCGCCTGCCTGCCCGATCAGGCCGGCGTCGATCTTGTCGGTCAAGGTGGGGACGAGGACGTCCGCATCCTTGACCGCCGCGGTCAGCTCGGCTTGGGTCATGGGGATGTCGGTTTCCCGCAAGCGCACGTCAAAGAGTTCTTTCAAACGTGTCTCCACGGCGTCGGGCAAGCGTCGCGTCACGACAACACTCAGACGTTTTGATGACATGCTCTTGCTCCCACTACTTTCGCGGCCTATCGGATTTTGGCACAGTGTCGCAAAGGCGGGGCAGGCACAAGAACCTGCTCGCAAAATCCAAAAAACCAAATAATTTGAGGCGTATCACATGAGCAGGCTTTCGTTTCGGGCGGTGTCTGGCAAGGTGTTGTCTGTTGCAGTGCTGCTTGTCGGCCTGGGCGCGCAGCCCGTGCTTGCGGCCGACAAGGGACCGATAACGAACCTGCCTTTGCCCCGGTTCGTTTCGATGAAGGCCAGTGAAGGCAATGTGCGGCGCGGACCGTCGCTATCGCACCGGATCGACTGGGTTTACAAACGCCGCAACATGCCGCTGCAGATCACGGCGGAACACGGGCATTGGCGCCGGGTTCAGGATCGGGACGGGGCCGGGGGCTGGGTGCATTACGCGCTCTTGTCCGGGGTGCGCACCGCGCTGATCGAAGTTGACAAGATGAACCTCTACGCGCGCCCCGATCCATCGGCTCAGGTGGTGGCGCAGTTGTCGTTGGGCGTGGTCGCGGAATTGCGGGAATGCCGCGTGAACTGGTGCGAACTCTCCGCCGGCGGGTATGACGGCTGGGCGCTCAAAGGCGGTTACTGGGGCGTGCACGCCGAAGAGGTCTTCGAGTGACCTGACGGCTGGTTCGCGGCGTGGGTGGCCGTGCGCTCACGCCGCTTCGTGGAGCAGAATGGCCGCTTCGGAGGAGGACAGGTTGCGCCGCGCGTAGCTGCCGTAGCCTTGCGGATTGTATTCGACAGTCGGCAACATCGTCGACAGGCGCGCACGGTCGCCCGCGTCGAGCGTCGACAGGGCCGCATTGGCGGGATGAAAACTCTCGGATTCGACGCCATTGGCGAACAGGATTTCGTGCTGTGGCAGAAGCATGTGAACATAGGTGATTTCGCGCAGGTTGGAATCCACGCAGACGCGGTCGTGATCCAACAGGTCGCGCGCGGCAACCAGCACCTCGGGTGTGTTGAACAGCGCCAGCGCCACACACCCTTTCAAGAGCATCCGATGTTCGGGAGAGACCAAGAGATCCGAATCCGGTTCATCCAGCCCGAACACCCCGGCGCGGATGCGGATGGGCCGCAATTTGGGCATGGCGAAAAGGCGTGCGCCGCTCATCCGGCGTTGGCCCATCCACTGGATCGGCTGTGCGCCGTTGTCCTTTGTCTGCACGTGATCGCCCTCGCGCAGGTCTTGGATGGGCTTGGTCCCCTCAGGCGTGAGGATTTGCGTGCCGGGGGTAAAGCAGATCACCTCGCCCCGGTGTTCGGCTTCGGATTGCGAGACCACGTCGTCCAGGGTCGTGTGCACGATCCAGAGGTCACGATTGCGCGGTGGAACCGTGTTCAGAAACATCAGCAGGGGCGGTTTTCGCGTGCCGGTTTCGATGAGCGTTACCGGATAGGTCGATTGGCCATCGGTGACGACAAAGCACTTGTCCGCCATCGGATGTTCGTTTGGTGCCGCGCCTGGGCGCGCCGTATCCTTGATTGCCTCGCCCACCAGTTGACGCACCACGCGGGCCGCCCGCTTGCGTCGATCTGCGTCGCCTTCCGCCTCGTCCAGTCGCAACAAGTCGTTGGGGCCATCGACCCGCACCAATTCGCCTGTCCAGCTCCATGCGACGCCGACTTTCAGAAAATCGACCGGGCCCGCCGGGAGCGTATCAATGGTTGTCTGCGACCAGGAGATGACGAACGTGCCCTTGAAAGCCGTTCCCATGATCCTGTCTGCCTGCTCTTGCCTTGTTTTTTTCGAGCCTAGCGAAACGGCCGCGTGTTTGCAGGCAAAAATTTGCCTGAGTGGGGCCATGCGGGAAATTTCCGGGTGTGCGTGATTCTTTGGCAACGCACCCACGTTCGGCGATCACTCGGCCGGGTTGAAGCCCACGATCAGCTGCCGCAGCCCAATTGCAGCACCGGCAAAGATGGCAAGAAAGGTGACAGGTGCGCTGAAGGCGAGCATGGAGAACGCGCTGATGCCCTGGCCAATGGTACATCCCAAGGCGATTACGGCCCCGGAGCCCATCAAGGCAGCGCCGAAGATCTGGCGGCGAAGCTCGCGGGGGTCTTCGCAGGCCTCCCATCTGAAATGACCCTTAATGAGCGAGCCGACGAAGGCTCCGAGCCAGACCCCGGCAACCGATCCGACTGCAAAACTGATGGGCTGTGCCGAACCGATCATCCACCACAGGATGCTTTCGCCCAAGGGCGCCGCGAAGCTGTGCGAGACAACGGGCAGAGCTGCGAACCCGGTGTTGGCCACATGTGAGGTGCCCCACCATCCAGTGACGATCGCAAGGCCGACGATGGTCGCCCAGATGGCCGATTTCGGATTTTCGAGAAAGGCATGCGTGCTGGCCGAAGCAAGGAAAATGCCCGCACCGATGGCCATGCCGATCCCGGAGACGGGCAGGCCGGTCCAGCGCGCAGCGGCATGGGCGATGCCCGGTGGCATGTCACCGGGGGCAATGGCGGATTGTGGGAAGACCATCTCGCGCAGGGGGGCCAATGGGCCACTGAGCACGATATAGGTCGCCACCCCCATGACCAGCACGATCACAAAGCTGCGCAGGTCACCGCCGCCAAGTCTGGCTATCGCGCCAAAGCCGCAATTTCCTGCCAGCGCCATGCCATACCCGAACATCAGGCCACCGATGACCGAGGCCCAGGGAAGCCATGTAATGGAAAGATAGTAGCTGGCGCCGCCGTCGACGATCCCGGTTGCCATGAGCGCGAAGCTGCCGAATATCGCCGTGCCGATCGCAATGCCCCACATGCGGAGGCGGGTGTCCGACCCGCCGTAAAGCAGATCCTCGATCGCGCCGAGCGTACAGAAACGACCCAACCTGGCAGCAAGGCCCAAAAGGATCCCGCCGAACAAGCCGATCGCGGCCATCTGGCCGTGTTCCGGAATACTTTCCAACATTGTGCCAGCCTCCCACAACAGGGTGTAGTATGCAGACTATAGGATGTGACAGCAAGGTCGAGTGCCTGCTGGATCAGTCATCCTTGCAGAACAGGTCGTACACGCATTCGAGCATCTTGCGGGGCTTGTCATCAGCAAGCCGGTAATAGATCGTCTTGCCCTCGCGCCGGGGGATCACCAACCCTTCGAGCCGCAGGCGTGACAATTGCTGCGACACCGCCGCCTGTCGTGCGGTCAGCAGCTCTTCAAGCTCGGTCACGGATTTTTCGCCGGTCACAAGGTGACACAGGATCATCAAACGGCCCTCATGGCTGATCGCCTTGAGAAAATTGGACGCGGTGGTTGCCTTGTCGACGATGTTGTCAAGGTCTTCTTTGGTCAGGTCCGGGCTGAGTTGGGGAAGTGCCATGCGCTGCCTCTTCTTATGGGCCGATAGGGACTACTCGGCCACGAAATCCGTGTGTTCCACGAGGAGTTGCGACAGGAGTGGCCAAAAGAAGTCTTCTCCGGGATAGCCTTCAAGCCTTGCCTGTTCCTCGCCGTTGTCGACCAGAACGAATGTCGGCGTGAAAACCACACGGCGGGAATATTCGATGCCATCAGGCGGGCCGCTGTTCAGGTCTGCCCGAACAAGCGGCGCGAACCGGCCCTCGGCGGTCTTGGTGTAGGCGGGCGCGATTTCCGCGTCCCAGCGTTCGCAGTAAACGCAGCCCGGTTGTTCAACGATCACGAGCTGCGGCTCTGCCAGGGCAGATCCGGCCCATGTCGCGAAAGCAGAAATCATCGCCGCGCGGGTCAGGATTCGATGGGCGTTCATTTTTCACCAATTGACGGTACCACGACAAAACACGTAATTTGAATATGTGAATTAATCAAGGAATCTCGCCAAATGTTCGATATTTCATTCGCAGGTGCGGCATTTGCCGGGATTCTGAGCTTTTTTACACCCTGCATTTTGCCGATGGTGCCATTCTACCTGTGCTACATGGCCGGGATTTCGATGAACGAATTGCGCGGCGAAGACGACGTGCCACAAGGCATCGCGTGGAACCTTGTCCTGTCAGCCTGCCTGTTCGCATTGGGCGTGACAACGATTTTCGTGCTGCTGGGCATGGGGGCCACGGCGGTCGGGCAAGCTTTCGCGGATTTTCGCGAACCGTTGCGGTATGTCGCCGCCGTGGTCCTGGCGGCGTTCGGGCTGCATTTCCTTGGTCTTGTCCGCATCCCGATCCTTTACCGCGAGGCACGGGTCGAGGCGTCGGCAGAGCCGACAACGTGGATCGGGGCTTATGTCATGGGGCTGGCGTTTGGTTTCGGCTGGACGCCCTGCGTCGGGCCGGCACTGGCGTCGATCCTGATGATCGCGGGGGGCATGGGGAACGTTGTGCAGGGCGGATTGCTTTTGCTGGTTTACGGCTTGGGAATGACCCTGCCGTTCGTGATCGCAGCGCTGTTTTCCGGCCCGTTCCTGCGCTGGACCGCGCGCAATCGCGGATTTCTGGGTTACGCGGAAAAGGTCATGGGCGGTATGTTGATCGCGTTCGCCTTGTTGATCGCGACCGATACCGTGAACCTGATCGCGAACGCGATGCTGCGCTGGTTTCCGAATTGGTCATCCTTGGGATGACGGCTGAATTTCACAAAGGAGGAGGAAAGGATGAGACATTTTCTGGGGGGCGCGCTGGCGCTGTTGATGGCGCTGCCGGCGGCGGCTGCTGAGCTGGGCGATGACGGCCTGCACAAACAGCCGTGGATGCGCGATACGTTCAAGGACCTGCGCGAGGATCTGGCGGAAGCGCAAGCAGAGGGGAAGCGGCTTGTTCTGTTTTTCGAGCAGCGCGGATGCATCTACTGCGCGCAAATGCACGAGGAGGTTTTCTCGGATCCCGGCATCAGCGATTACATTGGCGAGAATTTCTTCGTGGTTCAGCTGAACCTGCACGGGGACATCGAGGTCACCGATTTCGATGGTGACGCGCGGCCCGAAAAGGACATGGCCCGCAAGTGGCGGGTGCTCTTTACGCCGAGCATCGTGTTCCTGCCGGAAGAGGTTCCCGAGGACCAGAGCGCGCTCGACGCATCGGTCGCGGTCATGCCGGGCGCCTTCGGCAAAGGGACAACGAAAGATATGTTTACTTGGGTCGCGGAGAAGCGATATCTGCTTGATAACGGAGAAGATTTTCAGCGATATCACGCGCGGAAAATCCAGGAGCGCGGCAACGGACGCACCGATTGACCGAGTGTTTTCATAGTCAATTATTCACTTTTGTGAATTTGATCTTGCATGAATCGACTTCGGTGGACTACGGTATGCAACAGCCAACTAGTGTCCCGGCGGAAACATGCCGGAGTGGCTTGGGAGGAAAAATGAATCTAATAGCCAAAACAACTGCCGCAATGTTGCTCGCCGGAGCAGCGGTCGCCGGTGAAGTCAAACCAGCCAACGTCACGTTCGACGACTACGGTGCAGTCGCCGAATCCCTGTCCGGCACTGCCGGGGACCCGGAAAACGGTCGCGCGCTGATGATCGCCAGGAGCAAGGGAAATTGCTTGGCCTGTCACCAGGTGTCGGCACTTGACGAGGCCCCGTTCCATGGTGAGGTCGGCCCGATGCTCGACGGTATTGGTGAATATCGCACCGCCGAAGAACTGCGTGGGATCGTGGCGAACGCGAAGATGATGTTCGACGGAACCGTGATGCCGGCCTTCTACAAGACAAGCGGCTTTGTGCGCCCTGGAGATGGTTACACTGGCAAGGGTGCCAACGAAGAAGATCTGACGCCGATCCTGTCGGCGCAGGAAATCGAAGATGTGGTGGCGTTCCTCATGACGCTGCAAAGCAGCTAAGCAGCCCTCACAGAGTTAGGAGATACGATATGGATTTCACGAGACGCGAGACCCTGGCGCTTGGCGGGGCGGCGGCGCTGACCTTTGTGTTGCCGTTCCGCGCCAACGCGGCCACGACGGAAGAGCTGGTCAATGAATTCACCGGCGGTGCGGACATCGCGGATGCCGGCGTCGAGTTGACAGCGCCTGAAATTGCCGAAAACGGCAACACGGTTCCGATCACCGTATCGGCGCCCGGCGCTTCTGCCATCATGGTGCTGGCCACCGGCAACCCGACCCCGCCGGTCGCGACCTTCAACTTCGGCCCGCTCGCCGCGTCGCACGAAGCAAGCACGCGGATTCGTCTTGCCGGCACGCAGGACGTTGTTGCCATCGCCCAGCTTGAAGACGGCAGCTTTGCCCGCAGCGCCAAGACCGTGAAGGTCACCATCGGCGGCTGCGGCGGTTGACGGTCAATATTCAGATATTAGGAGAGACATCATGGCATCCGGAGTAAAACCTCGCGTGAAGGTTCCCAGTTCCGCGTCCGCGGGCGAAGCGGTCACGATCAAGACGCTGATCAGCCACCCCATGGAATCCGGTCAGCGCAAGGACGGCGACGGTAACACCATCCCGCGCTCGATCATCAATCGCTTCACCTGCGACTACAATGGCAAGAACATCATCGATGTGACAATGGAACCGGCGATTTCGACCAATCCGTATTTCGAATTCATGGCCACCGTGCCCGAAGCCGGTGAATTCCAGTTCACATGGTATGACGATGACGGATCTGTCTACGAAGAAGCCAAGGCGGTTTCGGTCTGAGCAATACGCTCCAACCTGCCCCGACCAACGGGGCGGGACCTTTTAGGGAGGGAATAGAATGAGATACAAAACAATGACGGCGGTCGCCGCGCTGGTCCTGTCCGCTCCTGCGGCTTTCGCCGGTGGCGCAGATGACGACACGCTGGCCATCGACGGGCAGGAAATGGTGACCAAGACAACCGCGCCTGCGCATATGGAAGAGACCGGCATCGACACGATCATGTCTGGCTGGCACTTTCGCGAAGACGACACCCAATCGATGCAGATGGATACATTCGACAATCCGGGAATGATCTTTGTGGATCAGGCCATGGATGCCTGGAACACGGTCGAAGGCAATGCAGAGAAATCCTGCGCCTCCTGTCATGAAGGTCCGGAATCGATGGAAGGCGTGCGCGCCGTCTATCCGAAATGGAACGAAGAGGCGGGTGAAGTGCGCACCCTGGCAATGCAGATCAATGATTGCCGCGAGACCCAGATGGAAGCCGAGCCGTACAAGTACGACAGTGCGCCCATGGCGGCGATGGAGGCTTTGATCTCTGTCCAGTCTCGCGGGATGAAGGTGGACGTGGCAATTGACGGCCCCGCGGCCGACACCTGGGAGCAAGGCAAGGACCTTTACTATACCCGCACCGGCCAGCTTGAATTGTCCTGCGCCAATTGCCACGAGGACAACTATGGCAATTACATTCGCGCAGACCATCTGAGCCAGGGTCAGATCAACGGGTTTCCGACATACCGCTTGAAAAACGCCAGGCTGAACACAGCCCACGGCCGTTTCAAGGGATGCGTGCGCGACACGCGCGCGGAGACCTATGCTCCCGGATCGCCTGAATTCGTTGCGCTCGAACTGTATGTCGCATCGCGCGGCAATGGTCTTTCGGTCGAAGCACCGGCTGTCCGCAACTAGACCTCTTGGTCCCGCGCAGCGTTGCGCGGGGTCCTTGATACCCAACCCATTCACACATGCGAATGTGTGACGGAGCATCCAAGAAGGCCCCTCTCATGATATCAAGACGCGATTTTCTTCAGGTTTCGATGGCCGCGTCGGCGCTGGTTGGCGCATCCGGCTTCGGCAACTGGTCGCGGCTGGCCGCTCAGCAGGCGCTGACCCAGGATCAGCTTTTGCAGTTCGACACCTTTGGCAATGTCTCGCTGATCCATATCACCGACATCCACGCGCAGATGAAACCGATCTATTTCCGTGAGCCGTCGGTGAATATCGGCGTGGGCGACAACCGGGGGGTCGTTCCGCATGTCACGGGGGCCGATTTTCGAAAGCTGTACGGCATCGACGACGGCAGCCCATCGCATTACGCACTCAGCTCTGGCGATTTCTCCTCCCTGGCCAAGGCATATGGGCGCGTAGGAGGACTGGATCGCGTGGCCACCGTGGTCAACGCGATCCGGGCCGACCGCCCCGATGCGCTGCTGCTCGATGGTGGCGATACCTGGCACGGATCCTATACCTGCCATCACACCGAAGGCCAGGACATGGTCAACGTGATGAACGGCTTGAAACCCGACGCGATGACCTTCCACTGGGAATTCACCTTGGGCTCCGACCGTGTCCGGGAGATCGTCGAGGGGCTGCCCTTTGCCGCGTTGGGCCAAAACATCTTTGACGCCGAATGGGACGAACCCGCCGAGAGTTTCCCGCCGTACCAGTTCTTCGAACGCGGGGGCGTCAAGATCGCCGTGATCGGTCAGGCCTTCCCCTATATGCCGATCGCGAACCCCGGCTGGATGTTCCCCGAATACTCCTTTGGCATCCGCGACGAGCACATGCAGGCCATGGTCGACGAAGTGCGCGCGCAAGGTGCCGAATGCGTCGTCTGCCTGAGCCATAATGGATTTGACGTCGACAAGAGCATGGCCAGCAAGGTGAAAGGGATCGACGTGATCCTGACTGGGCACACGCATGACGCGCTGCCCGAGCCGGTGCTGGTCGGCGATACGATCCTGATCGCATCCGGCTCCAACGGCAAATTTGTCAGCCGTGTCGATCTCGATATCCAGAACGGCCGCATGATGGGCTTCCGTCACAAGCTGATCCCGATCTTCTCGGATGTGATCGAACCAGATGCGGAAATGACCGCGCTCATCGACGAACAGCGCGCGCCCTTCATGGAGGAACTGTCCGAAGTGATCGGCCAGACCGACAGCCTTCTTTACCGGCGCGGGAATTTCAACGGCACGTGGGATGATCTGATCTGCGATGCGCTGCTGAGCGAACGCGACGCCGACATCGCCATGTCACCCGGCGTGCGCTGGGGTCCAAGCCTGATCCCCGGTGACGACATCACCCGCGAGGATATCTGGAACGTTACCTCCATGAGCTATGGCGAGGCGTATCGGTCGGAGATGACCGGCGAATTCATCAAGGTCATCCTTGAAGACGTGGCCGACAACATCTTCAACCCGGACCCCTACTATCAGCAGGGCGGCGACATGGTGCGCATCGGGGGCATGGGCTACCGCATCGACGTGCAGAAGCCGCAGGGCGAACGCATCACCGACATGACCTTGCTCAAGACGGGCGAAGCCATCGATCCGTCAAAGAATTACGTCGTCGCCGGCTGGGCGTCGGTCAACGAGGGCACCGAAGGCCCGCAAATCTGGGACGTGGTCGAAGCGCATATCAAGAAGCGTGGCACCGTCACCGTTCAACCCAATGACAGCGTCACGGTCGTGGGCGCATAACTTCAACCGGAGTGCGAGATATGTCTGATATCCTCAAACCCTCCCGCCGTGCATTCCTGCGGGGCTCTGCGGCTGCCGCCGCGGGTCTGACCGCCGCTGGCACCGCGCGGGCGAGCGACCCCGATCCGCTGATCACGGAAACACAGGATTGGGCGATGGTCTTTGGCGATGGGGTGGATGCCACGCCTTATGGCCTGCCAATTCAATACGAAAGCGACGTGGTGCGTCGGAACGTGGAGTGGCTGACCGCTGACACCACGAGTTCGATCAACTTCACGCCGATCCACGCGCTGGACGGCACGATTACGCCGCAAGGCTGCGCGTTCGAGCGGCATCACTCGGGCGCCATCGAGTTGCGCAAGCAGGATTACCGCCTGATGATCAATGGCCTCGTGGATACACCACTGGTCTTCACCTATGCCGATCTCGAACGCTTCCCGCGCGAAAACCATGTCTATTTCTGCGAGTGTGCGGCGAATACCGGCATGGAATGGGCAGGTGCGCAGCTCAACGGTGCGCAGTTTACCCACGGCATGATCCACAACATGGAATATACCGGTGTGTCGTTGCGGACGCTTCTGGGCGAAGCGGGGCTGGAGGCCGCCGGGGACCTGTCCGACAAATGGGTCTACGTCGAAGGCGCGGATGCGTCATCCAATGGTCGCTCCATCCCGATGGACAAGGCGTTGGACGATGTGCTCGTCGCGTTCAAGGCAAACGGCGAGGCATTGCGCAAGGAGCACGGGTACCCGGTGCGCCTCGTTGTGCCCGGTTGGGAAGGCAACATGTGGGTCAAATGGCTGCGCCGCGTCGAGGTGATGGATGGCCCCGTGGAAAGCCGTGAGGAAACGTCGAAATACACCGATACTCTGGCCGATGGCACCAGCCGCAAGTGGACCTGGGTGATGGATGCAAAATCCGTCATCACCTCGCCAAGCCCGCAAGCCCCCATCACGCATGGCAGCGGACCTTTGGTGATCAGCGGTCTGGCCTGGTCCGGCCACGGCGCGATCACCCGCGTCGACATCTCCAAGGATGGCGGCAAGACGTGGGAAACCGCCCGTCTTGCCAAGCCCGGTGAGAAAATGGCGCTGACGCGGTTCTACCTCGATACCGACTGGAACGGTGAAGACATGCTGCTCCAGGCGCGCGCGATGGATGAAACCGGTTATGTCCAGCCAACCAAAGAGGAGCTGCGCGACATGCGTGGCGAAAATTCCATCTACCACAACAATTGCATTCAGACCTGGCACGTAAAGCCCAGCGGGGAGGCCGAAAATGTCGAAGTCTCTTAAACTCTACGGCGGCGCCGCGCTTGGGACAGCGGCTGTCCTGGTCATGGCGGTGAATTTTGCCGACCGCAACATCTCGGGTTTTCCGGAAAACCCGTCTGTCATGACCGCCATTGCCCCGCCGGCACCAAGCGGGGGGCTGGTCAGCGCGGCCAGCGCCTCAACCCACGGCGGCAAAGGCGCGCTTGGCCTTGGACGCCCGGCTCTGCCCGAAGAAATCGCAGCCTGGGATGTCGATGTAAGCCCCGATGGCTCTGGTCTTCCCGAAGGCTCGGGCTCTGTTGCAGAGGGCGAAGAGATCTTCACCGACTATTGCGCGGCCTGCCACGGTGACTTTGCCGAAGGCGTCGGCAACTGGCCGGCACTGGCTGGTGGTGAAGACACGCTTGCGGACGAAGACCCGGTCAAGACGGTGGGCAGCTACTGGCCCTACCTGTCGACCGCATGGGACTACGTCCACCGCTCCATGCCGTATGGCAGCGCCCAGACGCTTGAGGACGACGAGGTTTATGCCATCGTCGCATACATCCTTTATTCGAATTTTCTCGTCGATGATGATTTCGTTCTGAGCAACGAGAACTTCCAGGACGTCGAAATGCCGAACGCGGATGGGTTCATCGTCGATGACCGGGGAGAGACGGAATATCCGCTCTGGCGCAGGGAACCTTGCATGCAAGACTGCAAGGATGACGTCGAAGTGACCCTGCGGGCGTCGGTGCTCAACGTCACACCCGAAGACGATTCGGCCAAGACGGCAGAAGAGGTGATTGAAGCGGCCAATGTCGTTTCTCAGACCGACACCGAGCCGCAAGAGGCGGCCGAAATGGCAGACGCCGAGCCGCAAGCAGAGACCATCGACCCCGAACTGGTCGCCGCCGGTGAAAAGGTCTTTGGCAAGTGCAAGGCGTGTCACCAGGTCGGTGAAGGTGCCAAGAACCGCGTCGGGCCCATCCTGAACGGGATCGTGGGGTCGGAGATCGCGGCGGTTGACGGGTTCAGATACTCCAGGGCGCTGGAAGAGATGGACGGCGAATGGACCGAAGAGGCGCTTGCCGCGTTCCTCGCCGATCCGCGAGGCTTTGCCAAAGGCACCAAGATGAGCTTTGCTGGCCTGCGGAAGGAAGACGAGATCGCGGCGGTGACCGCCTATCTGTCGACCTTCGAATAGGAAACAGCACCGCGCGACTGCAGACCTTTCTTTCGCGCGGTGCTCTCTGATACGATCAGATTTTACAAGGGATAGGTTTTGACGATCCACCGAAAGCAGGTTTCATGACCAACACGTTCGGTATCTTTGCTTCGGTGCTTGGCGGCTCCGGTCTTGTCTTGGGGTTGGCCTATGGCTGGATGTCGCGGGATTACAGGGATCAGGAAATCGCGGCCCTGACCGAACGGCTTTCGCAGATGGAAGACAGTCGCGCTGCACTGGCAGCCAAGGCGGATCAGGCCGTTGCATTCGAAGCGCGTCTGGAAGACCTCGAACAGGCGCTGGCCACAGCCCGCGACGAGGCGGAAGCCGCGCGGCAAGCCGCCGCAGCCCCCGAGGTTGCCGCAACAGAGCGGGTCAGCGACCCTGTCGCCGAAGACGTGACATCGGCGCGCCTCGACTTTGGCGATCCGGCCAAGGGGGCAGAGGTGTTCGCGCAGTGCCAATCCTGCCACCAGGTCGGACAGGGTGCGGAGGACCGGATCGGTCCGCATCTGAACGGTATATTCGGACGACGCGCCGGCGCGCATGATGGTTTCAACTATTCCGATGACATGCAGATGATGGGGGCGGATGGGCTTGCCTGGAACCGGGACACGCTCGATGCGTATCTCGAAAACCCAAAGGCGCTGGTGTCCCGCACACGGATGAACTTCGCGGGCCTGAAGGACGCCGGGGACCGGGCCGACATCCTGGCCTATTTGCGCCAGTTTTCCGCCAGTCCCCAGGACATCCCCGAGGCCGCCCCGACCGCACAGGCACCGGAAGTCGAACTTGCGCCAGAGGTTCTCGAGATCGTCGGCGACACCGACTACGGTGAGTACCTGTCTAGCGAATGCAAGACTTGCCACCAGCAGGATGGGTCGGACCAGGGGATTCCCGCGATCACGCATTGGCCGACAGAGGATTTCGTCGTGGCGATGCATGCCTATAAACAGGAAATTCGACCACACCCGGTGATGCAGATGATGGCAAGCCGGTTGTCGGATGAAGAGATCGCCGCGCTGGCGGCGTATTTTGCCCAGCTTGAGTAACGGTCCGGAAGAGATCAGCGACAGCCAGAGGGCCGTTTTGGAAAGGGAGGATGACTATGAAACTCAATAGACGTGTCTTTGTCGGCACCGGGATGGCGGCGGCGACAACGCTGTCGGCCCCGATGATCCACGCGGCTTCGCATGGCAAACCCAAAGTGGTCGTCGTCGGCGGCGGCGCAGGCGGTGCAACGGCCGCGCGCTACATCGCCAAGGACAGCCAGGGCGAAATAGACGTCACCCTCGTCGAGCCCAGCCGCAGCTATTACACCTGCTTTTTCTCGAACCTCTATATTGGCGGGTTCCGCGAGTTGGACAGTATCGAGCATTCTTACGGCACGCTGGCGTCGGATTACGGGATCAACGTGGTGCATGACTGGGCCACGGGCGTGGATCGCGACGCCAAGACCGTGTCGCTCGCCGGTGGCGCGTCGGTGCCATATGACCGACTGGTTCTGAGCCCCGGTATCGATTTCGTCGAAGGAGCGGTTGCCGGGTGGGACCTGTCTGCCCAGAACGCGATGCCGCATGCCTACAAGGGCGGCAGCCAGACAGAGTTGCTCAAGGCGCAGGTCGAGGCAATGCCGGAGGGCGGTACCTATGTCATGGTGGCCCCGCCCAACCCGTACCGCTGCCCACCCGGACCGTACGAGCGGATCTCGATGGTGGCGCATGTGCTCAAGGCCAGTAACCCGACCGCCAAGATCATCATCGCGGATCCCAAGGAGAACTTCTCGAAGCAAGGTTTGTTCGAGGAGGGCTGGCAAAAATATTATCCCGGCATGATCACGCGAATCGGCCCGGATTTCGGTGGCGGCAACGTGACCGTCGATCCCGCGGCGATGAGCGTGGATATCGATGGCGAGCTGATTCAAGCGGATGTGGTCAATGTCATCCCGGCGCAGAAGGCCGGCATGATTTGCGACGCCGCTGGACTCACCGACGGCAACTGGGCGCCTGTGTCCGGCCACACGATGCAATCGCGGATGGATGAGAACATCCACATCCTCGGCGATTCGACCAATCAGGGCGATATGCCGAAATCGGGCTTCTCGGCCAACAGCCAGGCCAAGGTTGCCGCGATGGCGGTACGCGGCGCGCTCACGGGCAGCCGGGTGTTCCCGGCGAAGTTCTCGAACACCTGTTGGTCGTTGATCGATACCGATGACGGCGTGAAGGTGGGCGCCACCTACGAGGCGACCGACGAGAAAATCGCCAAGGTTGACGGGTTTGTCAGCCAGACGGGCGAGGATGCGGCGCTGCGTCAGGCCACCTACGAGGAAAGCATCGGCTGGTACGAGGGAATCACCTCCGACATGTTCGGCTGATCATTCGTCACATAGTTTGGAGAGGCCGGGCATTCGTCCCGGCCTTTTCTGCCTGTGAGGGATCGGATCGCTGCGCGATCCGACAGATTGGAGGGCCAGCCCTCCAAACCTCCCGGAGTTTACTCGGCAAGATGAAGATCAAACGGCGTGCAGGCCTTTCATCGCGCCAATGAGGTCGGGGATGTGTTTCTTGAACTTGAAGAACCCTGCCGTTGCCTGTGGCCAGGCGCGGCGGTCGTAGTCGCGCAGCGGGCGGATCACCGGCAGGGCGTGGACCTCGTTCAGGACCGTGGCGGCCGGGCCGACCGGCGCGTATGAGGTCACGATTTGTTGCGCGCCGGCGTCGCGCGCCCAGTCTTCGATGTCCTGCGCCGTGGTCAACCCCGGTGTGAGCGGGCCAAGAGAGGCGGACCAACGGCTGGTGCAGTCCGCCATCAACGCGGATTTGAAGGTTTTGACCTTTGGCGCGATGTGCAGCGGGCTTGTTTCGCGGGTTGCGTCGAGCGTGGCGGTGGCGCGGGGGCGCAGGCCAAGGTCAAAAAGCCAGCCCGGACTCAGATCCTCCTCGTGCAGCAGCAGCACCGACGGTTTTGATGGATCGACTTGGTCGCCCACCGGCGCGTCCATCCGCGGTGGATGCGGCGGACCGTCCAGGGGGTCGGGGTCGGGTGTCAGCTGATGTTGTGGTGAAAACCGCCCTTCGGTGTATTTCGCTATGTTGGATGCGCGGGCAACGTAATGCTTGCCCTGCGTTTGCAACCCGGCGACCCAGCGCCAGCCAAGCGTGTTCGACGCGGGGTCGCCGTCGTAAAGATGGCGAAGGAAGAAATCCGCACCCAGTTCCCAAGGGAGCCGCAGGGTGAAAACCCAGATGGACGCGAACCACATTCGGGCATGGTTATGCAGGTAGCCGGTCTCGGTCAGCTCATGCGCCCAGTGGTCGAAACACTCGATGCCGGTCTCGCCCTTGCAGGCGGCTTCCCATTCGGCCCGCAAACCGGACTGGGTCTGCACATTGTCCCAAGCCCGTGCCAGCCCCTGTCGATAGCCAGCCCAGACGGCGGGACGCATTTCCAGCCAGCCTTTCCAGTAGGTCCGCCAGAACACCTCTTGCACGAATTTCTCTGCGCTGGTCATGGAATATCGGCCCAGGACGGCCCCGATCACCTCGGGTTCGGTGATCAGCCGGTGGCGTATGTACGGGGACAAGGTCGAGACATCGTGATGCCGGCCGGGTCCGCGGTCGTAATTGCGTTGCGCCGCGTAATCGCGTGCCGATCTGGGCACGAATGCAGACAGCTTTTCCAGGGCAGCGGTGCGGGTTGGCGGAGACAAATCGGACATCACCGCGAAGTAAGGTCGCGGGGGACATGGTCAAGCCCGCTGCGTGCACCACCGCCCCTTGCAGCGACCGGAGCCGAACACTAGTCTTGCGCCAACGCGCAACCAAGCTCTCCATTCGGCGGGCGCATCATCGAGGCAGGCACTGATGAAAGATCCTTTCGAGACATACATGAACACGCTGGTCCCCATGGTTGTGGAGCAGACCAGCCGGGGAGAGCGTGCCTACGACATTTTCTCTCGGCTCCTGAAAGAGCGGATCATTTTTGTGAATGGTCCCGTGCATGACGGCATGTCATCGCTGATCGTGGCGCAGCTGCTGCACCTGGAGGCGGAAAACCCGTCCAAGGAAATCAGCATGTACATCAACAGCCCCGGCGGCGTCGTGACGAGCGGCCTGTCGATCTACGACACGATGCAGTACATCAAACCCGATGTCAGCACGCTGGTCATCGGCCAGGCCGCTTCGATGGGGTCGCTTTTGTTGACCGCAGGGGCAGCCGGCAAGCGGTTTTCCCTGCCCAACAGCCGGGTCATGGTTCACCAGCCCTCCGGCGGATACCAGGGTCAGGCGACGGATATCATGATCCATGCGCAAGAGACCCAAAAGCTCAAGCAGCGCCTGAACGAGATCTATGTCAAGCACACGGGGCAGACGCTCAAAAAGGTTGAAGCGGCGCTGGAGCGGGACAACTTCATGTCTCCCGACGAGGCGAAAGACTGGGGACTGATCGACGAAATCGTGGAAAACCGCGTCAAAGGTGGCGAAGAGGACTAGATGGAGTGTGGGCCACACCGCCGCGAGGATGATTTTGGCGTTGTGGCCCATCTTATGCTGTTCTAGGGTTTTGAGACGAAAACATGACACACGTTCAGGAGCAGTTACCGCGAATGATTCTGCTTTAAGTGTGTCGGGAAAGGTTAAGCAATGGCGACGAATTCTGGCGGCGACAGCAAAAACACCCTCTACTGCAGCTTCTGCGGCAAAAGCCAACACGAAGTCCGAAAGCTGATCGCAGGTCCCACCGTCTTTATCTGTGACGAATGCGTCGAACTCTGCATGGACATCATCCGTGAAGAGACCAAGGGAAGCGGACTCAAATCGACCGATGGCGTTCCGACCCCCTTGGAAATCTCTACCGTGCTGGATGATTACGTCATCGGACAGGCGATTGCGAAACGGGTCCTGTCGGTTGCGGTTCACAATCACTACAAACGCCTGAACCATTCGCAGAAATCCTCGGATATCGAATTGGCGAAATCCAACATCCTGCTGATCGGCCCCACTGGCTGCGGCAAGACCCTGCTGGCGCAAACGCTCGCGCGGATTCTTGACGTGCCGTTCACCATGGCGGATGCCACCACGCTGACCGAAGCGGGCTACGTGGGCGAGGATGTGGAGAACATCATCCTCAAGCTGCTGCAATCGTCCGAATACAACGTCGAGCGGGCGCAGCGCGGCATCGTTTATATCGACGAGGTCGACAAGATCACCCGCAAGTCGGAAAACCCGTCGATCACCCGCGATGTGTCGGGTGAAGGCGTGCAGCAGGCGCTGCTCAAGCTGATGGAGGGCACGGTCGCATCGGTGCCGCCGCAGGGCGGGCGCAAGCATCCGCAGCAGGAATTCCTGCAAGTGGATACGACGAACATCCTTTTCATTTGCGGCGGTGCGTTCGCGGGACTTGACCGCATCATCAAACAGCGCGGCAAGGGGTCTGCGATGGGCTTTGGCGCGGATGTGCGGGACGAAAGCGAGTCGGGCATCGGCGAGACGTTCCAGGCGCTCGAGCCGGAAGATTTGCTCAAGTTCGGCCTGATCCCGGAGTTTGTCGGCCGTCTGCCGGTGATCGCGACGCTCGAGGATCTGGATGAGGATGCGCTGATTATCATTCTCACACAGCCCAAGAATGCCCTGGTCAAGCAATATCAGCGCCTGTTCGAGCTGGAGGACACCACGCTGACCTTCACCGACGACGCGCTTAGCGCGATTGCGAAGAGGGCGATTGCCCGCAAGACTGGCGCACGTGGTCTGCGGTCGATTCTTGAGGATATTCTGCTCGACACGATGTTCGAACTTCCCGGTCGGGATGAAGTGGTCGAAGTGGTTGTGAACGAAGAGGCCGTGACGTCAGAGGCAAAACCCCTGATGATCTACGCCGATCAAAAAAAGGAATCGGCTGAAGCCGGGTAACTGCCCGAGTGTCGAATTCCTGAAAGGTGGGCACTTGGCCCGCCTTTCTTTTTCGAAACGCGGTGATGTGGAAACCCGGTTTCATCCGCGCGGCCCGCGTCACAGCTGCGCTGGACGTCGACGCACAAAGCGCCTTATAAGAGCGTCAAACCAACTCCGAGGAGTCGCCAATGGGCATTCTCAATACACTTCTTCGCGCGGTCACCTGGTGGAACGGGCAGACGCTTGGCACGCAGTTTTACACTTGGCGCAAAGGCGAAAAAGTGGGTGAGGACACCCAAGGGAACATCTTTTACCAAACGCAGGATGGCAAGAGACGCTGGGTGATCTACAATGGCGAGGCCGAAGCGAGCCGCGTTGACCCTGAGTGGCATGGCTGGCTGCACCACACTTTCAAGACCTCGCCGGCGGACCGACCTCTGCCCAAGAAAACCTGGGAGAAACCGCACCAGGAAAACCTGACCGGGACGGCGATGGCCTATGCGCCCGCAGGGTCGATCCGGCGCCGTGAGCCGAAGGCCCGCCAGGATTACGAGGCTTGGAACCCCGATTGAACGCCGGTTCCACGATGTGATTGTATGAAAGACACGTGTCTCATGTTGCGCATGATCGCTGTGGCGCTGCTGCTGGGGGGCTCCTTCGCGGCAGCGCAGGGGGTAACGACATCCGGATCCGGGGTTTCCGTGCGCGCGCTGGACAAGCTGACAGGCAAGGTGCGGGATTTCGACATCGCGGATCGCCAATCAAAAACGGTCGGGCGCATCACGATCACGGCAAATGAGTGCCGTTACCCGCAGGGCAATCCGGCGGGGGACGCCTATGCATCGCTTACGATTGACGAGATCGGCAAAGCCACGCCGGCGTTTCAGGGCTGGATGATCGCGTCCTCCCCGGCGCTCAACGCGATGGATCATCAGCGCTACGATGTCTGGGTGTTGCGCTGCACAACCTCCTGACCGGTCGTGGCCAACGGTGCGCCGGTGAAATCTGCCTTTTGCGACACGGCTTTGGCAAGCTGCATCCGATAATCGGTGCGCGTAATCTCTATCGCCCCCAGAGAGGCGAGGTGGCTTGTCAGGAATTGTGTGTCGAACAGTACGAAACCGGTGCGCCGCAACAGATCGACCAGCCACGCAAGCGCGATCTTTGATGCATCGCGCTCGCGGGAAAACATGCTTTCTCCGCAGAACGCCGCGCCGATGGTAACACCGTAGACACCGCCAACCAGACGATCCCCTATCCAGACCTCGATCGAATGGGCGTCGCCGCTGCGATGCAACTCTTGATAAAGTGTCCGGATGTCGCCGTTGATCCAGGTCTCGGCGCGATCTGCGCAGGCGTCGATGACATCGGAAAAGGCCATGTTCCGGGTCACGCGATACGCATCCCGGCGCAACGACTTGGCAAGACTGCGCGAGATATGAAACCCGTTCAACGGGAACACGCCGCGCCAACGCGGATCGACCCAGAAGATCTCCGGGTCGTCGCGGTGTTCTGCCATCGGAAAGATACCGGCGCGGTAGGCTTGCAGCAACAACTCAGGTGTGACGGTCATGGTGCATGGGCGCCGCCGCAGTCTGGTCTGAGTTGGGTTTCAACCTTGGGGCGTCGCATATGTCCGCTCCAACCAATCTTCGAGCCAGTGGATGTTGTAATCACCACGGCGGACATCCGGGTCGTCGAGAAGATCGCGAAAAAGCGGCACCGTGCTGTCGACACCGTCCACGATCAACTCGCCAAGGGCGCGCGACATGCGGGCCAACGCCTCGTCCCTGTCGCGCCCATGCACGATCAGCTTGCCGATCAAACTGTCGTAATAGGGTGGGATCGTATAGCCATCGTAAAGCGCGCTGTCCATGCGCACCCCAAGACCGCCCGGCACGTGATACTGCGTGATCCGGCCCGGTGAAGGCGAGAAATTCGGCAGTTTCTCCGCGTTGATCCGCGCCTCTATGGAGTGGCCGTTGATGACCAGCTCGTCCTGCACAAAGGACAGCGGCAGGCCCGAGGCAACCCGGATTTGTTCGCGTACCAGATCGACGCCGAAAATCGCCTCGGTCACCGGATGTTCCACCTGAAGGCGGGTGTTCATCTCGATGAAATAGAATTCACCGTTTTCGTACAGGAATTCGATTGTGCCAGCGCCGGCATAGTTGATCTTGGCCACCGCATCGGCACAAATCTTTCCAATCGATGCGCGCTCTTGAGCAGAGATGGAGGGGCCGGGTGCTTCCTCCAGAACCTTTTGGTGGCGGCGTTGCAATGAACAATCGCGCTCTCCAAGATGGACCGCCTTGCCCTTGCCATCGCCGAACACCTGCACCTCGATATGGCGAGGCGTGGTCAGGTATTTCTCGATATAGACTTCATCATTGCCGAACGCCGCCTTGGACTCGGATCGCGCGGTCAGGAAAGCGCGTTCCATATCGGCGGCAGTACGGGCCACTTTCATGCCGCGGCCGCCGCCTCCGGCGGTTGCTTTGACGATCACGGGGTACCCGATGCGGGCGCCGATCTCCTGGGCCTCTGCCAGATCGGCCACACCGCCATCTGACCCCGGCACGCAGGGCACACCCAACGCTTTTATCGTATCCTTTGCGGTGATCTTGTCACCCATCACACGGATATGTTCTGCCGTGGGGCCGATAAAGGCCAGCCATGGTCTTCGACAATTTGTACGAAACGCGCGTTCTCGGAAAGGAACCCATAGCCCGGATGAATTGCCTGTGCGCCGGAGATTTCACAAGCCGAGATAATGGCCGGCGTTGAGAGATAGCTCTCGGTCGAAGAGGCGGGGCCGATGCAGATCGCCTCATCGGCCATGCGCACATGCATCGCGTCTGCATCCGCAGTGGAATGGACCGCGACGCTGGCCACGCCCATTTCGCGGCAGGCGCGGATCACGCGAAGGGCAATTTCGCCCCGGTTCGCAATCAGAATTTTGTCAAACATGCCTGCGTCCCGTTTATTCGAGGATCACAAGCGGCGCGCCGTATTCGACGGGGGCCCCGTCTTCGACAAGGATACGTTTTACCGTGCCTGCGAAAGGGGCGGGAATGTGATTCATCGTCTTCATTGCTTCCACAATCAGCAGCGTGTCCCCTTCGCTGATCTGTTGGCCGACGGATATGAACGAGGGCGCGCCGGGTTCTGCCTGCATGTACACGGTGCCCACCATCGGAGATGTGACGGCGCCGGGATGGGCGGCCGGGTCCTCTGGCGGCGCTGCTGGAATATCGGCTTCGGCCGACGCAGATCCAGCCGGTGCGGCGGAGTGTATGATCTGGGCCGGTGCGGCAGATGCGGGCGCGGGCTGGGTCACGCGGCTGACCCGCACATTCAGGCTGTCATCTTCGCCGTATTCACGTTTGACCTGTAGTTCGGTCAGGTCATTGTCCCGAAGAAGCTGCGCCAGTGCTTCGATAAACGCGACATCCGCTTCGTGGTTGGTCTTGGTCATGCTGTTCCTCGCCCGGTTCCTGAACTTTGCCGTTGGCGCGGCCCCGCCGGTTAAGGGATCGAGGACTCGCTTACCTACGGGCACCACCCGTATTGCACGTCTTTCCTTGCACCGTTTGAATGTCAGGGGCAAGGGGCGGAGGGGAATCCTCATCGCATAATAGCAGCAGGGAATGGCGCTCAGGGCCCGATTTGCACCGGTCATGGTGGCCTGGGGCGGGTCCGAACCGGGGCGGGTCAGGTCCTTTCTTCGGTCACGTCTTCTTCCGCGGCGGCCAGCGTTTGCGCCTGTTCGGTGATGATCGCCTTGATCTGAAGCTGCACCGCCGAGGGTGGCGCAGCGGGTGTGACCATGGTGTCCCGAGATATGGAATTGGGATCGCTTGGCTGGGCAGGCGGTGGCATGGAAACGAAGATCGGTTCCGCGCGCTCTGGCGTGCCGGACTTCCGGATCATATGGGGTGCTGCGCCGGGCAACATTGGGTGGATCAAAGGCATCGTATGCTCCGTTCTGTTCGGAGCCCCCACAAAGTTGATGTTATCTCACCTTGTCGGATCGTGCAGGTGAATTCGGTTGAAAAATTTAATCAACCTGGTCTTGGACAAGGGCGGCGTGTTGGTCGCCCCTGTCGCGTGCTGTTTCGAGTTGATCAGGCTTTCCCAACCCGATTTTCGATGAGGTCGTCGACGACGGAGGGGTCTGCGAGTGTTGATGTATCGCCGAGGGAACCGGTGTCGTTTTCGGCGATCTTGCGCAGGATGCGGCGCATGATCTTGCCGGAGCGGGTTTTGGGCAGGCCGGGGGCCCATTGGATCACGTCCGGGGATGCGATGGGGCCGATCTCGGTGCGGACCCAGTTGCGCAGTTCCTTGACCAGCTCGTCGGAGGGCGCCACCCCGTTCATCAGGGTGACATAGCAATAGATGCCCTGGCCCTTGATGTCATGCGGATAGCCCACGACCGCCGCCTCGGCGACCTTGGCATGGGCCACCAGCGCCGATTCGACCTCTGCGGTGCCCATGCGGTGGCCCGAGACGTTGATCACATCATCGACCCGCCCGGTGATCCAGTAATCCCCGTCGGCGTCGCGCTTGCAGCCGTCGCCCGAGAAGTAATAGCCCTTGTAGTCCGAGAAATAGGTCTTCTCGAACCGGTCGTGATCGCCCCAGACGGTGCGCATCTGCCCCGGCCAGCTCGATTTCAGCGCCAGAACCCCCTCGGTGGGGGAGCTGTGGATTTCCTCGCCCGATTGTGGGTCGAGGACAACGGGTTCCACCCCGAAGAACGGCTTCATCGCCGCCCCCGGCTTCGTGGCATGCGCGCCGGGCAGCGGCGTGAGCAGGTGGCCGCCGGTTTCGGTCTGCCACCAGGTGTCGACGATGGGGCAGCGGCCGCCGCCCACCTTTTCATTGTACCAGGTCCAGGCCTCGGGGTTGATCGGTTCGCCCACCGTGCCCAGAAGCTTGAGCGAGGATAAATCGCAATTCGTTACGAATTCGTCACCCTGGCCCATCAGGGCGCGAATGGCCGTCGGTGCGGTGTAGAACTGGTTAACGGAGTGTTTCTCGCAGACCTGCCAGAAGCGCGACGCGTCCGGGTAGGTCGGCACGCCCTCGAACATCAGCGTGGTCGCGCCATTGGCCAGCGGCCCGTAGACGATATAGCTGTGGCCGGTCACCCAGCCGACATCGGCGGTGCACCAGTAAACGTCGCCGGCGTGGTAATCGAAGGTAATTTCATGCGTCAGGGCGGCGTAAACCAAATATCCACCACTTGAGTGCACAACCCCCTTGGGCTGCCCGGTGGAGCCAGATGTATACAAGATGAAAAGGGGGTCTTCGGCATTCATTTCGGCGGGGGGGGAATAATCATCCGCCTCCAGCGCCATCTCGTTGTAATCAAAATCGCGCCCGTCGATCCATGTGATCTGGCCGCCGGTGCGCTTGACGACAAGGCATTTGACGCTGTCCTTGCAATGCAGCAGGGCGGCATCGGTATTGGACTTGAGGGCTGTCTTGCGGCCGCCGCGCGGGGCCTCATCCGCCGTGATGACGACCTTGGCGTCCGACCCGTTGATGCGGGCCGACAGCGCGTCGGGCGAGAAGCCGGCAAAGACGATGGAATGGATCGCGCCGATGCGGGCGCAGGCCAGCATGGCATAGGCGGCTTCGGGGATCATCGGCAGGTAGATCACCACGCGGTCGCCGCGGCGCACGCCCATCGTCTCCAGGATGTTGGCCATCTTGCAGACGCTGCGGTGCAGGTCGCGATAGGTGATGTGCTGCGCGTCCTCGGTGGGGTCATCCGGTTCGAAGATGATGGCGGTCTGGTCGCCGCGCGTCTCAAGATGCCGGTCGACACAGTTGGCGGCCACGTTCAGCGTGCCATCGGCGAACCAGTTGATCTTGACCTGGCCCAAGGTGAAATCGACATCCTTTACCTGCCTCGGTGCCTTCATCCAGTCCAGCCGCTGCGCCGCCTCGGCCCAGAACCCTTCCGGATCGGACACCGACCGCGCATACATCTCCTCGTACCGCGCCGAATCAACATGCGCGTTACGGATAATGTCGTCGGATGGGGGATAGGTTGTGTCGGTCATATCGTGTCCTCCTCTTTGGTCAAAGAAAACCGCCCCCGCCGGGAAATGGCAAGGGCGGCATGGGTCGCAACATCAAAATTGGCAATTTTCAGATCGCCAGGTATTCCGCCCGCAGGGAGTCGTTTTCCAGAACTTCCTCCGCCGACCCGTCGAACACGATCGAACCGGTGTCCAGAATGATCGCCCGATCCGCGAGTTGCAGCGCGCGAACCGCGTTCTGTTCAACCAGGATCGTCGTCATGCCCTGTTCCTTGATCAGGCGCAGGGTTTTTTCGATCTCGTCCACGATCACCGGCGCCAGACCCTCATAGGGTTCATCGAGCAGCAGCACCTTGACGTCACGCGCAAGGGCGCGGGCTATGGACAACATCTGTTGTTCGCCGCCCGACAGCGTGACGCCTTCCTGCTTGCGGCGTTCGCCGAGGCGCGGGAAAAGATCGTACAAGCGTTCGATCGACCAGCCGATGGGGGGCGCGATCTGTGCCAGTTGCAGGTTTTCCTCGACGGTGAGACCGGGGATGATGCAGCGATCCTCGGGTACGAGCCCGAGTCCGGACATCGCGGCTTCGTAGCTTTTCATGGAGTGCAACGGCTGGTGATCGAGCCAGATTTCACCGCGCTTGACCTGAGGGCTGTCCATCCGCGCGATCGAGCGCAGGGTGGTTGTCTTGCCCGCTCCGTTGCGACCCAGAAGCGCGAGGATCTCGCCTTCGTGAACGTTGAAGGAAATGCCCTGCACGATATAGCTTTCGCCATAGTAGGCATGCATGTCCCAGACGGACAGGAAAGCTGGGGCGGTCTCCGCCATGTTGCGGTTTTTCGAAAAATCGGGTTTGACGTTCATGCTGATATCCTCGCCATGGGAGGGGGGCGCAATATGCGCCGCCGGATGAATTAAGCGGCTTCGCCGAGGTACGCTTCCTTGACCTTGGGATGGCCCTTGATGTTCTCGGGAGAATCCTCGACCAGCGGTGTGCCTTGCGCCAACACCGTGATCCGGTCGGCGAGAGAGAACACCACGTGCATGTCATGCTCGATGATTGCGATGGTGATGTTGCGCGTCTCCTTGATTTCCTTGAGCAGCTCGATGGTGTTGTTCGTATCCGCGCGTGCCATGCCGGCGGTGGGTTCATCGAGCAAGAGGAGCTTCGGATTCTGCACAAGACACATCGCCATTTCGAGCCGCCGCTTGTCTCCGCGAGACATGGAGGACGAGTGCATGTGACGCTTGTCGAGCATGTTGACCTCTTCCAGCATCTGCTCGGCCTGCGAGCGCAATTCACCCTCGCTGACGACGGAGCGAATGCCATGCAGCGCAAACGATCCATCCCGTCGGGCGAAACAGGGGATCAGCATGTTCTCCATCACCGTCAGGTCGCCGAAAATCTCGGGCGTCTGGAACACGCGGGAAATGCCCATCTGGTTGATTTCGAACGGGGTGCGGCCAAGAACCGATTGCCCGTCGAACATGACCGACCCGGTGTCCGGGATCAGCTTTCCCACGAGGCAATTGAGCAGCGTGGATTTGCCCGCCCCGTTGGGGCCGATGATCGCGTGGCAGCCGTTTTCCGCCACGCTGAGGTTCACATTGCCCAGGGCCTGAAGCCCGCCGAACCGTTTGTTCACGTCTTTGACGTCTAGAATTCCCATCTGTCCGTCTCCTTATTCGGCAGGTTCGGTGGTAGCGGTCTTGCTCTCGTCGGTTTTCTTTCTGCGGAAGAGGCCGGCCAGGCGTTGTCCGCCTTCGACAAGACCACCCGGCAGGAAGATCACGACCAGCATGAACACGATGCCCAGCGTCAGGTGCCAGCCCTTGCCGATGAACGGGTAGATCATCGCGACCACCGCGTCTTCGAGCCCGTCGGGCAGAAACGCGAACCACGTGTGCAGGATGTCCGAGTTGATCTTGGAAATGATGTTTTCCATGTACTTGATCATGCCCGCGCCGAGGACCGGCCCGATGAGGGTGCCGACCCCGCCGAGGATGGTCATCAGGACCACCTCGCCCGAGGCGGTCCAGAACATGCGTTCCGCCCCGGCCAGCGGGTCCATCGATGCCATGAGGCCGCCAGCCAGGCCGGCATACATGCCCGAGATCACAAAGGCGGCCAGCGTGTACGGACGTGGATTGACGCCGGTGTAATTCAGGCGTTGCTGGTTCGACTTGACCGCCCTGAGCATCATGCCGAAGGGCGAGCGGAAGATGCGGATCGACAGGTAAAACGACAACAGCATGATCAGCGCGCTGAAGTAATAGCCGAAGTTGAATGTGAACACCCAACCGCCCAGAACAAGCTTCGAACTGTCGCGCATTTCAAGGCCGAACAGCCCCGGCACCGGGATATTGCCATCACTGGATGACAGACCGCCCAGGATACGCGGATCGTCCAGCGCCAGTTGCAGGCCCGTTTCACCGCCGGTAATCGGGGTCAGAACCGAATAGGCCAGCGCAAAGGACATCTGTGCGAAAGCCAGCGTCAGGATCGAGAAATAGATGCCCGAACGCCGCAGGCTGACATATCCGATGATCAGCGCGAATACCCCTGCCGCGATCACAGCCAGGATGATTGCCGGGATGACGTTCATGCTGAGCAGCTTGAACATCCAAACGGCTGCATAGGACCCCACGCCAAGGAAGGCGGCGTGACCGAAGCTGAGATAGCCGGTCAGGCCAAACAGGATATTGAAGCCGATGGCGAAAATGCCGAAGATGACGAAGCGCTGCATCAGGTCGGGGTAGCCCGCGTTGAACTGTGCCCAGCCCGAAGCCTCCGGAAACGGGTTCAGGAAGAACGGGGCAAAGACCACCAGCGCTGCCACGACGAGCAGGAGGGATGCGTCTTTCTTGTCGAGTCCGAACATGGGATCAGTCCTCCATCACGCCCTTGCGACCCATCAGGCCACGCGGACGCGTCAGTAGAATTACAATGGCAACGAGGTAGATGATCACCTGGTTGATGCCGGGAATGATGTTGATGACTTCGCGCATAGAGGCAAAGCTCTCGAGGATCCCCAGAAGGAAGCCCGCGAGCACAGCTCCGGGCAGGGATCCCATGCCACCGACAACCACCACGACGAAGCTCAGGACAAGGAAATCCATGCCCATGTGGTAGTTCGGCGAATTGATGGGGGTGTACATCACACCTGCCAGACCAGCGACCGCGGCGGCCAGACCGAACATGATGGTGAACCGCTTGTCGATGTTGATGCCCAGCAGTCCCACGGTTTCGCGGTCGGCCATGCCGGCGCGGACCACCATGCCGAAGGTCGTGAATTGCAGGAAGGCAAACACGGCCCCGATGACGATGGCGGCAAAGGCAAAATAGACCAATCGCCAATAGGGATAGATGATGGTGTTCGCTTCGAACCCGATCAGGGCGCCGAAATCGAACGACCCGGTAAAGGCTTCGGGGGCAGGGGTCGGGATCGGGTTGGCCCCGTAGTAATACTTGATGATCTCCTGCAGCACGATGGCCAGGCCGAATGTCACGAGGATCTGGTCCGCGTGAGGGCGCTTGTAAAAGTGCTTGATCAGCCCGCGTTCCATGATGACGCCGATAAGGATCATCACCGGGATCGCAAACAGGATGGACAGGGGAACGGCCCAGTCGATGATATGCGCGCCCCATGCCTCTCCGAAGATGTCGTATGCGTAGGGTTGGTCCCGCATAGCCGGATTGCCAAGGAAATCAACCTCGCCGGGAACGGCAACTTCGTGGCTCAGGCTGAGCAGGCGGGACAATGTCACGGCGCAGAACGCCCCGATCATGAACAATGCGCCGTGGGCGAAGTTCACCACGCCGAGCGTGCCGAAGATGAGTGTCAGACCCAGCGCGATCAGCGCATAGGCAGAGCCCTTGTCGAGCCCGTTGAGAATTTGCAGAATTATGGCGTCCATTGCCCCACCCTTTGCGGTCCGAAGTGTGGAAGTGCAGTCAGCCCGACATCGCAACGGGCTGACGCAAGGAAGAGGCAGGCCGCGTGGCCCGCCTCGAAGAACATCGGCTTAGGCGCCGTTGTTGCAGGTGCCCAGGGCCCCGCCCGCGAATTGCGGGTGATCGGGCGCATAGGTGACCTGATCCACCGGGGTAACCTCGACGATCTCGAGAAGGTCGAATTCCGAGGATGGGTTGTCTTTCCCCTTCACGACCAGCACGTCCTTGAAGCACTGGTGGTCCTCGGCCCGATAGAGCGTCGGACCATTGCCCATGCCGTCAAACTCGAAGCCTTCGAGCGCTTCGACAACCGCGCAAGGTTCGAACGATCCGGCACGCTGCACGGCGTCCGCGTAGAGGAGGGCCTGCACGTAGCATGTATGCGCGGCCTGGCTCGGCGGGAAGCCGTACTTGGTGCCGAAGGACTTGACGAACGCCTTGGAGCCTTCGTCCTGCAGCGACCAGTGCCAGTTGGTCGAGCCGAAGATGCCTTTGACGTTGGCACCCGCACCCTTCGCCATGAGGCGCGAGTAAAGCGGAACGACGATCTGGAAATCCTTGCCGTTGACCTGTTTGTCGCGCAGGCCGAACTGGACGGCGTTGGTCAGCGAGTTGACCATGTTGCCGCCGTAGTGGTTCAGGATCAGGGTGTCGGCGCCTGACTGCAGAACCGGAGCGATATAGGACGAGAAATCTGTCTGTGTCAGCGGTGTTTTCACCGCCGCGACGGTTTCCCAGCCCAGAGCTTCGGTCGAGGACTTCACAGCCTCTTCGGTGGTGTAGCCCCAGTTGTAGTCGGCCGTCAGGTGGTAGGCCTTGCGATCCGTGCCGTAGTTGGCAGCCAGCACGGGCGCCAGCGCCGCGCCCGACATGTAGGAGTTGAAGAAGTGGCGGAAGCCGTTGGCACGCCGGTCCTTGCCCGTGGTGTCATTTGAATGCGTGAGGCCAGACATGAAGATGACGCCGGCCTCCTGGCAGAGCGCCTGAACGGCCACGGCCACGCCGGAAGATGACCCGCCGGTGATCATCACCGCGCCGTCCTTTTCGATCATCGATTTCGCCGAGGCGCGCGCTGCATCCGATTTGGTCTGCGTGTCGCCGGTGACGTAATCGACCTTCTTGCCAAGAATGCCATTGCCCTGAAGCGCCTTCGACGAAAAGGTGTTCAGCATGCCGCCGTCGCCTTCGCCGTTCAGATGTTCCACGGCGAGTTCATAGGCGCGGAGTTCGTCGGCACCCTCATCCGCGTAGGGGCCGGACTGTGGCACGTTGAACCCCAGCGTGACGGTGGAGCCGGTGGGCGCGTTGGTAAAGCCGCTTTCCTGCGCTGATAGATACGTCGGGACCGCGAGGCCCGCGCCAGCGACTGCGCCGGTCTTGAGCACGCCGCGACGTGTCAGATTGCCTTTGGACATGTAATCCTCCCAATGTCTTTAAGGGTCGACGGGATCCTCCACCCGTCGAAGCCGCACATATGTGCAATTCGAGTATCGGGCATGCATGGAAAACATAGCAATAAGCGCTTTCCCGGAAACGATTTTTCTGTCAAAAAATACACAACGCATCGCAGAAACTTGTAAATTTGTTTTTTCGGCGGTGCAGCAGCCGGTTGATTCGACACGAGATTTTGCCATGCCCCGCGACACTCTGACAGGCAGCCGAATACGCGAACGGCGGGTGATGGCGGGGATAAAGCAGTCCGAACTGGCCAAACGGGCCGATATTTCGCCCTCTTACCTGAATCTGATCGAACACAATCGCCGCAGAATCGGGGGTAAGCTGCTGATCAATATCGCCGATGCTTTGGGGGTGGAACCAACCTCGCTGACCGAAGGCGCCGAGACCGCCTTGCTTGCCACATTGCGCGAGGCGGCGTCGAATACGGACATGGGGGAAGGCGAGTTTGCCCGGGTCGAAGAATTTGCCGGACGGTTCCCCGGCTGGGCCGCGCTTCTGGCCGAGAACCAGCGCCGGATTGAAACGCTTCAAAGCAGTGTCGAGGCGCTGACCGACCGTCTCACGCATGACCCGCACCTGGCGGCCTCGCTGCACGAAATGCTGTCGACCGTGACGGCGATCCGGTCCGCCGCCTCGATCCTAGCCGAGCCGGAGGACATCGAACCGGAGTGGCAGCGCCGGTTCAATCGCAACATCTACGAGGACAGTGCGCGTTTGGCGGACACGAGCCGCAGCCTCGCGCATTATCTCGAAGCATCCGACACCGAAGCCACCGAAACCAACGCGCCGCAGGACGAGGTGGATGCGGTGTTCAACAAGACCGGGTTTCACATCCCGGCACTGGAACGGGATGTGGCCGATGTCGAAGACGTGACGGCGGTGCTTGGGGAAGGAGTGTCGCATTCGGCGCGCTGGCTGTTGCACCGCACCCTGCGGCGCTACCGCGATGACGCGGCGCGTATGCCGCTGGCCGTTTGTGCCGATGCAGTCGCCGAAACAGGCAGCGATCCGGTGGCGCTCGCCGCCCGGTTCGGCACCGACGTGGCCAGTGCCATGCGCCGCCTGGCGAGTTTGCCGGATGACCTGTTGGCCGAGCCTGTGGGTCTTGCCATCTGTGATGGCTCCTGCGTGACCACGTTTCGCAAACCCTTGCCGGACTTTCCCTTGCCGCGACTGGGGGCCGGATGCGCGCTGTGGCCGCTTTATCGATCGCTCGCGCGGCCGATGATGGTACATTCCGAAGTGATGGAACAATCCGCCCGCACCTCGGCCCGGTATCGGGCCTATGCCATCGCACAGCCCACCGGGCCGGTCCGTGCCGGGCAGGATGTCTTGTTTGAAAGTCACATGCTGGTTGTTCCCGAACCATCACGTGATATCGCCGAACCGATCCACGAAGTCGGATTGACATGTCGGATCTGTCCCAATTCTTCTTGCGAGGGGCGTCGTGAACCATCGATCATGGGCACCACGGACGCGTGGAGGTTTTGACACTGCGGACCGTGTTCGTAATAGTCTGTGCAGGGCGATCAAAAAATACGTCTCAAGACGATTGGCGATATGATGCGTCCGGGGGGAGGATATGCATGTCGAAACAGGTTCTGTTGATCGAGGATGAGCCCAACATCATCGAGGCGATCAGCTTCATTCTGTCCCGCGACGGCTGGACCGTGAAAACCCATTCCAACGGGGCAGACGCGCTTGATATTCTGCGCGACCGCAAACCGGATGTGGTGATCCTGGACGTAATGCTGCCGGGCAAGAGCGGATATGACATCCTGCGCGAATTGCGCGAGGATCCGGTGAACGCGGCAATGCCGGTGCTGGTGCTCACCGCGCGGGGCCAGTCCAAGGACCGTGAAATCGCCGAGCGGGCAGGGTGCAATGCCTTCATGACGAAACCGTTTTCCAATGCCGACATGCTGGAGACGGTGAGACGCCTCGCCGGGACATGACATCCGGCGCTGACAGGCCGGGCTCGCCGGCGAATTTCCACGAGAAAGGCACCTATCGCAGGCGCCGCCTGACGGATGCCGCCCGACTGGCCCCGATCCTTGCGCTGATCCTTTGGTTCATCCCGCTGATCTGGCCGCAATCGGGGGCGGGCACGGTCAGCAGCGCCACCGCGCTCATCTATATCTTTCTGGTCTGGGCCGGTGTGATCGTGATGACATGGGGCCTGTCGCGTCTGTTGGCGGATGACCCGACAGACCGCGCCGCGGATGACGGACCCGAGAAATGAGCACCCTGAACCTGCTCATCGCGGTGTGTATCGCCTATGTCTCCTTCCTGTTTCTTGTCGCCTTCGCGGCCGACAGGCTGGCCTTGCAGGGCAAGAAAGCATGGCTGCGGTCGCCGCTGATCTACACCCTGTCTCTTTCGATCTATTGCACCGCCTGGACGTTTTATGGCGCCGTTGGATCCGCGGCGCGCAATGGGTTCGAATACCTGACGATCTATCTTGGTCCGACGCTGGTCATGGTCAGCTGGTGGTGGCTGTTGCGCAAGATGCTCCGTATTGGCAGAACGCAAAAAATCACGTCGATCGCCGACCTCATTTCATCCCGTTACGGAAAATCCAGCCTTCTGGCCGCCGGGGTGACGACCCTCGCCGTGATCGGAACCACCCCCTATATCGCCTTGCAGCTACAATCGGTGACACTGTCGTTCTCGGTTTTTGCCGCAGGAGCCGACGGGTCAAATCCGGACGTCTCCCGCGATCTGGGGCTTTGGCTGTCACTTGGGTTGGCCGTGTTCACCGTCCTGTTCGGGACGCGCAACCTTGATGCGAAAGAACGCCATGACGGGGTGGTCATGGCCATCGCCGTCGAGGCGGTCGTGAAGCTTGTCGCGCTGTTGTCCGTTGGCATCTTCGTGGTCTGGGGCGTCTCGGGCGGCCTATCGGAGGCGCTTTACCAGATCGACGCGTCAGAGTTCGGCCAATGGCACACGGATCGCAGCCGTTGGGCCGGTCTGATCTTCCTCTCCGCTGCCGCCTTCCTGTGTCTGCCGCGCACCTTCCAGGTGCTTGTGGTGGAAAATGACGATGAACGCCATCTGCGCACGGCCAGCTGGGCCTTCCCGCTTTATCTTTGCCTGATCAGCCTGTTTGTCGTGCCAATCGCTGTTGTGGGATTGAGCATCATGCCCGAAGGGTCGAACCCCGACCTCTTCGTGCTGACCGTACCGCTGGCGCTGGGCGAGAACGGATTGGCGATGCTGTCCTTCCTGGGCGGCTTCAGTTCGGCGACTTCCATGGTGATCGTCGCCGCGATCGCGCTTTCGACAATGGTGTCGAACCATATCGTCATGCCGATCTGGCTCCGGCTGCGACCGAGCGGAGCCAGCGTGTCGGGCGATGTTCGGGCGGCTGTGCTGATGGCGCGGCGTCTGTCGATCGTCGGCGTCGTGATGCTGGGCTACCTCTACTACCGCTTTTCCAGCGGGGGCGCGGCGCTGGCGTCCATCGGTCTGGTGGCGTTCTGCGGCCTGGCGCAGGTGTTGCCGGCGATGCTGGGCGGCATGTTCTGGCGCGGAGCCACGCGGCTGGGGGCCTTTGCCGGTCTGACAGCGGGATTTGCGACATGGCTTTACACGCTTTACCTGCCCAGCTTCGGGGTCGGCACGATCCTGCCCGCGACGATCATTGACAACGGTTTGTTCGGATGGACCTGGCTGAAACCCGATGCGCTGTTCGGGATCTCGGGGATGGACCAACTGATGCACGCTCTGCTGTGGTCCATGCTGTTCAATGTCTTGGCCTTTGTCACGGTTTCACTTCTGAGCTTCCCGTCGCCATTGGAGCGGCTACAGGCGGCGCAGTTCGTGAATATCTTTGAACACTCCGCCAACACGCGCACCTGGTCGCGTGGCGGTGCGCAGACCGAGGACCTGATGGTCATGGCGCAGCGCATCCTTGGCGCGCAGGAGGCGCAGGCGCTGTTTTCGGGCCATGCGCGCAAGCAGGGGGCGCGGGGCGATCTGCCGGAACCGACGCCTGATTTCCTGGAAGTGCTGGAGCGCGAGTTGGCCAGTTCCGTTGGTGCCGCCACGGCACATGCGATGGTGGGTCAGATCACGGGTGGTATGGCAGTGTCGGTCGAAGACCTCATGGCGGTTGCGGATGAAACCGCGCAGATGCTGGAGTACTCGGCCCGGCTCAAGGAGCAGTCCGAAGAGCTGAGCCGCACTGCCTTGGAATTGCGCAACGCGAACCAGAAGCTGACCAGACTGTCGATCCAGAAAGACGCGTTCCTGAGTCAGATCAGCCATGAGCTGCGCACACCGATGACCTCCATCCGGGCGTTCTCGGAAATCTTGCGCGACACGGATCAAATCCAGCCGGAAGACCAATCGCGCTATGCGTCGATCATCCATGACGAAGCGCAACGCCTGACACGGCTTCTGGATGATCTGCTGGATCTGAGCGTGGTCGAGAATGGTCAGGTGAACCTGAACCTGCGAGACGGCACATTGCGCGATGCACTCGATCGTGCGGTGTCATCCGCGGCCGTGGGCGAGGACGGTGCACAGCTCGATATCAAGCGCGATCGTGCGCGCGAGGATATCCAGCTGTGCACCGATCTCGATCGGTTGAGCCAGGTGTTCATCAACCTGATCGCCAACGCGCGCAAATACTGCGACGCGCCGAACCCGTGCCTGACGATCCGCGTGATGCAGGACACCGATCGCATCGTTGTCGATTTTCAGGACAATGGCAGCGGAATCTCGTCCGAGGCCGCGGACCTGATTTTCGAAAAATTCGCCCGCGTCAGCGATCAAAAGGCAGGCGGGGCCGGTCTGGGGCTGGCCATTTGCCGGCAGGTAATGACCCGTCTCGGTGGGTCGGTGGAATATGTGCCGGCCTTGCGCGGGGCGAATTTCCGCGTCGTGTTGCCGTATCGGACCGCTCTGGCGGCGCAATAGGGGCGGGATCGGTCTTTGGTAAATCCTTGGTAACCAATTCTCGCCATAACCGGCGACAGGCGATGACGGGGATAGACACACAGCCATGACAGAAGACACGGCCGACACCGTTTTGGAACGCAAGGTGCGGGCGCAGCGCAAGGCGCGGGGCGACGGCGCCCTGTTGGTTTCGCGCGCGCTTGGGCGCGGCCTGTCGATTGCTGCTGATGCGCTTTGGGGTCTTGCCCTTGCGGCGGCGCGGTCAAGCGACGACACCATGAAGGTGGACCGCGCCCTCGCCCAGGTCGGTGATGACGCGCTGCTGATCATTATCGAAAACGATCAGGACCCCTGCGGGCTCGTCGCGCTCGATCGCGAGATTGTCACCGGTCTGATCGAGGTGCAGACCTTGGGCAAGGTGACGCGCTTTCCCTCGGACGACCGCGCCTTTACCCCGACCGATGCCGCGATGATGGCGCCGCTGCTGGATGCGGCCTTGCCGCGCTTTGCTTCCTTGCTGGCGGGACAACCCGAATTGGCGCATTTGCAAGGCTACCGGTTCGGTGCGCTGGCCGAAGATGTGCAGGTCGCCGGGCTGACCCTGGAGAGCGAGGCGTACCGTGTCAGCACCTTCGATATCGCGCTGGCGCAGGAGACCCGTACCGGGCGTGCGGTGTTCCTCTTTCCCGATCCGCCAAAGCAGGAGCGAAAGGACAAGACACCCAGTGCGGGGAAACATGCCACGACGCTCCGGCTGGTCCCGGCGCGGATGCAGGCAGTGCTGACCCGCATCCATTTGCCGTTGGACAAGGCGCAAGCGCTCAAACCCGGTGACGTCTTGCCTATCTCGACGCAAGCGGTGTCATCGGCGGCACTTGTGGTTGCCGGTGGCCATGTCGCAGCGCGCGGCAAGCTGGGCCAGATGAACGGTTTCCGGGCGGTCCGGATCGGAACAGAACCTGTCCATGCGCCGACATCGGACCCCGGGCCTGAACCACCCGAGAACACGGAACCATCTGCCACGCCGCCGCCGCAGCAGGGCGGGTCACAGTCTTTGACAGGGTTTTCACTTGATACGGCGCTGGACGAAATCGCGACCGGCCTGCCAGCCGCGATCCAGACAGTCGATCCCTAACGCGGGGCGTTTGCGGCGGCATCCAATGTTGGGCGCAGGGCCGAGAGTTCGTATCCCGCCTTCGAAAGGGCGCTCAGGATCGCATCGGTGCTTTGCTGCCCCGCCTGACCAAGCGCCCACACGACCGAACATCGCGTTCCGGAGGCGCAATAGGCCAGAACCGGCCCTTCCGAGGCGTCGACAATGGCCGATTGTGCGGCCACGCGATCAGGTGTCATCGTCTGATGCGTGATCGGCAATACCTCGAAGCGTAAACCTTCTGCCTCGATCGCGGCACGAAGGGTTTCAGCCTGGTGCGATGGCGGCACTTCGGCATCCGGACGGTTGCAGATGACGGTTGTGATCCCCGCCGCCTTGATCGCCGGAGCATCTTCCGGGTCGATCTGCGGGGACACGGCGTAGCGGTCGGTGATTTGACGAATATCCATGGTCTAGGACTACTGCGCCGGTGCAGCCCTGTCCAGCCATCCGCGAAGGCCGGGCATCAAGGCCATGCCGGCAAGCATCGCACCCAAGAACACCAGCCCGGAAGTCCCTCCATAGCTGAGCGAGGCCACCGCTGGTCCGGGGCAGAGCCCGACAAGGCCCCAGCCCATGCCGAACAGGACCGATCCGACAACAACATTCCGGCCCAGCCTTGGGTCCGGCGGGGGCGGCATGGCCTCGCCCATGAGCCCAAACCGCCGTTTCGCGGCCACGCGCCAGGCAATCGCCATCGGCAGGATCGCGCCGCCCATGACAAAGGCCAATGTTGGATCCCAATCCCCGAAGATATCGAGCCACCCTTGCACCTTGCGCGTGTCGGTCATTCCGGAAACGAACAGACCGGCGCCGAACAGGCCACCGGCCAGAAATGCGAAGACATTGCGCATCAGACGATCCCCAGCAAATGACGAAACAGAACAATGGTCAGACCACCAGCGAGGATGTAGAACACCGTGGCAACCACCCCACGCAATGACAGGCGCGAAATTCCGCAGACGCCGTGACCCGACGTGCACCCATTGGCAAGCCGCGTCCCGACGCCAACCAGCAGACCCGCCGCGACGAGAAGCGCGAGGTTGCCTGTGGCATGGGTGTCTTTCGGACCCAGGAAAAACAGCACAACCACCGGGATCAGCGCCAACCCCGCCAGAAAGCTGAGCCGTTCCCACATCGTGTTGCGCGCGCTGCCATCGACCAGCCCTCCGATGATGCCGCTCGCGCCCATGATGCGCCCATTGGCGAGCAGATATACCGCGCCGCCCGTGCCGATCAGCATCCCGCCGATCAGCCCGTAAATCCAATCCGGGTTCATGTCTTTACAATCCGTTTACTGGAACTTTGAGGAAGACCTTGCCGTCATCATCTTCGGGCGGCATTTGTCCCGCCCGCATGTTGACCTGCAGGGACGGGATGATCAGCTTGGGCATGGACAATGTGGCATCCCGCGCATCGCGCATTTCCACGAAAGCGTCTTTGCTCTTGCCTTGGCCGACATGCACGTTCCTGGCCTTTTGTTCGCCAACAGTGGTCTCCCACGCGTATTCTTCGCGGCCCGGCGCCTTGTAGTCATGGCCTACGAAAATCCGGGTTTCGTCCGGCAGGGCGAGAATTTTCTGCACCGAGTCGTAAAGCTGGTTCGACGACCCGCCCGGGAAATCGCACCGCGCGGTGCCGAAATCCGGCATGAACAGAGTATCGCCGACAAACGCCGCATCGCCGATCACGTAAGTCAGGCAGGCCGGTGTGTGACCGGGCGTGTGCAGCACATCCGCGCGCATCTGTCCGATATGAAAGCTGTCGCCCTCGGTAAAGAGCTTGTCGAATTGGCTGCCATCGCGCTGGAACTCCGTGCCTTCGTTGAACACTTTGCCAAAGGTATCCTGAACAACCTGAATGCGGTCGCCGATACCGATCTTTCCGCCCAGAGCCTCTTGCAGATAGGGCGCGGCACTCAGGTGGTCGGCATGGACATGCGACTCGAGCAGCCATTGCACATCGAGATCATGCTCTTTGACGTGAGCAATGATGCTGTCCGCCGATCGAGTATCGGTGCGGCCCGAGGCATAGTCGAAGTCCAGAACGCTGTCGACAATGGCACAGGCCCGCCCCGAGGGGTCTTGCACGAGATACGATATGGTATTCGTGGCGTCGTCGAAAAAGCCGGTGACGATAGGTGTCATGCGAGAGCCTCCCTGCGCTGAAATCCTGACAAAAGAACATATAAATAAATCGGAATACGTTTCAAGCCTCTTGCAGCACGTCCATCACTCAGACTGGCCTCCCGTGGCGGGATCGGACAGATAGGCCAGAACGTCGTTCTTTCCGATCACCCCGATCGGTTTGCCGTTCTCTGTCACCGCCAGATCGGTTTCGGCACGCACAAGGGTTTTCATAACCGCTTGCACCCGTGCGTCGGCATCCACCGCCTCGGCTCCGGCCGGTGCGGACAGCGCGCGCATGACGTCGCGTGCGCGCAACACGCCAAGCGGATTCATGTGCTGCACGAAATCGGCCACATACGCATTCGACGGGTTGCGGAAAATATCCTGTGGCGTGCCGGATTGCACGATCCGGCCACCTTCCATGATGGCGATGCGGTTGCCGATCTTGAATGCCTCGTCCAGATCATGGCTGACGAAAACGATCGTGCGTTTCAGTCGCTCCTGCAATTTCAGCAGCTCATCCTGGAGCTTGGTGCGGATCAGCGGATCCAGCGCGGAAAAGGGCTCGTCCATCAGCAGGATCGGCGCATCGGTGGCAAAGGCGCGGGCCAGGCCAACGCGCTGTTGCATGCCGCCCGACAATTCCGCGACCTTGCGGTCGGCCCAATCCGACAGACCGACCAGCGCCAGCTGTTCTTCCACCCGCGCCCTGCGTTCGGTCTTGGACTGGCCGCCCAGTTCAAGGCCAAGGCCGACATTTTCACGTACCGAGCGCCAGGGCAAAAGGCCGAATTGCTGAAAGACCATCGCCACATGCTTGAGCCGGAGCCTGCGCAACACATCGGCATGTGCATGGGTCACATCGACAAGGCCAGAGCCGTCATGCACCCGGACGCAGCCGCGCACCACGGGGTTCAGCCCGTTCACCGCGCGCAACAGCGTCGACTTGCCGGAACCGGACAGCCCCATGAGGACAAGGATCTCTCCCTTGGACACGGTCAGCGAGCAATCATGCACGCCCAGCACTTGCCCGGTGTTGCGCTGGATCTCGCCGCGCTCCTGGCCCTGGTCCATCAGCGGCAGCGCCGTTTCCGGCCGATCGCCGAAGACAATGGAGACATTGTCGAATTCCACGCGTGGATCGGTCATTTCCGGCGCTCCATTCGCAGCATTCGGTCAAGGATGATCGCGACCACCACGATCACGAAACCGCTTTCGAACCCCTTGGCCGTGTTCACCTGGTTCAGGGCACGCACCACGGGCACCCCCAGCCCGTCGGCGCCGACCAGTGCTGCGATCACGACCATCGAGAGCGAGAGCATGATCGTCTGGTTCAGCCCCGTCATGATCTGCGGCAGGGCGGAGGGCAGTTCGACCTTCCACAAAAGCTGCGACTTGGTCGCGCCAAAGGCCTGTGCCGCCTCGATCAGCGGCATGGGTGTCGAGCTGACGCCAAGATGCGTCAGCCGGATCGGCGCGGGCAGCACGAAAATCACCGTGGCAATCAGGCCCGGAACCATGCCGATGCCGAAAAACACGATGGCCGGGATAAGATATACGAAAGTGGGAAGGGTTTGCATCAGGTCCAGGACCGGCCGCATCCAGGCGTATAGCCTTGGCCGATGCGCGACCGCGATCCCGATGGGCACGCCGACGCCCATGCACACGATGCAGGCCGCGAGCACCAGCGTCAGGCTTTCGGTTGTTTCCTCCCAATAGCCCTGGTTGATGATGAACAGGAATCCGAGCCCGACAAAGAGGCATACCTTCCAACTGCGCTGAAAGCCCCATGTCAGTGCCACGAAGATGGCGACGATCAGCAAGGGATGCGGCGTTAACAGCAGCCACAGGAAGCCTTCGATCATCGCGTCCAGCGCGTCCGACAGGGCGTCGAAGAAGAACGCGCCATTGCTTTCAAGCCAGTCGAATGACGTTCCGGCGATATCACCAACCGGGATCTTGTTGTCTGTCAACCAATCCATGCGTGGTCCCTATCCCGTAACGGAAAGGGCGGCCCGAGGCCGCCCTTTCCGGGTGTCAGCTTTTATTGAAGCGCAGCCGTCACGGCTGCCATGGCATCGCCACCATCCTTGGTGGTCACACCGTCGAGCCAGCCTGTCATGGCCTCCGGGTTTGCCGTGAGCCAAACGGTCGCCGCATCGCGCGCCTCTTCGCCGTCGTTCAGGATCGCACCCATGATCTCATTTTCCATGGCGAGCGAGAATTCGAGGTTGTTCAGCAGCGTGCCGACATTTTCACAGTCTTCGACGAACCCGGCCCTGGTGTTGGTGTAGACGGTCGCACCGCCCAGATTGGGTCCGAACCAATCGTCCCCGCCTTCGAGGTAGGTCAGGTCGAAATTCGCATTCATCGGATGCGGTTCCCAGCCAAGAAAGACAACAGGCTCACCGCGTTCCGAGGCCCGATCCACCTGCGCCAACATTCCCTGTTCCGAGCTTTCGACCACGTCAAAGCCCTGAAGGCCAAAGGCGTTCTCTTCGATCATGTCCATGATCAGGCGGTTGCCGTCATTGCCCGGTTCAATCCCGAAGATCTCGTCGTCGAGCGCGTCGCTGTGCTCTGCAATCGCATCAAAGCTCGTGATGCCAAGCTCGGCCCCGGCCGCGTTCGTGGCAAGCGTGTATTTCGCACCTTCGAGGTTGGCGCGCACCGTGTCGACGGTGCCGGCCTCGCGATAGGGGGCGATATCGGCCTCCATCGTCGGCATCCAGTTGCCAAGGAACACGTCCACGTCACCTTCGGCCAGCGCGGTGTACGTAACCGGAACAGACAGAACTTTCACGTCTGTCTCGTATCCGAGGGCATCCAGGACCACCGTGGTTGCTGCCGTGGTTGCGGTGATGTCGGTCCAGCCAACATCGGAAAAGACAACCGTATCGCAATTGGCCGAGGCCGCGCCGGCGGCACAGATGGCGAGGATCGAAAGCGAAGATTTCATCATGTGAGTTGGTCTCCCTGAGTGAAGTCGGTTTTTGTTGATTGACGAGTCAATTAAGAACGCCATACAGTCCGGCCGTCAACCTGGAAGGAAAAACATGCCGAAGCTCGGGATGGAGCCTATACGCCGCGAGGCCCTAGTAAAAGCCACGATCACCGAGATCGGCCGGGCAGGCTCCCTCGACGTGACCGTATCCCAGATCGCGCGGCGGGCCGGGATGTCGGCGGCGCTCGCGCATCATTACTTTGGCGGCAAAACCCAGATTTTCCTCGCCGCGATGCGCCATACGCTTGGCGTCTACGGGGCAGAAGTCCGAGGGGCCTTGGCGATGGCGCAGGGGCCGCGTGCGCGGACCGAAGCGATTGTGCGGGCCGGGTTTACCAGCTCCAATTTCCGCCGCGACGTGGTGGCGGCGTGGCTCAATTTCTATGTTTTAGCCCAATCCGATGATCAGGCGCGGCGCCTTTTGTCTGTCTATCAGCGGCGGCTTCATTCGAACCTCGTCTTCAATCTGCGCCCCCTTGTCGGGTCCAGGGCGAACGAGGTTGCCGTGCGTATCGCAGGCCTGATCGACGGGCTTTATCTGCGCGAGGCGCTGGGCAGGGACATCCCATCGGGAGACGCTGCCACGGGTCAGGTGCTGACCGCGCTGGAGCAAGACCTCAAACAGACGGAAAGGGATCCCCGGCCATGAGCTATGACACGCAACCGAAGGCGAGCCATTTCATCGATGGAACCTATGTCGAGGATACGGGCGGGCCGACGATCCCGGTCATCTATCCTGCGACGGGCGCGCAGATCGCCGAGCTTCACGCGGCGACCCCTGCGATCATCGACCGCGCGCTGTCAGCGGCGCATCATGCGCAAAAGCAATGGGCAGCGCTGTCGGGCACCGAGCGAGGGCGCATCCTGCGCCGGGCCGCCGATATGATGCGCGAGCGCAACCGTGATCTGTCGGTCCTGGAAACCTATGACACCGGGAAACCCTTGCAGGAAACACTGGTCGCGGATGCTACCAGCGGTGCCGATGCGCTGGAATATTTCGGCGGCCTTGCGGGCAGTCTGACCGGAGAACATATCCAGCTTGGCGAAGATTGGGTCTACACCCGTCGCGAACCGCTGGGCGTCTGCTTGGGCATCGGTGCGTGGAACTATCCGACGCAGATCGCCTGCTGGAAGGGTGCCCCGGCGCTTGCCTGCGGGAATTCGATGGTCTTCAAGCCGTCCGAGACGACGCCGCTCTCGGCGCTCAAGGTTGCCGAAATCCTTGTCGAGGCGGGCCTGCCGGCCGGGGTTTTCAATGTCGTTCAGGGCTTTGGCGATGTCGGGTCCTCGCTGGTCAGCGACCGGCGCGTCGCGAAGGTGTCGCTCACCGGGTCGGTGCCCACCGGCAAGAAGGTCTACGCGGCAGCGGCGGCACAGATGAAGCATGTCACGATGGAACTGGGCGGCAAATCACCGATGGTGATCTTTGATGACGCCGATCTCGACAATGCGGTCGGGGGCGCGATCATGGGCAATTTTTATTCCTCCGGGCAGGTGTGTTCGAACGGCACACGGGTTTTCGTGCAAAAGGGGCTCAAGGCGGCGTTTCTTGAACGGCTGACAGAGCGTTTGTCCAATGCGGTGATCGGCGATCCAATGAACGAGCAGACCAGCTTTGGCCCGATGGTGTCCGAGAAACAGATGAAAATCGTCCTCGATTATATCGAAAAAGGCGAAAAGGAAGGTGCCCGGCTGGTCACCGGCGGCAAGCGGCTGGATCGTGACGGGTTCTATCTGCAGCCCACGGTTTTCGCCGATGTGACCGACGACATGACCATCGCCCGGGAAGAGATTTTCGGCCCCGTCATGGCGGTTCTGGAGTTTGAGACCGAGGAGGAGGCGATCCGCCGGGGCAATGACACGGAATTCGGCTTGTCGGCTGGCGTCTTCACCCGCGATCTGTCGCGGGCGCATCGCGTCATCGGGCAGCTCGAGGCGGGGAGCTGCTATATCAATTCCTACAATGATGCCCCGGTCGAAGCGCCTTTTGGCGGCACAAAGATGTCGGGCGTCGGGCGCGAAAACTCGCGCGAGGCGATCAACCACTACAGCGAATTGAAATCCGTTTACGTGCGCATGGGTGACATTGAGGCCCCGTACTAAGGCTCTGAAATGAATGCAGATTATGTCATAGTTGGCGCGGGCTCGGCGGGCTGCGCGATGGCCGCCCGTTTGTCCGAGGCAGGTCGTTCGGTGATCGTCATCGAACACGGCGGCTCCGATGCGGGGCCGTTCATCCAGATGCCTGGCGCGCTCAGCTTTCCGATGAACATGAAGCGGTACGATTGGGGCTACCGGACCGAGCCGGAACCGCATCTGGGCAACCGCCGGTTGGCCTGTCCGCGGGGCAAGGTGATCGGTGGCTCGTCTTCGATCAATGGCATGATTTACGTTCGCGGCCACGCCAAGGATTTTGACCATTGGCGCGACCAAGGCGCAGCAGGCTGGGGGTTTGCGGATGTTCTCCCGTATTATCAGCGGCTTGAGAATTGGCATGACGGTGGACATGGCGGCGACCGCGATTGGCGCGGAACCGATGGGCCGCTGCGTGTGACGCGCGGCGCACGAGACAACCCGCTGACCCGGGCCTTTGTCGACGCCGGGGAACAGGCTGGATATTCCGTCACGGGCGATTACAACGGCCAGCGTCAGGAAGGGGTCGGCCCGTTTGACATGACGGTGTGGCGCGGCGCGCGTTGGTCTGCGGCCAAAGCATATCTCCGCCCGGCGCTGAAACGGAAAAATTGTAACCTTGTCAAAGGCTTTGCGCGAAAAGTTGTAATCGAGAACGGGTGCGCAATCGGCGTGGAGATCGCAAAAGGCAACCAGATCAGCACGATCCGCGCCGATGTTGAAGTGATACTTGCAGCATCAGCTATCAACTCTCCGAAATTGCTCATGCTTTCGGGCATTGGTCCGGCCAAACATCTGCGTGAAAACGGAATCGACGTCGTCGTAAACCGCCCCGGCGTGGGGCAGAACCTCCAGGACCATCTCGAGGTTTACGTGCAGGCTGCGGCGCGCCAGAAAGTGAGCCTGTACAAATACTGGAGCCTGCTTGGAAAAGCCTATGTCGGTGCAAGGTGGCTCCTGACAAAAACCGGGCCGGGTGCGTCTAACCAGTTTGAAAGTGCTGGGTTTATTCGCTCTCGGGCAGGGGTGACCTACCCGGATCTGCAAATCCATTTCCTGCCCATTGCGGTGCGCTATGATGGTCAGGCATCTGCCGAGGGGCATGGTTTTCAGGCGCATGTCGGGCCGATGCGGTCGCCCTCGCGCGGCGAGATCACATTGCGCTCTGCCAACCCCGAGGATGATCCGCGCATTTTTTTCAACTACATGAGTCATGACGCGGACTGGACCGATTTCCGGCAGGGCATTCGCCTGGTGCGGGACATCTTTGCGCAGGAGGCATTCAAGCCCTATTACAAGCACGAGATCCAGCCTGGCGATGCCGCGCAAAGTGATGAAATGATTGATGAATTCATTCGGCAGCATGCCGAAAGTGCGTATCATCCCTGCGGCACGTGCAAGATGGGATCGCGCGATGATCCGATGGCGGTGGTCGATCCGGAAACCCGTGTGATCGGGGTCGACGGTTTGCGGGTGGCGGACAGTTCGATCTTTCCGCGGATCACGAATGGAAATCTCAATGCGCCTTCGATTCTCGTCGGCGAAAAGGCCTCGGATCACATTCTGGGTAAACCTGCTCTGGCGCCCGACAACCGGGCGCCCTGGGTGCATCCGGACTGGCGAACCAAGCAGCGCTGATCGCCGTACGCTCCGTACAATCTGCACGGTCGGATTGTACGGTTGATCCGTAAGGTCAGCGGGATCACGTCGATGCCGCAACGGAACACGGAGGCCGGAGACGGTCCGGGAACCGGCAAGGGTGCTGAACGTTTGGCCGTGACGCTACTGTTAACACCTCTATTGATCGCGTATCACACCCAAATGCCCGACTCGCTGTCCAACATGATCGCCTGCCCGAAATGCGACGCGCTGCACAATGTGCCGCGGCTCAGCCCGGGCGCGCAGGCAAAATGTGTACGCTGCGGCACGGTTCTCATGGCGCCGCGGGAAAACGCGATGACGCAGATCGTGATGCTGGCAACCACCGCGCTGATCCTCATGGTGGCTGCCGTGTTCTTTCCGTTTCTTGAACTGAGCACGCATGGGTTGGGGCGCAAGAGTTCGGTCTTTGACGCCATCCTCGCGTTTTCCGATGGGTTGATGTTGCCGCTCTCTTTTGCAGTGGCGGCGTTGATCGTGGTCCTGCCGGTGATCCGGTTCATCGCGCTGATCTACGTCTTTGCGCCAATGGCGCTGGGCTGGAGCCCGGCGCGTCATGCCAGGGACGCGTTCCGGCTGGCCGAGGCGATCCGCCCCTGGGCAATGGCCGAGATTTTCATCATCGGTGTGGCGGTTGCTCTGGTCAAGGTGGCGGGGCTGGCCCAGGTCACATTGGGACCCGCGTTCTGGGCTTTCGTCGGGTTGGTGATTGTCACCATCCTAAAGGACAATTTCATGTGTCGGGTGACGGTATGGCAAACGTTGAACGCGCGCAGCCCGTCCTGACCGCGCGCGCCGCTGGACTGGTGGGATGCGCGGAATGCGGCCATGTCTATCCCAGGGGCACGCCGCAATGCGACCTGTGCGGAACACCGCTGGTCAGCCGTGACAAGGCCAGCCTGCAAAAGGTCTGGGCCTGGCTGCTGGCCGGGATGGTTGTCTATATCCCGGCCAATGTCTATCCGATGCTGCGCACCAGCACCCTGGGGAAAACGCAGGAAAGCACCATTGTCGGCGGTGTGTTCGATCTGATCGACCACGGCTCCATCGGGGTGGCATTGATCGTCTTTGTTGCATCGGTCGTGATCCCGATCGGCAAGTTCATCGCGATCGCGTATCTTGCCCTGCGGGTCAAAAGTGGAAAACCCGGCACCTCCGTCCATCTTCACCTGTACGAACTCGTGGAGTTCATCGGCCGGTGGTCGATGATCGACGTGTTCGTCGTTGCGATCCTGTCTGCCCTGGTGCAGTTGAATTTCGTCGCCACGATCAATCCCGGTATCGCGGCGGTGAGTTTCGCGCTTTCGGTTGCATTCACCATGATTTCCGCCAATAGCTTCGATCCCAGACTGATCTGGGATGCCCCGCCTGAAGGAGCACCGGTTTGACCGAGCCTACCCCTGCCGACATGAACGTAACGCCGCCGAAAAAGTCGGTGCTGCGCAACCTGTCTTTCGTGTGGGTCATTCCGTTTCTCGCGCTTGCGGTATCACTGGGTATCGCATGGCAGAGCTTTGCCGACCGTGGCACGCTGATCGAGATTTCGTTCGAAAACGCGTCCGGCGTGGTCGCGGGAGAGACCACCCTGCGGTATCGCGAGGTCGTTGTCGGCACGGTCGAGGATGTGGGGTTTTCCAGCGATCTGGGCCGGGTGATCGTCTCGGTACGGGTGGACAATGATGTCGCCCCGTTCATCGATGCCGAAGCCCTGTTCTGGGTTGTGCGCCCCGAAGTCTCGGCGCGCGGGATCAGCGGTCTGTCCACCGTGCTGTCCGGTGTCTATATCGAAGGTGCCTGGGACAATGAGCCGGCTGCCGAAGCGCGGGATTTCATCGGGATGAGTTCACCGCCGCTGACCCAGCCGGGCCGCCCCGGCAAGCGGATCACGCTGGCCACGGATGACGGGACAACCATTTCCAACGGGTCTCCGGTGCTGTTTCGCGGGGTCGAGGTGGGGCGGCTGGAAACGCCGCGCCTGTCCGCGGATGGGCGCACGGTCATGGTCGATGCCTTTATCGACGCGCCGCATGACGCGCGTCTGACGCAGGCAACGCGGTTCTGGGATACCTCCGGGTTCAAGCTGTCCTTCGGCACATCCGGCTTTGCCGTGGATTTCGACAGTCTGGCGTCACTGGTCACGGGGGGTGTGCAGTTCGACAACCTGTATGACGACGGCGACCCGCTGCCGCCGGGCTATGTGTTCAACCTCTATGAAGAGGAAGAGGATGCCCGCCGCAACACATTGGTGCGCGGTCCGGCGCAAGGTGTGCCGTTCTCGATCCAGTTCTCGGAATCCGTGAACGGGCTCGAAGCGGGAGATGACGTGACCTATCAGGGCCTTGAGGTTGGTGTTGTCACCGAATTGCGGTCGCGCGTGATCGAGTCGCAGTTCGGTCCGGAATTGTCGCTGCTGGTCAACGTGTCGATTGATCCGCAGCGGATGGGGCTCGAGGCCGGCACAACGCCCGAGGAAACAGTCGATTTCTTCCGCTTCGCGGTGGACTCCGGGATGCGGGCGCGGCTGGCGACCGAGAGCCTTCTGAGCAGCGATCTGCGGATCGAGCTGGTGGTGCTGGACGATGTCGCGCCGGCCCGACTGCGGGAAGATGACAATGATCTTCCGCGCCTGCCCAGCGTCGAATCGAACCTGTCGGATTTCACTGCCACCGCCGAAGGTGTGCTGGAACGGATCAACGCGCTGCCGATCGAGGAGGTGATGCAGCGGGCGATCAGCCTGATGGATTCGGTCGAGGCTCTGGCCCGGAACGAGGATTTGCAGCGCATGCCCGGATCGGCCGTGGCGCTGCTGGATGACACACGTGCAATCGTCGGCAGCGAGGCGATCCAGTCGATCCCGGCGCAACTGGACGCGGCGGTGACCGACCTGACCGATTTGGTCGCCGAAGTGCGCGAAGGCGGCGCCGTTGCATCGCTCAACAGCGCATTGGCCCGTCTTGACGAGGCCATGGTTGGGATCAACGAAGCCTCGCGACAGGCGCCGGCGCTGACGCAGAACCTGACCAAGTTGACCGAAGAGGAGATCCCGGCGGTTCTGGCCGAATTGCAAGGCGTCGCCGAAACCGCGCAGACGCTTGAGCTTGAGGGCCTGGTGGGCAGTGCCACGCAGACGCTGAACCGGATCGACGCCCTGATTGCGCAGGACGCCGTTCAGGGCATCCCGGACGCGGTGAGCGCCGCGATTGACGATGTGCGCGAGGTGGTGGCCGATGTGCGCGCAGAAGGGGCCGTTCAGACGCTGGGGTCTTCGCTGCGCAATCTTGACCGGGCGATGGCCGATATCAGCACGGCCACGCAGGACGCCCCCGCCGTTACCCGGAACCTGCGCCAGATCACGGAAACCGATATCCCGGACTTGTTGGCGGAGATCGACGCCGTCGCGACCAAGGCGCAAGAACTGGAATTGCAGGCCTTGGTGGACAGCGCGACCGGCACGCTGAACCGGGTGGATGCCCTCGTGGGCAGCGACGAGACGTTGGATTTGCCCGGAACCTTGAACGACGCGCTGACCGAGATGCGCCTTGCCCTGGCGGAATTGCGCGCCGGTGGCGTCGTCGAAAACCTGAATGCGACGCTGCAATCGGCCTCGGATGCGGCCGGATCGGTGGCGCAATCGGTCGAGGATCTGCCGCAGCTTACCGCGCGGCTGGAGCGATTGGTGGCCGAAACCGAAACCGTCATCACCTCTTACGGGGAACGATCGGATTTCAGCACGCAGACCCTGTCGGCTCTGCGCGAGGTGCAAAGCGCCGCCAAGGCAATTTCGAACCTGGCGCGTGAAATTGAACGCAGCCCGAATTCCCTGATCTTCGGGCGTTGAGGAAGGACGAGACCCCATGACCGTATTGACCTTGCGCAGACTTGCCCTTGTCGTGGCCCTGCCGTTGGTGTCGGCCTGCGCCGCGGGCGATACAGGGCGCTACCTGATCGATACGCCGGCGCGGGGCGGCGACGCGGCGACGCGCGTTGCGGTGCGCACGGTGGAATTGCGGGACGTGTCCTTGCCGGGCCACGCGTCCGGTACTGCCATTCTGGTCCGCGACGCCGAAGGCGCGTTGCGCCCGCTTGGCGATGCGGAATGGGCCGACGACCCGGACCGCGCGGTGACAGGCATATTGGCGCAATTGCTGGATGAACGCAGCACCGCGACCGTTGCGGCCGAACCCTGGCCGCTTCGGGACGGGCCGTCGGCGCGGCTCGATGTGCGGATCGACAAGATGCTTGCGGATATGTCCGGCACCTTCGAGATCACCGGCCAGGCGGCTGTCAGCGCCGTGGAGGGGCGTCCGCGCGAACGGGTGGAAAGGTTCGCCGTCTCCGTGCCTGTGACCGCGATCACACCGTCTGCCGTGACGGCCGCGCAGGGCCGCGCACTCGCGGTGCTGGCAGACGATCTGATCGGGTTGATGCGCTAGCGATTATGGCGTTCACCCCCTCCAACCTGCCGGATCTGCTGGATCACGGGTTCGATACCGTGATCGATGTGCGCAGCCCGGCGGAATATGCCGAGGATCATGTGCCCGGCGCGATCAACCTGCCGGTTCTCGATGATGACGAGCGCGCGCGCGTGGGCACCATCTACAAACAGGTGAGCCCCTTCGATGCGCGCAAGATCGGCGCGGCTCTGGTGTTCCGCAATGCAGCGCATCACGTCGAAACCGCGCTGTCGCACCATGATGGCGCGTGGCGTCCGCTGGTCTATTGCTGGCGCGGCGGGCAGCGGTCCGGATCGTTTGCGTGGCTGCTGGCGGAAATCGGCTGGCGGTCCGAGGTCATTCGGGGCGGATACAAGACATATCGGCGGCTGGTGGCGGACATGCTGCACCGCGAGGCGTTGCCGTTCCGCTTCGTGCAGCTGGGCGGCTATACCGGCACTGCCAAGACCGAGCTCTTGCCATATCTTGCGCAGCGGGGTGTGCAGGTGATCGATCTGGAAGGGCTTGCCAATCATCGCGGGTCCTTGCTGGGCAGCATGGGGGGGCAGCCCGCGCAGAAAGGGTTCGAAAGCGCCGTGGCCCGGCAGCTTTGCCGGCTCGATCCGGCGCGCCCCGTTCTGGTCGAGGCGGAAAGCAGCAAGATCGGCGATCTCCTGATCCCGCCGAGCCTTTGGCAGGGGATGAAAAAGGCCCCGTGGATCGAAGTGTCCGCCCCCATCGTCGCGCGGACCGAGTACCTTGTGCGCGCTTATGATGACATCCTGTCGGACAGCGCGGCGCTTCATGCCAAGCTGGCCCCGTTGAAAGCCCATCGCGGTGAGGCATTGGTGGCGCAGTGGATCGCGCTAAGCGCTGCGGGGGATATGCGGGCACTCACGCGCTCGTTGATGGAGGATCACTACGATCCGGCCTATGCAAAGTCGATGAAGGCGATGTCGCCAAAGGTGATCGGACGCGTCGAAACAGAGGGCCTGTCGCCCGGCGATCTCGAAACGGTCGCCGCAGAAATCGAAGCGGCGCTTCAGCTGATGGAGACCTGACCCGGCGAGCCGCTGTGCAGGTAGCCGATCCGGGTCGCATCGGGATAGCCCGCATCGCGCAAATTGGCGAGTGTCTCGTCCGCCCTTGCCTCGGGAACCGCCGCAACAAGCCCGCCGCCGGTTTGTGGATCGAACAGCAGCCGGGTTTTCGGGGTATCCGGAATATTTGAAAATCCGGCGCGATTGTTCGTATAGAGCGACGAGTGTTCGCCGCGTCCGGACAGGTCCAGCGCGCCGGTCAGCAGCGGGATCGCATCGAGCGTCAACCGTGCGGACAGGCCCGAGGCGGTACAGATGTTCTGCACGTGGCCCGCCAGGCCGAAGCCGGTGACATCCGTCATTGCCTCTGCGGTCTCGCGCAGGATATGCGAGGCCGCCATTTGGCCCTGCTGCATCGCCTCCAGCGCTGCGGCCACATGGGCGCCGCGCGCGGTGCCGGACATCGCCGCGGCCATCAGGACGCCGGTGCCGATCGGTTTTGTCAGGATCAGCGCTGCCGCGTCTTTCGCGCCGCCCAGGGTGATCGGATCGCGCGTACACAGCCCCGTGACGGCAAGGCCGATGGTCAGCTCATCACCGATGCTGCTATGCCCGCCAACAATCGCCGCACCGGCCTCGCGCAGAACCTGGTCGGCCGCTGTCAGGATTTCGGTCATGCTGCGTTGCCCCAGGCGGTCGGACAGGCGGGGCAGGGTGATCGACAGGGTTGCCGCCTGCGGATCGGCGCCCATTGCCCAGACATCCCCCAGCGCATGATGCGCCGCGATGCGCGCCATGACGGCGGGATCGGCCCAGAAGCTGCGCAGATGATCCGTGGTGAAGACCTGGCGCGCGCCGCCGGTGGTCAAGACCGCCGCGTCATCGCCGGGCAGGGAGACGATGTCCCCCCGGTGTGATGGCGGCAGCGTCGACACGGCCTGTGCCAGTGCATCGCGCCCCAGCTTCGCGCCGCAGCCACCGCAAAGCGGTTTCGGACCGAGTGCCGCCGTACTGCCCTTGGCGCGCGGGTAGGGCAAGGGCGGCGTTTGCATCCTGGGCAGGGTGTCGAACCGCGCCATGAATTTGCGGTCGATGCTGTCTTTCCAGCGCCAGACCCAGGGACCGGCAAAATTGACCCCGAACCGGTCGCCAAGGGCCGATTTTTCACCAAGCGAGATAAGCTTCAGGTAATCCTTTTGCGGTTTATAGGATTTCAGCGCACCAGAGGACAACGCGGAAGTCAGGTTATGAAAGAGCACAGGCGCCTGGCGCACGGCATAAACGCCTGCCTTGGGGCGCGGCGCATGGGCCATATATGCGCAGTCGCCGACAGCGAAGATGCGCTTGTCGCTCGTTCGCAGCTTTTCGTTGACGACCAGGAACCCGTCATGGGTTTCAAGACCGGACTCGGCAAGCCATGGATAAGGCCGGGCCCCTGCGGTCCCGGTGATAAAGTCGGCCTGGATGCTGCGGGCGCCGTCCAGATGGACGGTGTTTTCGCTTAGATGGGTGACCCGGACGTTTTCGTGCAGGACAACCTCAAGGGATCTCATCGCGTCGCGCAGGCGCTGCGCGCTTTTGGCGGGCAGGGTCGACAGGATCGTGGAATTGTCGATCAGATGGATCGTCGCCGGGCGGCCGCGCAGGGCATGTGCCATCGCCATGGCAAGCTCTGATCCGGCGACACCGCCGCCGATCACCGCCACGCGTGTCGGGCCGCTCGCGGCGCGGAACGCCTCCCAGCGGGCGGCGAAGGGGCCAAGTGGCTTGGCGGGAACGGCATATTCGGCAAAGCCGGGAAGGCTCGGCATGTCGGAGGTAATGCCGATATCGACCGAACAGCTGTCAAAGCCCACCGCCGGATGGGTGTCGATCCGGACAGATCCGCTGGCAGGGTCGATCCCTGTCGCGGCCCCGATGATGAGCCGGGCGTTCGCGGCCCCTGTCAGCCGGACCAGGTCGATATCCAGCTGATCGCGGCTGTAATGCCCGGCGACGAACCCCGGCAGCATGCCGGAATAAGGCGCGGTCGGGCCGGGGTTGATCAATGTCAGACGCGCTCCGGGCAGGGGCCTCATCGCCCATTGGCGCAGGACCAGCGCATGTGTGTGGCCGCCGCCGATCAGAACGAGGTCTTGCGAAAGCGGCAGGGTCGGTTGGTGCATGGGTCTGTCCTTTGTCTTTGCGCGCGACCTATCACGGTGTGGCGGCGGCGCCCATGCGACGGTGGGTCAAGTTTCGACACCTATTCGTGGGTGAGGGGCTTTTCATTGCCCGACCTTTCGGTGAATGTCGGAACCAAGCGGCGCAAAACATTGGGGGGAATGATGGCAAACACCGTGAAAGACTTGCTGGGAGGGCATGATCCGGAGTCCGTGGCAATCGGCGCACCGGGGCGCGACTGGCTGAGCTATGGCGCGCTTCGCGCGCTGTCGGAACAGGTCGGCGCGGATTTGCGCAGCCTGGGGATTGGCGCTTCGGACCGGGTTGCGATTGTCCTGCCCAACGGTCCCGAGATGGCGACGGCCTTTGTCACCATTGCGCAGGCGGCGACCACCGCACCGCTGAACCCGGCGTATCGGGAGGATGAATACCGGTACTATCTCGAAGACCTCGGGGCCAAGGCCGTCGTGCTTGCCGAGGACGAGGACGGGCCGGCGCTTGTCGCGGCGCGAGCGCTCGGGTTGACGGTGTTGCGCGCGGCCGTGTCCGACGGCGCACCGGCCGGAATGTTTGCCCTGCGCGCCGATGGCGCGGGCGGCGACCCCAAGTCCGGGGACATGCCGGGCGAGGGGTCCGTGGCGCTGATCCTGCATACCTCGGGCACCACCTCGCGGCCCAAGATCGTACCGTTGTTGCAATCGAATGTGGCCGCGTCGGCGCGGAATATCGCGGCGTCGCTTGATCTGGCCTCGGACGACCGCTGCCTGAACGTGATGCCTCTGTTCCATATCCATGGGCTGCTGGCCGCCGTGTCGGCCTCATTGTCGGTCGGCGCATCGATCTGGTGCGCGCCGGGGTTCGACGCGCTGCGGTTCTTCGGCTGGATGCGGGAGGCAAAGCCAACCTGGTACACTGCCGTGCCAACCATGCACCAGGCGATCCTGAGCCGGGCCAAGCGCAACGCGGATGTGATCGAAGAAGTACCGCTCAGGTTCCTGCGGTCGTCTTCGGCGTCCTTGCCAGGGCAAGTGATGGAAGCGCTGCGCGAGACGTTCAATGCCCCGGTGATCGAAGCTTATGGCATGACAGAAGCGGCGCATCAGATGTGCTGCAACCCCTTCGACCGGCAAAAGCCGGGCGCGGTGGGTGTGGCCGCTGGCCCCGAGGTGCGCGTGGCAGACGAGGTCGAGAATGGTCTGATCGACGGCACCGGCGAGGTGGTGATTTCGGGTCCCAACGTGACGCCGGGCTATGAAAGCAACCCCGAGGCCAATGCCAAGAGCTTCTTCGAGGCGGATGGCAAACGCTGGTTCCGCACCGGCGACCAGGGCGCATTCGACGCCGACGGCTTTTTGCATCTGACCGGGCGATTGAAGGAGATCATCAATCGCGGCGGCGAAAAGGTCTCGCCGCTTGAAGTGGATGGCGTCTTGCTGGACCATCCGGGCGTCGCGCAGGTGGTGACCTTCGCGCTGCCGCATCCCAAGCTGGGAGAAGAGGTGGCCGCGGCGGTCGTGCTGGTCGAGGGATCGGAGGCGACCGAGCGCGAGATCCGTGATTTTGCCGCCGGGCGCATGGCCGATTTCAAGGTGCCGCGCAAGGTGATCCTTCTTGACGAGATCCCCAAAGGGGCAACGGGCAAGATGCAGCGCATCGGCCTGGCACAGAAGCTGGGGCTGGTGGAATCGGCCTGAGCAAGAGATGTGACGATGCGCCGGCTGGCCCCTGTCGGAGCCTCCGGCGGGAGTTTTTTCCGGCAAGATGAAGGAGGAGCGGTTCGCCATAGACCAGCGGATCGTTTCGGGGAGAGCGATGAAGATTTGCGTATTCGGAGCGGGCGCCATTGGCGGCTACATGGGAGTAAAGCTGGCGCAGGCGGGGGCGGATGTGAGCCTTGTGGCGCGCGGGCCGCACCTGGCGGCGATGCAGGCGAATGGGCTGACGCTGATCGAGGAAGAGAACGAGGCGGCCGTTAAGGTTAATGCCTCTGAAGATCCGGCGGCGCTGGGCGTGCAGGATTATGTGATCGTGACCTTGAAGGCGCATTCGGTGCCGCCCATTGTCGACAAGATGCAGCCACTGATCGGGCCGAACACCACGATCGTCTCCGGTGTGAACGGGGTGCCGTGGTGGTATTTCCACAAGATCGGCGGCGCGCATGAGGGCACGCGGCTTGCCTCTGTGGACCCGGGCAATGCGCAATGGGACGGCTTCGGGCCGGACCGGGTGCTGGGATGTGTTGTCTATCCGGCCGCAGAGGTGACCCGTCCCGGCGTGGTCAAGCATATCGAGGGCAACCGCTTTTCGTTGGGCGAACCGGACGGGTCGAAATCGGAGCGCGCCACGGCGCTGTCGAAGGCGCTGTCCTCGGCGGGGCTGAAGGCGCCGGTGCGGCCACGGTTGCGGGACGAGATCTGGGTGAAGCTTTGGGGCAACCTGTCGTTCAACCCGATCTCGGCGCTGACCCATGCGACGCTGGATGTGCTGTGCACCGACGCGGGCACGCGGGGCGTGGCCAGGGGCATGATGCTCGAGGCGCAGGAGATCGCCGAGGCGCTTGGGGTGAAATTCCCGATTGACGTGGAGCGGCGCATCGACGGCGGGGCGGCTGTTGGCGCGCATCGTACGTCGATGTTGCAGGATCTGGACCAGGGCCGTCCGATGGAGATCGACGCGCTGGTCGGATCGGTGCAGGAGCTGGGCCGCGTGGTGGGTGTGCCAACACCGACGATCGACACGGTGCTGGCGCTGGTGCAGCTTCGTGGGCGGACCGCCGGGCTTTATTCGTAGGCGGCGGTCACTATCACTTCGACCTTGAGCTCGGGGCGGGCCAGTTTGGCCTCGCCGCAGGCGCGGGCGGGGGCATGACCTTCGGGGACCCAGGTATCCCAGACCGCGTTCATCTCGGCGAAATCCGCCATGTCGGCGACCCAGATGATGGCTTGCAGGATCTGCGCGCGCGACGATCCGGCCTTTTCGAGCAGCGCATCGACGCGGGCGAGGCAATCCTGCGTCTGTTCGGTCACGCTGTCGCCTGCGCCGACCTGACCGCACAGATAGACGGTGCCATTGTGTTTGACGATCTTGCTCATCCGCTGCCCGGTTTCCAATCGCTCGATCATGTGGTGTCTCCTTGTTCGTGTGCGCGCTGACACTTGCTGGTGGTGCGTGGATTGTCCAGCGCGGTCAGGTCAGATGCAGGGCGTAATGCGATATCGGACGGGCGCGCCAACTGGCGGCTCCGGGTGCTGCCGGAGATCGTGCGGGAGCATCCCGGGCAGGGTGTGGAGGGCGCTGTCCCCGGGCTGTGGTTCGGGGGCGCTGCCCCCGTCGCCCCCCGGGCGACTCCCCCGGAGTTTTTCGGGCAAGATGAAGCTGCGGACCGTGTCATCACGCGAACGAGCATCATCGGGCCGGGCTGGACAGGCCGGTGCCGCCCCGTGACGTGACGCGAGAGGACGGGGGCGATCACCTTTGCCGTCGGGCTGGAGCGGCGGCGGGTGATCGATGTCTGCCGTGTTGCCGCGTCGGTGCTGCTTGGCAGGTCAGCTTGCCGCGGGCGGCGAATGTGGGTTTCATGACGGCCAAGCGCATTATCGGGCCGGGGCAGATTTTTCATGGATTCTTCATCCGCGACGTGTGTTTATGGACGCAGAAAAACGGGGGGATTTGGCAATGAAAAAAATTGGTTTCATGAAGCTGGCCGGCACGACCGCCGTGGCGGCGATGCTTGCCACCGGGGCATTTGCCCAGGATGTGACTTTGCGCATGCACCAGTTCCTGCCAGCGCAGGCCAATGTGCCCAAGAACGTGTTGGTGCCCTGGGCCGAACGGGTCATGGCGGCGTCTGATGGGCGGATCGAGATCCAGCATTTCCCGTCGATGCAGCTGGGCGGTACGCCGCCGCAGTTAATTGACCAGGCGATTGACGGTGTGGCCGATATCATCTGGACCGTTGCCGGCTATACGCCGGGTCGCTTCCCGCGCGCCGAGGTGTTCGAGCTGCCTTTCCTGATGTCGGATGCCGGGGATATGTCCGCAGCCTTTTGGGACCTGGCCGAGGAACGGATGATGGATCAGGACTTTGCCGATTTCAAAGTGCTGGGCGTTTGGGTGCATGGTCCCGGCGTGATCCATTCGACCGATCCCGTGTTGGAGCCATCGGATCTGAACGGGATGAAGCTGCGCGCGCCGACACGGGCGACAACCAAGCTGTTGTCGGATCTCGGGGCCACCACCGTGGGTATGCCGGTACCCGCTATCCCCGAGTCGCTGTCCAAGGGGGTTGTCGATGGCGCCGTGATCCCCTGGGAGGTGACCGGCGCGCTCAAGGTGGCGGAGCTGGTGCAGAACCACACCGAGTTCGAGGGGAACGCGCTTTATACCACCAGTTTCATCCTTGCGATGAACAAGGATGCTTACGAGGCCTTGCCGGATGACCTGAAAGACGTGATTGACTCGCAGTCCGGTGCGGAGTTCAGCCGCATGGCGGGTGCGCAGATGCAGGCCGATGACGGCCCGGCCCGCGACGCAGCGCTGGATGCGGGCAACAGGATCATCACCATCAGTGCCCAGGAGGCCGCCGGATGGCAGGAGGCCGCCGCAGTGACCAGGGATGACTGGATCGCGGAGATGGATGAAAAGGGTCTGGACGGTGCTGCGCTTGTCGAGCGGGCAAACGCGCTGCTTGAAAAGCACAGCACGCAGTAGGATGCGCCGCGCGACCCGGGGGCCGGCTCCGGGTGGCGCGGGTGGCACGCAGGACGACAAGGGGCGGGCGGCATGACCACGGCGATTGAACGCCTTGCAAGATCCATGGCGGTGCTGGGGGGCGGTGTCTTGAGCCTCCTTGTTTTGCTGACCTGCGTGTCTGTCCTGGGCCGCGGGCTCAACAGCATCGGCCATTCCAACTGGCTTGCGGCGATTTCCGCGCGGGCGGGTGATGTGCTGATCAGCACCGGCGTCGGGCCGGTCACCGGTGATTTCGAGGTGGTCGAAGCCGGGATTGCCTTTGCGATCTTCGCCTTCCTGCCGGTCTGCCAGCTTTATGCGGGCCATGCGACGGTGGATATCTTCACCTCCGGCCTGTCGGAGCGGCTGAACCGCTGGCTAGTGGCATTCTGGGAGGTGGTGCTGACGGCAGCCATCGTGGTGATCACCTGGCGGCTGGGCGTGGGCATGATGGACAAGATCAGCAATGGCGAGACGACGTTCCTGCTGCAATTCCCGATCTGGTGGGCCTATGCAGCAAGCCTTGTCGCAGCCGTCGTGGCCTCTCTGACGGCGGTATATTGCGCCGTTGGTCGCGTGGTGCGGGCCGCGACGGGGCGCGATATCCTGCCCGCCAGCGGGGCGGAGGGAGCATGAGCCCTCTGGAGCTGGGCCTCTGGTCTTTCCCGGTGCTTCTGGTGCTGATATTCCTGCGTGCCCCGATCGGGCT
>Ga0209938_1000022_pt1 | contig 60891 bp, 45 predicted proteins | sample SalPonR2_C_D1_MG_FD_185708 | JGI IMG/M metagenome (GOLD analysis project Ga0209938, IMG submission 185708) | Salt pond soil microbial communities from South San Francisco under conditions of wetland restoration - Salt Pond MetaG R2_C_D1_MG... ... | reverse complement strand
TAATTTAGATAGTCATGGCAAAGGAGACATTTCAACGTACCAAGCCGCACGTGAATATCGGTACGATCGGTCACGTGGATCATGGGAAGACAACCTTAACGGCAGCAATCACAACTGTGATGGCGAAGACCTATGGTGGTGTTGCCAAGCAGTTTGCAGATATTGATAATGCACCTGAGGAGCGAGAGCGTGGAATTACGATCGCCACCGCCCACGTGGAGTATGAAACCGAAGACCGCCACTACGCACACGTGGACTGCCCGGGTCACGCCGACTATGTGAAGAACATGGTGACAGGCGCCGCGCAGATGGACGGTGCTATTTTGGTAGTGGCTGCCACAGACGGGCCGATGCCGCAGACGCGCGAGCATATTTTGCTTGCCCGCCAGGTGGGTGTGCCGCAGATCGTGGTCTTTATGAACAAGGTGGACCTTGTGGATGATGAAGAGCTTCTGGAACTGGTGGAGCTTGAAATCCGTGAGCTGCTGAGCTCCTATGAATTTGACGGGGACAATATCCCTGTGGTGCAGGGAAGTGCCCTGGGCGCCCTCAATGGCGAAGAAGAGTATGAGAATTCTATTGTAGAGCTGATGGACGCCGTGGATGACACGATCCCAACGCCTGAGCGCGATGTGGACAAGCCGTTCCTGATGCCGGTAGAGGATGTGTTCTCTATCACCGGGCGTGGAACAGTGGCAACGGGCCGAATTGAGCGTGGCGTGATTGAGCTGAACGACGAAGTGGAGATTGTAGGGATTGTTGAGCAGCCCATGAAGAGTGTGGTCACGGGCATTGAGATGTTCCGTCGCCTGCTGGATCGCGGGGAAGCCGGCGATAACGCAGGGATTCTGCTCCGTGGGATTAACAAAGAGCAGCTGGAGCGCGGCATGGTGTTATGCAAGCCGGGCACCATCACCCCGCATAAAGAGTTTGAATGCGAGGTATATGTACTGAGCAAAGATGAGGGAGGGCGACACACGCCGTTCTTCAAAGGATATCGTCCGCAGTTTTATTTCCGGACTACCGACGTAACGGGAGCATGTCAGCTGCCGGACGGGGTAGAGATGGTGATGCCTGGGGACAATGTGAAGCTGGATGTATCGCTGATACAGCCGGTAGCGATGGAAACAGGTTTGCGGTTTGCGATTCGCGAGGGCGGTCGTACAGTAGGCGCAGGCGTGGTAACCAAAATTAATGATTAATACCGCTTAGTACCCTGAATTTGAGTGCGAGGTGAAGTCTGAAAAGGCTATCACCTCGTGCTATCTACGGGTGTAGCTCAGTTGGCAGAGCACTGGTCTCCAAAACCAGGTGTCGGGAGTTCGAGCCTCTCCACCCGTGCAAAACAGATGAATGTAAGCCGTATCGTCGATTGATTGTGAATTTGACATCCGGCAATCGAATAAGTTGAATGAAACCATGCAGAAAATAAAAGAGTTTTTAGACGGTGTAAGAACCGAAATGAAAAAAGTGAGCTGGCCACAACAGCAGGAGCTGATTGATAACACAATCATTGTTGTTGTGTTTACCATCATCGTTACAACATTTATTTTTGGCGTGGATCAAGTTTACAGCACAATTTTGGAGGCTATTTACAGCTTATGAGTTCTGACAGTGAATTCGATTGGTATGTAGTTCGTGTTTTTACAGGGCATGAAAAGAAAGTAAAGGAATATCTTCAGAGAGAAATTGCCGAGCACGGGCTTGAAGATAAAGTTGATGAAATACTCATACCTACTGAAACCATTGTTGAGATCAGATCCGGGAAGAAAAAACAGAAGGAAAAGAATTTTTTCCCCGGCTATATGCTCTTGAGTACCAAGTATGATGAAGAAGTAAATAACCTTGTACAGGGAGCACCTTCTTGTATTGGGTTTTTGAAATCCGGCAAGAATGATCTTGTCCCTCAGCCTCTCAAAGAAAGTGAAGTTGAACGAATTTTAGGCCGTGTCCTTGATAATAAGGAGATGGTAGAAGGTGGTGTTGTTGACATTCCTTATAAGGAAGGAGACATCGTAAAAGTAATTGACGGTCCATTCAAAGAATTTGATGGTACCGTGCAAGAAGTGTTACCTGACAAACTCAAGCTTCGGGTTTTAGTCAGTATTTTCGGGCGTAAAACCCCCGTTGAGGTAAACCTTAACCAGGTTGAATCAACAACTTAAGATCTTTTTTAACGTGAGCTATTACGCAGCAAACAGAAGAATGAATCACTAATTGATTCTATATGGCAAAAAAAGTAGATAAAGTGCTAAAACTTCAAATCGTTGGTGGACAGGCAAACCCTGCTCCTCCGGTAGGTCCAGCTTTAGGCCAGGCCGGAATCAACATTATGGAGTTTTGTAAAGCATTTAACGCGAAAACCCAGGATAAAGCTGGTACAATAATTCCGGTTGAAATCACAGTCTTTGCGGACAAGTCGTTTACGTTTAAGACGAAAACGCCTCCCGCAGCAGTACTGTTGAAGAAAGCCGCTAATATTAAATCCGGCTCAGGCGAACCTAACCGTAAAAAGGTTGGGAAAGTAACCCTGGCGCAGTGTAAGGAAATTGCTGAGCAGAAGATGGAAGACTTAAATGCCTTCGATTTAGATCAAGCTGCTGAGATGATAGCCGGAACTGCCCGAAGTATGGGTTTGCGTGTAATCCGAGATAACTAAGAGGATTTAAGAAAATGGCAAAGCGAGGTAAAAAATATCGTCAGGCTGCAGAGCTGATTGACAATGATATGGAGTACACAATTGAGGAGGCGTGTGATCTGGTCAAGAAGACCAAGATTGCGTCTTTCAATGAGTCGGTAGATATAGATCTCCGGCTTGGTGTAGATCCCCGTCATGCTGATCAGATGGTGCGCGGAACGGTTTCTCTGCCACACGGTACAGGTAAAAATGTACGAGTGCTGGCTTTGGTTAATGAAGCCAAAGAAGAAGAAGCCAAAGAAGCAGGCGCCGACTTTGTAGGACTTGATGAATACATCGAAAAAATTGAGGACGGGTGGGCCGATATCGACGTGATTATCGCCACACCTGACGTAATGGGAAAAATCGGTAAGCTTGGACGGCATCTTGGCCCACGCGGGTTAATGCCTAATCCTAAAAGCGGAACGGTTACCATGGATATTGCAGATGCTGTAAAAGAATTCAAATCCGGTAAGATTGATTTCCGGGTTGACAAAGCAGGTATTCTGCATACCTCTATCGGAAAAGCTGAATTTGATGCCAATGAGCTGCGTGAAAATGCAATTTCATTTCTTCAGACTATAATGAAGATGAGGCCATCGTCCGCAAAAGGACTTTACATTCGAAGTGCTTACATGAGCACAACGATGGGCCCCAGTATCCAGATCAGCCGATCATCCATTACTTCAATTTAGAAATTAAAAGGATACAACATGCCTACATTATCAGATAAAAAGGCAATTGTGGAAGAAATCACCCAAGAACTCGAGGCTGCTAACGGTCTCTATATTACCAACTACAAAGGTATGTCAGTTGGAAATATGGCCGATTTAAGGACTGAGTTCAGAAAAGGTGACGTTCGTTACAAAGTGTATAAAAACACGATGGTTAAACGGGCGATGGAAGCAATTGGCGGTTATGATGAACTCTACCCATTTCTGAATGAACAGAATGGATTTGCATTCGTAGAGGAAGAGTTCGCAGCACCTGCAAAAGCTCTGAAGCAATATATTAAGGAAAACAGTAAGCCCGAATTCAAAGCGGCTATAATTGACGGTGAATTTTACGGCGAAGGTCAGCTTGACGCATTGGCTGCCATGAAGTCGAAAAACGAAGTTATTGGCGATATTATCGGCCTGCTTCTATCACCTGTTTCCAATATTGTTAGCGGACTGCAGGCTCAAGGCGAAACAATTGCCGGCGCTGTGAAAACAATCGCTGAAAAAGGCGACGAGTAACCAAACAACACATTACAACTACTTTAATTAATAAACGACGAACGGAGTAATCTAACAATGGCTGACGTTAAAGAAATCGCAGAACAATTAGTAAACCTAACAGTTAAAGAAGCCAATGAATTGGCTAAAGTGCTTGAAGAAGAGTACGATATCAAACCAGCTGCAGCTGCTGTTGCAGTAGCAGGTCCTGCCGGTGGTGGCGATGAAGCCGCTGAAGAGCAGACAGAATTTGATGTTGTATTGAAATCAGCAGGCGCTAAGAAAATTGCTGTTATTAAAGAGGTTCGCGGCATCACCGGTCTTGGCTTAAAAGAAGCTAAGGAAATGGTAGACGGCGCACCTAACACTATTAAAGAAGCTGTTTCTAAAGATGAAGCAGAAGAGCTGAAAAGCAAACTCGAAGATGCCGGGGCTGAAGTAGAACTTAAGTAATCCGGTTTTCTACGCAATTTGTCAGAGCCAACACCGTTTTAATCGGTTGTTGGCTTTTGGCGTCTCTACAACACCTGTACTTTTTACGTTATAAACGTGCAACTACAGTCGTTTCACATCTTATTTTTAACCTAAAGGAGAGGCTTCCTTTTGAGTACTACTATGGAGAAAATCCCATTTACCGATCGACTATCATTTGGCCGTATTAAACACGTTATAGACTATCCTGATTTCCTGGATATTCAGCTGGAGTCTTTCAATTACTTCGCTCAGCTGGACATTGCTCCCGATGATAGAGCAGACCAGGGCCTGCAGCGTATATTCAATGAAAATTTTCCCATCAGCGACAGCCGGGAAACTCACATTCTTGAATTTGTCTATTACTCTGTTGATACCCCAAAATATAACATGCGGGAATGTCAGGAACGCGGTCTTACATATGCGATTCCTCTCAAAGCAAAACTGCGTCTTTCATCTCTTGATGATTCGGACGAAGCCGCTGAAACAATCGAACAGGAAGTCTTTCTCGGCGATCTGCCCTGGATGACAAACCGAGGCACATTTATTGTAAATGGTGCCGAGCGGGTGATTGTAAGTCAGCTGCACCGTTCACCAGGCGTGTTCTTTGGCCAGTCTGTCCACCCGAATGGTACACAGCTTTATTCAGCGCGTGTTATACCATTTAAAGGGTCATGGATTGAGTTTACAAATGACATCCGTGACGTACTTTGGGCCTACATTGACAGAAAGAAAAAGATCCCTGCAACGACTCTGCTCAGAGGACTGGGTTATTCTTCAGACCTCGAGATCTTGAATCTGTTTGGTCTCTCAGAAGAAGTAGAGGTAGGCACCAAGAAAGCCTTCAACTCTAATGCTGTAGGTCAAAGACTGGCAGTTGATCTGACTGTAGAGGTAACCGAAGAGGTTGTAGATGATGAAACAGGAGAAGTGACGGAGGCTACAAGCCGTAAAGTACTTCTCGAGCGTGATCATGAAATTGAACCTGAAGATCACCAGTTATTTAAAGAAGCCGGCGTTAAGAAAACGCTGATTCAAAAAATGGGTACGGAAGAATCAGACCGTTCGGTTGTGATGAATACCCTCCGAAAGGATCCGTCTCATGATGAAGTATCTGCACTTTCAGAAATTTATCAGCAAATCAGAACCGGTGAAATGCCGGATCCTGAAACAGCACGACAGGTTCTTGAGCGTCTCTTTTTCAGCGATAAGAAGTATGACCTTGGCGAAGTTGGACGTTATCGCCTGAACAAGCGCCTTAAAGTGGATGTGGATCCTGAGATTCAATATCTGACGAAAGAAGATGTTGTGGCAATTGTGAAAGAAGTAATCCGCCTGAAAGAAGCTAAGTCTCAGGTTGATGACATTGATCACCTCAGTAACCGACGTGTTCGTACGGTAGGTGAGCAGCTGGGACAGCAGTTCTCTGTTGGTCTTGCACGAATGGCGCGGACTATCAGAGAGAGAATGAACTCTCGTGATGCCGAGCAACTTACGCCGCAAGATCTTGTTAATGCACGTACGATCTCCAGTGTTATAAACAGCTTCTTTGGTACAAATCAGCTGTCACAGTTTATGGATCAAACCAATCCAATTGCTGAGCTGACTCACAAACGCAGAATGTCTGCGCTTGGGCCTGGTGGTCTGACGCGTGAACGTGCGGGTTTTGAGGTTCGTGACGTTCACTACACTCACTACGGCCGGCTTTGCCCAATTGAAACGCCTGAGGGTCCAAACATTGGTTTGATTACCTCTCTTTGCGTTCATGCTAAAATTAATGACTTCGGCTTTATCGAAACTCCTTATCGCAAGGTAAAAGAGGGATCGGTTACAGACGATGTTGAATACTTAGCGGCTGAGCAGGAAGACGAGACTATCATTGCACAGGCGAACGCACCACTTACTGATAAAGGAAATTTTGAGAACGACGCGATTTTCTCTCGTTTCCGCGAAAGTAATGTAGGTCTTGCAACGCCTGATGAAGTCGAATATATGGACGTATCTGCAAACCAGATTACGTCTCTTGCAGCTGCACTGATTCCATTTATTGAGCATGATGATGCCAACAGGGCATTGATGGGATCAAACATGCAGCGCCAGGCTGTTCCGCTTCTTCGACCTGACTCCCCGATTGTTGGTACAGGTCTTGAGCAGCGGGCTGCGAAAGATTCACGGGCAATCATTAGTGCTGAAGGCACCGGTGAAGTTGTATTTGTCAGTGGAGATGAAATTAAAATCAGGTACGAACGAAGTGAACTGGAAGAAAACTGCTATTTCGATGGCGGAATCAAATCCTATAAACTCAAGAAGTTCGAACGAAGTAACCAGGATACAACTGTAAACCAGCGTCCCATTGTAGATGTTGGCGACAAAGTTAAGGAAGGCGATGCGATCGCCGATGGTTGCGCTACTCAAAAAGGAGAGCTTGCACTGGGTCGTAACCTGGTAGTGGCATTCATGCCTTGGCGAGGGTACAATTTCGAGGATGCAATTGTAATCAGCGAAAAAATTGTACAGGACGATATTTATACGTCGATCCACATCACTGAATTTGAACAGCAGGTTCGTGACACCAAGCGTGGTGAAGAAGAACTGACGCGCGAGATTCCCAACGTAAGTGAGGATGCAACACGTAACCTCGATGAACAGGGTATTATTCGTGTGGGCGCGAAAGTGAAACATGGCGACATACTTGTAGGGAAAATTACTCCTAAGGGAGAAACAGATCCTACGCCAGAAGAGAAACTTCTTCGGGCAATCTTCGGTGATAAAGCCGGTGATGTGAAAGATGCATCACTGAAAACACCACCGGGTGTAAAAGGTGTTGTCATCAATACGCAACTCTTCAGCAGAAAACGTGATGAGCAGATTTCCCGAAAAGAGGAAAAAGCCCTTGTTGAAGCTGAAAATGAGCGTCATGCTGAGAAACTGGATGATCTCAACTCAAAATGGGCCGACAAGATGTACAGCCTGCTTAGAGATAAGACATCTCCGGGCGTTTACAACTATAGCGGTGTAGAGCTGATACCGAAAGGCGAGAAGTATAAGAAGTCGGTATTTGAAGAGCTTGAGCCCGTTACTATAAATGAAAATATTGACTGGGCAACAGACAGCGAGCTTGTCGAGCACGTAAGGTTGCTATTTAAAAATTACAGAGATCTCCGAAGAGATATCGATACCGAAGCCAAACGGCGTAAGTATCAGATACAGGTAGGAGATGAGCTGCCCCCCGGCATTATCCAAAAGGCAAAAGTTTATGTTGCCAAAAAACGGAAAATGCAGGTTGGTGATAAGATGGCCGGTCGTCACGGTAACAAAGGTGTAATCGCAAAAGTGGTACCTGAAGAGGATATGCCATTTATGAAAGACGGTACACCTGTTGATATCGTACTTAATCCATTAGGTGTGCCTTCACGTATGAACCTGGGTCAGATTTACGAGACCATTCTCGGCTGGGCCGGTTTAAAACTAGGCGTGAAATATGCATCCCCGATTTTTGATGGCGCATCTTACGATCAGGTTCAGGCAGAGCTCAAAAAAGCCGGGCTTCCTGAAGATGGCAGAGTTCAGCTTTATGATGGCCGTACAGGCTACGCACTCGATCAGCAAACTACTGTGGGTGTGATGTATATGCTGAAACTGAATCACCTGATTGAAGATAAAATGCACGCACGATCCATTGGGCCATACTCACTCATTACTCAGCAGCCGCTGGGTGGTAAAGCACAGTTTGGCGGCCAGAGACTCGGTGAAATGGAGGTTTGGGCACTTTATGCATACGGAGCATCAAGTATTCTGAAAGAGATGCTTACTGTGAAAAGTGACGATGTGAAAGGACGATCCAAGGTTTATGAAGCCATTGTAAAAGGTGAAAATTTACCTGAAGGCGACGTACCTGAATCGTTTAAAGTGCTGCTGCGTGAATTGATGGGTCTCGGACTCGAAATTCACATCGACTAAATTTGTTCTGTTAAATAAATCCAAACGGAGGTTTACCTTTGCCGTCAACGAAAACATTAACTGTTACGAAAGACTTCTCTAATATTGGAATTTCGCTCGCATCAGCCGAGACGATTCTTTCCAGATCCCATGGAGAAGTACTTACGCCTGAAACGATTAATTACAGAACATTCAAACCGGAAATGGATGGTCTTTTCTGTGAAAAGATCTTTGGCCCGGTTAAAGATTACGAGTGTCACTGTGGAAAATACAAGCGTATTCGCTATAAAGGGATCATTTGTGATCGCTGTGGTGTAGAAGTTACCCGTAAAGCAGTTCGTCGTGAGAGAATGGGACACATTACTCTTACAGTGCCGATTGTACATATCTGGTATTTTAAATCACTGCCGAGTAAGATTGCTTACCTGCTGGGATATTCTTCGAAAAACCTGGATCGTATTGTTTATTACGAAACGTTTGTCATTCTTAATCCCGGACTCGCAAGAGATCTTGGTTATAAGAAAGGTGATCTTATTTCTGAAGAAGAGAAATTCGATATTCTTGATCAGCTACCTGAGGATCATCATGATTTAGATAATGATGACGACGACAAGTTTGTAGTTAAAGATGGGGCTGAAGCCGTTGAAGGACTCCTGAAAACACAGGATCTTGACAGCCTGGCCTATCAGCTGCGATATGAAGTGAAGAATGAAACGTCGCAGATGCGTAAGAAGAAAAAGCTGAAGCGTCTTCAGGTGATTGAATCATTCCGTGCAGCTAACCAGCACACTGAAAACCGTCCTGAGTGGATGGTTCAAAGCGTGATTCCTGTAATTCCACCTGAATTGCGACCTCTTGTACCCCTCGAAGGTGGCCGATTTGCGACTTCTGATCTGAATGATCTTTACAGACGAGTGATTATTCGTAATAACCGTCTCAAGCGACTCATCGATATTAAAGCACCTGATGTTATTCTCCGGAATGAAAAGAGAATGCTGCAGGAAGCTGTAGACTCACTTTACGACAACTCCAGAAAATCCAATGCAGTACGGAATAATAATCGTCCGCTGAAATCTCTCAGTGATATGCTGAAAGGTAAGAGTGGTCGCTTCCGTCAAAACCTTCTTGGTAAGCGTGTTGATTATTCTGGCCGTTCAGTAATTGTTGTGGGTCCGGATCTCAAAATGCATGAATGCGGCCTTCCGAAAGAAATGGCCATTGAGCTTTACAAACCATTTGTTATCCGCCGCCTCATTGAGCGGGGATACGTAAAAACGGTTAAAAGCGCGAAGAAAGTTGTTGATCGACGTGATCAGGTTGTATGGGAAGTATTGGAGCGTGTCATTGACGGACACCCTGTACTACTCAACCGTGCGCCTACACTTCACAGGCTTGGTATTCAGGCTTATCAGCCGGTTTTAATTGAAGACAAGGCAATAAGACTCCATCCGCTGTCATGTACTGCGTTCAACGCTGACTTTGATGGTGACCAGATGGCTGTTCACCTTCCATTGAGCCACGATGCTGTAATGGAAGCATCTATCCTGATGCTAGGTTCACACAACATTTTGAGTCCTGCCAGTGGTGGCCCGGTGGCCGTACCATCTCAGGATATGATTCTTGGTATATATTATATGACCAAGATGGGCAATGGAAAACTGGGTGAAGGAAAAACATTCTCTAATCCGGATGAAGTTGTGATCGCCTACGATCAGAAAAAACTTGATATCCATGCCAAGATAAATGTTCGCGTTCCTGTGAAACAGGATGATGGAACACTTGCACCTGAAATTATCAAGACAACCACTGGGCGCGTACTGTTTAACCGTATCGTTCCTGTAGGTGTGGAATTCGTAAACCGTACTCTTGGTAAAAAAGAATTACGTGGCCTTATTGACGGTATTTACAATACTGTCGGTTCAGTAGAAACGGCTCATTTCCTCGACAAGATGAAGGAAACAGGTTTTGAGCAGGCAACTGTTGGTGGTCTGTCGTTTAGCCTCGAGGATATTATTATCCCTGATGAAAAACGCACGCTGATTGAAAGTGCTCAGAATGAAGTAGCAGAAATCCAGGATCGATATGAGATGGGTTTCATTACTGACAATGAGCGTTATAACCAGGTTATTGATAAATGGACCAGTACCACAAACAGGGTGTCAGAAACTCTGTTCAAGAGTCTGACCGAAGATAAAGACGGGTTTAACGCTGTTTACATGATGGCCGATTCCGGTGCTCGTGGTTCCAAAGAGCAGATTCGTCAGCTTGGTGGTATGCGAGGTCTGATGGCGAAGCCTCAGAAAAGCTCCATGCAGCAGGGTAACGAGGTAATTGAAAATCCAATTCTGTCTAGTTTCCGTGAAGGTCTGACAGTACTGGAATACTTTATCTCTACTCACGGTGCGCGTAAAGGTCTTGCCGATACAGCATTGAAAACTGCTGATGCAGGTTATCTTACACGACGACTTGTTGATGTTTCTCAGGATATTATTATCAATGAGAAAGATTGCGGAACGCTTCGCGGTATTAAAATGCAGGCTCTTAAAGACAATGAAGATGTTATTGAAAGTCTTGAAGACCGTATCATCGGCCGGGTGTCTATGCACGAAATCATTGATCCGATTTCGGATGAAATCATTTGTGAAGCGAATCAGCTGATTACTGATGGTATCGCTAAAAAGATTGCAGAGACCTCAATTGAGGAAGTAGAGATTCGTTCTGTACTTACCTGCGAAACCGAGCGTGGTGTTTGTGCTAAATGCTACGGACGAGACATGTCTAAAACCGGTATGGTTCAGGTAGGTGAGGCTGTAGGAGTTATCGCAGCGCAATCTATTGGTGAGCCCGGTACACAGCTGACACTCCGAACATTTCACGTGGGTGGTACTGCATCTCGTATGGAGGCAGATTCACAGCACAAAGCCAAGTTCGACGGAACCATTGAATTCGATAACGTTCGTGTTGTTGAGTATGATGATGGTGAAGAAATTCACAATGTCGTACTTAGCCGTGCAGGTGAGATGAAAATTGTCGGTGAAGACGGCAAGATTCTAAACACTTACAACGTACCATACGGTTCTGAAATGATGGTCGAAGAAGGTGATAAAGTTATGAAAGGAATGCCGCTTTGTAAGTGGGATCCTTATAACGCACTGATCTTTAGCGAAATTGATGGTAAGATCGAATACAAAGATATTATCGAAGAGGTGACATATACTGCGGATACCGATTCCCAGACTGGTCACCGTGAGAAAGTGATTATAGATTCTCGTGATCGCTCGCTTGTTCCTACAATTGTAGTTAAAGGCGAAGACGACAGAATCCGTGAGAGTACGCTACCTGTTGAAACACACATTACCGTTGATGACGGTGAAAAAGTAAAAGCAGGTCAGATTCTCGCCAAGATTCCAAGAGCGGCTTCCAAATCAAAAGATATTACGGCGGGTCTTCCGCGTGTGACAGAGCTTTTCGAAGCTCGTTCACCAAGCGATCCTGCAGCTGTATCTGAAATTGATGGTATTGTGAGAATGGGCGGCCGTAAGCGTGGCTCTCAGGAAGTAATTGTTGAAAGTAAAGATGGTACTGATGAAAAAACGTATCTCATCTCACTTTCCAAACATATCCTGGTTCAGGAAAACGATTTCGTGAAAGCAGGCCAGGCCTTGTCAGACGGAACCATTCCTGCACAGGAAATACTCAATATTCTTGGGCCATACGCGGTACAGTCGTATCTCGTGAATGAGATTCAGGAAGTTTACCGACTGCAGGGTGTGAAAATCAACGATAAGCACATTGAAGTGATTGTTCGCACAATGATGCAGAAAGTTGAGGTCACAGATCCGGGCGACACTATGTATCTCGAAGGAGATAAAGTAGATCGTTTCGAACTCAACAATAGAAATGATGAGCTGATTGGTAAATTTGTTGTTACAGATCCAGGCGGAAGTGATCAAAAACTGGGCACTATCCTTGATCGTCGCAAGATACGCGAGATCAACAATGAATTAATCGGCGAAGGCAAGGAAGAGCTTCAGACACGTGAAGCAGAACCTGCTATTTCGAAACCAATCCTGCTTGGAATCACCCGCGCAGCCCTCTCAACTGAGAGCTGGTTGTCGGCAGCATCATTCCAGGAAACTACAAAAGTTCTTACACAGGCATCTATTGAAGCGAAGAAAGATATGCTTCGGGGCCTTAAAGAAAATGTGGTTGTGGGTCATAAAGTACCTGCGGGTACCGGACTGCTCCAGTATGATGAGCTTATTGTGGGCTCTAAAGCAGAATATGACGAAGGAGACGAGGAGGTCGAAAAAGTGTTTGAAACACTTGGGGCCGATGAGCCGGACTCAGAGTCATCTGAGGAGAATTAATCAAAAAAAGCCGCGCTGTGAAAACAACGCGGCTTTTTTTATGCTTTTAAATTAAGTCCTTTATTTTCCGGACTTCTCAATATTTTCCAGCAGAGATTCAGCTTCTTTAATTAATCCATCAGCACGTTGTTTTGCATCTTCGATTACTTTATCGCTGTCTTCTTTTGCCTGAGATGAAATTTTTTCTTTTTCATTCTTAAGCTCTTCGATAAGAGACCGCAATTCATCTAAATATGTGTTGAGCTGATAGGAAATTTTACCTCTTGTATTTTTTCCTGTATCGGGTGCATACAATAAGGCTAAAACTGTACCTGCTGCTATTCCTGTTAATAGTCCAACTGTAAAACCTTTGCCTGATCTACTCATGTTAACCTCTTCTATAATTTACGTTTCGTCATAAAATACAAATTCAAGAGACCGCTTGAAATTAAATATAGTATCAAAATAGCTAAAGACATTTCGTTGTATTAATAGTATTTTTATAACGATTAAAATAAATCAAACATATCTAAAACTTTATGAAATTTTTTATAGATACAGCAGATCTTAACGAAATTGAAGAAGCAAATGATCTTGGCGTGTTAGACGGGGTTACAACCAATCCCAGTCTCTGTATGAAGGTAGGCGTCAGTGATTTTGAAGGACACATTGCCAAGATCTGTAATATTGTAGAAGGAGATGTATCAGCTGAAGTAATTTCAACAACGTATGAAGAAATTGTGGAGGAAGGTCGTAAAATAGCTGATATAGCTGATAATGTGGTTGTGAAAGTCCCTCTGATCAAGGATGGAATAAAAGCAATTAAGACGTTTAGTGACGAGGGTATAAAAACAAATTGTACTCTTTGTTTTTCAGCATCACAAGCATTAATTGCCGCAAAAGCCGGTGCTACCTACATTTCGCCTTTTATTGGCCGTTTGGATGATATTTCGACTGACGGTATGCAGCTGATAGCAGATATCCGTTTAATTTATGACAACTATGCGATTGAGACTGAAATACTTGCAGCAAGTATTCGGCATCCGATGCACTTTCTTGAGTCTGCCCGTATGGGTGCTGACGTGGCTACCATGCCTCTCAATGTCATTGAACAGCTACTGAAGCATCCTTTGACTGATAATGGGTTAGAGCGGTTCCTGGCAGACTGGGATAAACTTCAGGAGTCATTGAAGTCCTGACCTTATTGCTGATTTGATTATTGACTATTAACCGGGCTGCTTTACAGTAGCCCGGTTTTTTTATGTCGGTTTAATATGAGCTTAATGTTAGCCGGCATCCAGAAAAGCTATCGATGAGTTATTTTAATCAGCACAAATAAGGTTTTCTGCAATTTTTGCTGATGAAAGAACACCCGGTAGTCCAGCACCAGGATGAGTGCCTGCACCTACAAAATAAAGTTCATCCACATCTTCACTGCGATTATGTGGGCGGAACCAGGCAGACTGAGTCAAAATGGGTTCAACAGAAAATGCCGAACCTTTAAAACTATTGAGTGTATCACGAAAGTGGAGCGGATCTATGTAATGCTCGGCAACAATATTTTCCTGTAGATCAGGCAGATAGTTATCTTCAAGGAACTGTATGATGGCATCCCTGTATTTTGGTGCCATTTCATTCCAATCGGTGCCGCTATCAAGATGAGGTACCGGAGAAAGCACGTAAAATCCTTCGTGGCCCTCAGGGGCCATGGATGGGTCGGTAATCGTTGGCATATGCAGATAGAGGGAAAAATCGTCTGCCAGCTCTTTTTTGTGAAAAATGTCACTGAGTAAGCCTTTGTACCGCTCACCAAGAATGATGTTATGATGTGCCAGCCCTGAGTCTGTGTATCGTTTTTTTGTACCAAAGTAGATCACAAACAACGACATACTATATTTGGTCCGCTCAATTTTTCTGTCGGTATACTTTCGTCGATGAGTGGAATCAATAAGATTTTTGTAGGTGAAGGCCACATCAGCATTTGAAACAACCGCGTCTGATTTATGAACATCGCCATTTTTGAGGCGAACCCCCCTGGCCGTCCCATTTTCGACAAGTATTTCATCGATCTCAGCATTGAGATGTATATGGCCGCCCTGATCTTCAATTAAATCCACCATGGCATTTACAATTGCGCCTGTTCCACCCATTGCATAATGGACACCCCATTCACGCTCGAGGTAGTGAATCATCGCGTAAATAGAAGTGGTATCAAAAGGATTGCCACCTACAAGCAGCGGATGGAATGAAAAGCATCTCCTCAAAAATTCATCCTCAATGTACTGAGATACATACTTGTAAACAGTCTTGTAGCTTTGAAGCTTGATGAGATCCGGTGCTACCTTAAGCATGTCAGTAAACTTCAGAAATGGAGTATCGGCCAATTCTACAAACCCTTTGTCAAAGATGGCTTTTGTCGTTCCCAAAAATTTCTCATAACCATCTACATCGCCGGGGCTTCGCTTACGAATTTCATTAAGTGTAAATTCGTGGTCATTATTATAATCGAAGTGATTTCCCTCGGCATCAAAAATTCGGTAGAAAGGATTACAGGGCACAAAATCGATGTAATCTTCTCGCTTCTTCCCGGCCGCCTCAAATATATCATCAAACATGAAAGGTGCCGTAATAACTGTAGGGCCGCCATCGAATTTAAAACCGTTGATTTCATAGACGTATGCCCTTCCGCCCGGCTTGTCCCTTTTTTCAAACATGGTGACGTTGTGTCCCTGTGAGAGAAGGCGTGAAGCGGTGGCCAGTCCGCCGAATCCTGTGCCAATAATGATGATATCTTTTTTCATAATCCCTTTTATTTAGCGTTGGGATGATAACTCAAAACCGGGCGGAATCAATCCAAAAATGATGAAAATTATGAAATTAAAGACCTGTTATGCAGGTGTTTAATTTTCAGCCTGTTTTATAAAGCCGTCGAGTCCTCTTCTTGCAAGTCGTCGCCGGTCACCTCTTGCATCATTTGCGGTATCGTACTTGCCATAGTAAACTCTGTATACTAACCTGTCAGCAAGATTAACCCTTTCTATTCGTGTGCCTTCCGTTTGCTTAACAAAAGCCTTAGCCTCTGCTTCGCTGTTAAAGGATGCAAGTTGAATCGTAAATGTTTCCTGATTTGTGACCAGACCAGCTGCCACGGGACGATCACCTTCTTCCAAAAGGATAATTCGTACACTGGCGGTACCGGTATTTTCCATATCAATTTCTCTTGCTGCACGTCTTGATAGATCGATAACGCGGTCATCAACATAAGGCCCGCGATCGTTGATTCGCACACTAACTGCTTTATTATTACCGGTATTTCTGACTTCCACTATAGTATTAAACGGCAGCGTCCTGTGGGCGGCAGTAAAGTCATTCATGTTGAACACCTCACCGTTAGCCGTGGCTTTTCCATGAAAATTCGGGCCATACCAGCTTGCAATGCCTGTCTGAAGCATGCGTCCGGCTTCTGCAGCCGGTATGTTTGTACTGGGGACATTAGGATTTTCACTGCGTTCGGTTCCTACACGAGCAATACCACAGGCTTGAAATATGAGTGTACAGGCTATAAGAACCATGACAAGCCTGATGGGGCGGGGCACAGTATGTATGTTGATAGATCTGGGAATTGACATAGCCTATTTCAGGATCACAGTAAGAGCACCTGATTATATCAGAGCTGATTTATATAAGAGAGCCGAAGATCGGATTTGAACCGACGACCTACGCTTTACGAGAGCGTTGCTCTACCCCTGAGCTACTTCGGCTTAACGATAGCTCTAAATATATCCACATTTGTTGGAAGAAGGCAATAGGTTGTCGTATAAGAAATTGAGTTTCACTATCTTCAGCTTTCTTTTGAACATACAGGCATTTATGACGGTTACTTACTTATTGATTGGCATTACATCAGCGATTTCATTAGCGGCACTTTACGTTGATCAGCGAATATTAAACAGGGGCATGCTTATTCCTTATCGCGTTGTTCGTGAAAATAATTGGTCTGAACTTTTGACGGCAGGATTCCTTCACGCCAATTTTGGTCACCTGGCGGTTAATATGTTTGTTCTCTTCTTTTTCGGTTTAGTTTTGGAGCAAAATCTGGGCACTGTTCAGTTTACCTCGCTCTATATCAGCGGCCTTCTTGTGTCTTCCATACCATCGATGGTTAATCATCGTGATGACCCTCAATTTGCGACACTTGGGGCTTCAGGCGGAGTAGAGAGTGTACTGTTCGGATTTATATTTCTTTATCCAACAGAAAGCATCTACTTCATTTTTGTACCAATCCCTATTCCGGCATGGCTCTTCGGGCTGGGCTTCCTCGCTTATAGTGTATACGAAAGTAAAAAAGGACGCGGGAATATTAATCATGAAGCTCATATTGCGGGTGCAGTTTGGGGTGTTTTGTATTTGTTGTTTTTTGTTCCCAACAGCCTCGACCATATTTTAACGGTTCTGGGGTTATTGTAGCCACTTATTTTTGTGAAGCTTTAAGCAGCTTCACGGATGAGGTAGAAAAGAAATAGAATGTAACTCTTAATACTAAGGGTCTTTAAATAAGAGCGGGTAGCAGGCAATGAGAATGTCAGCCGTTTGAATTCCGAAAATCTTTCATGAAGTCTATAAGTGCATAGACACTGTCAAGAGAACATGCATTGTAAATACTGGCTCTGATTCCTCCTACCGATCGGTGGCCTTTCAAGGCAAGAAGTCCATTCTGTTCTGCTTCTTTGAGAAACTTGGTTTCAAGATCTTCTTCTTTCAAACGAAAGGTTACATTCATTTTTGAGCGTGAGTCATCCTGGACGGTTCCCCTGTAAAAATCGCCACGGTCGAGCTCAGCATAAAGCGCTTCTGCTTTTCTATTATTTATCTCTTGGAAATGTTTAATTCCGCCAGACTCTTCTAGCCATTCCAAAACGTAGTTAACCATATATACCGCAAAAACAGGCGGTGTATTGAAGATCTTATTCATGTGAGTCTTATAGTCCAGAATGGTAGGTATATTATTGTCTGCCTGTGATTCAGCAAATGATTTTTTTATTAAAACGACAGTTACGCCGGCCGGGCCCAGATTTTTTTGGGCTCCTGCATATATGAGCCCGTATTTATCTAAATCGAGCGGGCGTGAGAGGAAATCTGATGAGGCGTCACAAACGAGGGGCGCATTTGCGTTTGGTTCATTTGAAAACTGAGTTCCATAAATCGTGTTATTGCTTGTAAAGTGCACATAGCGTGCGTTTTCAGACAATTGCAGCTCACTGTTAGATGGCACCCGGGTGTAGTTTTCTGACTTACTTGAAAAAGGTACGTGAACGTTGCCAAAGATTTTTGCTTCAGTAATGGCATTATTTGACCATTTACCGGTGTCTATGTAATCGGCTGTTCGATCGTGTGACAGAAAATTTTGGGGCACCATCATAAACTGAGAGCTTGCGCCGCCCTGAAGGAAAAGTACATCCCAGTCGTCACCTGCCTTAAGAAGCTTTTTCAGGCGGGATACAGCCTGATTGTTTATTTCTGTGTACTCCTTACTGCGATGGCTCATCTCAAGAATGGACGCACCTTTTCCCCGATAATCAGATAATTCGCCCCGAACTTTTTCAAGAACCGGAAGAGGCAAAGTGGCAGGGCCTGCACAAAAATTGTGTGCTCTATCCATCAGTTAAAATGTATGTACAATAAGTCCGGATTGAAGCTTGGGCTCAAACCATGTCGATTTTGGAGGCATAAGCTCACCTTTATCAGATACTTCGACCAGCTCCTCAATACTTGTAGGATACATGCTGATAGCCAGATCGGCTTCTCCTTCATCTACAAGGCGTTCAAGTTCTTCAGTGCCTCGAATGCCGCCGACAAACTCAATATTTTTATTGATGCGGGGATTTTCGATGCTGAATATTGGCTTCAAAACATTTGATTGGAGCCGGGTGGAATCCAGATTTGATACCACATCATTTTTCTTTCCCTTTGGCAGGGACAGTGAGTACCAATCGCCTTTGTAGTAAACCGAAATATCACCTTTCTTTTCGGGCGCTTTTTTATCGCTTTTCTCTGCTCCAAAAGTCTCAAATAGCTCTTCAGCCTGTGATTTTCGAACAGTGATAAGCACTCTGTTATAGGGCAGTATTTTCATCTGACTCATAGGGAATAATACGACAGGGAAGTAGTCATATTCAGCTTCACCCGGAAATGAGCGATCGCGTTCACGCAGGTTTTCAGAAACGCGAGACGCCGCCTTGCACCGATGATGCCCATCAGCGATATAAAAATTATCAATTTTGGCAAATGCTTTAGCCAGATCGGTCGCCGCATGAAGTTTCCAGATTCTATGCACAACACCATGTTCGTCTGTATGCTCTAAATATGGCTCGTCTTTTGTGACTGTCTTTTCGACTTCAAAGGCCACATCTTCAGAATCTTTGAATGTAAGCATGACCGGTTCCGCGTGCGCTTGCTGCATCTGAATATGCTTTGTGCGATCGGTTTCTTTATCCGGACGAGTCAGCTCATGTTTTTTGATAACATCATTATTATAGTCCTGAACCGACGCACAGGTAAATACACCCGTTTGTGTGTGAGAGTCTGCCTCCAGTTGGTAAATGTATACAGCCGGTTTTTCATCCTGCTCATATATATCTGATTTGAGCAATTTTTTAAGATTTGCAGCTCCTCGCTGGTAAACGGCATCATCGTAATAGAGTGTTCCTTCAGGCAGGTTTATTTCAGGCCTGACCACATGTAAAAAGCTGTTGGGCTTATCCTTTGCCATCTCCCGGGCTTCTTTGGTGCTAATTACATCATAGGGAGGGCAGGCCACGTCTGATACTTTTCCAGGTTTAGGAAGCCAGCCTTTAAAAGGTTGAATGATCGCCATGATTAAGTCTGATATTTTGTATTTTTATTTCAGTTCAAGTATACAAAACCTTTCCTACAACCACGTATTGTATATTCGTAATAATCGTCGCTATTTTATGGTTAGCGACTAATTTAGCGCGATATTTTAAGGATTGAAGTAATAAGTCATTCAAATCAATAAATATAATAAAAATAAAGCTATATGTCTGATAACGAGAAACAAGACGGAGAAAAATTAAATTCAGATCAGCAGCAACAAATTTTATTTGTGATGCTTATTCAACAGCACGAGCAGATTGCTCAAATGGGTCTGGGGAAAATTGAAAATCCACAGACTGGAAATACAGAAAGGGATCTGAAATCCGCGAAATTTGCGATCGATACGATTGTCATGCTGGAAAAATATACGAAGGGAAATCTTCCGAAAGAGATCTCCGGTTACGTAACCGAGACACTGAATAAACTGCGTCTGAGCTATGCAGATGAAAAGAAGAAAGAGAACGTGAAAGCTGATAGTGATGGCTCTTGAAATGATTAATACCGAAGCCGAGCAAATAAAAGCGGCCGGAGGGGTACTCGTAAGTGCGGGAGATTCTTCTAATAATCCCGACATCCTTCTTATTTTCAGAAATAATGTGTGGGACCTTCCAAAAGGGAAACTTGAGGAAGGGGAGTCCATTGCAGGGTGCGCGACGAGGGAAGTAAGCGAAGAAGTTGGTTTATCGACAACTCCTGATATCCTGGGTGATCTCGGAACTACGAGACATACTTACACCGAAGAGGGTCAGATCATCGAAAAAGAGACGTTTTGGTTTGTAATGCAGCTACCTGAGCATGTAAAAAAGTTCACGCCTCAGGTAGCTGAAGGAATTTCAAAAGTTCGCTGGGTACCGGTTGATAAAGCGCTTGAAAAGGTTGGCTACAAAAACCTGGAAGATGTCATCCAGAGATTCATGAACCATATTGATAATCTCTCCAAGATCAATTGATTTCGAAATAGCTTCTGAAGCAGATACACCGGTCGCCTGATTGAGCATCCTATACCCTCTATTTCTAATTTAAATCAGGTATCAGCTGCCTAAAAGCTCATCAATTTCTGCAAGTATTTCGCCATAACGCTCCCATTCACCATTTTGAAGGGCTGTTCTCATGTCATCCCACAGACTACGAAGTTCCTGAAGCTCTTCTGACTCAAGATCTTGACGAATGGCTAGATTTTCCGGGGAGATTTCAGGGTCGGAAACCTGTGAGGCCAATCTTGCAGCTTCAAATCCGGCACGTTCGCCATAAAGGTCAAGAATCGCCTCGCCAATGGTTGGCTGCATGGAAATATCATCGCCAATTGCGACGATCACCCGCTGAAGCTGCGGTATGTCGACACCTTCCGCCAGCAGAAACACCGGCTCAACGTACATAAACGAGTTTTCTATAGGGATTACCATCAGATTTCCACGAATCACGCGTGACCCCCTTTGATCCCAGAGAGCAAGCTGCCGAGAAATTTCCGGGTCTTGATCGATACGAGCCTCTATCTGAGCCGGGCCGTATATCAGGCGGTCTTTAGGAAGTTTATAGGCAATCAACTCGCCGTAATTTTCGGGGTCGGATTTTGCGGCAAGCCAGGCGATCATGTTGTCCCGGTTTTCGGGAGTAAGCGGACTTATCTGCATAAATTCCAGTTCATCCTCTCCCGGGAGACGCGCCAGCACATAGTATGGTTCCATTAAAATTTGTTGTCCGCCATACTTCTCATTTGGCCGTGTCCAGAGATCTTCCTGGTTGTAGAAAACCTGGGGCTGAGTCATGTGATAGCGGTTAAACTGCTCAATCTGAATTTCAAACAGATCCTGCGGATAGCGCAGATGATTCACAAGTCCGTCGGGTATTTCAGAAAAAGGTTTGAACAGGTCAGGAAAAATTGAAGAATACACATTAAGAATGGGATCATTATCATCAACCATATAATAATCAACTGATCCTTCATAGGCGTCAATCACAACTTTAACTGAATTTCTGATGTAGTTCAGCCCTTGATAATTTTGTGAATAGGGGAAGTATGAGGAAGTCGTGTAAGCATCCTGGATCCAATAGATTTTACCGGATAACTTCACCAGGTAGGGGTCGCTGTCAAGCTGAAGAAAAGGCGTGATTTTACGTACGCGCTCTTGAATACTGCGCCAGATCTGAAGGCGGCTTTCATCAAGGATATAATCAGACAGAAGAAAATTTATATCGCCGAGTTCCCATGCAAACAAGAGTTTGCGGAAAAAGCTGCTAAACTGAATACCACCCTGGCCTGAATAGTTTGTGTAAACATTTTCATCACCCGCAGGATAATGTAGCTCCTCCACGCCAGAGTTCACGATGTAGTATCCTGAGCTGTTTTCGCCATAATATATGGCAGGATTCTCGATACTTAGTTCATCATAATCGTAGACCGGCGGGAGATCGCGAATAATAAGTTCAGGCTCCCCCTGTCGCGTAATTTCTGTCACCGGACTCATTGTCAGTCCAAAGCCGTGTGTATACTGCAGATGCCTGTTGACCCAGGTATCTGACTGGCTTGGCAGTGTGCGGGCGATTTCGCGAGCCGAAAGCATCACCTGCGTAACCTGTCCGTCGATCATGTAACGGTCGTTATCAACAGAATAAAATTCATAGTAAGAGCGGATTTCCTGAAGCTGCTTGTAGGTTTGAATGAGAAGCCGCGGATCCCACAGACGGATATTATCAACAGCATCCTGGTTATTTTGGATATCCTCAACATCGAGTGTGTCGTCTGCCTGGTATTCTACCTCGCGAATATCGTCAATGCCAAACGCGAGCCGGGTCATAGCAATATTATTTTCGAGATGTGGCCGTTCGAGTTCAAGCTCATTGGGATCAACGCTGAAGCTCTGGACCAAACCGGGCAGAACAACACGACCGCCGGCAAAAACAAGCACCCCCAGAATTGCCAGGCCCGGAAGAATTTTTCCGAATGATATCCATCGGCTGGCAAAAACCAGGAGTGAGAGAGCCAGGGCGATAAAAAACAGGATCCAGAGGGCAGGCAGCTCAATCGTGACATCTGTGTAGGTAGCACCAAAAACTATACCGCCGGGTTTTAACAAGAGTCCGTATCGATCAAGGTAAAAACCCCATGACAAGAACAAGAGCCAGAGCCCCCCATTAAAGGCCAGATGATTTAGTACCGGCTTGGAAGCAGTAAAACTCTTCCCCGGTTGAAAGCCAAGAAGACCGGTAAACAAGTAAACGATGGCAAGAATTGCAGTTGTCAGAAACGTCAGGATAAGCAGGGACGACTGAATAAGCTCCCAAAACGGCAGCTGGAAAATGTAGAATCCGATATCTTTTCCAAAAAGCGGATCAACCTCTCCAAAGGGTTCATTCCAGATAAACTGAAGGGATTCATCCCAGCGAATGTAAAAGCCAAAGGCAAACATTGCTGTGATTACAATGGCACCGAGAGTGAAAAACTGCTTAATACGTTTTTGCTGCTCAGTGCTCTGTAAGTCTATATTCAGCCCCTGAAGGGGTGTTCCGCTAAATGAAATACGCTGCAGCTGGTCAGACAGGTGACGGAAGTTAGGAATCAGGTAGCTTCCGATAACGAGGGAAGCAACCGTGATCAGAATAACCTGGGTCGTACGGAGTGTCCAGAAAATTTGAGAATATCCCAATTCAGATAACCAGAGCCACTCCATAATCCAGGTTGAAGAGATAGATAGCAATATGAAGGGAATTAAAACCAGGAGGAGTAGTCTAATGGACTTGGGAGACATACAGTCAGTTTATTAGGTGTAAAATAGTTCTGTTCAATTATCGGGATTTCGCCTGAAAATCATTTTAAGAATTCAGACAAAAAGTATTAACTCCTTAGCCACCCGATGAAAGGCAATTTATTTTGACCAGATAAAATACAAAAAAAGAAGATCACTGTTTTGAACAGAAAGGAATGAAGGAAATTATTATCTGAAATATAAGGAGAAGAGAGTTTTTCAGAAAATCTGCAGGTGGGTAGAATCAATTTTTATCAATGGGTATAACCATTAATGATGTGCTTTAGCTCATTTAGGCATTTACCAGGGTTTGTTCCTCAGCTGCATCGATTGTGAAGAAAAAAGTAGTGCCTGTACCTTCTTGTGATTGGAACCAGATAGATCCGTTGTGTTTTTCGATATACTCTTTGCAGAGGCTTAAGCCGAGACCGCTGCCTTTCTCTTTGTTCGTTCCGGGGCTTGTAAAATGTTCATCAGAGAAAATTTTCTTTTTATCCCCATCGGCAATTCCAATACCCTGGTCTTGAATGGCTACCTGGTATATACCATCGTCTTGTTTTTCAGACTTAATATATATTTTTGAGCCTGGTTTACTGAATTTGATTGCGTTGGCAACGAGGTTCCTGATGACGAGTTTCATTAGATCGTAGTCTGCATAAATCATTGTCTGTTCAGGAACTTCAACAATAAGGTCAATCTCTTTTGTTTCAAGCTGTAGTGTAAATTGATCAAGAACCGAATGTATTGCCAGGAGAAGATCAAACGCGCGTTTATTTAGGGAGAGTCCATTCATCTGAGATTGTGCCCATCCTAGAAGGTTATCCATCATACTGGAATTTTCAAGCATATTTTTTTCGAGGTTAGCCGTGAGTTCATTTGTCTCTTTTTCTGAAAGATCATGTTCCCGGAGCAGGTAGAGCAGGCTTTGCAATGATCCAAGAGGGCCCCTGAGGTCATGTGCAATAATTGCAAAAAGTTTTGTTTTGACATTGTTGAGGCGCTCGAGCTCTTCTTTTTGGTCCTGAACAGTTTGATTTAACTCTTTAAGCTGCTGGTTAGATTCAATTAGCTTTACATTGGCATCTTGCCTTTTCTTATTGATACGAAGTAGTACAAATCCGGATATTAGTAACAAACATATTCCAGCTAATCCAAGCATAATTATAAGCCGCTGCTGCTGCAATTGAGCTTGTTGCTGAGTACGTTGAATTTCTGCGAGTTGTCTTTCTTGCTCAGCACGTTTGAGATTAAATTTTGTCTCATACTGTGCCCGAAGATGATCACTTTCGGAAGAATTCATCTCTTTTTCAGTTTCTTTAACCTTCTCAAGCCAAGACAAAGCATTTTCTGCATCATCAGCTGTTTTATATGCTGTATACATATTGTTATAAGCTGTGACCATCATCGCTGGATTCCCGATCTGTTCGGTAAGATCAACCCCGCGCTCATATCTTTTTATAGCCTCTTGTATATTCCCAAGCTCCAGTTCCAATTCACCCAACCCATTCGTGCTGTAATATATACCGGTCAGCATATTTGCATGCTCACTTCTGTCCAGAGACTCATAGAGATGTGATCGGGCTTCAATATAATCGCCTTTTGCCAGGTACATCATACCGAGATTGTAAACCACCTGTATCTTTCCTGTTGTATTTCCAGAGATGAGGTGGTAGTCAAATACCGTAGCATAAGCCTCCTTAGCCAGATCATATCTTTCCGTGGCTTTGTAAGTATTCCCAAGGTTCAAAAGCACACGTGCCAGATTGGTTTTCAGTCCCTCTGCTTCACTGACTTCTTTCGAGAGATTTAAGTAATATTCAGCCTGATCGTAATCCTCAAGCTCGTTGTATTTATCTCCCAGATTATTGGTTATGATGGCAATAAACTCATTGTTGTCTAAATCCTCTGATCGTTCAAGAGCATTGAAATAGTACTGTAATCCTTTATTGATGTCACCTTGAGATGAATACGCTGTAGCAAGATTAATTAGGGTGCCCACAGAATATCTTTCATTATTGAGGCTGTCAGCGAGCATGAGAACCCGCTCGTAAAAATCTATTGCAATAATACTTCGTCCTGCTTTTGCATGCCCGTTTCCAAGGCTATTCAGGGCTTGCTTCGTTTCAAGGTCAGTAACAGCTAATTCTCTTGCTTTTTGCGAATAATAAACCGTAGAATCGGGAATATTACGATCCAAAAACTGTCCGGACAGTGAAAGATACAGGTCGAAAATTGTTTCTCTATGACCCGCATCAATTGCCAATTTGAGGCTCTTATGGCTGAGTTCATATGCTTCTGATAACCGATTTTGGCGCACCAGATCTTCAACGGTGGTCTTAAGCGAATCAAATTCAGAATCTGATGGATGGAAGTTATTTAATTCACTCTGCTCGTAAGAATCCTGATAATGTACAACAGGTGCAGCCTGATGCGCAATGGGAAGCAAAAACACAGAAATAATAAGTGAAGCAGGAAATAATTTATAAAAATCCATTATAGGGCCGCGTCAAAGAAATTGTTTAAATATTATCGGCTTTTTTCAAACATAGCTTAAGGTTTGAAATCGTGAAATTCAGGATATGCCTAACCGATCAAAAAGGTATTTAAGAGTCACAGAATATCAACCTAATATAGATATCTATTTGCTATGTAAGTATATGATAGATTTGTTTTTACAGAAAAAACAACGGGTTGGTAATAACGCCGGAAGATCTTTTAAATATGAATCTCAGGTATCTGTTTTAATTGCAAATTCATCCTCTATTCTGAATGAGTACCCGGTTGAATAAAACTGGGGTTTCTTGACTGGTCTGTTCGCTCAGCATCAATTTTTTGCTGGTAGTATCTCTCCACATCTTTCAGGGTGTCTACATCACCAGGGCCCAGGTCCCATCGGATAGCTTTGAACCGTGGCAGCCTGAGTGTGTAACCGGCTTTGGTACGAGTGTTAATCTGGACGTCATCAAATTCAATTTCTATGACAAGCTTTGGCAAGAGTCCCAGTGTTGGGCCGTATTTTTCAACCGTTAGCTCTTTTATTTTTTTGTTCATGCGTTTTAATTCCTCATCAGTATAGCCACCGTAGGCTTTTCCGATTGGAATGAATTCCTCTTCGTAGCGTTCATCCTCTTTAACTGAAATACCAAGAGTGAAATCTGAATAGGTTCCGCCTCGTTTTCCGCTTCCGGCATGTGCATACATCATCACTGTGTCGAATGTGCCACCCGGTTTTTTTACTTTAAGCCATGATTTTCTGCGCTGACCATATTCATAGGTGCTGTCTACTTTCTTGAGCATCAGGCCTTCGTTGCCATGGGAAAGAGCTTTATCAAAAAGCTCCTGAAGATGATTACGGTCATCAACAGGAAACTGGAGCGTCATCGGGATATTGTGGACTTCAGAGATTTTGCGGAGTCGTGATCGGCGCTCGCTCAGAGTTTCGTCAAAAATTGGCATCTTTCCCGCGTATAAAAGGTCATAAGCAATGAATATTACGGGGTACTGCTCAAGGGTTTTTTTCCCTGGTTTCTTTACTCCCATACGTTTCTGAAGAAGCTGAAACGGCTGTATGGTATTTTCTTTAAACACACATATTTCTCCGTCGAGTACAGTGGGTGGAAGATCTTTTTTGAAGTATTCTGATGTGATGTCAGGAAACGAGGAGGTGATGTCGTTCAGGTCACGGCTAAAGAGCTTAATGCTATCACTATCGGCGTGAAGCTGGCATCGCATACCATCAAATTTTTCTTCGCAAATATACCCGTCCAGACTATCCAGAGCTCGGCTTTCAATAGGTGATGCCAGCATAAATGACAGAGGATGGAATAGTTTAAAGGTGGCTTTATCAAGCCGATCTTCCTTAGCCAATAAGGCTGTTTTGCCTGTTGATCCCGTAATCATGTGTGCATAGCGTACGGTTTCAGCATCGTGGCCAAATGCCCTGGCGATGGCAGATACAAGCGAACGGGTTTCAAAACCAATCCTGAGTGAACCCTGGCCCAGCATTCGGATGAAGTACTTTATCTCTACCGGCGTCATTTGTTGCCAGGTATCGAGAAGAATATCCTGTTTATCAGCCCGGCTTGACACATCAAAAAGCTCTTCAAAAACAGTTTCAATACTTGCTAAACTCCACTGCTTTGGCTCGCGTTTTTTTCGCGCACCCGGTGTGGCAAACATGAGCTTTTCTATTGTTTCGGAGCTGCTTCCGGTAGCTGTCCGGCAAGGTTTGAAAACAAGATCATAATCGATTCCGCAAAACTCAGCTGCCGCTAATCCCGCTGTACGGCTCCCAACCGATGCGCGTTTTCCACTTATATTTTCAAAAGCTCCTTCCCCGATAAACCGGCAGGCGAGGTTAAGCTCATCATCAGACAGTTGAGAAAGATAGCCGGCACAGGTCGAGATTTTAGCGTTGCTTCCACGCGTTTCACGGATGGTTTGAATGAGTTCGCAAAGCTCTCGAAAAGTTGTTGAATTAGTCATCGGTCTCCATTTCAAGATTCAAAAATGAGGAAGTGATGTTCCTTTCATCAAGGAAATGTTTTACGACATCGGGATTTGGCGTATGGGTGATGTAAACTTTTTTAGGTGAAAGCTTTTCGCAGAAATCGATTAGCTCATAGAAATCCAAGTGATCTGAAATTGGAATCAGCTTATCTACGGTTAGCTGCGTACGGCGTGATTCCAGCGCTGCCCAGCCACTGCAGTAGGCAATACGCTTCTTTCTGACGTTCGATGCAAATCCGCCGGAAATAGCCGATGAGGGACAAATCAGAATATTTCCCTCACAGGTATCCCGATCGTAGGTTTCATACGGCCCCAGATCGATTCCTGCCCTATCGTAAACATCACAAAGCTTATAGCCGGCGCCATGAATCATAATAGGGTGATCGAGGTCGGCACACAGATGCATAATCTCCTGAGCTTTGCCAAGATTGTAAGCCAGGAACACAGGTGTGTAGCCTTCATCAAGTGTCTGGCGGGCAAATGTACGAACCTCTTCGGCAAGTTCGGCATTTGTTTTCCACCTGTAGATCGGAAGGCCAAACGTTGCCTCTGTAATTAAATAGTCTGCCTGTGGAGGTGCGTCAAAACCTTCGGTTGCCGGTGAGGGAGGCGTGCGATAGTCGCCGGTGTAGAGAAGCGAGCCTTTATCTGATTCGATATAGAACATTGCAGAACCCAGAATGTGTCCGGCAGGGTAGAGCGTCATTCGGAACCGATCTGTTTCAAAGGGTTCTCCGAATTTAATCTCTTCTGAGCTTCCTTTGAAGCCTCTCAATTTCATAAGCTGCAAAGTTGGGCCGCTTGCATATGTATAGGCCGAACGGTTGCGGTGCATATGATCCGCGTGGGCGTGGGTTACAAACGTGTGGGTAGCATCAGGATGAGTGCCATCCATGGCAATACCCAATTCAGGAAGATAAATTCCCTGATAGCCGGCTTTTTTGAGGCGCATAGAAATGGTCAGCTGTTAGAAATAAGAATATAACATAGCATGAACATTACAACGCCAATAGAAACCATATTGATTCCGGCGAAACGTATTTTTTTCTGGAGTTCTCCTTTGGCTGCCAGAATTTGTTTTGATACAACAGGCCATTGAAGAAGCATCTGTCCCACAGTGTATATGATGATGAGGCTCCAGATCGTAAAGATGAGTTCTATCCATGAAAATGGATAAAAAGAGAGGATCAGTCCGGGCAAGGTAAAAAGAAGCAGATATTTAAGAACAGACCGGAATATGCTTGGCGCATTTTCCGTTGTGGCGGCCAGTTCAAGCAGGTAGTTTGCCATTTGATGCTGCTTTGTGATCAGGTAAAGCCCATAACCAATCAGCAGGGTTCCCAGTGAAACGTAGTAAGCAGTAAACCACTGAACCGAAAATGAAGTGAGCATAAGAGGCCTTGAATTAATTCTATTCAATCACCATTCGTTGATCGGTTTTCAAAAGCTCTTCCGGAACAGAATCCATAATTGATTCTCGAAATGCTTTGAGGATATTTTGCTTCAGATGTTTTCGCCCGTAAGCAAGCCGCACCTTCCGTGACGGTACAGGTTCCTCAAAATCCTTGAGTACGGCGTTGGAACAATTGTTATCAAAGTGCTGAGTGGCGGTCCAGGGCAGAAGGGTCATGCCGTAGTTTTGCTCTACCAGTTTTTTTAAGGTTTCAAGGTTTCCGCTTCTAAACTCAATCGCAGAATTACTCTTTTTTGATGACTCCTTACAAATCTTTACGGTCTGATCCCGAAAGCAGTGTCCCTCGTTTAAGAGCCAGATATTGCTTTGATCAAGGTCATCAACCGTAAGCTTTTCTTTCTGCACTAGCGGATGACTGGTGGATAAATATCCCGCAAAGGGTTCAACATAAAGATCTTCGGTATAGATATGGGCCGCTTTTATAGGGGTGGCAATGATGCCTGCGTCAAGCTCGTCGTTTTCAAGACCCTCGATGACATCATTTGTCAGAGCCTCTTCAAAAACGAGTTCTACATCAGGATGCTCGTTCAGGAATGAATGTAAAAAACGGGGGACTAGATATGGAGCCACGGTTGGAATAACACCAACACGAAATGTTCCGCTAAGTGATGTTTCCTGGTACTGAACAATATCAGTAATTCGACGTGCATCCTGCAAAATGATACGCGCCTGGTCCAGAACTTTCACCCCAATTTCAGTTGGAACCACAGGCGACTTTGAACGGTCGAACAGCACGACATTCAACTCATCCTCAAGTTTATGGATCTGCATGCTGAGTGTTGGCTGTGTGACGTAACTTTTTTCTGCCGCCGTTGCAAAATGTCGGTGTTTGTCTACTGCAACAATATATTTAAGTTGTGTAAGAGTCATGAATGAATATCTTCAGAGTTAGAGAACTTTTCAGAACAGGTCTTTTGCCCATTGTCGGCGTTATCGGTTGGTTAAAATACTCACATATAAGAATATGTTGTGGTTTCAACCTCCCTCAGGCCTTGACATTAAATAAAATCCAAGGTTCTGAAAAACCCTCTGTAGACCTTCAAGATAATAAGAATAAAAAGATTCAACCATTATGGATCAATCTAAAAAACATGTGCGACTTTCAGGCCGGGTTCAGGGCGTTGGTTTCCGGCATTTTACAAAACAGAATGCAAAACGGCTCAACATAAACGGATGGGTGAAGAATCTGCAAAACGGCGATGTGGAGGCTGTATTTGTCGGAGAAGAAGATAACGTAAATAAAATGCTCGAAGAGATGAAAAAAGGCCCGCGAAGTGCAAGGGTGGATGATTTGTCGGTTGATGAGGATAGTAATGCGCTGGAGGAGTCGTTTGAAGGGTTTGAGGTCAGGCATTAGGTGGGTAAATTTGAGATTTGAGAGTGAAACGGGAAAGGTGAAACGTGAAAAGCGAATCCAAAAATTAGGTGTTTTACTGTGATTGAAGGAAGAACTGTATCTGGATTCCGAGACTGGTCTTGTTTTGAAACTCAAAAGCCGGCTTTTCACTTTTGCCTTATACCTTTTCACGTTTCACGATTTACGATTTACAATAAAAAACTAATGAAGTACAATCACTCCAATACAACTCAAAGCATAAACTACTCATGCGCTTACTGTGGCGAAATCAACAGCACATTTGTAGATCCGTCTCAGGGAAAGTCGCAGCAATATATTGAGGATTGCCAAGTTTGTTGCCAGCCCAATTTGCTGAACGTATATTATGACGAATGGCAGCAAACTTTTACGATTCGAGCCGAGGTATCTCAGTAAAGGAATCCTTATGGTTTGATGATCAGGCTGAGAAATAAAAGACCTCCAAGAGTCCGCAGGGCCTTGAAGCGTCTCGACTTGGGGATTAGTAAACCAATGTTTTTACAAAAACAGGAGATCGCGGATCAAGTCCGCGATGACAGTTGAAAGAATTTGAGTATAACCAAAGCGTCATATCGCACCTGATGCGGCATCTCCCGATTCCGAAAAAGCGCGTCATTCCTCGCTGACTTGTCAGGATTTTTGCAAAAGATTGTAGTACGTTCATTCGTAAGCAATAACCAACATATATATTTGTGTGGAAGAGATTACTTAATTTACTGCTATTAACCCTCATAGGATACCTTTTTATCGTGGGAATTATCACACTGCTGCAAGATCAAATGATTTTTCACCCCTCAGAAGATATTTGGGATACACCCGAAAGTCTGGATCTGCCCTGGACTGAACACCGTATTGAAACACCTGATGGCTTGCTGCTTCATGGCTGGATGATTGGTGATCATGAATCAGGAAATAAACCAGTGGTTGTGTATTCTCATGGGAATGCAGGTAACATCAGCGGCAGGGTGGATATTGCGGGTGTGATTGCAAACCAGGGTGCAGCAGTATTTCTTTACGATTATCGGGGCTATGGAAAAAGTGACGGGTCCCCGACGGAAGAAGGAATCTATGTTGATGGGAGATCTGTCATTAACTATCTGAGAGGTGAACTTGAGATTTCAGTGAGTCAAATGATTTTTTATGGACAGTCGCTTGGAGGTGCAGTTGCAGCCCGTCAGGCATCGGAATTTGAAAGTTCAGGACTTGTCCTCCATTCAGCGTTTTTGAGCGGAAAAGAGGTTGCTAACGATATCTACCCGTTTATTCCCCGTTTCCTGGTAGCGGTCGGCTTCCCGGTGAATAAAGATCTGCAGAAGGCAAAAGCAGAACGCATTATGATCATGCATTCAGAAAGTGACCGAATAATACCCTACCGCCATGGCAAAGAACTTTATCAAATTGCTAAGGAAGACGCGAGCCGTAATGTAACCTTTGTTGAGCTTCAGGGCGGGCATAACACGTGGTTTTCGATGTCGAGAGATCTGTATGCGGAGAGCTGGAAAGAGTTTCTGACCGGAATTGAGTTTTAAGAGTAGAATCTTTTCACGCTTTTTGTTTTTTTAAGCCTCGGGAAAAATATCCTTATTCCGTGCAGACATTATTCTTAATATTTTGCCTCGATGCTTTTATTTTTTGGATATCAGATATAAATACAGGTTATAAATTGTACTAAACTGATAAATAAGCACATCTGTAAAATTACTGAACTTTGTCTGTGAATGGTTCAAATCTCGTTTATATTTAAGCTGTCGATTTAGCAAAAACACCATCAGCAACTCCTCTTTTTATGTACCTGATTTTTGATACCGAAACGACCGGTTTACCACAAAACTACAGCGCTCCGCGAACCGATTTTGAGAACTGGCCTCGCTGTGTGCAGCTCGCCTGGCAGCTCCATGATCACTCTGGTAAACTGATTTCAGAGGGCGACTTTATTGTACAGCCCGATGGATTTACGATTCCGTTCAACTCTGAGAAAGTACATGGTATTTCGACTGAGCGTGCGCGGGAAGAGGGGATTCCGCTGAATGATGTGATGGACGCGTTTAACAAAGACGTGGAACGGGCAACCTTCGTAATTGGCCACAACCTGGACTTCGACCTCAATATAATGGGAGCGGAGTACCTGCGGATGGAGCGGGAAAATCCGCTGGACAAAAAACTTGATATCGACACCAAAGATGAATCCACCGAATTTTGTGCCATACCCGGTGGACGCGGCCGCTACAAATGGCCGACTCTGGCAGAGCTTCATGGCAAGCTGTTTGACGTCGGTTTTGAAGAGGCTCATAACGCTGCCGCCGATGTGGATGCAACTGCCCGGGCTTTTCTGGAGCTGGTTCGTCTTCGGGTGATCAAACCGCAGCTGCCAAACGACCTGGAATTAGAGAAAAAAGCGTCTGATCTGATCGATCAGGATCACTATATGCCTAAGGTTGAAGAACTGAAACGCCGTGGTGTTACAGGGGAGGACGATAGTGATGATTCATCGATCGATTTGCCGGTATCAGGTGCTGATGCCGCTAAGATTACCGGGTCGTTTAGTCATCTTCATACCCACTCAAAATATTCAGTACTCGAAGCGGCCGCCGGAATAAATGATCTGGTCATAAAAGCGAAGAATGACGGGATGCCCGCCGTGGCACTTACCGATCTGGGTAACATGTATGGTACCTTCAGCTTTGTTCAAAAGGCACACGACGCCGGCATCAAGCCAATTATTGGTTGCGAGTGCTATTTTGTTGAAGACCGGCATCAAAAGAAATTTACACGCGATCACCGGGATAAACGATATCAGCAGGTTTTCCTCGTAAAAAATCGCGAAGGGTATCAAAACCTGGCGGAAATGTGTTCGCTCGGCTTTATTGAAGGATACTACTATAAGTTTCCACGGATAGACCGTGAGCTTGTGAAGAAATACAAGTCTGGCCTCATCACAACTACAGGCGGTTTGCAGGGAGAAGTTCCCGACTTGATTCTTAATAAAGGTGAAGAGCAGGCTGAAGAGGCACTCAAATGGTGGCATGACCTGTTCGGTAATGATCTCTATATCGAGTTGATGCGTCATGGTCTCGAGGAAGAGGAGAGGGTAAACTCAGTGTTGCTGAGATTTGCGAAAAAGCACGGAATCAAAGTGATAGCCAGCAATAACGTGTTTTATATGGAGCAGGAAAATGCGAAAGCGCATGATGCACTGCTCTGCATCGACAACGGCGAGCTGATGAGTACGCCGATCGGGCGGGGACGCGGATACCGGTTTGGATTTCCGAACGACAAGTTTTTCTTCAAAACGCAGGAGGAGATGAAGGCGCTGTTTGCCGACGTGCCGGAAGCGATCACCAACACGCAGGAGATCGTGGATAAGGTGGAGCCGATTGACCTGAAGCGGGATGTGATTCTGCCGAATTTCAATTTGCCGGAAGGCTTTGAAACAGAAGATGATTATTTGAGTCACCTTACGCTTGAGGGGGCCAGGGATCGCTATGATGATTTGAATGACGAGGTGATGGACAGAATTAAACACGAGCTGAACATTATCAGGGAGATGGGTTTTGCGGGTTACTTTTTGATAGTCCAGGACTTCATCGCCAAGGCACGTGAGATGGATGTATTTGTAGGACCCGGCCGTGGATCAGCTGCAGGATCTGTCGTGGCATTTTGTACGGGTATTACCAATATCGACCCGCTGGCGTACGATCTGCTCTTTGAGCGGTTCCTGAACCCGGAGCGTGTGTCGATGCCGGATATTGATATCGACTTTGACGATGATGGTCGTCAGCGTGTGATCGATTACGTGGTCGATAAATATGGGAAATCACAGGTAGCGCATATTATTACATTTGGATCGATGGCTGCAAGGTCGTCGGTTCGTGATGTGGCCCGGGTGCTGGATCTGCCACTCCCGGATGCCGATCGCCTCGCCAAGCTTATTCCTGAAACCATCGGGATTTCACTGGAAGACGCGTTCAAGGAAGTTCGTGAACTCAGCAATATCAAGAAGAATGATGACCTGGAAGGACAGACGCTTCAGATGGCGGAAACGCTTGAAGGATCTGTTCGTAATACAGGAATTCACGCAGCCGGTGTGATTATCGCACCTGACAAACTTACCAACTACATTCCGATTGCAACGGCTAAAGACGCCGACCTGTATGTCACTCAGTTTGACGGGAAGGTAATTGAAGATGCCGGGATGCTGAAGATGGATTTTCTGGGCCTGAAAACGCTCTCCATCCTGAAAACAGCAATCCAGCAGGTGAAAGACAATCACGGAAAAGAGTATAATCTCGACGATATCCCCCTGGATGATGAAACGACATTTGCGTTTTTCAAAAAGGGGCTGACGATAGGAGTCTTTCAGTTTGAGTCAGAAGGGATGCGTAAGCACCTGAAGGACCTCAAACCGGAAACGATCAATGACCTGATCGCCATGAACGCACTTTATCGTCCCGGCCCGATGCAGTTTATTCCGGATTACATCAACCGGAAGCATGGCAAAGAGACTGTCGAATATCCCCATGAGGATTTGAAGGGTATTCTTAAGCCTACCCATGGGATTATGGTCTACCAGGAGCAGATTATGATGGTGGCTCAGAAAATGGGCGGCTATTCACTCGGTGAAGCGGATGTGCTGCGGCGAATCATGGGTAAGAAGAAAGCCGATCTGCTGCCGCCTGAGGAAGAGAAATTTATGCGACAGGCACAAGATCTCGGCTACAGCAAGGCGGTCGCCAAGGACGTTTTCGATAAGATGGCGTTGTTTGCAGGTTACGGATTTAACAAGTCGCACTCCGCGGCGTATTCTGTAGTAGCTTACCAAACAATGTACTTCAAGGCCAACTTTACGGCTGAATATATGGCGTCCGTGCTGAGCCACAATATGAGCGACATCAAAAAAGTGTCGTTCTTTATTGAAGAGTGCCAGCGATTGGACATTCCGGTAGATCCACCGAATATCAATACCGCAGAAGGCAAATTTGTGGTCCGTAATGGCCGGGTTCAGTACGGTATGTCAGCAATTAAAGGGGTTGGAAGCAGCGCCATTGAGCAGATTGCTAAGGAGCGAAAAGAGCGGGGCGAGTTCCGAACCATTTTCGATTTTGCATCAAGAATCGATACACGGGTTTGCAACCGGCGCACAATTGAAAGTTTGGTTCAGGCCGGCGCGTTTGATACGCTTCATGAAAACCGGGCACAGCTTTTGGCCAGCGTTGAGGATGTAATTAGCTACGCCTCAAGGAAGCAGGAGGAGGAGCGGTTGAACCAGGCGAGTCTGTTTGGCGGTGAAACGGCTGATGGAATATCACTGGATGAACCAAAACTGAGAGAATGCCCGAAATGGTCGAATATTGAACGGTTGAACCGTGAGCGCGAACTGATTGGATTCTACCTGAGCGGCCACCCGCTGGACCGCTATCGGGAAGATATACGCCTGTTTGCATCACATACACTTGCCGAAGATAAAATTTCGGAAATGAATGACCGTGAACAGATTAAAATTGTGGGAATCATTACCAATGTGAAGCAGGTAACGGACAAAAAAGGCCGTCCGATGGCGTTTGTGCAAATTGAAGATCTTCACGGCGCAATGGAAGTACTGGTATTTAGTGAGGTATTCGATCGCCACCAGGGGTTACTGTCAGATGACACCATTGTGTTGCTTGATGGAACCTTGAGCAAACGCGGCCCGGCTAAAATCATGGCGAATACGCTTGAGCGGGTTGAAAATCTTCGGGAGAAATTTCAGAATCAGCTGATGCTGAAACTGCAGCTTCAAACCAGCTCCCTGTCACACGATGACCTCAAAAATATGGCCACGCTAATGAGCATTCACAAAGGCGAAACGCCGGTCACACTTCGGGTGGAGAGCGAACATGCAAAAGGGCCGCTGCGCATGAACGTTAGAAAATTTGTGGTTGAGCCGAATAATGATCTGCTTAATGGTCTTAGAAATATAGTGGGCAAAGACGCGGTACAATTGATGAGAACCTCTTAGGGGGAAAATTTAGTCGCGAGTCTTGAGTCCAGAGATGATAGATAAAAAGACCTTCAAACGTCTGAATCCGCCGGCTGGCGGAGTATGTGCATGAAGCGTCTCGGGTTCGGGTTTAGTCTAAAGATGAGAGATAAAATATTTCTTTAGGGAATTGTTGGGAATAGAGGTAACGATCAACATCTATTAAATTTTGAAATGAGTTCTATTTGTGTAGATTGTATTTCTTTGTGCGTTACGCTACAAATTTAATAACCTAAAGAGCGGTATTGCCTAAACAACAAAATGGCAGGTGAGGATGGATCAGGAACAAGATAATGAGTCAGAGCTGAATCGCATCGAGAGACTTGAGAAGCGGGTCGAACACCTTGAAAATGTCATCCGTGGAGAAAATCAGGCCAATACACCTGAATATAATTCAGCTTTTACAGATATTTCGAGGCGACAGAATACATCACAAAACCGCCCTGGAATAGCAGATCGTTTTACGGACGCCTTCACCATGCCGGCTATTCTTAAGGAAAACTGGCTCTATTGGATGGGGGTGGCATTACTGTTGCTCGGCGTTATTTTTCTGTTTAATTATTCGATTGAACAGGGATGGCTGATTCCACCCATCAGAAGTGCGTTTGGTCTTTTTCTTGGCGGTATCCTGTTTTGGCTTGGATTTACAAGATTTACCGGCGATAAAATCAGGCCGTTTTTAATGGGGGCCGGCGTCGGGGCTTTTTATATCACGGGCTTTGCCACGTTTCAGCTTTACAGTTTCATAACCTACCCGGTTGCTTTTAGTTTTATGATTGCCGTGACTGTGCTTTCATTTGGAACCTCCATTCGCCAAAATTCTGCTACACTTGCACTGATTGGAACCCTGGGAGGTTTGGCAACTCCATATATGCTTTACAGTGGTGAGGGCTCACTATTACTTCTGATGCTTTACTCGTGTACCATCATGACAGGTGCAGCAGCCATCTATCAGTTTAAACAATGGGGATCTCTGTTGTGGAGCCAATTTATTGGGGGTGGCCTTGTATTGTCGGTTGCATTGGTAACGAATGTATTAGACGTATCCGAACCTTTGTTTTTTGATCGCTGGGTACTTCAAAGCGGTTTGATTTACATGCTGGGTCTGGTATGGCTGCTTCCGGTTGTAAAAGAGTTGAAAAATGCTCCAATGGATGTTTTCAAAAGCCCTGATGACCCACGGGCAGGGACCGAGAAAGTTCGCAGACGTGAGAGTCCGCATATACAAGCACTGGCCCTTTTGATACCTGTGCTTGCCGTACAATATACGCATGGTGTTTGGGATCTGGGCGATGTGAGTCTTGGATTTCTGGCGATGTTCGGAGCAGCTGTCACGGCCGCAATATGCTTCCCGCTGCGCCGGGTTGGTCTGCGTGAAATGTCTACCACGCATATGTTTAGCGCCCTTATTCTTTTTACCCAGGCAATGTTCCTGTTTTTTGAGGGGAACATGCTGCTGATCGTCATCATCCTCGAAGCAATCGCCTTAAGATATGCTGCCACAAGATTTAGCGGTCAAATTCTTTCGCTTGGATCACATCTGCTAGTCGTGATAGCCTGGCTTATGATGGGTGTTGAGCTGATGTTTGCTGCAACGCCAGTAACTCCAATCTTTAACACAGCTGCGCTGACTGAGCTGTTTATACTTATATCAACCGGCCTGATCATTCCCGTATATCTGAAAGTGAGGACGCTGGCCGATTTTTATAAACTGATCGCACACATTGGTGTTCTTATTTGGATGGCAAAAGAACTTACTATTCTCGAAAATGGCCAGATGATCACGTCGATAGCCTGGGGAATATATTCGGTCTTTATTCTTGTATCAGGTTTTTGGTATAAACAGTCAAAACTCAGGACTGTTGGTATGATCACCCTCTTGATTGTGGTTGGAAAACTATTTTTCGTCGATCTTAGTCAGACAAGTGCACTGCTTCGCATTCCACTGTTTATGGGCTTTGGCGCACTTTTGCTTCTGATTGGCTATTATCTTCAAAAGTATTGGTCTGATAATGAAGATTCTGAAACTGAGAATGAATCTCATACTGATTAGCTACTCAACTAACGGCTCTTGTGATTAATCCATGCTATGTCAGAACAAATTACAGTGCAATGAAAATTATTTATACGCTCCTTTTTACACTTCTGTCTGCCACACAATTGGAAACAGACCAAGCGATTGGTGATGAAATGGTAACAGATTCATCATCCACGATCACGATAATGTCGTACAATATTCGATACGACAATCCAGACGATGGTATTAATGCATGGCCGAACCGCAAAGATCACGTTGCAGAAATGATGGCGGATATTTACAGCGCGGATATCATTGGTGTGCAGGAAGCTTTAAAACATCAACTTGATGAGCTGCAGGCAAGAATGCCGGGATATTCGTGGGTTGGCGTGGGTCGAGGTGATGGAAAAGAACAAGGTGAGTTCTCACCTGTTTTCTACAAAACAGACCGGTTTGATTTGATATCGACAAACACATTCTGGCTGTCTGAAACGCCTCAGCGTCCCGGCAGCAAATCCTGGGATGCCGCAATTACCCGTATCGCCACCTGGGCAAGGATGAGTGATCAGGAATCAGGGCAAGAGTTTTACATCATCAATACACATTTTGACCACAGAGGGGAAGTAGCCAGAGTTGAAAGTGCACGGCTCATAGCCGAATTTATTGAAGACCTGGGTGAGGGTATTCCTGTTTTACTGACCGGCGATTTCAATGTCACAGAAGAATCCAATGCCTATGCTGTCTTAGCCGGCTCCCCATTACTCAACGATACAAGGTACTTGTCGGAGGACAGACATGAGGGACCGACAGCATCGTTTAGCGACTGGGAGACGCTACAGCCTGAGGAATCAAGGATTGATTATATTTTTGTGAATAACCACGTAAGTGTTCTATCGCATCAAATTGCGGATGATAGGTATGACGGGAGGTTTCCATCAGACCATCTACCGGTTATTGCAGAGATTTCATTTTAAACCAGCCGTACATACTCAATTAAACATCTTTTTTAGAAATTACTAATCATGAACGGGTTACTTCAACTCTGAGTTATTTATTAGTTGAGAATTAATGTAAGACTGCTTGTTGGCCATATAACATGAAAGAAAAGAATAATTTCAAAAATTGGTATTACCTGCCAATGGGTATTCTACTAGCTATTCTTGCCTCAGGTGCTTTTCTGATCGATAAGTCATCCTTAAGTAACGTATATGAAAAAGAAGATGAATCTGAAGCTGCCTACCAAGCGCCCGATCCTGTTACTATTGCTGCAAACAGAGTGTCGGAAGTTACCCGGGACTCTCTCACGTCCATTACTGAGTCAGTAGAAAAGCTTGGCCCGATCAGCAGCCTGGTTATTTTTCAGGACGGAGAAATTCTGGAGGAACAGTATTTCGGACGGATGAATGCCAATCGAACACATAACATTAAATCAGCGTCGAAAAGTATTCTCTCGATTCTAGTGGGTATTGCAATCAAAGAGGGATACCTGGAAGGAGTTGATCAGCAGATCGGGGAGTTTTTTCCGTTTTATTTTTCAAGCAATCCCGACTCAGTAAAAATGGCGATTACAATTGGCGATCTTTTGACCATGCGAAGTGGGCTAGCGTCAACCAGCAGGGGCAGCTATGGCCGATGGGTTATTAGCGATGATTGGATCGAGTATAAACTCGACCGACCGATGACAGGCCGGCCGGGAATAGACCGAAACTACAGTACAGGAAACACACATCTACTCTCTGTGATATTGACGCGGGCGACGGGAATGTCAACCCGTGCATTTGCTAATCGGTATCTCTTTAATCCCATGGATATTGAACTTGGCGGCTGGGATCGAGACCCTCAGGGATTTTATCTTGGTGGAAATAACATGGCGCTCAGGCCTCGAGATATGGTCAAAGTTGGAAAGCTGATGATGGATATGGGCGAATATGAAGGGGAGCAGCTGGTTTCGCCGGAGTGGATAGTTGAATCTGTTACCCCGGTAACAGGTCGAAGACCGGGCGTGATTAACTATGGATATCTATGGTTTCGACGGGAATCTGCAGGGCTTGAGATGGTGTATGCATATGGAAATGGCGGGCAATATATCCTGATCATTCCGGAAATTGAAGCTGTGATTGCAGTTACAACCCGCAATGGTGCTTCCGGCACACGAAGTTACAGGCGAGAACTATTCCGGCTGATTGACAGCACAATAGTACCGGGCCTTTCTGGATTTTATGGTTCAATGTAAAAAGGGTGCTGGTAACAAGATGATAGATGAATGACTCATCTTTCGTCTAAACCTAAAACCCAACCTGAACATGGAGTTGGTAATACCAAATTGGTAACAGATATTAAGGGGAGTTATCCAATTCTCAATCTCGAAATGAGAGAAGATATTCATGTTACTATATCTGGTCAGAAAGTACTATATCAACTCGTTCATCTTCTTTGTGGGGTTTATCATTTTTCCTTATGCAGGATTTGGAGACTTCCCCAACCTGTTTCCGAAAGCAGTATTTCTGGGCGGACTGGCCGGCGCAATATTTACATGGTACGATTTTAGAAAAAAACAGCTGTGGCCATTATTTGATAATCTACAGCACTCTAAATTTCTGATTCTTGGGTTGATGTTTTTTTCTCTCCAGCTAATACCGCCCATCTTAATGCTGCTGATATGAAAAAAGATGATTCAATGGTACTTGATAGTATATTCTTCAGTGTGCCTGCACTGAAGATTCTGAGTGGTGTTTATCTGGAGCTTCATCATGGAACTATTACGGCTCTTATCGGCCGGAATGGGTCGGGAAAGTCTACGCTGCTAAAAATTGCTTCAGGGCAGATTAAAGCCAACAGTGGCATCACAATGATTGAAGGAAAGCGGATTCATTCTAAATCATTAAGAGAACGGTTTCGACGGATTGGATATCTGCCACAGGACTCTATGTTGCCCGGAGATATTAAAGTATCTCGTGTTATGGATCGCTTTCCATCAATAGAAGCGATGATATCTGAGTCGAAAATAGGTAGTTCATCCAATCAAAAAGTTAACCAGCTATCAGGAGGGGAGAGGCGGTTGTTGGAAATTTCGATCCTGTTTAGCCTGGACCGGGACTTTCTTCTTTTGGATGAGCCATTCAGCGGTGTGGAGCCAAAAATAGTTGATTTGATCATAGATAGCATCCGGGGTGAGAAGGATAAAGGAAAGGGGATTTTGCTGACCGATCATATGCACCGTTATGTAAGCGAGGTGGCCGATAACGGATACCTTCTTCATGACCGGCAATGCTATCATCTGGGCGATGATGTGGCCGGGGAGTTAAAAAAGTTGGGCTACCTGAGGTAGATAAGAGATTTGAGGAGAGCTTTGCAAACCCCCATCAAAAGTCATCCTGTAATTGATGCAGGATCTCTAATCGTTGTTATGGTCAGGAGATACCGGATCGGGGGCCGGTATGACGAAATTGATAGCATTTATGCAGTAAGACGCCCTTTTTTGAGAGCCTCAATACATTACGCACTTTCATTTTTCACTTCTTCTGTAGTTTTCTCTTCTTCCCGTTTTGCAAGAACACCTTTGGGCAGAAGCTTGATAAAGCTGCGTTTGTGGCGATCCCATTCATCCAGAATTTGAGCAGCTTTTTTACTTCCCGTTTCTTTGTGATACTGTTCAAGAATTGTATGAAGATCTTTTTCACTTTTTTTATCAAGTTCAAGCGGCGTGAGATACTCATCGTTTACTTGATGAACCTGATCTTCACGGAGGTAGAGAACACCACCGGTCATCCCGGCACCGACATTTCTTGCCACACCGCCAAGAATCACAACGGTCCCGTTAGTCATGTATTCGCAGGCATGAAGGCCGGAACCCTCAACCACAGCCAGCGCACCGCTGTTACGCACGGCAAATCTGTCGCCCGCCAGCCCATGTACAAACAGCTTACCACCGGTAGCGCCATAAAGGGCGCAGTTTCCGATAATTGCATTGTCACTCGGATCATATGTAGATTCTGATGACGGATTGATAACCATCGATCCGCCAGACATTCCTTTAGCTACTGAATCATTTGCTTCTCCTTCTAGCCGAACTGTAAGGCCTTCCGTCATAAACACGCCAAAGCCCTGGCCGGCGCTTCCTTTAAAATTAATTGACAGGTTAGCATTAAATGAATGCTCAGACGTTGCCTCGCCTTTATCTTCAATCTCCTGCATCCGTTTTGCAGACACTTTCTTTGCAATCTCACCACTCAGTGTCGCCATCGCAGCACGGTCGCCCGTTATGATATCCATATCCAGTGTGTCGTCTGTCTCATTCGCGACATTCTCCCTGAATGCCTCAACAAGTTCCTGGTTCAGAGGACTTACGCCTTCATTAAACGGGTTTATTTTCGACTTGATAGCGTGAAGTGATTCACCAGAGAAGTAAGAGAGGTCAATTTTCCTGTCTTCAACAAGTTGAAGGTGATCCTCATGCGTTTGAATCAGATCGATACGGCCCACGATTTCATCAAGAGTAGAAGCTCCTAATCTGGCCAGGTGTCGCTGCACATCTTTTGCAAGAAACTCGAGCATACGAATCACATGCTCTTTCTGGCCCTTATATTTCTTTTTAAACTTTGGATTGTGTGTGGCGATACCGGTTGGGCATGTATTCTTTTCACAAATCCGTGCCATAACACAGCCCTGAGCCACCAAGAGCAGCTTACCGAAATCAAATCCTTCTGCGCCAAGCAGAGCAGCACTTACGATATCGTGACCGGTATGGAGCCCGCCATCTGCTCGGAGCTCAACAGAATCGCGTAAACCGTGCAGAAACAGTGTTCGATGGACTTCAAGTAATCCAATTTCCCAAGGAAGTCCGGCGTGTTTCATGGATGTGAGCGTTGCAGCTCCCGTACCGCCATCACCGCCGGAAATATGAATAACATCTGCACCCGCTTTTGCTACACCTACGGCAATGGTTCCAATGTTTTCACCTGACACCAGCTTTACGTTTACTTTTGCATCCGGCTTCACCTGTTTCAGCTCATAAATCAGCTGTTTGAGATCTTCAATGCTGTAAATATCGTGGAGCGGCGGAGGTGAAATAAGGCTGAATCCAGGTTCGCTGTGCCGTGCATGAGCGATGTCTTCATTCACTTTTACACCCATCAGCTGACCACCCTCACCGGGCTTGGCGCCCTGCGCAATTTTAATCTGAATCTCATCACCTACTACAAGGTACTCGGCGGTGACGCCAAATCGGCCACTGGCCACTTGTTTTACAGATCCTGTGATTCCCAACGTATAATAATAGGGATTTTCACCACCCTCGCCACTATTACAGCGTGATCCCATCTCCCGCATAGCGAGGAAAATGTCGCGCTGTGATTCCGCACTGATGGCGCCGAAACTCATGGCGCCTGATCCAAAGCGTTTAACAATCTCTTTGTGTGATTCGACGCCGTCTTCATCAATAGGATCGGCAAGTGGTTTGAAGTCAAAAAGGTGCCGGATATTGACCGGCTCTTCCTTTGAACCAACTTTCAGATATTCCTCGAACAGGCCGTTATCCTGAAGTGTAAATTCAGAATCCCGGACGAGCTTATGTACAATCTTCGACCGTGTATTGGTCATGGAGTGCTTTTCACCCTTCTTGCCACGATTATGCTCACGGTACTGGTAGGTGTTGATGAGTTTACCTTTGTTGGCTTCATCATTTACAAATTCTGTGTGATCCAGAATCTGATCAACCAGCTGGTTCAGGCCAATTCCTCCGACAGGACTGAACAGGCCGGGGAAAAAGAGATCTTTGATTTCATCCCCAATTCCAAGAGCCGTAAATAACTTGGAGCTTTGGTAGCTTCTGGCGACTGAAATACCGGATTTGGCCATAATCTTCAGCAGGCCATTATTGTATGCCTTAATAAGGTTCTCTTCACGCTCGTCAGGTGAAAGCTTTTTAAGCTTTCTATTGTCCTCAAACCTGGCAAATTCGAGCGACCGGTATGGGCAGACGCCCGTTGCACCAAAACCGATGAGGGCAGAGAAATGGTGTGTATTGCGAACTTCAGCTGTATCTACCACAATAGATGCATTCAGACGCAAGCCTGAATCATTCAGGGCATTTACAAGCGACCGAAGTACGAGCAAACTTGGAATAGGCGGGTTATCAAAGGTTGCGTTACGATCAGAAATGATCAGGATAGTAACACCTTCCTGAACTGCTTTAATAGCCTGAGCTGTAATTTCGCGTATAGCCGATCGAAATCCTACATGCCCGTGAACGCGGTCAAACGTCATATCGAACTCGGCGGTCTTGACCCTTGAAGTAGACTTGTTGAGCATTCGTAGCGTCTTCATCTGACCCAGAGACAGCATGGGAGATTCTACCTCAAATCCTGGAAACTGTGGTATCAGTTCTTTTGGAGAAAAAATGTTCGGACGCTTGCCGATATATGTCGATAAGTCGGTCACCATTTTCTCCCTGATATAGTCGAGCGGGGGATTGGTTACCTGTGCAAAATTTTGGTAAAAGAAATCAAAAAAGGAGCGTGGCTGATCAGAAAACATGGCGGGCCTTGCCGTGTCGCCCATAGAGCCAATTGGCTCTTTTGCATCGGTGATCATGGGCACCAGCAGTTTATCAACGTCTTCTTTCGTATAGCTGAAGAGATTCATATCTGTATTACTGGCATCCTCTTCCTCAACCGACTGAGATTTAAGGGGCGTCAAACGATGAATAAAATCGGCATCAAAATTTTCGCGTGATCGGCTGGGATCTCTGAATCTGACTTTTCCAACCGACAGATCCATCTTTATACCGTTACCTGCATGGAGCGAGCCTTTTGCAATTACCTGTGATTCGTCGATATCGAACGACCCTGCTTCAGAAGAGACATAAAGGTGATCCTCAGTTGACATCCACCGGCAGGGTCGGAATCCGTTCCTGTCTAGCCGTGCGCCAATTGATGATCCATCACAAAATGAAATCAGCGCAGGTCCGTCCCACGGTTCCATTGCGCGGCTCCAGAATTTATAAAAGCTGTTGTCTTTGGAGGCCGGCGGAATCATGATCGCCAGTATATCCTCTACAAAGGGAATACTGCTGCGGTATGTCAGTGCTTCCACCATCTCATTCAAACTGCCGGAATCACTAATTTCTTTATGTGTAAGAAGTTCGTCTTTATGAAGGCCCAGATATTTTTCCCGGGAAAGAGCCCACGAGCGATTTCCGGTTATTGTATTGATCTCGCCGTTGTGGGCGATAATTCTGAAGGGTTGGGTTTTATCCCACGACGTTTTTGTGTTGGTCGAAAAACGCCGGTGAAAAAGTGCAAACCGTGTTTTAAACTCAGGATTTTGAAGATCAAGATAGAATTCCTTTAGCTTGTCAGCCTTGGTGAGTGCTTTATATACAATCGTTCGTGCAGAAAGTGATGCAAAGAAAAACTCCTTAACAATTCCATTCTCCCGCATTTTTGTTCGGTTCATCTGCTTCGCTGAATGAAGCAGTTTATCGAATGAACTGTCGGTTCGGCAATGATCAGGCCGCTTGATAATCGCCTGAATTATAAATGGAAGTGACTCTCTGGCTACATCACCAAGCACACTCGAATTCACGGGTACGGTGCGATAGTCCAGTATTTGTAATTTGAAAAATTCGAATGTTTCCTCAAAAACACGTAAAGCCTTTCGCCTGCGCTGGCCATCATGGGGAGTAAACAATGTAGCCACCGCAATTTCACCCCGCTCGTACCCAAATAGGTTGAAAGGAATATCTGCCATAATCCCGGCACCATCACTTGATACCTGATCAACATTACAGGCGCCGCGGTGCTCCACGCAGCTAAGAGCATGAAGTGCTTTTTGAAGATTCTCATGCGAGAATTCGTTATTTCGGCTGGCAATGAATCCTACACCGCAAGCTGATTTTTCAAGGAATGGCATACTGTCCATGGGATGGGGATGAGAAAATTATCGATTTCTAAGAATTAAATAATCAAATAAAATACGTGGCATGCAAAATATATTTTTATTGGAAGCGCTTTTTACTAATATAATTAGGCATTAAATTTATATTGACTTAAAAATTTAATATAGCATTGAATATGAGGTCTTTTAAAACTCTAAGATAATTGGATAAAAGCTTCAGAGAGAGATAATAAGCTATAACTTAAACTGCAGTTGTACACCGAGATCAGTTTTTCGCTTGCCTCGTATTAGGTCTAAGCCACTGCCGATCGCTTGCCGGTTTTCGTAAAGCGTGGTAGAAGCTTTTATACGAAATATGATATGTGATGAGGGCCGGTACCTGAACACAATGTATGAACGCTGCCCCTGATCAAAAAGCATTGCATTCGACATCACATAGAGTAAATCATTTTCAAACTGAAACACTCTGGAATTAAAGTCATCCGTTTCAAATACAGTAATTCTTGCATCCACAGTTAGCTTGGCAGAGGGTGTGAACCGGACATCCTGGTACATAAGATAGCCAGTGGACGTACTGGAAAACGTTTCAGTGTATTGAACCAGGTCAAGTCGGGTCCTGAGTCTGACATTTTCATGAACGAAATATTCCATGTGAAGACGAGCGTTGAATCGGCTCTCTTCACCCATAAAAAGCGTTTCACGACCGAAAGAATCTAAAGTATCAAACTCTTGTTCCCAATTTTTGGCTTTCACCTGTAGATAGATAGCAATTTTTTCCAGTGGTTCGAAATCAAGCCTGGCCAGCCAGTCAAATCCTGATGTCGGGCGAGTGTTTCTGAAACGTGGCCCATGTGTGCTGAAAAAATCAACAAAAGCATTTAGTTGTAATTTATTACCTATTTGCTGCCTGATTCCTGTAAAGAAACCAATTTCATTTTGTGGGCTCGATTGCTCTCCAAAGCCATTGCCAAATATCGACTGAAAATCCCGGGCATAATTTCGGTACGCTAAAGCAAGGTCTGAAGTCTCCATAATACTGATTTCTATGCCCGTAATTCCGCCAAAGCTGCCGTTCGATGATCTTGCTAATTCACCGAATATTGTCGTCGGTCCCATATTAAGGCGAACATCTGTTCCAAGGGCTGATAATTTTCTGCCCTCAAACCCAAAGAGCTGATAAGGCTGAGTTCCTTTTTCAACCGTTTGATTAAATAAGTTATGATAGCCGCTCACGCCAATGATGGCATAAGCAGTCTGGTAGCGAACACGACCGCCAATTGTCTCTTGATTAAGGTTTAGCCTTCTATTCGATTCATTTGTTGTTCTGTGTAAACCCGATGATGTGGGAAATCTCACGAAGCCTTCTTCTGTCTCACTTGCAGTGCGGCTTCGGTTTGAATAAAATCCGCTTAACTGAAATTGCCGGCCCACTGTGGCTGCAATACCACGGAATCCATTGGTTTCCTGGTAAGATGTATAGGGTCGAATTCCCGGATCATTTTTAATTGCCGACCCGATGATGTTACTGCTTTTACCGAAAGCACCGCCATTCCATAAGGTGAGCCCTTGTCCATAAGAAACCCTGAAATCGCCTACAATGAGATTCTCAAGCAATCCAAGGTCTTCAATTGCTACATGCCAGGATGTGAAATCGAAATCAGATGGACCCGTAAGCGATTCACCTGGGTCCTTATCTTGCGTCAGGTTAACCGAGATATGATCACTCCTATATCTTAATCTGTGGTTGTATTTAACCGGACTTCCAAGATATCCGCCGAGTGAATCAGGCCTGTTGTAGCCCTCTCGAGGAGTTAGTACTTGCTGATAGCCGGCGAGGGTTTCGAGCCGACTGTTGTGCGTCCAGTATCGCAGATTGAGGTAGAGATCTTTTCTCAGGTCAGCCGATTTTCCAACCGTAAGAAAGGGTTGGATATTTTCAAATGTGACGCTTCCTATTCCATCAACCTCCAGTAATTCAAGTATAGATTCAAATGGTTTGGTGGTTTCTCGATAGGTGATGATTGCCCGGGCGGTTTGTAGATTAAGTGCGGGTACGCCGGCAAGCTCGTCTAATCCTGCGCGATTGATATTAACAGGGTTATTAGCAAGTTCCTCAAGGAGCTCAATAAGTTCTGTGATTTGAAGCTCTGACGTTTCAGGATCAAGATCAGCAACAGTTCGCTCAATGATCTCCAATACTTGTTCGCGTGAACTTTCAGCTGATTGCGCTGTAACAACAGGACTGGTTGAAAAACTTACGAGGAGTATTAACAGAAAAAGTAAACCAGTTTGCAAGTATGATTTTTGAACGGCCAGATAGCTGAAGTGATTTGATTTCATATTCACTCCCTTAAAAATTAACGGTCATATCCACAGCCGGGCTCAAACCCAATGGCATATGCTGCTGCACGCCAATATTGATCTGCCATCGATCAGTTGTGTAGCCAAACCCTCCAGCGTAGGTCTGCGGATTCGTGGTGATGCCGGCTCTGGCAAAAAATCCGGCAATAAGTTCAAATTCAGAACCAGCCCTCAAAGACAATGGGAAGCGGACATCTTTCACTGCATCAATCGACAACAATACTCGTTCCGCGGGCAAATAACTGATTCCTATTGCAAGGTCACGGGGTAAATTTTCGTCTGAATTACCGTAGGAGGGTTGATTGATATTTGTTGCTCTTGCCGCAAACCAAAGAGTTTGAAGGATCTGAGCAGCAATCCCAAAATTTAATCCAAATGCGCCGGCGGAACCGTACCCGCCGGATTGCTGAACAACAGAGTAACTGACTGACATACCGCTGTGAATACTGCTGAATTGCTTTTTATATCCCAGCCTTATATCTGTACGGTTGAATAAATCAAACCCGTAGCGATGGAAACCAGCCCCAAATGAACCCAGCCTGGTAGAAAAAACTGCAGAAGCGGCAAGATCGGTGATTTCAGAAATTCCAGCATAACGGAATCCGTAAAATGAAATGTAGCGTTCATCCGTTGATAGAAGTGAAGTATTAGAAAAGACAGCCCATTGATGATTGGGAAGGGCAACTCCTGTTTGTCCGATGCTGAGTGTGCGTGCACCGATTGTTGTTTGGCAGTGTGAAATTTCGACTCTACAAACGCAAAATATCACGACTACGCAAAAGAATAAATTCCTTTGTATCATGATGGCTCTCTTGATTTTTTCTCTCTCTTATTTACGATCAATATGTGGAATAAAATTCAAAAACTGAAGGCCGTTTTTCTTTTTGCCTTATTTATTCTTTTAGCTAACCCCGTGGAAACGCTGGCTCAGGAGTTTAACTGTGAAGTAACGGTGAACACACGGCAGATTAGCGGAAATGCGTATGAATATGTTAATGAGCTGGAAGAAGCGCTTGAAAGCTACATTAACAGAAACCGCTGGACAGACGACACATTTGAAGAGTTCGAGCGGATCAGCTGTCAGATACAGATAGCACTTACCAGCGTTGATGATCAGTTTAACTATACGGCCGAGGCTGTTTTTAGTGTGAGACGGCCAATTTATAACACCATCCAGGAATCAGCGGCTTTGGTCTTAAGCGATAATAACTGGGCATTTGGCTATCCGAGAAATAAAAACCTGGTGTTTGATGAGCTTCAATTTGATGATCTAACCAGCTTCATCGACTTTTATATGTTTGTGATACTTGGTTATGATTACGACAGTTTTGATGAACTGGGCGGAACCCGTTTTTACAGCCAGGCACAGGATATTTTTGAATTGGGTAGAAATAGCGGAGCATCGGGCTGGGGCCGGTCAATAGGAGCACAGCGGAATCGAAACGGACTCATTTCTGATCTGACAAACCCGAACTATCAGCCGCTTAGAGAGGCATACTATCGCTATCATCGATACGGGCTCGATCAGTTTACCCTTAATTCGCAAGAAGCCATCAATGAAGTTATTCAGGCATTAAGCACTATGGAAGAGACAAAACGGCGAACCAGCAATAACTATCTGTTTGATATATTCTTTGATACAAAATACACTGAAATTGTAGCTATGCTCCAGGCTGCCGACATTCAGACGCGTCTTGAAGCGTACAATCTGCTGCGGGACGTTGATCCGTCACATACCTCATCATACGAACGGCTTCAGAACTAAAATAGACGGTTGCCGCTGACTAGCTAAATGTCTGGCACAATTTTCAGTAATGCTATTGGAAGCCAGCCCGGTGACGTGTTGTTAACCAACTATTCATTGCAATTTGATCATTAAGTTCGGCTCTAATTTTTCGTATTATAGCTAATCAAGGTTTGTTCAAAAACACTAAATCATCAGAATAAGTATGAAAGGCATTGTACTGGCAGGCGGAACCGGCTCTCGCCTGTTTCCGCTTACAAAGGTGACAAACAAGCATCTATTGCCTGTTGGTAAAAAACCTATGATCTATTACCCCATTGAAAAGCTAATTGAAGCAGGAATGGATGAGATTTTAATTGTGACCGGTACCGATCATATGGGTGCTGTTGTGAACCTGCTGGGATCCGGAAAAGATTTTGGTTGCCGATTCACATATAAAGTTCAGGATGAAGCAGGCGGTATTGCACAGGCACTTGGCCTCGCCGAAAATTTTGTCGGCGACGATACAATGACGGTCATTCTCGGGGATAATATTTTCGAAGCTTCCCTCAAAAGTGCCCTCGCTAATTATCCTGGATCAGGGGGGCAGATTCTGCTTCAGAAGGTAAATGACCCTGAGCGATTTGGGGTGGCTGAGCTTGAGGGCGACAAGATAATTGGCATTGAAGAAAAACCCGATCAGCCGAAGTCTGAATACGCGGTTACTGGAATTTATATGTTTGATGCTGCGGTGTTCGACCTGATTAAAACCCTGAAACCTTCTGGCCGGGGTGAATTGGAAATTACAGATGTTAACAATCACTATATCAGCAATGGGAAAATGCGGTTTTCGGTTCTTGATGGCTGGTGGACTGATGCCGGAACTCCTGAGTCATATAAAATTGCAAACCAGCTTGCCTACAAACTGGAGTGAATGATGAAAATAGTAATCACTGGTGCATCCGGTCAGCTTGGCCGTGAATGGGTTCAAATGCTGGAAGATACAGATCACAGTGTTGTTTCTCTGGATTCATCAACCCTTGACATTACCGATAGCGATGCCATTTACAAGTTACTCTCAGATGAGGAGCCGGATATTCTGGTTAACTGTGCTGCTTATACCAAAGTGGATGACGCAGAGGACAACCCGGAGGACGCGCATTCGGTGAATGAGATTGGTGTGCAAAATCTGGCGCATACCTGCAATCGGCTTAATATATTCCTGGTTCATTACAGTACCGATTATGTCTTTGAGGGAACTGAATCAGATCACAAAAAATTACCGAATGGTTACGATGAAGAGTTTCCTCCGGCCCCCAAAAACGTGTATGGAAAATCAAAAAGAGGCGGGGAGATTGCCATTGAAAAATTTGCGGGAAAATGGATGATCATTCGTGTGTCCTGGCTCTGCGGCAGGTATGGCAACAATTTTATAAAAAAAATACTGCAACTGTCTGAACAAAAAGAGAAACTGCGCGTGGTTGACGATCAGACAGGATCGCCCACCTATTGTTTTGATGTGGTTGAAAAAACAATGAAACTAATTGAGATGAACCAGGAGGGTTATTTCCATATCAGCTCAAAAGGAGCTGCTACCTGGTATGGGGTTGCGCAGGAATTAATCAGATTAACGGGTACCAAAACGACTCTGGAAGCAGTATCTTCATCAGAGTTTGAGATGAAGGCAGAACGGCCGGCCTATTCCCTTCTCAAAACGCAGAAAATTGAAGATTTAGGGCTCAAACCAATTGGCTGGAAAGATGGCTTGGTAATTTTGCTTGATCAACTAAACGAACGACACTTATGATTATTCAAAAAACCGATCTTGATCCGGTATTGCTGATTAAACCGGAACCGCATCGCGACGCACGGGGTGAATTTGTTGAAGTTTTCAGAGAACACATTTTTCGGGAGGCCGGTATTGATGTATCGTTTGTCCAGGATAATATTTCTAAATCAAAAAAGAATGCACTTCGGGGCCTGCACTATCAGCTCCCTCCATCATCACAGGTAAAGCTGGTGATGGTTCCCTGTGGTACCATCCTCGATGTAGTGGTTGATATGAGGCAAAACTCACCAACCTTCAAGCAGCATTATTCTGCCGTGTTGAGTGAGGAAAACCGTCACATGCTTTACGTTCCGACCGGATTTGCCCACGGTTTCTCGGTTTTATCGGAAGAGGCTACGGTTTACTACAAGTGCAACGACTATTACAGCAAAGAGCTTGAGAGGGGCGTGCGTTGGGATGACCCTGAACTTAATATTGACTGGGATATTTCGGATCCGGTGCTGTCAGAAAAGGACAGCAAGCTGCCGCTATTGAAAGATATTGATGATAAAAACCTGTTTTAAATTATAGATTCCATGCGACTAATTGTGACTGGTGGAGCCGGATTTATCGGCTCCAATCTTATTTTGCATCTCCATAAGCACTATCCCGAGGCAGAAATACTAAACATCGATAAGCTGACATACGCATCAGATATTACCTATCTGGATTCTTTAAAACACGATCGGCGATATCATTTTAAAAAGATGGACCTGATAGACCGGAATGATGTACGGCAGGTAGTTCAAAACTGGAAACCTGAAGGAGTGTTTCATCTTGCGGCCGAATCTCATGTAGATAATTCGATCAAAGGCCCTGAACCATTTGTCCTTTCCAATATCATCGGCACATTTAATTTAATTGAGGAGTGCCGGCAGCTGTGGTTTGATGAAAGAAACCCGATGGATAATCCACGGTTTTTGCACGTGTCGACCGATGAAGTCTATGGCACGCTGGGTGAGACGGGGTCATTTACCGAACAAACACCCTATGCACCAAACTCACCCTATTCAGCTACCAAGGCCGGCAGCGACATGCTGGTACGATCCTATTTTCATACCTATGGTCTGAATACTGTAATCACGAACTGTTCCAATAACTATGGCCGTCATCAGCATGATGAGAAATTGATCCCCACCGTTATTCGAAAAGCTCTTGCCCGTGAGCCAATCCCAGTTTACGGAAAAGGTGAAAACGTTCGCGACTGGCTGCATGTGGAAGATCATTGCCGGGCACTGGCAACTGTTTTTTATTCAGGGGAAGCGGGTGAACAGTATAACATTGGTGGTGATAACGAGTGGAAAAATATTGAACTGGTGAATAGTATCTGCGAGATACTGAATCAAAAAGTAGGTAACGGGCCGGAGGGTGACTACAAAAATCTCATTTCATTTGTAACCGATCGTCCCGGTCATGATTTTCGCTACTCTGTGGATGCATCAAAAATAAAGCGTGAATTGGATTGGAGCCCGACGCAGGATTTTGATAAGCTTTTGTCTCAGACAGTCGAATGGTACGTTGAAAAGTATTCGTAAATGGACTACTGTTAAGTCAAGTTTGAACTGTCGGATAAAGCATGAAAGTCATCGGATGAGTTTTTTGAAAAAATAAGCACATTTGAGTCTGATGAAGTAACTAATAATTGACTCATCCGATGACTACCCCGACACTTTTCAATTGACTGAACACTACGTGCTATAAGAAACAAACCTCCGTATGAAACTCTCCGTTCTCTCCCATATTGTCGATACCTTCAGGAAGTGATTCGGCAAATGCACGGTCGAATATCTGCCCGGGCGTAATTATATCGCTGAAATCTTCCATCACCGCAGAAATCCGGATCAACACGTTTTCATATTCCAGTTGATCGAACAGCTCATCATACGATTTCTGCCAGATTGGAAAGGCAAGGTCAAATCCCATAGTACCAAACTGTTCCTCGCGCCATGTCCGGATGTCTTCAAGATGGAGGTCTCCAAATACGAGGCAATTAATTTCAAACGGTATTGTCTCGAGATGATTTTTTAGAGCTTCCAGATATTCTTCATTCGTGGCTGGATAGGATAGGGGGACAGTAAAAAGTATAAGGCCCAAATTGAGTGCCTGCTGCCTGATAGTTTCGATGGGAATATGTTGATGAGGAACGTATCCGCTTCCATCATCGTAAGTTGTAAGTAACAGGGGGTCGTCGCCGTTTTCGTTTTGCAGGTATTTTAGAGCCAGGAACGAGTCTTTACCGCCACTCCAGAAAAGAATATCACGTGAAGGCTTTTTAGTTGATCGCGCCATAAATTGTATCTTGGTGGAATGGAAAAATGAGTGCAGCCGTTTGGGCAACAACTACATCAAAATAAAGAAATAAACCAAGTTTACTATGAGTGACCGACAATACTGGTTGATGAAATCTGAACCCTACGCCTACAGTATCGACGATTTAAAACGAGATGGAGAAATTCGTTGGAGCGGAATTCGTAATTATGAAGCCCGCAATACCATGCGCGATGATATGAATATCGGCGACCGGGCACTGTTTTATCATTCAAACGTTAAGCCACCTTGTATTGTCGGCGTGATGGAAGTCTGCTCCGAACCGTATCCTGATCCGCTGCAGTTCGACCCTGATAGCAAGTACTTTGATGAAAAAAGCAGTGAGAGTGATCCACGATGGCAGCTTGTGGATGTCAAATTTGTACAGAAGTTTGATAAACCCGTGACGCGTGATGAACTCAAAGAGCATGACGATCTCCTGGAAATGCAGCTATTCAAACGAAATCGGTTATCAATTACAGAAGTGCGTGAATCGGAGTATGAGAAGATTCTGGATCTTGCAGAAGCTAAAGTGTAAATTAGTCGAGTAGAAAATTAGGGATTAGGGGAATTTAGGATTCCAATTAAATGGTCAAAGTGTCTGGGAATACATTTTCCTATTTAACTAATCAACTAATTCTCTAAAAACTAATCTCCAATCACCCAATCCCATAATACTCTGCACGCTGTTTGAAATAGGGCGTAAATATCTGCTTCAGTTTGGCGTGCTGTTCATCTTTGAGCTGTGGATCAAGAGTAAGAATATTCCAGGCATCTGACTTGGCTTGTTCCAGTAAAAATCGATCTTCGACGATATCAGCATGCCTGAATTCGGGGAGTCCGCTTTGCTTGGTGCCAAGAAAGTCTCCCGGGCCGCGAAGCTTGAGGTCAGCCTCAGCAATTTCAAAGCCATCGGTTGTTTCCACCATCTTTTTCAAGCGAAAGCGTCCCGACTCACTGAGCTGATTTCCAGGTTTTAAAATACAATAGCTTTGCCTTGTGCCACGCCCAATGCGTCCACGAAGCTGATGGAGCTGGGAGAGTCCGAATCGTTCGGCATGCTCAATAATCATGACGTTCGCATTGGGAACATCCACTCCAACTTCAATCACGGTCGTGGATACCAATATTTTCAGCTTGCCATCGACAAAAGAACTCATCACAGACTCTTTCTCCTCTGTTTTCATTTGTCCGTGCAGCAGTCCGATAGCTATGTCCGGAAACCGGCGCTTTAGTTTTTCAAAGCCCATTGTGGCATCTTTCAAATCCAACACCTCTGATTCTTCAATCAATGGAAAAACCACGTACACTTGTCCGCCATCGCGAATGGTCTCCTCGACAAAACTGTGAATAGATTCCCGGTCTTTATCAGTTCGAACGGCTGTTTTCACAGGTTTACGTCCGCCAGGCAATTCTTTCATTAGCGAAATGTCAAGATCACTATATACAGTCATGGCAAGAGACCGTGGAATGGGCGTGGCCGACATTACAAGCAGATGAGGGTGATCGCCTTTTTGAAGCATTTCGGTTCTCTGCTTTACACCAAACCTGTGCTGTTCATCAATGATGGCAAGGCCAAGTTTGTTAAACTCCACCTGATCCTGGATAATAGCATGTGTACCCACTACCAGGTTACAAGTGCCGCCTGCGATATCTGATAAAATATCTTCACGCAATGATTTTTTCTGCCCGCCCACCAATAGCCTGAAATTTACTCCGAGCGGCTCGAGGTATTTTTTTATAGTGTGATAGTGCTGCTCGGCTAGAATTTCCGTCGGTGCCATTAACGTAGCCTGGTAACCGGAGTCGATTGCCATCAGTGCAGCTCCAATTGCAACAACTGTTTTTCCTGCACCTACATCGCCCTGGAGCAGCCGGTTCATTTGAGTTGTGCTTTCAATATCTCGTCTGATGTCAGACAGTGCTGAGATTTGTCCCTTAGTTAAATCAAAAGGCAAAACATCATTAAAGAATTGAGATGTAAGGGCACCAGGCCTCAGCAGAGGTCCTTCTGCTTTAGCACGCTGTACTTGTTTAATTTTAGCCATACTTAATTCAAACAGAAAAAACTCTTCGTATTTAAACCGTTCGAGAACAGCAAAAGCTTCTTTGGTTGATTTTGGCCGATGGATGATCTTTAATGAATCATGACGGGGCTTAAATGTATGTTTATCGAGTATATTCTCAGGAAGAAATTCAGGTATATCAAGTTTCTCAAGGGCTTCATCTACCCAGTCAGCAATCATCTTATGAGTAATGTACGCTTTGGAAAGAGACTTGCCTGATGGATAAATAGGCAGCAGCGTGTCATATTTTTCAATGTCATCCCTGCTCTTAAGAACTTCAACTTCAGGGTGAGCCATATTTATCTCTCTTCCAAATTGCTTTGGCTTTCCAAATAGTGATACAAGATCCCCTTCTTTAAATTTTGAAATGAAATATTTCCACCCTTTGAACCAAACCACTTTGAGTGTGCCGGTTTGATCAGATACGTAAATTTCCAGGCGCCGCTTTCCGCCATATCCCTGAACTTCTTTTGAGTCGACTGTTCCAACAACTGATACAGGATCAGACGATTCACTTAGCATCCGTATTGGTTTAATGTTTGATTTATCTATGTACCGACGGGGAAACAAATAAAGCAAATCCATCACAGACCTGATACCAAAGTTATTCAGCGCCTCTTTTCGCTTAGTACTTAGTTTTGTTAAATCAGTTAACTTCATCTGATATATTGATATATAACAATTAATACATATTGTGGCGTAGCATACAGTGCCGTAACGCTTTTAAAGTGCTTAAACGCCGGTAGCAAAATAATCAATAAATAATATGGTGAAAAAGTTGGCAATAAAATCGTAAAAATCCTATATTAGTCAGCTCTAGATTATACGAAACAACAAACAGTGAATACGTGCCTACAATAAACCAATTAATCCGTAAAGGAAGAAAAAGTAAGAAGAGCAAAACTACAGCGCCAGCTCTTCAGAACTGCCCGCAAAAGCGCGGAGTTTGCGTACGAGTTTACACAACAACCCCAAAAAAGCCTAACTCGGCTTTAAGGAAAGTTGCGCGGGTTCGGCTAACGAACGGGATGGAAGTTTCTGCTTACATTCCTGGTGAAGGTCATAACCTTCAGGAACACAGTATTGTTCTCATCAGGGGCGGGCGTGTAAAGGATCTGCCTGGAGTACGGTATCACATCGTGAGGGGTACATTGGATACCGCTGGTGTGGATGATCGTAAGCAGGGAAGAAGTCATTATGGTACTAAGAAGCCAAAAGGGTAACACTGAGATCTTTTAATACTTGATATTATGCGAAGAAAAACGGCAGAAAAAAGAGAAGTACAACCGGATCCTATATTTCAGGATAAAACGGTAACCAGATTTGTAAACAGCCTGATGCGTGACGGTAAAAAAGGTGTTGCACGTAAGATTTTGTATCAGGCATTTGAAATAATTGAAGAGAAAACCGGTGAAGAGCCTATTGAAGTGTTTAAAAGCGCTCTGTCTAATGCAACGCCGGTTGTTGAAGTGAAAAGCCGAAGAGTAGGTGGCGCCACCTATCAGGTTCCAATAGAAGTTCGGCAGGCACGTGGAACAGCGCTGGGAATGAGGTGGATTATTAAAGCATCAACTCAGCGAAATGATAAATCGATGGCGCTGCGACTTAGCAGAGAATTAATGGACGCGGCGAAAAATGAAGGTGGGGCAGTTCGCAAGAAAGATGAAACTCACCGAATGGCTGAAGCGAATAAAGCTTTTGCTCATTTCCGATTCTAAAAAATTTATAAAAATAAAAGACAATGTCAGAAGCGACGACAAAAACAGACCCCAAAATTATTGACCGAATTCGCAGAACGCGAAACATCGGTATCATGGCCCACATTGATGCGGGCAAAACGACTGTAACAGAACGTATACTTTTCTATACCGGGCGAAGTCACCGTATGGGTGAAGTTCATGATGGTGCGGCTACGATGGACTGGATGGAGCAGGAGCAGGAGCGTGGAATTACAATTCAGTCTGCAGCAACGCACTGCCACTGGAAAGATCACCGTATTAATATAATTGATACTCCTGGACACGTTGATTTTACTGTTGAAGTAGAGCGGTCACTCCGTGTTTTGGATGGCGCTATTGGTGTTTTCTGTTCAGTAGGTGCTGTTCAGCCCCAGTCAGAAACTGTGTGGCGTCAAGCTAATAAGTATAATGTGCCACGGATGGCATTTGTTAATAAGATGGACCGGACAGGCGCTGATTTCTACAATGTTGTAGATCAAATGCGTGAGAAGCTTAGTGCGAATCCGATTCCGGTTCAGATTCCTATTGGAGCTGAAGAAAATTTCCAGGGTGTTGTAGACCTTATCAATATGAACGGCATCATTTGGGATGATGAATCCCTGGGTGCTAAGTACGATGTAGTTGAGATTCCTGACAATCTTAAAGAAAAAGCTCAGGAATATCGAAAGCTGATGCTTGAAAATATCGCAGATCATGATGATGATCTGATGGAAAAATATCTGATGGAAGAGGAAATCTCTGAAGAAGAGATTAACAATGCTATTCGAATGGCGACTCTTGCACGTGATATTACACCGGTTCTTTGCGGTACAGCTCTTAAGAACAAAGGAGTTCAAATCCTGCTGGATAAAGTTATAGAATATCTGCCCAGCCCATTAGAAGTAGAGGCTGTGAATGGTGTGGATCCTAATGACGAGTCAACTAAAATGAAACGTCATCCTGATGTGGAAGAGCCATTTTCTGCTCTTGCGTTTAAGATTATGACAGATCCATATGTTGGTAAGCTTACTTTCTTTCGTGTTTATTCAGGTACGCTTGAAAAAGGTTCTTATATACTGAACTCAACAACTGGTGAGAAAGAGCGAATTGGCCGTATCCTTGAGATGCATGCCAATGACAAGAAGGATATTGATATTGTGCGTGCCGGTGACATTGCGGCAGCTGTTGGTGTTAAAAAGGTGAACACAGGTGACACATTCTGTGATCTTGAAAGTCCGATACTTCTTGAGAAAATTACTTTTCCAGAGCCCGTTATAAAGCTTGCGGTTGAGCCTAAGTCGAAAGCGGATGCTGAAAAACTTACAACCGGTCTTATTAAACTGGCTGAGGAAGATCCAACATTCCAGGTTAAAACTGACGAAGAAACAGGTCAGACTACAATTGCCGGAATGGGTGAACTCCACCTTGAAATTATTGTAGATCGTCTGAAGCGTGAATTTAAAGTTGAAGCGAATGTAGGTCAGCCTCAGGTTTCTTACAGGGAAACTATTTCAACTCCCGTTACACACCGTGAAGTTTATAAGAAGCAAACAGGTGGCCGGGGTAAATTTGCTGATATGGAATTCGAAATTGGCCCAATTGAGCATTTCGAAGAATATGCTGACGATGATAAGAAAGTAACTGTTAGCGAAGGGTTTAAATTTGTCAATGAGATAGTGGGTGGTAATATTCCTCGTGAGTTTATCCCTTCAGTTGAAAAAGGATTCCGCGAGGCAATGAAAGGCGGTATTCAGGCAAATTATCCTGTACAAAATATTGGCGTAAGACTCTATGACGGGTCTTATCACGACGTTGATTCCGATGCTTTTAGCTTTGAATTATGTGCTAAAATCGCATTCCGTCAGTCAGCACGAAAAGCAAAACCAAAAATTCTTGAGCCGGTAATGAAAGTTGAAGTCATTACGCCAGAAGAACACATGGGTGATGTTATTGGTGACCTGAACGGAAGACGAGGAATTATTACGAAAATGGATAACCAGAATGACGGAGCTGTTGTACGTGCAAATGTACCACTATCCGAAATGTTTGGATATTCCACAGAACTCCGGTCTCTTACACAGGGACGTGCTTCTTACTCTATGGAATTCAACGAATATGTTGAAGTACCAGAGACAAAAGCAAAAGAGATTATTGAAGAGCAAGGGTAACAAAATTTTTAATATTTAATTTAGATAGTCATGGCAAAGGAGACATTTCAACGTACCAAGCCGCACGTGAATATCGGTACGATCGGTCACGTGGATCATGGGAAGACAACCTTAACGGCAGCAATCACAACTGTGATGGCGAA
>Ga0209938_1000021_pt1 | contig 61847 bp, 58 predicted proteins | sample SalPonR2_C_D1_MG_FD_185708 | JGI IMG/M metagenome (GOLD analysis project Ga0209938, IMG submission 185708) | Salt pond soil microbial communities from South San Francisco under conditions of wetland restoration - Salt Pond MetaG R2_C_D1_MG... ... | reverse complement strand
TCCGTGTCTTCCGTGGCTAAAAAACAACAGAACAAAGAACCGTGGTCCTGCTATGACTAGCCAGAAACCCAGCCGCCGCGATGCCATTCTGCACTCCCTTCTGGAAATGCTGGAGCAGGACCCGGGTGCACGTCTCACCACGGCGGGTCTGGCAAAGTCTGTGGGCGTCACCGAAGCCGCGCTCTATCGCCATTTTCCCAGCAAGCGGAAAATGTTCGAAGCCCTGGTGGCATTTGCCGAAGACGCGGTGTTCAGTCGTTGCCAGACCATTCTTCAGGAGCAGACCGACGCCCGGGTACGGCTTCAGCAACTGGTGCATCTGGTGCTGGTGTTTGCAGAGCGTAATCCCGGCCTGTGTACGGTGCTGACCGGCGATGCCCTGGTGGGGGAAAACGACGCGCTGCGCAGCCGCGCTTCCCAGTTCTTCGAAAGGCTGGAAACCCAGATACGTCAGATCATCAAGGAAGGGGAGATTCGCCAGGGCCTGAGGTTCCACACCAGCGCCGTCCGTGGCGCTGACTGGGTGATGGTGTTCCTGGAGGGGCGGATCCAGCGGTTTATCCGTTCGGATTTCGCTCGCAAACCGGCTGCCGATTTTGATCAATGCTGGCCGTCAGTAGCGCTGGGCGTCTGGGCGTAACTTGCCCGGATACTGATAAGCAAAAAAGTAAGCGTACAGGGAAGTATTAACAGCGTGTTTTGCAAAGACCTGTTCGCTTACTAACGCACGGATTAATACCTATTATTCGTAGCCGGATGCCTGGCGAAGAATCTTCCGCGCCGGGTCCCACACCGCCGGTGCTGAAATCAGGATGTCCCGCCCCCACAAGTCTGCTGGCATAGCTTCCGGCACCTCGCTGAAATGCCCGGCGGTTGCGCCCGCTTCCAGGGCAATCAGCCGGGCGGCGGCGAAATCCCAGGGGCTGACGTTCTCGTAATAGATGTCCAGCCGTCCGCAGGCCACCCAGCAGATGTCCAGCGCCGCCGAGCCGATCCGCCGCAGATCCCGGCACTGGTGGATCATGGCATTCAGTCGACTCACCAGCGGCTCCAGGGCATCCTTGGTGTAGGGAAAGCCGGTGGCAAACAGTGACTGCCGGGGATCGGTGGCACCGCTGTGGCGGATGGTGGTTCCGTTGAGGGTTGCGCCCCTGCCGCGTTCAGCGCGGAAAGTTTCCTCTGCAAAGGGTGCATGAACCACGCCCACCTGTACCCGGCCCTGTTCAGCGTAGGCAATGGACACGGCCACCTGGGGATGACCGTAAGCGTAATTTACCGTGCCGTCGATCGGATCGATAATCCACAGGGGTGTATCCAGTTGCTCGGCCTGTTCCAGATCGGGCATGGTTTCTTCCGACAGAATGCGATGATCCGGAAAGCGCTCGCGGATCGCGCCCGTGATCATCTCGTCCGCCAGGACATCGGCATGGGTAACCAGCTCTGTCTGCTGCTTGTAGCCGGTTCGCAGGGTGTTGTGCTCGCGTTCATGGCGCACCAGTTCTCCCGCCTTGCGCGCCAGTCGCTCGGCGAAGCCGGCAATGGCAGACAGGTCGTCCATTAAAGCTCCTCCAGCCACCGGGCCATTCTGTCCATGGACGTCACCAGCCGCGGGCAGGCTTCCGCCACAAATCGTGCATCCAGTTTATCTTCGGCATATTTATTGCCCGCCAGATCCAGGGCGGCGGCACCGTCAAAATCCACGAAGGCCAGTCGCGCTCCCAGGTGGTCCGGGACAAAGCCGAAATCGCTGGCCGGCAGAATCGCCACACCGGTTTTTTCCAGCAGTGACTGGCACAGGGCCTGGCTGGTTTTTATGTCCCGGCTGGCCAGCGCGTCCCTGAAGCCGGAGAAGTCCGGGAACAGGTAGAAGGCACCCTCGGGTTTCTGAACCACGGCTCCCATATCGGTCAGCCGTTGGTGCAGGTATTCGCCGACGACCTTCAGAACCCGCCGGGACTGTTTCAGATACTCGTCCAGGTCCGGGCCGCCATCGAATGCGGCAATCGCGGCATGCTGTATCGGTGCACTGGTAGCGGTGTAGGTCTCGCTGGCAATGATGGCCATGGCGTCCTGTAGCGGGCGCAGTTCCGGCGGAAAGATGAAAGTGCCCAGGCGCCAGCCTCCGGCCCCGGCCCATTTGCTCAGACCCGTGCTGACAATGGTGCCTTCGGGATAGTAGCGGGCAATGGACTTGTGCCGGCCCTCGAAATGCACCTCACCATAAATTTCATCCGACAACAGGATGATCCGGTATTTGCGTGCCACGTGCGCCAGTGCCAGCAGCTGGTCCTCGGTATAGGTGCAGCCGGTAGGATTGGACGGGTAGTTCAGAATCAGGATGCGCGGCCGCGACGGGTCGTCACGGCAGACAATGTCGAGTTCCTCTGCGGTCAGTTGCCAGTTGTTTTCGCCATGGGTAGGCAGCCAGTGTACCGAGCGGCCGATAATCCTCGCCTGGGGTGCGTAGGACACCCAGCTTGGACGGGGAATCAGCAGATCGCCGTAATACGCCAGTTGCAGCATAAACAGCAGCTCTTTCGACCCCGGGCCGATCAGCACGTCTTCCCAGGTTGAGCGCATGTGCTCGCGCCGGTTGATGTAGCGGGAGATGGCTTGGCGCAGGGTTTTCAGCCCCTTGACCGGCAGATAGTCTTTTTCATGGGCGTGATCCCGCAATGCTGAAATCACCCGCTCCGGCACCGGAAAAGGCGACTGGCCAAGGCCCAGCTTGATAATGTCCCGGCCTTCGGCTCTTAACTGGTTGCTGGTTTCGTTGATGCGCAGGGTGGCCGATGGCTGAATGCCACGGACATTGAGGTTGATAGCATGGCGGTGGTCAGTGTGAATATCCATAGTCCGGGTCTGTCTCAGGTCAGGGTCGTCAGTTGCTGTTGGCGATGTGGATTTATGTCAGGGCTGCGTTGAGCTGGTCCCTGACGGGGCGATTGTCAGCTGTCCGGCCCGAACCGGTGGGGCTCAAGTTCCCGCTGAATAATGCGCGGGCCAAGCATGATAATGCGCCCCATATAGCGTTCCTCACCGGTGGTGGTGAAGTCGAACAGGAATCGCCGCCATACCCGCAGGCTGCCACGGTCATCGCGCTTGAACCAGAGGCCGCGAAGATAAACCGCATCATCCAGGAGCATGACGTCCATGGCTTTGCAGTAATCCCGTGCAGCCTGCAACACATAGTCCTTGATGGCCTTGCTCCGCCACCAGTACCAGACGACGAAGCCGGCTACAAACAGCCAGAACAGGTCGCCGAGTGTCATGCCCAGCGTCATGAGGCGGTTGGCTGAGCATGATCGTTGTGGTCACGACCCAGCAGAATGTAGAACGCCGGCAGCACGAATACCGTGAACAGCGTACCGATACCAAGGCCGGCACTGATAGTCAGGCCAATCGCAAAGCGGCTTTCAGCGCCCGGACCGACGGCAATCAGCAAGGGTACCATGGCAAAAATCAGCGCCAGCGACGTCATGATGATGGGCCGCAGCCGGATGGCCGCCGCTTCAATCACTGCATCGCGCTTGCCAAGGCCACGGCTGACCTGTAATTGGTTGGCGAATTCCACAATCAGTATTCCGTTTTTCGAGACCACCCCGATCAGGGTGATCAGACCCACCTGGGTATAGATGTTCATTGACGCAAAGCCGAGCACAATGAACGCCATGGCACCGGCAATCGACATGGGCACGGACACCAGAATGATGAACGGATCACGCCAGCTTTCAAACTGGGCGGCCAGTACCAGATAGATTACCAGCAGTGACAGGAAAAAAGTGACGATCAGTGCGCTGCCCTGGTTGGCAAACTGCCTCGACTCACCAGTGTAGTCAAAGGTGAAGCCCTGCGGGAAAGTCTCATCCGCCGCCTGTTCGATAAACGCCATGGCGTCGCCGATGGTTGTGCCGGGCGATACCACGCCCTCAAGGGTCAGGGAATTCAACTGGTTGAACTGGGTGCGCTGGGATGGTTCCACGTCTCTGGTGAAACTTATGACGCTACCCAGCGGTATCAGCTCGCCGCTGTCGGCCCGCAGGTAATAATCGTTCAGTGCCTGTTCATCCAGCCGGAATTGCTGATCCACCTGTGGAATGACCTGGTAGGACCGGCCCTGCATATTGAAGCGGTTGATGAAGCCGCCGCCGAGCATGCTGGACATGGCCTGACCAACGTCCTGCATCGACAGACCCAGATCCGCCACCCGGTCACGATCGACGTCAATCCGGATAACCGGGCGGTCAAACTCGATGGATTTTTTCAGGAACATGAAGTTGCCACTGGCCATGGCTTTGCCCAACAGGTCGTCGGCGACATCGTTGAGGCGATCATAGTCCTCACCCGTGGTGATCACGAACTGGAACGGCAGACCCCCGCCGGAACCGGGCAGTGACGGCCGCGGGAAGACGGCTGTCTGCAGGCCGGTCACATTCTTCAGTTCCTGGTCCAGCAGCGGCTGGGCCTCGAACTGGCTGATGTCCCGCTCGCTCCAGGGTGCCATCTTGAAACCGCCGAACACGGCGTTCGGGCCGGTGATGCCCAGAATCATGAAATCTTCGTTGTAGCCGGGCACCGTGGCCATGCGCTCCTGCACTTCATCGCCATGTTCCTGCAGGTACTCCAGCGTGGACGTCTGGGGACCGAGGCCCTGATAGAACAGAATGCCCTGGTCCTCGGTGGGTGCCAGTTCATTCTGGCTCATCGTCACCATGAAGTAGATTGAGCCCAGGACAATCAGGGCGAAGAAGATAACCACCGACTTGGTTTCCATCAGTGATGTCAGTGCGCGCTTGTAGCCGCTGGCCAGGCTGCCGAAAGACGTTTCCACCTTGCGTTCAAACCAGCCCGGGTTGCCATGGGGCTTCAGTACCTTACCGGACAGCATGGGCGACAGTGTCAGCGCCACAATGCCGGAAATGACCACCGTGCCCGCCAGGGTGAATGCAAACTCGGTAAACAGCGAGCCGACCAGGCCCCCCATAAAGCCGATAGGGGCGTAGACCGCCACCAGCGTGGTGGTCATGGCAATAATGGGGGTCGCCATTTCCCGGGCGCCGTTGAGTGCGGCGTCAAACCGGCTTTCACCAGACTCGATGTGGCGGTGGACGTTTTCCACCATGATGATGGCATCATCCACCACCAGACCGATGGCCAGCACCATGGACAGTAATGTCAGCAGGTTCAGTGAATAGCCCAGCATCAGCATTACAAAGGCGCCACCGATCAGTGACAGCGGGACGGCCACAGACGGCACGATTGCTGCACGAACGGAGCCCAGGCACAGGAACACGATGACCAGCACGATGCCGATGGCTTCCAGCAGGGTTTTGACAACCTCATTGATGGAGTTTTCGATAAAGTCGGATGCGTCGTAGGCCAGACGGACGCTCATGCCGGCCGGCAGCTGGGATTCGATTCCGGGCAGCTCGTCCTTAACCAGCCCGGCGACCGTCAGCGGGTTGGCGCCGGGTGACAGCTCAATGGCGACGTAGGTGGCGGGCTGGCCTTTATAGAGTGCAAGCTGGTCATAGGTTTCCGAGCCCAGTTCCACCCGGGCAATGTCCTTGAGGCGGATCAGCGAGCCATCCGATTCCTTTACCACCAGGTCCCGGAACTGATCGGGGTCACCCACGTCAGTGTTGGTGGTCATGCTGATCTCGGTGTACTCGCCCCGGGTGTTGCCTACGGCGGCCTGGTAATTATTTTCAAGCAGTACGTTGACCACTTCGCGGGGCGTCATATCCACCGCAGACAGGCGCTCCGGGTCCAGCCATACCCGCAGGGCAAACTTGCGCCCCAGCAGCTCGGCCTTGCCAACGCCAGACAGAGCCTGCAGCTTGGGCTGGACCACGCGGGTGAGGTAATCGGTAATCTGCGGTACCTGCAGTTCTTCACTGTAGAACGCGATGTACATCAGCGCCGTGGAATCGCCGGTAGTGGAGGTGATTACCGGGTCCTGGGCGTCTGCCGGCAATACGTTGCGCTGGCTGGCCACCTTGGCCTGGATTTCGGCGAGGGCGGCGTTGGCATCGTAGTTCAGCTCCATTTTGGCGGTGATGGTCGATGTGCCCTGGGAACTGGTCGAGGTGAGGTAATCAATACCGCTGGCTTCGGCAATCGCCTGTTGCAGCGGCGTGGTGATAAAACCTTTGACCAGGTCGGAGCTGGCACCAGGGTAGGCCGTGGTCACAGTTACCGTGGTGCTTTCCAGTTCGGGATACTGCCGGATCTCCATTTCCAGCGCCGCCCGGGCACCCAGAAGCAGAATCAGCAGGCTGACGACCGTTGCCAGAACCGGTCGCTGCACAAATAGGTCAGTGAACCGCATTACTCGGACGCCTCCGCTGAATCGCTGGCTTCCTCAACGATGGTGACTTGCTGGCCTGACCGCAGTCTCAAAAGCCCCTTGGCCACAACCTGCTCGCCGGCTTCCAGTCCACTGGTCACGGCTACCCTGCCGTCTCGCGTGTTGCCGCTTTCAATCGTTCGGCGCTTGACCACCAACTGGCCATCGTCATTCTCGGCAACGACATACGCATAATCGCCATAGGTGTTGTAAGAGATGGCGGTGCGAGGAATGGTAACGACCTGGCGATCCTGCGGCTGCAGGGTGTTGATGGTGGCAAACATGCCGGGACGCAGCAGATTGTCATTGTTGTCCAGAGTGGCGCGCACTCTTACGGTGCGGGTCTGGGGATTTACCGAGGTGTTGATCGCGCTGATCCTGCCGCGGAAGGTCTCGCCGGGCACGGCAGCAACGGTGGCAAGAACCTCATAGCCCGTTGATACCATCGGCAGATCCTTTTCTGACAGGGTGAAGTCGGCGTAGATGGGATCCAGCATATTGATTTCAACAATGGCTGTTCCGGTGGCAATGTACTCGCCCTGATCCACCAGCCGCAGGCCCAGGTTGCCATCGAAAGGCGCCCGGATCACTTTCTTGCTGCGTTGCGCTTCTGCCTCGTTTACCCGGGCCTCGGCGGCGTCGAAGTTTGCTTTGGCTTCGTCGAACTGGGCCTGGGACACCGCCCGCTTGGGCAACAGGTCAGACACCCGCTCGAAGGCCTGCTCGGCAAGTTGTGCCTCGGCCCGGCGGGTGCGCACGGCTGCTTCATCGATGGCAGCATCAAGCCGGACCAGCACGTCCCCCTTTCCAACGGTGTCGCCGGATTCAAAATTGATTTCCTGGACCACGCCGGGAACTTCGTTGGCAACCTCGATTCCATTAATGGCTTCTATACTGCCCACGGCCTTGATCTGTGGAGTCCAGCTTTCGGTTTGTGCTGTCACGGCAGAGATTTTGGCGGGCGGCTGCGGCTGGGACATCTGTTCCTGCATCTGGCCAAACTGGTAGAACTTGTAGCCAAAGATGCCGCCAAGAACGACACCAAGAAGGATGATGACGATCACGAAGCGGGAAGCGGTGCGCATAGCTGTAATCCTGCAGAAATTTAGAAATGAGTAAAGGGTAGTATCCTAAACAATGGCTTGGCATGCTGTCACTGACTTGTCAGTCGAAATGCGTACAATCACTGTGGGTTAAGTATACCCATTACGGTCACCAACAGGATTAGTTCATGCACTGGATACTTGGCATTGCCCTGACGGCAGCCGTGTTCATTATTCTCAGGCAGTGGGGCGCACTGAGCGCTGAAAAAAAGAAGACCGCTGTCTGGAAAACCGCGCTGGTTGTTGGTGGCGCGCTGCTGCTGTTCATGGTGCTGACGGGCCGGGTCCACGTGCTGGTTGCGGGTGTTGCCGCCCTGATTCCCCTGTTGCGGAAAATACCGATGCTGCTCAGGTTCCTGCCGCTGGTCCAGCGGATGAGGGGCCAGAAAGGGCCGGAAAGCAGCGAAGGGCAGGATGGTGCGCAAAACAGCTCAACCGGGCAATCTGCTGTCAGCTCCGGGGGAATGGATGTGAATGAAGCCTGTGACACGCTTGGGATTGCGCCCACGGCAAACCGGGAAGATATCATCGCTGCTCACCGCCGGCTGATCCAGAAGCTGCATCCCGATCGCGGTGGCAATGATTACCTGGCTGCAAAAATCAATGAAGCCAAAAGTGTGTTGCTGAAACACTGCTCGCCGGACGACTGATTTTTTATTCCATCAGATCCACCCGGACTTGCCATGAATTAGCGCTGTTACCGGTTTCACCGGTCTTGTACACGATGCCGGTCTCTACCCCTGAATGGCTCTGGCGGGTGCTGCCCAGTGCCACCCACTGCCCCGGCTCTACCCGACGAAGGGTCATCAGTGCTTCGGTCTGGTAACCGGGCATACCGCTGTCCGGATCCTCCTCGAACGAAACAATGTTGAGCTCGATGGCGCGGTCTGAAATCACCTGGGGGCTCACGATAAAGCCGCTGCGGGTTTCGACCTTGTCAAGGAAGACCGCGGGATTGCGGCCTCCCCTGATGGCGATGGGCAGGGCCCGCACCTGGCCAGAGGTGATCTGTGCCGACTGTCCCTCCTGTACAATCAGCGACCGTTCCGAGGTCTGCCGGGTCGTTGTGGTTTTACGGCTGGCTTCCACATTCACCCGGTTATTGGTGATGCTGAGTCCGCCGCCGCCCTGCTTGCCCATGGCGTTGTTCACAGAGCGTACCGTCACCCGCATCTGTACCGGCGCCACATCCATGGTTTCCACAAGCTGGCCGATTTCATCAAGCACCGGAGGCTCGCCCCGCACCACCATCTGCTGGCCGCGGCTGGTAATGGTAACCTCACCGCCCGGGTAGAGGTCGCGAATCTGCTGCGCGACGTCGCTGGCCGGGCGCTGGCCCAACTGGAACTGGCGGGCCTCGGGCGCTGCCAGCAGTGGATTGGCCAGCAGGAGCAACAACAGGGCAGGCAGGGCGGATTTGACATACGGGCGCATGAAAGACTCCGGGCAGACCATGATATTCGCAAAAACCCGCCGGGCGGGTTGCAATCCCGGAAACGCGGGGGTTATATTGGAAAGCATGAAGACGACACCAGCGATCTGTCAATTGAACTTTCTGAAAGTGATCGGTAATGAACCGATGGCTCGGGGCGCTGCCGTGTTTTTCTGGTGGTCTGGCTTTGGCTATTTTAGCCACAGCCCGGGCCGCCGTTGAAATCGTCTTGAACGACTGAACAACGAGTAAGGCAGCCCGGCACCCGACCAGGCTGCCACCGGACTCATAAAGCCCCGACTGGTAGCCCACCAGCCGGGGCTTTTTTGATTCTGACCCAGGGAAACAGGAACCAGTAACATGAACATGCCAACCAACCCGGCTGCGCTGAATGCGGAGCGGACGCTGATTGCCGCAAGCCAGCCGCAGACCATTGCCACCCGACCTGCGGTAACTCCGCTGCCTGCGCCGGCACAGCTCAGGCATGATTTTCCGGCATCCGCCGGGCTGCAGTCCCGGGTAGCCGCACACCGTGACGAAGTGCGCCGCATTCTGAGCGGCGAGGATTCGCGGCTGCTGATCGTGGTCGGGCCCTGTTCCATTCACGACGATGTCGCGGCGCTGGAATATGGCCTGAAGCTCAGCAGGCTGGCGCGGGAGGTCAGTGACCGCTTCCTTATCGTGATGCGGGCCTACCTGGAAAAACCCCGCACTACGGTTGGCTGGAAAGGTCTGCTTTATGATCCCGACCGCACCGGTCAGGGTGACCTGAATGAGGGCCTGATACGTTCACGCCGGCTGCTGCTCAACCTGGCGGGTATGGGCCTGCCACTGGCGACGGAAGCGCTGAGCCCCTTCGCCATGGATTACCTGGGGGACCTGGTCAGCTGGACGGCCATTGGTGCCCGCACCACCGAGTCCCAGGTGCACCGGGAAATGGTCAGCGGATTGCCAATGCCGGTGGGCTTCAAGAACGGGACCGACGGCAGCGTCGGCGTTGCCGTGAATGCCATGAAGTCGGCGGCCCATGCCCATCAGCATTTCGGCATTGGCGACACCGGCGCCCCGGTGATGATCAATACGCCCGGCAACCCCGATACCCATCTGGTCCTGCGCGGTGGCCGTGGTATTACCAACTACGATGCAGCCAGTATCCGCGAGGCCATGGCCGCCCTGAATGCTGGCGGTGTAAGCCGATCGGTGATGGTGGATTGCAGCCATGACAACGCCTGCAAACAGGCGGACAGGCAACTGGACATCGCCCGGGAAGTGCTTGCCCAGCGCCGCGCGGCTGAGTACGACGGCAGCCGGGGTATCATCGGCCTGATGCTGGAGAGCTTTCTGGAACCGGGCCGTCAGGACGACGGTGACGACCTGGTGTTCGGTTGCTCCATTACCGACCCCTGCCTCGGCTGGGACCAGACGGCACAGCTGCTCAGGAGCCTGTAGCGCCGGCCGGGGTGTCCCCGGCGACAGTGGACAGCAACAGTTGCCCGGCCAGCAGCAACAGCACGCCGCCCATCAGTCGGTCGAGCCAGTGCCCGCAACGGCTGAACCCGCGGCGGATATGGGGCAGAGTGAAAAATACCGCCACCAGCATGAACCACAGCCCGGTGGCGACGGCCATTTAGACGCCATAACCACTCTGAACCACCACCGGCGTGCCGGGTCTGATCACCACTGAAAACAGCGACACGAAGAACAGTGTGGCCTTGGGGTTCAGGATTGTTTCATTGAATAACGGAGGGGACTCTATTTTATACTGTTCCTACCCAAGAGCTTACCGGAATCAGGAGCGCAGCAGTGGATAAACGCAACGTGGATGTCGCCATTATTGGCGCTGGAACGGCCGGCATGGTGGCCTATCAGCGCGTACGCAAAGCCACCGATAACCTGGTGCTTGTCGAATCGGGCCAGTATGGAACCACCTGCGCCCGGGTTGGCTGCATGCCCAGCAAGCTGCTGATTGCGGCGGCTGAAAGCGCCCATAACATGCGCCACGGCGACCTGTTCGGGGTAGTGGCTGGCGGTGTAACCGTTGATGGCAGGCAGGTGATGGAGCGAGTGCGGACAGAGCGGGACCGCTTCGTGGGTGGCGTGCTGCATGCCGTCGAAAACTTCCCGGAAACCCATCGTCTGAAAGGCCATGCCCGGTTTATCGGCCCGAACCGGTTGCTCGTCGGTAACGAGCTGGAGGTAAACGCGCAGCGCATTATCATCGCTACCGGTTCCCGCCCCAATATCCCCGGATTACTGCAAGCAGCCAAAGATCGCCTGGTGGTGAACGACGATATCTTCGAATGGCAGGATCTGCCCGAATCCGTGGCCGTATTCGGCCCCGGCGTGATCGGTCTCGAACTCGGGCAGGCCCTCAGCCGCCTGGGTGTCCGTGTCCGCATGTTTGGCAAGGGCGGTGCCGTGGGCCCGATACAGGACAAAGCCATCGAGGACTACGCGCTGAAGACCTTCAACGAAGAGTTTCCGCTGGACCCGGACGCGGACGTTAAAAAAATTGAACGGGTCGATAAGGGTGTTGCCATCACCTTTACCGATGACGACGGTAGTGAAAAAACAGAGACGTTTGATTACCTGCTGGCGGCAACCGGGCGACGCCCGAACGTCGACGGGCTGGACCTTGTGAATGCGAATATCGGGCTCGACGAAAAGGGCGCTCCGCTGTTTGATCCCCATACCCTGCGCTGCGGGGACAGCCACATATTTATTGCCGGCGATGCCAATAACCGCCTGCCATTGCTGCACGAAGCCGCCGACGAGGGCCGTATCGCCGGTGATAATGCCGGTGCCTATCCGGAGGTGCGCACCGGCCTGCGCCGGACACCGCTGGCCATCGTATTCACCGACCCCCAGATCGCCTCAGTCGGTCTGACCATCAGCCAGGTGGATGAACGTTGTCGGGGCTGCTATGCGGTTGGCGAAGTGTCCTTTGAAGACCAGGGGCGCAGCCGGGTGATCGGCAAGAACCGGGGCCTGCTGAGGGTCTATGGCGAGCACGGCAGCGGCCTGTTCATGGGCGCGGAAATGTTTGGCCCGGCCGCCGAACATATCGCCCATCTGCTGGCCTGGTCTGCCCAGCGCCGGCTGACCGTCAGCGAAATGCTGGAAATGCCGTTCTACCATCCGGTGATCGAAGAAGGCCTCAGGAGCGCGCTCAAGGACCTGAACCGGAATCTGAATATCGGCCAGCCGCCGGAGGAAGGATGCACTGACTGCGGTCCTGGTGTCTGAGCTGGCCGACACCTGATCCATAGATTCGTGCTATCGCAGAAATTTGCGAACTACACTTTAACTATTGAAAAGTGTGTCGTATCCTATCTTTAAATTAAGCACTTCAAGGAGACAAGCTATGAGCACCAATTTTCTCGGACTTGATACTGAAAAAACCGCCGGGCTTGCAGATTCGCTGAACGAGTTGTTGTCCAACTACCAGATCTTCTACATGAACGTTCGCGGCTATCACTGGAACATCAAAGGGGACAATTTCTTCGAGCTGCACGTGAAATTCGAGGAGCTTTACGACGATCTGCTGCTCAAGATTGATGAAATTGCAGAACGGGTACTAACTCTGGGCCATCGCCCGGCGCATGCGTACAGCACCTATATCGAAAAATCCGAGGTGCCGGAACGGAAAGATGTTTCCGATGGTAAAGAAGCGGTCGGCAACATCGTTGAAAGTTACGGCATGCTGATCAGAACCCAGCGCAAATTGCTCAACCTTGCCGGTGAGGCTGACGATGAAGGCACCGTTGCTTTGATGAGCGATTACATCTCTGAACAGGAAAAAACCCTGTGGATGTATCGCAGCTATCTGGGCCAGTAAACCCCAGCATAGATTGCGGAGAAAAAGCAGAAGTGAAAGCGGCCGCCAGGCCGCTTTTTTTCTGCCTGACATAGTCCTGTCTTCAGATTGTCTTGCAACTGAAACGGCACTGTCATCCGGACATCTCAGAGTGTTGGTAAGACATACATCAACCAGCACCTGAGGCGACTATGAAATTCTGCAAATCCCTGCTTACCCTGGCCATCACTGGTTCATTTATAGCCCTGACCGGCTGCACTGACGACGGCGATAATGGCGCTGATGGAACCAATGGCACCAGCCAGACCCTGATAGAAATGAACGTTCTGGGCACCTACGCCAGTGGGGCTTTCGATGAAAGCGCCGCCGAGATCGTGGCCCACGATCCCGCGAACCAGCGCCTGTTCGTGGTGAACGCCAACAACGCCACCGTCGACGTGCTGGATATCAACGACCCGGCACTACCGACTCTGATGGGCACCATCGATGCCAGTGCCGAAGGCGGTCCCGCCAACAGCGTAGCGGTATTCGGCAACCTGGTAGCCGTGGCCATTGAAGCCAGTGTGAAGCAGGACAACGGCAAAGTGGTTTTCTACAACACCGCCGACCTGAACAAAATTGGTCAGGTCACTGTTGGTGCGCTGCCGGATATGGTGACCTTCACCCGTGACGGCCAGGCCGTACTGGTCGCCAACGAAGGCGAGCCCAGCGATGACTACACCAACGACCCGGAAGGCTCTGTCAGCATTATCGACCTGTCCAGTGGCGTTGCATCTGCCACCGTCACCACAGCTGATTTCACCGCGTTCAACCCCCGGCAGGCGGCTCTGGAGGCACAAGGCCTGCGGGTATTCGGCCCCGGCGCTACCCTGGCACAGGACATGGAACCGGAATACATCGCTATCTCGATTGATAATCAGACCGCCTGGGTTGCCCTGCAGGAAAACAACGCCGTTGCGGAGCTGGACATTGCCGCCGGCGAAATTACCGCCATCCTGCCGCTGGGCTTCAAGGACTACAGCATCATCGGCAATGAACTGGATGCCAGCAACGCGGACGGCGGCATCAACATTCGTAACTGGCCGGTGAAGGGCATGTATAACCCGGACTCCTTGACCAGTTACGGCTACAACGGCAAGACCTATTACATCACTGCCAACGAAGGTGATGCGCGGGATTATGATACCTGGACTGAGGAATTCCGGGTCAGGGATCTTAGGCTGACCGGCCCATTGGCGGCTATCGGTGATCTTCAAGACGATGGGAACCTCGGTCGGCTACGAATCACCTCAACGCTCGGTAGCAGTAATGCCTGCGATGCATCCCGATTGCCAGCCGACCTGGGCGATCTGAACGGCGATAACGTCACTGATATCGCTGACGTGGCGTTCCACATTGAAAACAACTGCGAGTACGACACGCTTTATGGCTACGGCGCCCGGTCATTCTCGATCTGGTCTGCTGACGGCCAGCGGGTATTTGACAGCGGCAGCGAGTTTGAACGAATTACCGCCAACCTGATCCCCGAAGGTTTTAATGCCTCCAATGATGACAACGAAGCCGATGCCCGCTCAGATGACAAAGGCCCTGAGCCCGAGGCTGTCACCGTTGGTGAAATCAACGGCCAGACCTTCGCCTTCATCGGTCTTGAACGCGTCGGGGGCATCATGGTGTACAACGTGACCAACCCGCAGAACCCGGAGTTTGTTCAGTACCTGAACAACCGCGACTTCAGCGTATCCCAGACCGACCTGGAAAACGGCCTGGCCGGTGACCTGGGCCCTGAAGGACTGGCTTTCATCCCCGCGGGCCAGAGCCCGAACAGCAAACCCATGCTGGCTGTGGGTAACGAAGTGAGCGGCACAACCACCCTGTACACTGTCGATGTGATCGAACTGACCGCAAACCAGGCAAATAACTAGCCCGTCAACGCGCCGGCCGGCCCAAAGCACCGGCGCTTGTTAACACATGCATTGAGGCTGAAAAAAGTGCGCCGCAGGCACACAGAAGAGCTGTGGGTTCTGGCAGATCTTCGTACAGATCCTGGACTCAGGCCTGCAGCATCTTCCGCCGCAGGTAGGCAATCTGTACCTGATGGGGAAGATTCTTCGGACAGTTGTCCTGACAGCCGAGCAGGCTCATGCAACCAAACACACCGTCTTCGTTACCCAGTACCTCGTAATAATCGGCATCGGTGCGCGTATCCCTGGGGTCCAGGTGAAAACGGCCCAGCTTCATGAAACCGACCGGGCTGAGGAAACCAGCGCGCATCTGTCTGGTGGCGCAGGCCGCAACACAGCAGCCGCATTCGATGCAGCGGTCCAGCTCGTAGATGGCCGTTGCCAGCTCCGGCTCCATGCGCTGTTCCAGGCTATGGATATCCCCATCCTCGTCGGCATGAATCCAGCCTTCAATCCTTTCGGTCATTTCACGCATGAATTTCCCGGTGTCCACGGACAGGTCACCGATCAGGGCAAAGGCCGGCAGCGGGTGCAGGTTGAACTCGCCGCTTTGCGAGGTGGTGGTCAGGGTACGGCAGGCCAGCGTCGGCAGGCCATTGATCACCATGGCGCAGCTGCCACAAATGCCGGCCCGGCAGACAAAATCGAACTTCAGGCTGGGGTCCTGCTCCTCCCGTAACCGGGTCAGGGCGATAAACAGCGTCATCCCGTCCGTTTCTTCCAGCTGGTAGCGCTGCATACGGGGCTGGTCCCCCGGAAGCTGGGGGTCATAGCGGAAGATATTGAAAGTAAGGGTGCGGCCAGAGTCGTTCATGCGTCCTCCACACCAGAACGGTGGTTGCGGGGCTGGTATTTTTCCGGAATTTCAAACGGCATCAGGGCCTGCTGGCGGGTAAAGCGGTCGGAATCGGCATCCAGGGTCTCAAGCTGCCGCTCGATTTCCGCCCCACGCGCGGGGGTGTCCGGATGGTGGCTGGTGAGGTCGGCACCATAGCCGCGAAAGCCGGGGGGCAGCTCCATCGACATCACATCCAGTGGCTCGTAGTCGAGCACGATTTCATCGTCCCGCAGAAAATAGAGGCTACGTTTGAGCCATTCATGATCATTGCGCTCCGGATAGTCTTCCCGGGAATGGGCGCCCCGGCTTTCCGTGCGCGCCAGGGCGCCCCGGGCGGCACAAAGCGCCAGCTTGAGCATCTTTGGCAGGGCGATCGCCAGCTCCAGTTCCGGGTTGGCGTGGCTCACCCGGTGACGCAGGGCGATGTCCCGGCTGCGCCGGAGCAGGTCGGTCAGCTCGTCGACAGCCTCCTGCAGGTCCTTGCCATTACGGAAAATGCCCACCTTGCGGGTCATGATGCTGCACATCTCCCCCCGCAACTGAAAGCAGTTCTCCCCGGATTTCCGGCCCAGCAGGGTATCGATCCTGCCGCGCTCGGTGTCGATGAACGACTCGATCACGCGGCTGTCGATATTGAGGGACTGCTGCTGACAGAAGTCGGCCACATATTCACCGACAATCATTCCCGCCACCACGGTTTCAGCCACCGAATTGCCCCCCAGGCGGTTAAACCCGTGCAGATCCCAGCAGGCGGCTTCGCCGGCCGCAAACAGTCCTTTCAGGTGAGTGCTTTCGCCCCGGTGGTCGGTCCGTATCCCGCCCATGGAGTAGTGCTGGGTGGGGCGCACCGGGATGTAGTCAACCGCCGGATCAATGCCCAGGAAGGCATCACAGATTTCCTTCACCTCCCGCAGGTTTTTCTCGATGTGCTCACGCCCGAGGATGGTGATATCCAGCCAGAGATGATCGCCGTAGGGCGAAGGAACGCCCTTGCCCTTGCGCATGTGCTCGGTCATGCAGCGGGAGACCACGTCGCGGGAGGCCAGTTCGGCTTTATCCGGCTCATACTCGGGCATGAATCTGTGGCCATCCACATCCCGCAACACTCCGCCGTCACCGCGACAGCCCTCGGTGGTGAGGATGCCTGCCGGCACAATCGCGGTGGGGTGGAACTGTACCGCTTCCATGTTCGCCAGAGGAGCCACCCCTGTCTCCAGGGCGATGGCGGTGCCCACCCCGTCGCAGATCAGGGCATTGGTGGTAATCGCGTAGATTCGCCCGAAGCCACCGGTAGCAACGGTCGTGGCCTTGGCCACATAGGCCATCAATTCACCACTCACCATGTCCCGGACGACGGCGCCGTAACAGCGGTTGTCGTGGTGAATCAGGGCAATCGCCTGCTTGCGTTCGTGCACCGGGATCTCGAGTGAAATCGCCTTGTTGTCCATGGCGTAGAGCATGCTGTGACCGGTACCATCGGAGGTATAGCAGGTACGCCATTTCCTGGTGCCGCCAAAATCCCGGGCGGTGATCAGACCATGGTCTTCGGCGCGCTCGGAAATGGTGACGGTCCGGGCATTAACAATGGCCTTGCGGTCCCCCTGCTTCACCCGGTTCCAGGGCACCCCCCACTGGGCCAGTTCCCGTACGGCCTTGGGTGCCACGTGGCAGAACATGCGCGCCACCTTCTGGTCACAGCCCCAGTCGCTGCCTTTGACCGTGTCGGCAAAATGCACATCCTCATTATCCTCCTTGCCCTTGCTGGAGGATGCCAGGCTGGCCTGCATGCCGCCCTGGGCGGCTGCCGAGTGCGAGCGTTTGGCGGGAATCAGGGAAAGCACCAGGGTATCGAGACCGCGCTGCCTGCTGGCAATGGCGATACGCAGTCCGGCCAGGCCGCCGCCGATGACCAGGGAATCGGTATAGATAATTTTCATCCGTGTGTCTCCCTATGCCATCCCGATTCGAATAAAGGTGATCAGCGTCAGCAGCCCGATCAGAATAAATGCCGAGGAGATAACAAGCTTGAGCCGTTGCAGTCGCCGCCTTGTGCTGGCCGGATCGCGGGAGGGGAAAAGGTTCCACTTCACGGCCAGGCGGTAGCAGCCGATGGCCCCATGCAGTTCTGCCGCCAGCAACAGAGGCAGGTACAGCACCCAGAAGTCACCCGCGACGATCCGCTGCGAGGAACCTTCGGGGCCAATGGTCTCCGGGACCGCAAACATGGTGAACAGGTGGGCAGGCACCAGCACCAGAATAATCACACCGGTCACCGCCTGAATGATCCACTGGCCGGTATCCCGGTGCCGTACCAGCTTTCGGTACTCGCGCAGCTGGCGATACTGTTGCCAGCTGGCGGGAAGCTTGCGCATGGCGAGTGCGGCATGAACCAGCACCAGCAGCGAAACCACCACTGCAATCAGCGAAACAACCACCGGGTAGCCTTCACCGCTCGGCGACAGGAAGGCCCCCTCCATGGTGGCCGTCACCCAGGCCATGGCTTCCTTGCCCAGCAATATGCTGGCAACCAGCAGCAGGTGGAACCACAGAAATAGTGCCAGCAGAAAACCTGACAGACTTTGCCACAGGTCCAGTTGGGCGGCGGTACGGCGATGGCCGAAAGGGTTGTAACGCCATGAAATCGCCATTGGCAAACTCTCCCAGTCAGTTTGGCCGGCGCTGATCCGGCAGCTGAGCGCCGATACCCGGGGAGGAAATCGCAGGTGCCCGGGCTATCAGAGTGGTACTGAAAAATCCCAATTTTTGTTGGTTCTGTTCCGAGTGTAGCTCACTACTTAATCCGGAAGCAGGCCAGTCTTTGCGGGTCTTGACTCAAGTCAACACAGCAGGCGTTTAATGATTACCCGGCCCCTGTCACCCTGAGCGTTACTCAAGGGCGCCGTGTTCTGCCTCGTCCAGATAACGCTGGATCAGGGCGTCCGCCTGGGGGTCATCCCAGTCGGCATAGCTGCGCATGTAGCTGATCACGCGGCCCCGGGCATCAATGAAAAAACTGGCGGGAAATACATCGACGGGAAACTGGCGGGCGAATTCCTCAATGCGGCCCATGTAAAGCCCCAGGTGCTTGATATCGAGCCGGTCGTAAAATGAACGGACGGCCGGATAACCGGCATCGTCCAGAGCCACCGCCAGCACTTCAAAACGGTCACTGCCCAACCGCTGCTGCAACCGGTCCAGTGCCGGCAGTTCGCGGATACAGGGCGGGCACCAGGTGGCCCAGAGATTGAGCAACACCAGCTTGCCCTCAAAATCCGCCAGGCTGAGAGACTCGGTGTTATCCCGGATCATTGGCAGCGGCATGACCGGTTGCGGTGTTTCGACCGCTATAAAGCTGTTGACCGTTCCATCCGAGGGCTCGGTTTCTGAATGGTTTGCCAATACCGGTGCTGCCAGCAGCGACAGCAACAGCCAGATCAGGGAAATACGCACGGCCAGTCCTCTTGCAACGAAAACTGCCAGTATAAAGCTCCGCGGCTGCCACCGCAGCCCCCAATCGAAAGCAAAGGCCGGATTTTACTCATCGTCGATTTTCAGGGGTGACGGCGGTATGACAACCCACTCGGGGTCTGCAAACTCGCCAATCGGACGTATCTCGCAGAACCCGGCGGCACTGCGGATAATCTCCGCCACCCGGGGATCGTGCTGACCTTCCATGGCGTCCCGGCTGGCCTTGCTTTCCCAGTGGGCAATGGCAACAAGTACGTTCGGGTCGCCGATTTTCCGATGCAGTTCGGTGCCCCGGGCGCCGGGGGCACGCTGGATAATTTCACTGGCACGAACCCAGGCATCGGCGTATTCCTCGGCTGTATGTCCTTCCTGGATATGAACTTCAAAGATATATTTCATCTCGCCGCCTCCTTAATACATCTCGGGGTCAGGCCCTGCCTCTTGCCCGGTCGAGACATTGCGTGAACAAAACTCAGGACCTGCCTCCCATTTTCCTGCTCCAACGCGCCGGCTGGCCAAAGGCCCCGGGCGTTTTTGCCCACGAAGCCATACCACAGTAGCCGACGCGCATACCCTAAACTACCTTGGCAGAAACCCCCTGAAAAATCGGAACGCTTAGTTATTAGTCGGGATATAACGAAAAGCAGGGGCGCGTTTATGGTAAGTTGCTGTTAAAAATAAGGAAATGCCATGGCATATCTAGCGGGCTTTCACTTTCACCTCGACCTGGATTTTTACGTACTCGATATCCGGGAAGCTGACGAGTATCTAAAAAGCATTGTCTCAAGGTACTCGGACCTGATCTTCAATCAACGGACCGAGGTCCATGCCAGGCTAGAAGAGGGAAGTTTAAAGGCCAACCTGATAATTCTCGGTGCCATTTACATAGGTATTGGCCAGTATGGGTCATTTCGTTCAGGTATCGACTATCTAATTAAAGATGCCAAGGCTATGAAAGATCTTGTTACCAGTGAGATTGTGAGAAATGGGCTTAATGAATCAGACATAATCGAGGTGAAGCGGTTGTACTGCGATCCCGATAGGATCCGGCGAGTTTTACTAGCGATTGATAGGGTTGAGTTGAAGCCAAACTTATCGGAACAAGACCATGCGAGAGAAGTTTCGAGAATAAAGGCGTCGGTCAGGAAAATATGTTATTCAATCGATGAGAAGGATGCGGGGCTTTTTGCCTCTTCGATTCCTGAAAAGTACTGGCCGGAGGACCCCCAAATTCCTTATTTCGTTGACCGCTACCGGGTGTTGGCAAGAGAAGAAGACTTGGCGCGGTATCCGGTCACCAACAAGAATCGGCTGGGGTGAGCATTGCAGCGGACAAGCCGCTCAATTCGACGTCGAGTCAGAGAGCATGGATCGGGTTTGTGGAAAATTACAAAGGTGGAAACCTGTGAAACAACTGACAAGCACGGCCAGAAGAGTATATAGAAACCTGGAAATAATGGCCCAGGTCGTTTATTTCATTACCCGAGTTGCTTGAAAGACCCTCCCCGCATGCGCAAGGAATAATGGAGAACAACGGTGTTTAAATGGTTATCCCTGCTGTCAATACTAGTCTTCGCAATGACGAGTGCTATTGCGCAACCTGAAAATGCTGCCGCGTCAGCCCAGTTCTATCAAGGCATAGTTGCCAGCCCCGAAGGGCGCACCTGGATACTTCAGGCTTGGGGTACGAGGCTAGGTGCTGAGGCGGAGTGCACACAAGGCAAGAGCTGGGTTTTTTTCGCCGATGGTTTGCTGGTGAAGCGCACCTGTGTTGATGGCCAGATTGCAGAGCAGCAACACAACTGGTCAATCAAAGCGACCCAAGCAGGGCCAATCGAGCTCACTATTGATACAACTGCGCACTGGATTGAAATACTGACCGATAAAATAACAGAGCCCGGCCTTCCTCCGTCTGAGGTGCTCATTGCAAAAATTCAGGAGACGCGCGACTTCCAAGAAGAGCGGGTGCCCACTTACCAGCTAAAGCGAACAAAAGACGAGTAAGCCTGATAGTTTCGGACGGGATCATACGATGACTGAAACGGTATATAGAGTATGGGACATTCTGCTTAAATGTTTAGGGATTCTTGGGGCTGTGGGCAGTTTGCTATGGGGTGTGTACCAATACGTCGACACTCAACAGCGAGCATTGGACGCTGAATGGATGGCGCGCGACAGGGCGTTTGCGGAAGAGCTATTCAAACGTCGCATTGATGAATATCAGTCTATTGCCTTGACGGCTGGCAAACTCAGCGCTCCGGCGGAAAAGCCCAAGGAACTTGCGCTCGATATTAAACAGTTTGAGCGCCTGTATTGGGGATCGCTTGCCACACTGCGGTCCGACAGAGTGGTTAAAGCGATGGACTATTTGCGCAGTGGTATAGAAAACTATGAGCAGGGCCGGAGTATGCTGGGAGATACCAAGCCAGAGGATCAACTGAAGATCCGGGCGCGGGCGTTGATTCGCGCGATCCGCTCAGCCATCAACGAAGAGCGCGAGGCATTGGCGATTATTCGCGCCGGTGGGCCCTTTGTCTCTAAGGATGAGCTATGAAAAGACTAATGTGCCTGTTGATACTAATGTGTTGTACAACAGCGTATGGTCAATCCGATTATTCGGTTGTCTTTTTGTCAATTGGGGTCGAACACTACGCAAAGCCCGAGGGACGAAGAGATTCACCAAGCGCGATTGCCTTCTCAAACCCCCCGTCGGGTGCACACTCCGCCAACCGGGTGGCGTATCAATTAGCGCAGCGGAGTGCTGTTTGGGGGCTTAAGTTAGTCGATGATCCGAACCACCTGATTACACGGGAAGACATTTGGGGTGCGGTCAATGAGGCAGCGTCCGCAGCCTCGCAGTTGGAAAATCCGCTTTTGGTGGTTTACTACAACGGTCATGGGCTGGGTGAGGGGCTTGGCTTTGGACATTTTCTGATTCCTGGCGATTTCGTTGGGCCTTACCCGTTTATCGACCTTGTCGACGCGGAGGAGCACCAAGTCGTCAGCGTCCTCGGCATACTGGAACTGATTGCCAATGCAGGTCTGCCTTACCTAGTTTTACTGGATACTTGCTACGACGCAGATGAGCAGACTTTCAAGAACACGATGGCCCCGGATGTTGAGGAGTTGGGTCGCAGCGTTACCAACATTCTGAGGGCATTGAATAGCCAGTATGCGGCGGTAACGGCATCCGAACCTACCTCAGGGGTTCAATCGCTGGCTGATCCAAATCCTCGCCTATCCCATAAAACAATTGGGCCGCTGGCGCGTCGCTTACTGATCACTATGGACCAATTGGGCAGCGGTGAAATACCCGTGCAAGCCTTAGTTGATCGCTTGGCGTCGGCCTCATTAGACACAGAAACCCAAGTGGCGCGTGTACAACCGCCTGATCACAGTTGGCTTGGCTTACTGCCTGCGGTGGGTGAGCCTGCGTCTTTTAAAACACGCCTTGGTACTGGAATGAAGGCTAATTTTGCGCCATTGGATAGTGTGATTGCCGAGGAAAAACAGGAGGAAGAGGAGGGGCAAAGCACTCAACTTCAGCTTACCCCCCAACCCCGCTATGCCAAAGTCGCGCTTAAGGCAGGGTCGTTCGGGGCTAACAGGCCAGCGTCGTTTGGCCAAATTAATGATGACACGGATATCGTGTTTTCCACGCATCTTAGAAATGCTGCTGATTTCTCCACTGCCGATTCCGATGTTTCAAGTTTCAGCTATGATTTTCCGCGAAACATGATCGCTAAACTGCCCAGTGCGTTCAGCTTCGGGGGGGTTGATCGCTTCGACGATAGGCCCGGGGTTGGCCTTAGTTTCAGGGGTATGACCTGTGACGTTGCTTCCGGCGAAGCAAGTAACGTCATTGCAACTTTTCAAAGTGACGTTTTGCAGACGTTGTCGATGAACTTTTCCGTGGTCTGCAGTAATGGTGTAACTGCGGAAGGGACGATGGATGTGGTGTGGTAGAGTAGTTGCTTGTCATTGCTGCAATACTCAAAAGAGAAGTTTTGATTTTTCCAATGGGGAACTGATCAGAATATTTGATGAGCAAGAACGAAAGGAGTTAGTTCAGCTAGTTATTAGCTATCCATCTTTACGGGTTCGGATTTTCAGGCTGCCGGATCACACATTGCCAGCGAGCTTGAGTCTCATGGGTCACTTGTCTGGATCGGCGTGCCATCCCGCTGGGGGCTTTTCCCGCAACGCCGTTTGGAATGGTTCTGATCGTCCTGTTTGCCTATTTTTCCTATCTTGATGCCGCGAGTGATTCTTCCGCCTGGCAATACCTGATGATGTCTTCCCGCTTGAGTGGATCGGATGAGCTGATCATTCCGGCGCTGGTTGCAGGGTATCTGCTGGTGTTAGGGCTTGCGCTGCGGGATCCGCGCGGACGGCGGACCTACGTTGTTACAGACCGCCGCGTAATCACGTTTTACAAAGGCAGGAAATTGCGCCAAGGCGGCCCTGAGAAGCTCAGCCAACTGCAGGTGGTTAAGGGAGTCGAGGGACAGATCAGAAACATTGGCGATGTTGTATGGGCGCGGGTCCAGTCAACGGAATTCGCAAGAGGGCGGAGGACCGGATCAGGCCGGGGATCTTATGCCAGCGGTCGACGCGGTGCTGGACTCGATCAGGGCAATCTGATCTGCAATCCCGTCGCCCGGTTCTTGTCCGGCAGCCATGGGATTTCCAATACAAATTCGCCTTGCCTTCGTAAATCAGTCCCATAGACTGAATAGTAGCTGTCCAGAGCAGGAACACAGGCGTGTTCGGCAGCCCTTTTATTGAGCCGTGACAACAAATGGGAGGAATCGTTGTGGCCCCCAGCTCCATTTTTCGCCAGATAGCAGCAGCTATCATGTTAATCGTCTCGGGTCCGGCAATGGCCGCTGACCCGGTTGTGGTGTCCTCCAAGATTGATACCGAAGGCTCTGTCCTCGGGCAGATGGTGTTGCAGTCACTCCAGGGAGCCGACATTCCGGTTGAGAACCGCCTGCAGTTGGGCGGTACCAGCATCGTGCGCAATGCGATCAAGGCTGGCGAAATAGATATCTACCCGGAATATACCGGCAATGCCGCCTTTTTCCATGATCAGGCCGACCGGGATATCTGGAAAGATGCCGATAAAGCCTATAACCAAGCGGCCCGCCTTGATCGGGAAGCCCACAGCATCGTCTGGCTGAAACCGGCGGAAGCGAACAACACCTGGGCCATGAGCGTGCGCAAGGATCTGGCGCAGGAAAATAGCCTGAACACCCTCGAAGATCTGGCGCAATATATCAATGAAGGCGGCGCGTTCAAATTTGCTGCCAGCGCCGAGTTTGTCGAATCCGCCAGTGCCTTGCCGGCGTTCCAGGAGGCGTACGGCTTCCGGTTGGAGTCTGACCAGCTGCTGATTCTTTCCGGTGGCAACACCGCGGCAACACTCCGCGCCGCCGCCCTGAACAATAATGATGTGAACGGTGCCATGACCTATGGCACCGATGGCGGCCTGAACGCCCTGGATCTGAAGGTGATGGAAGATACCAGGGGTGTCCAGCCGGTCTATCAGCCGGCGCCTATCGTGCGTGCCGAGGTGCTGGATAGCTATCCGGGCATTCGGGAGGCGCTGAATCCGGTGTTCGAGTCGCTGGACCTGGAAACACTCCAGCGTCTCAATGGTCAGGTTGCAGTCAGGGGCGTGCCGGCAGACACTGTCGCCCGGGATTATCTTGATTCCCTGGCCAGAGAATAAGCTTGTCGATTTTCAGCTCCGCTCCTGATCACTCAGCTCCAAACCGTGTCCTGCCAGTGCTGGGGCTGCTTGCCCTTGCGCTGGTCTGGTTTCTGGATCTGGGCGTCATTCAGCCCAATCGCATTGTTCCGGGTACCGGCCACGGTCTGGTTGCGGCCGTTGGCTGGGTTGGCGGGGGCCTGGTCACTTTGATTCTGGTCGGCTGCGTGCTGCTGTCTCTCCTGCCACTGCGCGGGCGCTACTTTCCCATTCTGGTCCTGCTGGGCGTTTCCCTGGCCTTGCTGCCTGTCCTGCTGGAGGTATTTGCCAGCCGCCATCTGCCGGCAGATGCTCCCTATGCGCGATCCGCCATTGGTGCCGGTTTCTGGTGCCTGTTGTTCCTGCTGTCGCTGATGTTAATTGAAGTTCTGGGTCGCCTCCGTACAGGGCGGGGGTTGCAACTCATCATTCTCACGGTAATCTGCGGAAGCTGGGTATGGTTTCTCCGGGGCGACGGCCTGGAAAGTCTGTCTCTGGTCAGGGAATTCAACTCCCGGCCTGCAAAGTTTGAGCAGGCCCTCTGGACTCATCTGGCGCTGGCTTTCGGGGCCGTAACCATCAGCGTCGGACTGGCCTTCGTGCTGGCGCTGAAGATGATTCGCAGCGCTGGCTGGCGTCGGCCCATTCTCGGTACCGTGAGTTTTCTCCAGACCATTCCCAGTCTGGCGGTTTTCGGGTTGCTGATTGCACCGCTCGGTGCTCTGGCCGCCGCATTCCCGATTCTGCAGACGCTTGGCATCGGTGGCATTGGCTGGGCACCGGCACTGCTGGCGCTGGTGGCGTACAGTCTGCTGCCCATGGTGCGCAATACGTTTGTGGCGCTCACCGAAGTTCCGGAAAGCCTGGCCGATGCCGGGCGGGGTATGGGAATGAATGAGAGGCAGCTGTTTTTCAAACTCAAATTGCCGCTCGCATTGCCGGTTATTGTCGAGGGTGTTCGCATCACCGCGATTCAGGCGATCGGCCTGACGGCGGTTGCAGCGCTGATCGGTGCCGGTGGCTTCGGTAGCTTTATTTTCCAGGGTCTGGGGCAGGCGGCAATGGATCTGGTATTGCTCGGCGCCTTGCCCACCATTGCACTCGCTCTGCTGACGGACGCTCTGCTAACGATGCTTGCCGACAGCCTCAAGCCGACACCGGCAACGGCCTGACAGGGGAAAGGATTTGTCCGGATGATAGAACTGAAAAATGTGACCTGTCGCTTTGGTGAAGCCGTTGCCGTGGACCGGATCAACCTGACGGTCGAGACCGGTGAGGTGTGCGTGCTGGTCGGCAGCTCCGGCTGCGGCAAGTCCACCACCCTGCGCATGATCAACCGCCTGTTGCCCCACAGCGCCGGCGAGATTCTGGTGGACGGTGAGGATATTACCGCCATCAACCCGGAGCAGCTGCGGCTGAATATGGGCTATGTCATTCAGGGCACCGGCCTGTTTCCCCACTGGACAGTGGCCCGCAACATCGCCATGGTCCCGCAACTTCTGAAATGGCCCCGGGAGCAGATCGAAGAACGGGTCCATGAGTTGCTGACCCTGCTGGAGCTTGACCCCGCCACCCACGCCGATAAATACCCCCAGCAACTGTCCGGGGGTCAGGCCCAAAGGGTGGGAGTCGCCAGGGCGCTGGCAGCGAACCCAAACATTCTGCTGATGGATGAACCTTTCGGTGCGCTTGATGCGATCACGCGGGAAACGCTGCAACTGGAGATGCTGCGGATCCAGAAAGAGGTCCGGAAAACGACGGTGTTTGTTACCCATGACATCGACGAAGCCCTGAAGCTGGCGACGCGGATTGCCGTTATGGACAAGGGGCGCATCATTCAGTACGACACCCCCGAGAATATCCTGCGGCGACCGGCGTCTGAATTTGTTGAGAATCTGGTGGGCAAGCAGGATCGCGGCCTGAAGCTGATAAGCCTGCGCAGAGTGCGGGATCTGATGCAGCCTTATCCGGATCCCAAGCCCCCGGAGCCCGGAGCCGAGGGTCTCAGGGAAGATGACAGTCTACGTGTTGCCCTGTCTGTCATGCTTTGGCAGGACTGCAACCGGATGCCGGTATTCAACGCCAGTGGCGACGAAACCGGGGTGATCTCCCGTGAGCAAATTATGCAGGAAGGCGGGTAATGCGAATCTGGATGCCCCCGGCCCTGCTGGCCATTGTCCTGTTTGTGCTGAGCGTGGGTATGCCGGCCCTGGAGCCGCTGTTCGAATGGGTACAGCCGGATAAAAGGCAGGTGATCTATGACCGGGATAGCTTCCTGTTCCTGCTGCAGAACCACCTGGTGCTGGTGTTGATTTCCGCCTTTGTCAGTTCGGTTGCTGCGGTTGCCGGCGGTATTTTCGCGACCCGGCCGGCTGGCAGGGATTTCCTGCCGCTGGTCAGCCAGGTGGCGTCCATCGGCCAGACCTTTCCGCCGGTCGCGGTGCTGGCACTGGCGGTGCCGGTTCTCGGCTTCGGTGAGGCACCCATTCTTGTTGCGTTGACTCTTTATGGCCTGTTGCCCATCCTGCGCAATACCCTGGCGGGCCTTGAGGGCGTTGATCAAACCGTGAGGCAGGCAGCGCTGGGTATGGGCATGTCGCCGGTGCAGGTGTTGTTGCGGGTGGAGCTGCCGCTGGCTGGCAAGGTGATTCTCGCAGGGATCAGGACCTCGGTAACCATCAACATTGCCACCGCGGCCATCGGTTCAACCATCGGCGCCCGCACCCTGGGTGATCCGGTGATCGCCGGGCTGGTCAACGGCAACACGGCCTATGTGCTGCAGGGAGCAATTCTGATCGGCTTGCTGGCGCTAACGGTGGACAGCCTGTTCGAGGCCATTGAGCGGGTCTGGGACCATCGGTTTTTGCCTCAGACAGAGCCATCGAATCTCGAACTCAGGGGATAAATTTTCGGGATTTCCTTGGGCATTGCGGCTCTGGATATGTGGTTAGAGAAAGGAGCTAATGGAGCGCTTAATTTCCAACTGCCGAAGATGATTGAGCTATACACGCAATCAACTATATTTAAGGCTGCAAGCCATCTAACTGGTGCGGAGCCAATGCCGAAGCCCGTGGCACTGCGGGCACGGCAGATTTCACTTTTACCAGGGGAGAACACCGCAGTGGCAGATGCCGAAGTATTGAGTGAGTTGAAAAGTATTGTCGGGTCGCGTTATGTCCTTACCGGTGAGCGCGCGACAGAACGCTTTCGCAAGGGCTACCGCTCCGGCGAGGGCGCCGCCCTTGCCGTGGTACGTCCGGGCACGCTGCTTGAACTGTGGCGTGTGCTTGATGCCTGCGTTAACGCCGACAAAATAATTATTGTGCAGGCGGCCAATACCGGCCTGACCGAGGGTTCGACGCCGAAAGGTCAGTACGACCGCGATGCAGTGATCATCAACACCATGCGGATAGCCACGGTTCACACCGTCAATGATGGGCAACAGGTGGTTGGCCTGGCCGGGGCCACACTTTTTCAGCTCGAGAAGCTGCTGGCACCGCTGGGAAGGCAACCGCACTCGGTCATCGGCTCATCCTGTATTGGCGCGTCTGTCATCGGCGGTGTGTGCAATAATTCCGGCGGTTCACTGGTCGAGCGCGGGCCATCCTACACGGAGCTCGCGCTTTTTGCGCAGGTTACTGATGACGGACGGCTGGAGCTCGTCAACCACCTGGGGCTCGATCTCGGATCAACGCCTGAAGAAATACTGACGCGCCTGGAAGCTGGCGATTTCTCTTTCAATGCCGCCGACGCCGGTAAACGCAAGGCGTCAGACACCGACTATGCCACCCGCGTGCGTGACGTGGATGCCGACACGCCGGCCCGTTTCAACGCTGATACCAGACGGCTTTTCGAGGCCTCGGGCTGTGCCGGCAAACTCGCGGTATTTGCGGTTGTGCTTGATACCTATCCGCTGAATGCAGTCGAACAGACTTTCTATATCGGCACCAACGACACCAGCGATCTGACCGAGCTGCGCCGCAACATTCTGTCAGGGTTCGAAACGCTGCCTGTCAGTGCCGAGTACATGCACCGTGACTGTTTTGATATATCCGATCGCTACGGCAAGGATACCGTTGTGCTGATTGACAAGCTGGGCACAGCGCGACTGCCGTTCTTCTTTGCCGTCAAGGGCGCCGTTGATGCCCATCTGAACAAGTGGCGTCTGACCCGCGGTTTTACCGACAAGTTCATGCAGGTTTTTGCCCGGGTCTGGCCCGATATCCTGCCAGGGCGAATGCGCGGCTTTCGTGACCGCTATGAACACCACCTGATCCTCAAGATGCACGACGGCGGTATCAAGGAAGCGGAGCAGGCCCTGGAGCGACTGTTTCAGGACCGCGAGGGTGAGTATTTCACCTGTGATAACCGGGAGGCCAGGATCGCCGGTCTGCACCGCTTTGCTGCCGCCGGTGCGGCAGTGCGTTACCAGGCGCTGCACGAGCGTGAGGTTGAGGAAATACTGGCGCTGGACATCGCACTCAGGCGCAATGACGGGGACTGGTTCGAAGTGCTGCCAGACGAGGTTGAGTCCCAGCTTGTGCACAAGCTCTATTATGGCCATTTCATGTGCCATGTCCTGCATCAGGATTATATTGTCAGGAAGGGCGCCGATGTAGCAGTGCTGAAGAAGGCAATGCTCGAACTGCTCGACGCCCGGGGCGCGGAATATCCGGCGGAGCACAATGTCGGGCATCTCTACCATGCGAAGCCGGGGCTGGCCGCGCATTATTGCGCCTGCGATCCGACCAATACCTTTAATCCCGGCATCGGCAAGACCTCGCGCAAACGGCATTACGCAGAGACGTGACAGCCCGGGACAGATGTTTTGTCAGACGCCTGCAACCAGTGCCTGTGCATCGGGGTTCAATCACGCTAAGGAGGGTTCGTCATGGCAAAGCATCATCTGCTCTGTGTTCATGGGATAGGCAAGCATCCTGACGACTGGGTACATCAAGAAAAAATCGAGAACGACAGGACATTTGCGCAGCTGTTCAGGGAGCAGTTCGCTGTCATGTTTCCAGAAAGGCAGTTCGAGGATTATTTCGAGCTCCATAGCATTGCCTATGATCCTGAAATCGAGAAGATTCTTGATCAGTGGCAAACCACACTTGCAACTCTGACCACGGATTTATCCCATATCGGAGACCTTCCGAAATCCGTTGACTGGTATAAACAGTACGCGAAAAAGTCGAAAGAGCTGCGTGAGAGTGATGACCCGATTGCCACTCACGCGATCGATCTGCTGTTCTATCGGTCCTCGGTCACCCTCAGGACGCGTCTGGTGGAGCATGTTGCCAACAAGCTGATCCAGAAAGTCAAAGAGATCCGGGAAGCTAACCGCTGGGATCATATTTCCGTGCTGGGCCATTCCATGGGCACGGCGATGCTCAACGATGCGCTGTCCATCATCTTCAATCATAGCGTCCGGGTCAGGTTCCTGAATTTAACGGAGCACGAAATTGAGGACACCCTGAGGGGCAATTTCAAGTTCCATTCCATTATCCAGGTGGCCAACTGCAGCTTTACCCTGAGGCATGTCAAGGCCAGAGACTTCTATATTGGCGCCCCGGGGCCGGGGAACAGCAATCAGGATGAGTGTCATTTCTTTATCAATATCAACAACGACTATGATCCCGTAGGAAAAATCGCTCCCTTCAATCCGGAGTCAACAAACTGGGTCGAGCAGGACGACAATACCCGAAAGCGGATCAGGGACCTCAGGCTTGACAAGATCACGTCAAGATACATTCACTCCATCAATCACTATTTCCGGGATCCCGAGGTCGTCGAAAACGTCTTTTCCACGCTGATTTACGGGACAACCCTGAAACCTGACCAGCAGAGCCTGAAAAAGTACCGCGAGAACTGGGAGAAGCTTACGCTCAGTGGCGCCGCGAAAGAACTTGTGGACAAGCTGAAAGCGACCGACTACTCGAGCATGGACTCGATTGATGCGCTTATCGACGCCATCAGGGATCAGGGCAAGCTTCTGCGGAGCTTCCGGGGTGACTTTACTATCTGAATGACATACAGGAGGTTCATCCCATGTTTCACTTTCCCGCATCCGCACCAGTCATAAGGTCTGTATTTACCAGTGGAATTCTCTGTATCGGGCTTTTTTTGTTGATGTCCCGGGCCACTGCTGCAGACTGCGACAGCAGCACTATAACCGAGGACAATCTGGCTGCCTCCATAACGAACTATGGTGAAAACTGTAAAGCTGACGCGGATATCCTCAAGGGTATGTTTGCCGCCTACCAGCAGGAAGTAAAAGCAGACCTCTCGGAAAACGAGAAGGAAAACGCATATATCGTTTATGGCGAAACAGTCAGGGCTGTGGCCAGCAAAATCGGGACTCTGCGTTCATCGTACGACGGTTATCCGCCCCTGGAAAAATCCCTGGCTTCGCTTAATGAGAGAGTCGAACTCGCACTCAAAGAGCTTGGCGAGCGTACCCTTGATAACAGCAGAGCCTTCAAAGAGGGTTGCTGGGTCAGTTTTGCCCAGTTCTTTCTGGATGAATGCAAAACCGAGGCATCGGAACTGGACCCGGGTTCGCCGGATTATGTGGCGGCTCTTCCCCAGCAGAATCTGCCAGAGGACCTGTCCCTGGCCTGTGCCGAAGAGCGTGAAGCCGGGCAGGGTGGATGCCCCCAGACCCTGAGTCTTGCCCGCGAACTGTTGCCGGAAATCCTGATCATGCAGCAGGCATCCACTGTTTACACTGATGAATTCCTTGGGGACCTTGCCAAGGATTCGAAGAAGTATGAAAGCGATTGGAACCAGTTCCTGTACCAGTCAAAAACCCAGCTTCCTCTGGATATCTGGCTTCAGGACAGAATTGGAATGAACGGTGAGTACTATGGCAAAGGCTTCGCCGGACCACCTGACAGGCAATATTTTCTGCTCCACCCGACGGTGGCATTCGAGAATGTGAATGACGCCCGGGATGGTAACAGAACAAAAGCCAGTCTCCTGGTTGAAGTGCTGGGCGTGAACTTCTGGCGGCAAGAGGACCAACTGGATCTGGGATTCACCAGACTGACCGGGGCCGGACTTATTGCCACCTACAGCGACCGGGCAGGCACCGAAGAGTGGGGATATGGCGGACAACTTACCTTCAGTAGCGCCTACAGTGTGGGGGTTACTGATCGTGACGGGGATATCGGTATTACTCTGAGCGTCAATATCGCAGAACTCTGGAAAGACAAGATCGAACCGGAATGGGACAGATACAAGGACGGCTGGAAACCCTAGTGTTCGCGCAAACGGAGACCGTTATGAAATTTCCAATCGCAGGTTCGTGTCAATGTGGGGGAGTAAGATATCAGCTGTTGTCGGCGCCGCTGATGGTCCTTGCCTGCCATTGCAAGGAGTGTCAGAAACTCTCTACCAGTGCCTTCAGTATAACCGCTGTTGTAGAGGCAGACGCAGTCGAGTTTCAGGGCGAGATGAAGCAATGGAGCAGAACCGCCGAGAGCGGTAACGTGAGCGCTGCGAAGTTCTGCCCGACCTGCGGCAACCGGATGTATCATTTCAACCCCGATGACCCGGGGAAAATCAAGCTGAAGCCTGCCAACCTGTCTGATACCAGCATTATTGAACCGACCGCACATATCTGGGTCAGCGAGAAGCAGGACTGGTATTCGATACCGGATGATGTCGACGTTTATGACCGGCAGCCGTGACACGGTGAGCCGCGCGGGGTCACACTGGTCCCTTTCTGATCCGGGTATATTCATGACCATAGCTGTTGAAAATATAACCGACACCGGGGTTTCCTGCGCAAATTGCCGCGCCTGTTGCTGTCAGCTGGAGGTGATGATTATTTCTGACACCGGGGTCCCGGAGCGGCATATTGCTTATGACCGCTGGGGCGGTCAAACCATGTTGCGTCTGGCAGACGGGTGGTGCTCCGCTCTGGATCGGGACACCTTCCTGTGCACCATTTACGAGAACCGCCCGTGGATCTGTCGGGAATTTGAAATGGGCTCCCACGAATGCCGTGAACAGAGAACCGGGGCCATGTGAGCCGTCTGGCTGTCACGGCATTAGTTGCATGACCTGCCTCACGGCAGCGTGAGGTACCCTGGTCTGGCGGGCGGCGAGGCGAAGACTGCGGGGCATCAATCCGGTCCAGCCCATCAGCAGCTGCCGGCCGGGCGGCCAGCGGCTGGCACGATAGAGCAGGCCTGTGCGCCAGATCTGGCTGGCAATATCGTGACGAATCCGGCGGTGATAATGGCCTGCATCCAGGCCATGGAGGTAATGGCTGGCAGCCAGTAAGCCGCTGTGGAGTGCAATACCCATCCCGTCCCCTGAAAACGAAGAAATCACCCCGACCTGATCACCCAACCGATAGATGTTGCCCGGTTTATCGGCTGGCGGGTCATACACAAAACCATAAGGCACGCGGAAAATGGACAGCGGCTGCGGCAGCAGGGGTATCGCACCAGCCAGGCGCCGCTGGAGGTGTGGACAGGTCCGCAACAGTTCTTCCAGCAGGTCGGGCCAGTTACCGCCGCAGGCCTTCAGCCAACTGCGGTCAGCCAACAGGCAGAGGTTGACCCGGCCATCCTCGACCCGTTGCAGTCCGGCATAGCCATGAGCAAACAGGATCAGTTCGACATGATGGGCGAGGGCACGGAGCTGCGCGCTATCGACTTCGAAATGCATCTTGAAGCCGACCAGGTCTTCGGGAGGGGTTTCCGGATTACGCCGCAATTCGCGCAGATCATGCTTGCCCGTGGCCAGAAACAGTGTGTCGGCACTGACGGTTCCTGCGCTCTGAACCTCAAGATCAACAGACCCGTCGATTTCAGAAACTCCAGCGCGCTGGCCACGCCAGAGAGAGGCGCCACTCTGAGATGCATGATCCAGCAGGGCCTCGTCAAGACGGTAGCGTGACAGCCCCAGGCCGCTGAACGGCAGGGCCGTCGCCACGATTTTCCTGCCGTGGACGAGCCGCAGATGGGAGATCGGGTGACCACCGAGTGCATCCAGATTCAGGCCAAGTCGCCTGAGGTAGCCGTGTGTTTCAGCGCTGAGAAATTCGCCGCAGATTTTGTGGGTGGCCGCAGCCTCACGCTCCAGCAGCAATACCTCGCGACCTGCCTTCGCCAGGACACAGGCGGCCCCGGCCCCTGCCAGACCACCGCCCAGAACGACCACTTCCGCTGTCGTCGGTAACATTTTCGCGGGAGCGGTGGTTTGCATGGGCTTTATTTCAGCCGTCCGACACACAGACGGAACGGCATATGCCAGCGGATATCCGCCAGCAGGCCCGCTTGCGTCAGCAGAGCCTGCCAGTCGGCACGACGGAAACTGCGGGCAACAGAGACGGCGCCGTCGTGACGGACGATAGGGTGCCAGTGTGCCAGCCGGGCCAGCAGTGAATAGCCATAATAAGCCAGGGGATGACGGTGCAGGTCGGCCACAAACCAGCCATAGCGCGCATGGCGCTCCATCCATTGCAGAAAGCTAACGACCTGACTGTCGCTGAGGTGGTGGGTGAACTGTGAGCTCACGATGAAATCGGGGGACGCTGGCGGTTTAAAATCAAAGACATCACTGGTGTAATAGCTAATATCCATCTCCGGTGGGGTGGCCCGCCGGGCGGCAACGCGGCTGTTCGGGTTCATGTCCACGCCCTGCAGGCTGATCCTGAAATTTCGCCGGGCGGCAAAACGATGAATCAGCCGCAGCAGATCACCCTGGCCGCAGGCGACATCCAGAATGGTAACAGGAGTGCTTGCAGGCAGGCTGCGTATTGCCTGATCCAGCCACTGCAATGTTGCCTGATGAGTCCGGGTTATACGATTGACCGATGTCAGATCGGCCAGACATTGTTGGTAATCGGCGGTGCTGACGTCGTCGTTATCCATCAGCTCTGGCTCGGCGCTGCGCTGTTCCAGCCACCTCATGATATTAGCCCGCCATCTGGAAGCGGAAGGTTTCAGCGACCATGCCGGGGCCAAAAGCCATCGCCAGACCCCGCGCTTTGTGGTGATGGTTACAATGCAGGCGCAGCATGTCCTGCAATACAAACATGACGGTGGCTGAGGACATATTGCCATAGTTGTAGAGAATGCGACGGGAACTGTCCAGATCATCCGCCGTCAGTCCCAGTCCGGTTTCGACCGCGTCAAGCACCGTACGGCCACCAGGATGTATGGCCCACAAGTCATAATCCGTAACCTGCTCGCCGTGTAGTAGCCTGTTAGCGCCGGCCTGGTTCATTTCCTCGCGCAGGGCCTCGCTGATCCGCCGCGGCACCTGACCCGAGAGATGCATATTGAAACCCTGGTCGCCCAGATGCCAGGTAATAAGGTCGCTGCTGTGGGGAATGATGATCGCCAGGAAGTCAAGCAGGGCAATGCCGGCAGGCCGCGCCGTCACCAGTGCCGCACTGGCACCGTCAGCAAATAATGTCAGTGACAACAGCGAATTCAGGTCTGAGGTTTCCTGCAGGTGCAGCGAACACAATTCCAGATTGACAACCAGCACTCTGGCCGCCGGATCCGCATGCACGGCCTGGTAAGCCACCCGCAGGGCGGGGACGGCCGCAGAACAGCCCATAAAGCCAACCAGGGTGCGCTGGACATCGGGTCGCAGACCCAGGTCGGCCGCCAGTTGCAGGTCCAGGCCCGGGGCTGTAAAGCCGGTACATGACGCAACCACCAGATGGGTAATGTCATCCAGCGTGTCTGTCTGGATTTCCCGTTTCAGTGCCGCCACGGCACGTTTCGCCAGGCCCGGGGCTTCCGTTTCGTAAAGTGCCATCCGGGCATGAGTGCCGGGAAACTTGCCACGCCGGTAGAAGCCGCCGGCATCGACGTCCGGTTCCTCGGCCCGTTCGTTGGTACGCATAAAGGAATAGCGGTGGCCAATACCGGAATGCTCGGCCATACGGTCGAAAACCCGGCGAGTGCGCTGGTCGGGGAGCATGCTGCGCAACACTGCATTGATAGGCTTATGGATATCATGCTCAGGGACTGCTGTGCCGATCCCGTTAATGTGGGCTAATGTCATGGCATCCTCGCCTATCGATCGCAACTTACCGCCTGGCGTGAAACCTGAGCCAGTGCGGACTCGCCTGCATGATGGAGCTCTCCCCCCGAGGCAGAGCGCTGATCAGTTCTGCATGGGAATATCGTCTTTCCAGCGGAATCCAATGCCACCAGCCTGCCACACGCCATCCCGGTTGAGTGGGTGAGGCCTGGATATATTGATATATTGCGGCAATCCGAAGTGGGGCGCCAGATTCCGTTTTGACTTGATCGTTACACGATCCATGATCCTCAATCCCTGTTTCTCTGCCGGCATGTGGGCTTCGGGTGCCGCCCTGTGAGCCACTGCCCAATTGTCAATGTAGAGTAAATCGCCGGTGTCGTAATGATAGCGGATGCCGTAGCCCTTCTCGAAGGAGGCATTCATCAGGTCATTGTAATCATTGAAAAGCTGTTTCATCTCCTCTTCGTTCAGCAGACGCAGCTGGTCGGTGTTTGCAGGTCCGGTTTGCAACTGGTCGATAGGCACACCGTCTTCCGGTAGCCGTTCGATGACGCCCCCGGTCATGCCCAGATGCAGCCACACGCTTTTGCGCCCGGAAATGGGGTGGGTGTGAACCACCGGATGGGTCACCCCTGTGGTGGAATTGACAGAGACCAGGCGTTGCCAGAACTCCTGTTTTGCTTTTGGCAGTACATCAAAAGCGGCGCCCTGATGGGCGAAGTGTGTGCCGCCGCCCTGTTCAGGCGCCCGGGCCATGTAATAGGCCGAATGCGAAAAGGTTGCGGCTTCAAAACTGCCATCATTATGCCACTGGGGGCCAACCCCGAGGATTCCATGGCGATTGTCATTGGAGCAGCGAAAGATGTCCCTGTTCATTCCCGGCGTTGCCGGATGCACACCATGGGTGGAATGGATCTCACCCGCGCCCCACCATTTGCTGACGTTGACCAGTTCGTCAGCGGAGAGGCCGGCCTGGTGTTTGAAGACGATGAACCCACGACTCGCCATTTCCTGCTCTAACGCCGCGATGACTGCATCGGGCAGCCCGGCGCGAACGTCAGCACCATAAATCTCGACACCCAGCGGTTGCAGCTCCTTGACGGTCAGACCTGCGCTCTCAAAGAGTAGGATGTTGGCGGGGTCGAGCGGAGGTATGGTGGGTGTGATATCGCTGAATTTGCTGGTTGCTGTTCCCATAGTTAAAACCTGCCTTTATGGGTGATTTATGACCAGCTTAACGCAGTGTGTTTTACTGACAACCCCCAGGACACTAGATCCCGGCGACACACCCGTCGCTGCGCGGATCGGCGCCGCCTTCAATGGTGCCATCCGGCCTTCTTACCAGTGCCCCGGCATGGCCCATGGTGTCGCTGAAAGCTTCGTCAAGGCGTTCGATATCGTGTCCGGCAGCCTGCAACTGGTCGAGCAGGGCTGGATCGAACCGGTTTTCAAATTTCAGGGTTGTGGTAGTGTCCCCCCAGGTCCGGCCCAGCAGCCAGCGGGGCGCGGTCACCGCCTGCTGCAATGGCTGGCCAAACAGGCCATAACGGCTGAACACCATGGCCTGGGTTTGCGGTTGGCCCTCGCCGCCCATGGTGCCGTAGCTCATCACCCGGCCATCATTGAAGTGGGCCAGTGCAGGGTTGAGTGTGTGGTAGGGTTTGCGGCCGGGCGCCAGTGCTCGCAGCGAGCCCGGGTCCAGCGAGAAGCTGATGCCGCGGTTCTGCCAGTTTACGCCGGTGTCCCTGAGGACAACTCCGGAGCCAAACTCCCAGAAGATACTCTGGATGAAGCTGACCGCCCGGCCTTCGGAATCAATACAGCCCATCCACACGGTGTCTCCCGGCTCGGCCGGATGCGGCCATGGCGTGGCCGTGTGTCGGTCTATGCCGGTGGCCAGTTCGGCCAGACGGCCCGGGGTCAGGTAGTGCCACGGCGATTGCGGCAGGTGGTCCGGGTCCGTCACCAGGCGATCCCTGATCCGGAAGGCCTGTTTGGTGGCCTCCACCATGCTGTGAACGTAATCGAACCCTTCTGCTTCAGTGATCCCCAGTCGATCGAAAATCCCCAGTATCATCAGCGAAGCCAGGCCCTGGGTGGGTGGGGGCAGATTGAAGATTGTGGCATTACGAAGCCGTGTCTGCAGGGGAGCGACTCTCAGCGCCTGATAGCTGGCCAGATCCTCCGCCACCAGCGGGCTGCCCAGCCGGGACAGCTCGTCACCCATGGCCTTGCCCAGTTCGCCGCGGTAAAAGTCATCCAGCCCCGCGCGGGCAAGTTGTTCGAAAGTTGCGGCCAGTGCCGGCTGTTTTACCAGTGACCCGGCGGCAAGGACATGGCCACCCGGGACAAAGGTGTCGAGGAATCCGGGGCAATCCGTCATCTCATGAGCTTTTCTGGTGATCAGTTCAGTCAGGCCCGGGGTAACAACCGTTCCGTCCCGGGCCTGCTCAATTGCCGCTGCCAGCAACCGGGACAGTGGCTTCGGCCGGCCCCAGTCCTTTGCCACTTCAAGGGCTTGCTGCCAGCCCGCAATAGTGCCGGCACTGGTCACTGCTGCCAGCGGGCCACGGGCAGGTATCTGCCTGTGGCCCCGGTAGAACCCGGGGCTGGCGGCGGCAGCAGCGCGGCCACAGGCATCAATGGCGACCGGCGCCTTACCCGGCTGATGGATCAGCCAGAAACCGTCACCGCCGATGGAATTCATATGGGGGTAGACCGTTGCGATCGAAGCGGCGGCGGCAACCATGGCCTCGACGGCGTTACCGCCGTCCTTCAGGATATCCCGACCGGCAAGTGCGGCCTGATGATGCGGGGCGACAAACATGCCCCTGGCGGAGTAGGTGGTTTCAAGCATGGCCGTTATTCCCCGGTTTGATCGTGCGCGGGCAGGGACTTGGCTGTGTGTTCCGCCGCCCGCCTGTTGTCCCGGGCGGTAAGTCCCCAACCGACGGCGGTAAGAAGAATCAGTCCGGTGATGATTGGTGAAACTTCCCCCAGGGTGAAAACTGCGCCAATAACTGACGCCACGGCAGCTATAGCCGACAGTTTCCAGGAGTAACCACTGGTTCCGGACTGTTTCGGGGGTACTTCTGCCATAACAAAATCCTCGTGAGCCAGCCTTCACAGTAGCAGGAGTTGGCGCGTTTTCCTGGTTTCGACTCGGGTTGTGCTACGCTATGGGATAATTTTGCCCTTGCTGTTCGCGGCTGCCAGCCGGTGCGCTAGGCAGCCGGATTAAATAGCGCCATGACTCCGCAAGAACTGGAAATCCTGCTGGACACCATTCCTGACGCCCGCGACGGCTTGACCCGCACGGAGCGCATCATTCTGTTTGTGCTGCAACAGACCCAGCGGGAGCTGAACGGTCGTAATGTACCGACGGTGATGCTTTATGGGCGGGTAGTGGAATACGTCAACATCAGCGAGGCAGAGCTTCACGGCTACCTTGATCGGTTGGGTGTGCGCTGACGGGGATGCTGAATGGAGACTGACACGCGGGCTGCATTTGAGCCCGCGTGTCAGAATTGATTCTATTCGCTTACGACAGTCACCGGCCCGCTGGCATTACGGACGACACTTTCACTGAAGCTGCCCAGGGTGAGACTGCGCACCAGCGAGTGTCCGCGCCGACCCAACACCAGGTGGGTGTCCGGATGTTGTTCCAGGTATTCGGTAATTTCACGGGTTGGATGGCCTCTGAGCAGAATTTTTTCTTCAGGATCGACTTTGCCGTTGATGGCTTCTTCGGCAGCATTGAAGGCCTTGTCGCCAAATTCCTTCTGTTCCTGCTCAAGGTCGCTGGGCCATACACCGGTAAACATCAGCTTTTCAGCCTTGCTGCCCGGAAACACGGTCAACAGTTTCAGCGGTTGACCTGTCGCTTTGGCAAGATCCGCTGCCATTTTTGCGGCTTTCTTTGAGTGCTCTGAAGCGTCACAAGCGACGACTATGTTCGACATAATGGAGTCTCCGTGTCCGTTGGGTGTCATTTCAAGTTAGCATGAATCATCAGAAATTTAGTGTTTGGACCTCGGTTTTGCGGTATGGCGAAAGCGCAGTTGACCTGAATCAATTGACGGGGCAATCGGCGACCGTGGGGTGACGAAAGAGCAAGCCCGATGGCTGGAGCTTCCACACTCCAGCATCAGCCCCGATGTTATTTACTTACAACAGTGACCGGACCGGTGGCATGCCGCATAACCTTTTCGCTGATGCTGCCCAGAGTCAGGCTGCGCACCATCGAGTGTCCGCGCCGACCCAGAACCATGTGAGTGCCCGGATGTTCTTCCAGGTATTCAATGATTTCGTGGGCGGGGTCACCTCTCAGCAGGATCTGTTCGGTTGGCTCGACTGTGCCACTCAGGGCTTCTTTCGCGGCGTCGAATGCTTTATTTCCAAAATCTTTCTGTTCCTGTTCAATGTCACTGGGCCATACACCACTAATAACCAGCTTTTCGGCTCTGGAGCCCGGAAACACGGTCAGCAGTTTCAGAGGGTGACCGGTCGCTTCTGATAGTTCTGCTGCCATCTTGGCTGCGTTCAGTGAATGCTCTGAACCATCACAGGCAACTACTATGCTTGGAGTTTTTTTGGACATGACATATCTCCGTTGCGATGTGTCAATGAATGAAGTTTTAACCTTATTCAAGTTAAATCTAACATAAGTGACGAATTTTTGTAGCACGGTGGATGCAAGGGAGCTATTCAGAGGCTCCCAAGGTATCGATTTGTCCTCCTGGCTGTTTGCGCATTCACCGGTCCACTGTTAGATTTCACACACTGCTTTTTGTAAGTACTAATCGTTTCTGAACGGCAGCTGAGACGCTGCTCTGGATAAAACATGGTCGACCCCGTCACTGACCTGCTGGCCCGCTACTGGGCCACAGGCTTCTTCGTTGTTGCTGTTCTGGGGCTATGTGCCTTTATGGTGGGCGCCTCCAGTCTGCTGGGCGGACGTAGCGAGGGTGTCAGCAAATCCCTGCCGTTCGAGTCGGGCATTGTTGGCACCGGTGATGCGCGCCAGCGTTTTTCGGTCAAATTCTACCTGGTGGCAATGCTGTTCGTGATTTTCGATATCGAGGCCGTGTTCCTGTTTGCCTGGGCCATTGTTATCGAGGACGTGGGCTGGACCGGGTTCTGGGGTGCGGCTGTTTTTATCTTTATTCTGTTGGCTGGCCTGCTCTACGACAGTCGCACTGGTGCCCTTGACTGGGCGCCCGAATCATCCTCATCCGGAGGCAACACATGAGTTATACCCTGACCCGCGCAGATCAACCGACGAAGGCCGGTAGCCGGTATCCGGTAAAAAAGCAGGAACCCTCCGACGATCCCTTGAAGCGGCAGCTCGAGCGTAATGTGTTTACCGGCAAGCTCAGCGACGTGCTCAATAATGCGGTCAACTGGGGCCGGAAAAACTCGCTGTGGCCCTACAATTTCGGGTTGTCCTGCTGTTATGTGGAGATGACCACGGCTTTCACTGCGCCCCATGACATTGCGCGCTTCGGTTCGGAAGTTATCCGGGCCTCGCCCCGGCAGGCGGATTTCATCGTTATTGCCGGCACCTGCTTCATCAAGATGGCGCCGGTGATCCAGCAACTCTATGACCAGATGCTGGAACCCAAGTGGGTGATCTCGATGGGCTCCTGTGCCAATTCCGGTGGCATGTACGATATCTACTCGGTGGTGCAGGGGGTGGACAAGTTTCTGCCAGTGGATGTGTATGTACCCGGTTGCCCGCCCCGGCCGGAGGCTTTTCTGCAGGGGTTGCAGCTGCTGCAGGATTCGATCCAGGAAGAACGCCGCCCTTTGTCATGGGTTGTAGGCGACCAGGGCGTTTACAAGGCAGATATGCCTTCGCAACGGGAAAAGTGGCGCGATCAGCGCATTCAGGCCACAGAACTTAGAACGCCCGATAAACTCTGACCCGTCCGGCGTCGTTTCACCACTGCATTGCGACATCTATCGCCAGGAGCCGAGTTACGACCATGAACAACGATGCCGTCAGTAATCCGGATGCTATCAGTAATCCGGAACTCGCCGGTGACAATCTGGCCGAAACCCTCAGAAGGGAATTTGGCGACCGTGTGCTGCATACGCAGCACACCCTCACCGGTATGCCTGTGGTATGGGTGACCCGGGACGCGCTGACGGCTGTGCTCGGTTACTGCAAGAGCCTGGGTGCACCCTATGACCTGCTCTACGATCTTTCCGCCATTGATGAGCGCCGGCGTAGCCACCGGCACGGGCTTCCGGCGGCTGATTTCACGGTGTTCTACCAGCTGCTTTCGATTACCCGGAACGCCGACATCATGCTCAAGGTGGGTCTCCCGGCTGATGATCTGAGCCTGCCTACCGCGACGGGTGTGTTTCCGGCTGCGAACTGGTATGAGCGGGAAGTCTGGGACATGTTCGGCATCACCTTTGCCGGCCACCCCCATCTGACCCGCATTCTTATGCCGGTGACCTGGACCGGCCACCCCCTGCGCAAGGACTACCCGGCCCGGGCCACGGAGTTTGATCCCTACACCCTGACCGTAGAGGGTCAGGACGAAGAGCAGGAGGCCATGCGGTTTGACCCGGAAGCCTGGGGCATGACGCGTGAGCGCGACGGCGCCGAGTTCATGTTCCTCAACCTGGGGCCGAATCACCCGTCCGCACACGGTGCCTTCCGCCTGGTGTTGCAACTGGATGGCGAAGAGGTGGTCGACTGTGTGCCGGACATCGGCTACCACCACCGGGGCGCCGAGAAGATGGGCGAGCGCCAGTCCTGGCACAGCTTCATTCCCTACACCGATCGCATCGACTACACCGGCGGAGTGATGAATAACCTGCCGTATGTGCTGGCGGCGGAAAAACTGGCGGGTATCGAGGTGCCCGACCGGGTGAAGGTGATCCGGGTGATGATGGCGGAAATGTTCCGTATCACCAGTCACCTGCTGTTCCTCGGCACCTATCTGCAGGACCTGGGGGCCATGACGCCGGTGTTCTATACCTTCAGCGACCGGCAGCGCGCCTACGAGGTCATCGAAGGCATTACCGGCTTTCGCATGCACCCCGCCTGGTATCGCATCGGCGGCGTGATGCAGGATCTGCCCCAGGGGTGGGAGAAGCTGGTTCAGGGCTTTCTCGACTGGATGCCGCCACGGCTGCGGGAGTATGAAAAGGTCATGATGGAAAACGCCATCGTGAGGGATCGTACCCGTCACGTGGCCGCGTTCAATACCGCTGATGCGCTGAAGTGGGGCGTGACCGGGCCCAATCTGCGGGCCACTGGCTGCGACTTCGATCTGCGCAAGAAGCGGCCCTACTCCGGATACGACCAGTTTGATTTCGAAGTGCCGCTGGGCCATAACGGCGATGTCTTCGACCGCGGCCAGTTGCGCATCGAAGAAATGCGCCAGAGCCTGAAAATCATCCAGCAGTGTGTGAACCATATGCCCGCCGGCGACTACAAGGCGGACCACCCGCTGACCACACCGCCGCCCCGGGAGCGTATGCTGGAGCACATTGAGACCCTGATTACCCACTTCCTGCAGGTGTCCTGGGGGCCGGTGCTCAAAGCCCAGGAATCCATGCAGATGATAGAGGCGACCAAGGGTATCAACAGTTATTACCTGACCAGTGACGGCAGCACCATGAGTTATCGCACCCGGATCCGCACCCCGAGTTTCCCGCACCTGCAGCAGATACCCTCGGTGATGCGCGGCGGGTTTGTGCCGGACCTGATTGCCCATCTGGGTAGTATCGACTTCGTAATGGCAGACGTGGACCGCTGATGATGGCAACGACACCACAGACAGAAAGGATTATCGGCAGCGATGGCTTCCAGCTGCATCCGGCGGACGAGGCTGCGATGCGGGCAGAGGCGCACCACTACGAGCAGCCCCAGGCGGCCAGTATCGAGGCGCTGAAGATTGTCCAGCGTCGCCATGGCTGGGTCCCCGATGAGGCCATTGCGGCGATCGCACGGGTCCTGGGTATTGGCCCGGGTGAGGTGGAAGGCGTTGCCACATTCTACAGCCTGATCTTCCGCCAGCCGGTGGGGCGTCATGTGGTGCTGGTCTGTGACAGCAGTTCCTGTTTTCTTACCGGCTTTGATGAGCTGAAGCAGGCGCTGGTGCGCGAGCTGGGGATTGATTACGGCGAGACCACCACAGACAACCGTTTCACCCTGTTGCCGGTATGCTGCCTGGGCGCCTGCGATGGCGCCCCGGCCCTGATGATTGACGACGATACCTACGGCCCCGTGGCAGCGGATGATCTGCCGGGCCTGCTGGAGGCCTACCCATGAGCCAGTCGATTGCCAGTCAGCGCCAGTCAGTTCGCTATCGCAGCCGGCTGCTGCAGCCGGAGTCCGAGCGCAGTGCCGACACCCACCCCCTGACCTGGCGGTTAAGGGACGACGGTGAGGTTGTCTGGCTTGCGGAATACCTTCGCAAGGAGGGCTACGATTCGGTCAGCAAGGCACTCGGCAACGGTGATCCCAAGGCTATTATCGCCACCCTGAAAGAAGCCAATGTCCGGGGCCGCGGTGGTGCCGGTTTCTCCGCCGGGCTGAAATGGAGCCTGACCCTGCAAGGGGGGGATATGCCCCGGGGCTACATCATCTGCAATGCCGACGAGATGGAGCCGGGCACCTTCAAGGACCGGCTCTTGATGGAACAACAGCCGCACCTGTTGATTGAGGGCATGATTCTGGCTGCCTACGCCAATAATTCCCGCTACGGCTACATCTTCCTGCGGGGCGAGTACCTGGAGTCAGCCCGGGTGCTCAACCGGGCCCTGGAGGAAGCCCGTGAGGCTGGCTGGCTGGGCCCGGACATCAACGGCAGCGGCTTCGATTTCGACATTGCTGTACACACCGGCGCCGGCCGCTATATCTGTGGCGAGGAAACAGCCCTGATCAACTCGCTGGAAGGCAAGCGTGCCAACCCCCGGACCAAGCCGCCGTTTCCGGGCCAGTCCGGTGCCTGGGGCAAGCCTTCGGTGGTGAATAATGTGGAGACCCTGTGTAATGTGCCGGCCGTGATCCTGAACGGCGCCGACTGGTATCAGGCCCTCTCCGGCGGGCGCACCGATGACGGCGGCAGCAAGCTCTATGGGGTTTCCGGCCCGGTGGAAAAACCGGGCCTGTGGGAACTGCCGATGGGCATCACCGGTCGGGAAATACTGGAGCGGGCCGGGGGCATGCGCGGAAACCGGCAACTCAAAGCCTGGCTTCCCGGTGGTGCCAGTACCGGTTTCCTGTTACCCGAACATCTCGACCTGCCGCTGGATTTCGACACAGTAGGCAAGGAAGGCAGTCGCCTGGGCACCGGTTTGCTGACGGTGGTGCCGCAGGACAAAAGCATGGTTGCGGTGATGCGCAATCTGGAGGAATTCTTTGCCCGGGAGTCCTGCGGCTGGTGTACCCCCTGCCGCGACGGCCTGCCCTGGACGGTGAAGCTGCTGCAGGCGCTGGAACTTGGGCAGGGAGAAGCCGGCGATATTGAACTGCTGGATAAACTGGCGGCGGATTGCGGCCCGGGACAGACCTTCTGTGCCCACGCCCCTGGCGCCGCCATGCCCCTGCAGACAGCACTGAAGCATTTCCGACACGAATTTGAACAGGGGGTCACAGCCCGGTCCAAAGCGGCAGAGGTATAGACAGAACCATGGCAACGATTCATGTGGACGGACAAAGCTACGAGGTCAACGGAGCCCAGAACCTGCTCCAGGCCTGCCTGTCCCTGGGCCTGGATATTCCCTATTTCTGCTGGCACCCGGCCATGGGCAGCGTGGGTGCCTGCCGTCAGTGCGCAGTTCGCCAGTACAAGGACGAGGACGACGACAAGGGCATGCTGGTGATGTCCTGCATGACCCCGGCGGCGGATCAGACCCGCATCGACATCGAAGATGAGGAAGCGCAGGCTTTCCGGGCCAGCGTGGTGGAGTGGCTGATGATCAACCATCCCCACGACTGTCCGGTTTGTGAAGAGGGCGGTCACTGCCATCTGCAGGATATGACGGTAATGACCGCCCACGACCGTCGCCGTTACCGTTTTCGCAAGCGTACCCGACGCAACCAGTACCTGGGGCCATTTATTGCCCATGAAATGAACCGATGCATCACCTGCTATCGCTGTGTGCGCTTCTATAATGATTACGCTGGCGGTACCGACCTGGGCGTATTCGGCGCCAAGGATAATGTCTACTTCGGCCGTTACCAGGAAGGCACCCTGGAAAGCCCGTTTGCCGGCAACCTGACCGAAGTGTGCCCCACCGGCGTGTTTACCGACCAGAGCCATTCCGATCGCTACACCCGCAAGTGGGACATGCAGTTTTCCCCTGGCATCTGCCATCAGTGTGCCATGGGCTGCAATACCAGTCCGGGCGAACGCTATGGTGAAATCCGCCGGATCGAGAATCGCTACCACGGTGAAGTGAACGGTTATTTCCTCTGTGATCGCGGTCGCTTTGGTTACGGCTACGTCAACCGCTCTGACCGGCCGCGTGTGCCCGAATATCGGGAAGGGTGGCGGGAGAGCGAGGCCAGCGAGCCGGTCGAAGTCGGGGTGGATGCGGCCCTGTCCCAGGCTGCCGACGCCCTGCGCCATGCGCGCCGGGTTATCGGCATCGGCTCACCACGGGCCAGTCTGGAAAGCAATCACCAGTTGCAGACCATGGTAGGCGAGGCCCACTTTTCCACCGGCATCGAAGCCGGGGAACAGGCCTGTCTGGATGTTATGAACCAGCTTCAGCGCCATGCCGGGTTGCCGACTCCGACCCCCCGGGAGATCGAAGATCATGACGCCGTACTGGTGCTCGGTGAGGATCCGGTGCAGAGCGCCGGCCGTCTTGGCCTCAATCTGCGGCAGGCGGCGCTGGCCCGGCGTGAGGCGTTGGGGCAGACCCTCGGCATACCGCAATGGAACGCCGAGGCGCTCAAGACTCTGGCTCAGGATCGTTACTACCCGCTGTTTATCGCCTGGCCTGCACCCACGGATCTGGATGATGTGGCTGAAGCCCGTTATGCAATGGATCCGGACCGGATTGCCCGGCTCGGCTTTGCGGTGGCTCACGCCATTGATCCGGCCGCCCCGGTGGTGGAAAATCTGGCTCCCGCCGATGCCGACGCTGCCCGCCGCATAGCCGAAGCGTTGATGGCAGCCGAGCGACCGCTGGTCGTCAGTGGTGGCTCACTGGTGTCTGAAGCCGTGCTTGAAGCCGCAGGTAGTGTTGCCCGCGCCCTGTCCCGGCGGGCAAAGCGCGGTGGCCTGGTGCTGATCCGGCGCGAAGCCAACAGCACCGGCCTGTCTCTGCTGGGTGGCCAGCCCCTGGACTGGGCGCTGGAGGAACTGGCCGGTGGCAATGCCGATGCCCTGGTGGTGCTGGAAAACGACCTCTACCAGCGCCTGCCCGCCGACAGGGTGGATAGCGCACTGGCGCGGGCGGAGATCCGCATTGTGCTGGACCACCAGCGCACGGCGACCACGGAGAAGGCAAGCGTTCTGCTATCTGCGGCCAGTTTTGCCGAGTCCGACGGCACGCTGGTGAACCTTGAAGGCCGCGCCCAACGATTTTTCCAGGTATACGACCCGGGTTACCTGCGCCCGGAAACCCGCATTCATGAAAGCTGGCGCTGGCTGCATGCGCTGGCGGCAAACCTGCGGGGCGAAAAAGCCGGCGATATCAACCTGGATGCGGTTGTGCAGGCCTGTGCCAATGCCCATCCGGCCCTGGCCGGGATGGTCTCTGCGGCACCTGATTCGAACTTTCGTATCGATGGCCAGCGCCTGGCCCGGGAACCCCACCGCTACAGCGGTCGCACCGCCATGCGCGCCAACCAGAATGTCAGTGAACCGGCAATGCCAAAGGATCCGGACTCGGCCTTCAGCCATTCCATGGAGGGCTACAGCGGTTATCAGGAACCGCGTCAGCAGGTACCCTTTGCCTGGGCGCCGGGTTGGAATTCGCCCCAGGCCTGGAACAAATTTACTGATGAGGTGGGTGGACACCTGCGCGGCGGTGACCCCGGGGTGCGGCTGATTCATCCGGTGCCCGGGCAGGGCAGTTACAGTCTGCCGGTTCGGGGCAAAGCAGCCACCGAAACCACGGAAGCTAGAGAAAGCCTGCGGGCACTGATTCTGCCAAGGCTATTCGGGGGTGAGGAAACTTCGGCGCTGGCGGCGCCGATCCAGCAACGGGCAGAGCAGCCCTTTTTCATTCTAAACCCCGATGATGCCCAGCGCCTGGCGGTAAGGGCCGGCGATACCCTGAACATTGCCGGGGGACCGGCGCTACCGGTGCGGGAGCAGGAGGACTGGCCGCAGGGCTGGGCAGGCCTGCCGGCCGGATGCTTTGCCGGAATTCTGCAAGGGCAGCGGATAACGGTGCGCGCGCAAGCCGGAGGTGAGGCATGAGCTGGTGGACCCCGGGACTGGCCACTATCCTGTGGGCCATGTTCCAGGCCCTGGTGATTCTGCTGGGCGCGGTGCTGCTGGGCGCCGTGCTGACGGTGGTGGAGCGCCGCCTGCTGGGTCTGTGGCAGGATCGTTATGGCCCCAACCGGGTGGGCCCCTTCGGCACCCTGCAACTGATCGCTGACATGATCAAGATCTTTTTCAAGGAAGACTGGATTCCGCCCTTTGCCGACCGGCCACTGTTTATGCTGGCGCCGATCATCGCCTTTGCAACTCTGCTGCTGTCGTTCGTGGTCATTCCGATCACGCCCGGCTGGGGCGTGGCAGACATGCACATCGGGCTGCTGTTCTTCCTGGCCATGGCCGGCATCAATGTGTATTCAGTATTGCTGGGAGGCTGGGCCAGTGGCAACAAATACGCCTTGCTGGGTGCCATGCGGGCCTCGGCCCAGACTCTGTCCTATGAGGTGTTCATGGGGTTGTCGCTGATGGGCGTAGTGGCCCTGGCCGGGTCCTTTAACCTGCGGGATATCGTCAACGCCCAGGAAGGGTTCTGGTTCATCATTCCCCAGTTCCTGGGGTTTGTTACCTTCTTCATCGCAGGCGTGGCGGTGACCCACCGGCACCCTTTTGACCAGCCGGAAGCGGAACAGGAACTGGCAGACGGCTTCCACGTGGAATACTCCGGCATGAAGTTCGGCCTTTTCTTTATCGGCGAATACGTGGGCATGGTGCTGGTATCGGCACTGATTGTTACCCTGTTTTTCGGCGGCTGGCACGGCCCCTGGTTGCCACCGATTCTGTGGTTTGCGCTCAAGACCGGCTTCTTCCTGATGATCTTTATGCTGCTGCGGGCCTCACTGCCACGGCCCCGCTATGACAAGGTGATGCACTTTGGCTGGAAGGTCTGCCTGCCGCTGACCCTGATTAACTTACTGGCCACCGGAGCGCTGATGCTCCTGGTAGACGGATAGGAGGACTTATGGGCAAGCAAGAAAAAGAGCATAAGAGCTCGGTTCCGGTGATCCGTTCGCTGTCCTCGACCTCGTTTCTGCGGCTGGTACCGGCGACCTGGTCCCAGATCCGCACCCTGGGCATGGTATTCATGCACAGTTTCCGCAAGCGGGAAACGGTGAACTACCCCGAACAACAGGTCTACCTGCCACCCCGTTACCGGGGCCGCATCGTGCTGACTCGTGATCCGGACGGCGAGGAACGCTGTGTGGCCTGTAACCTGTGCGCCGTCGCCTGCCCGGTAGACTGCATTTCGTTGCAGAAAGGGGAACAGGAGGATGGGCGCTGGTATCCGGAGTTCTTCCGCATCAATTTTTCACGTTGCATCTTCTGCGGTATGTGCGAAGAAGCCTGTCCGACATCTGCCATCCAGCTGACGCCGGATTTCGAGATGGGCGAATACGATCGCCAGCAACTGGTCTACGAGAAAGAAGATCTGCTGATCAACGGTCCCGGCAAGGACCATGATTACCACTTCTACAAAGTCGCGGGCCTGGCCATTGGCGGCAAAGACAAGGGCCAGGCGAGGAATGAGGAAGCACCGGAAGATGTGCGCACGCTGCTACCCTGATCAGACACGGAGGCATTGATGGAACTGGCTTTCTACCTCAGCGGCCTGGTGGCTGTGCTGGCCACGGTGGGGGTGATTTTCGGCACCAGTCCGGTACATGCGGTGGTGTACCTGATCGTGTCCCTGATTGCCGTGGCGCTGGTGTTTTTCGCCCTGGGGGCACCGTTTGCCGGTGCCCTGGAGATCATCGTCTACGCCGGGGCGATCATGGTGCTGTTTGTGTTCGTGGTGATGATGCTCAATCTCGGCCGGGACTCGGACCGGGACCAGACCTTGCGCCAGCCACGCCACTGGATAGGCCCCTCTGTGCTGGCTCTGGTTCTGCTTGGCGCGCTTTTTACCCTGATCAGCCAGGGTGGCGTGGGGCAGGCCATTGATGGCGAACTTCTTACCGCCCGCGCCGTCGCTCTGATCATGTTCGGGCCCTGGCTGATGGTGGTGGAACTGGCGGCGATCCTGCTGCTGGCAGCGCTGGTCACGGCCTCCCATGTGGGGCGGCGCAGCAACCCGGTGCGCAAACGAGGGAACAGATCATGACCGGTATCCCCATGGAACATGGCCTGATCCTCGCGGCCATCCTGTTCAGTCTCGGGCTGTTGGGGCTGATGCTGCGTCGCAACATGCTGTTCGTGCTGATGAGTCTGGAAGTGATGCTTAATTCCGCTGCCCTGGCCTTTGTAGTGGGCGCCACGGCCTGGAACCAGCCAGAGGGCCAGGCCATGTTTCTGCTGGTGATCACTCTGGCGGCGGCGGAAGCCAGTGTCGGGCTGGCGTTGATGATCCAGCTTTACCAGCGATTCCGGTCAGTCAATCTGGATCAGGCCAGCAGGATGCGTGGATGATGGCGATGGCGACGGTACTCTCGTTTCTGTTCCCGCTGGCGGGCGCGCTGATTCTGGCCTTTTCCGCCGGTCGTCTGGGCGCACGTGCCAGCGCGGTGATTGGTGTTGGCAGTGTCGGGCTGGCGGCTCTGGCCACGGTATTTCTGGTGATGACACACCCTGGCGGCGGCAGCGCGACGTCGGTGACCCTGTGGAACTGGATCGCCGTGGGCGACTTTCAGCCCACCATCGGGCTGGCGATAGATGGCCTGGCGCTGGTGATGATGTCGGTAATTACCGGCGTGGGCTTTCTGATTCATCTGTTCGCGGCCTGGTACATGACCGGGGAAGAGGGAATTACCCGTTTTTATGCCTGGATGAACCTGTTCGTGTTCAGCATGTTGCTTCTGGTGCTGGGGGACAATCTGCTTTTGCTGTTCCTGGGCTGGGAAGGCGTCGGCCTCTGCAGTTACGGGCTCATCGGCTACTATTACCAGACCAGTGCCAACGGTCAGGCGGCATTCAAGGCTTTTCTGGTGACCCGGATCGGCGATGTGTTCCTGGCGCTGGGCCTGTTCCTGATTTTCATGGAATTGGGCACCCTGGATATCGCCACGATTCTGGCCCGGGCGCCGGAGCTCTGGGAGCAGGGCAGTGTCAGCGCGAATCTGGCGGCGCTGCTGGTGCTGGGTGGCGCCCTGGGCAAATCCGCCCAGGTGCCGTTGCATACCTGGCTGCCGGACGCCATGGCCGGCCCCACGCCGGTGTCGGCATTGATTCACGCGGCCACCATGGTCACCGCCGGAGTCTATCTGATTGCCCGTCTTAACGGTCTGTTCCTGCTGGCGCCGGATGTGCTGTTGCTGGTCGGCGTAATCGGTGCGGTCTCGTTACTGGTGGCTGCCTTTGCGGCCCTGGCCCAGACCGATATCAAGCGGGTGCTGGCCTATTCCACCATGAGCCAGATTGGCTACATGTTTGTTGCCCTGGGAGTAGGCGCCTTTGATGCCGCCATCTTCCATCTGGTGACCCATGCCTTTTTCAAGGCACTGCTGTTCCTGTCCGCTGGCGCGGTGATTATCAGTTGCCACCACGAACAGGACATGCGCCGACTGGGCGGGCTGTGGCGCAAGTTGCCAGTGGCCTACGGTGGCTTCATCGCCGGCAGTGCTGCGCTGGTGGCGCTGCCACTGGTAAGCGCCGGTTTCTTCAGCAAAGACGAAATTCTGTGGCAGGCGATGGCGGCGGACCAGACCGGGCTGCTGCTGGCAGGGTTGCTGGGGGCAGTGCTGACCGGGCTCTACACCGTGCGGCTGGTGCTGGGCACCTTTCATGGTGAGCCGGGCAGCGACCATGCCCGCCACCCGGAACCCGGCACCAGTCTTCTGACCCACCACCTGCCGCTGGTGGTGCTGGCGGTCCTTTCCAGCTTTATCGGGGCCTGGGTGTATCCGGGTCTGGGTGAGCTTTTCCCGGCAGCGCCGGGCCAGCACACCAGCGCCGGCCACACGTTGCTGCAGGTGCTGGCGATGGGTGCTGCCATCGCCGGTCTGCTGCTGGCAGCCTGGCTGTTTCTGTGGCGACGGGACTGGCTTGCCGACAAGGTTCGCCAGGGTCCAGGTGCCCGTCTGTGGACCCTGTGGCACCAGGCCTGGGGATTCGATGCCCTGTTTGACCGGATGCTGGTTCAGCCATGGCAACTGGCGGTGAAATATCTGCGGGTCGATCTTGTGAACCTGGTGATGAACCTGCCGGCGGTGGTCGCACGAGTGCTTAATACAGGTCTGGTGCGAAGCCAGAACGGCCGGGTGCGCAGCTATACCCTGGTGATGGTGCTGGGTGCCGCGGTGATTCTGGTGGCGCTGGCACTGATGCCGGGAGGGGCAGCATGATCCTGGTGTGGTTGATACTGATTCCTTTTATTGGCGGACTGCTGTGCTGGCAGGCAGAGCGCTGGGGCGAACAGGTACCCCGCTGGATTGCCCTGGGCACCATGCTGTTTGTGCTGCTGATCAGCGTGATCCTGTGGCTGACCGGGGACTTCAGCCTGCCGGCGGCCGGCAGGGCCAGCCAGTGGCTGCTGGAATGGCGAGTGCCATGGATTCCCCGTTTCGGCATCGAGATTCACCTGGCCATGGACGGGCTGTCGCTGATTCTTGTGGCGCTGACCGGCTTTCTGGGCGCGCTGGCGGTGCTCTGCTCATGGCAGGAAATCTCCGATCGCGTGGGCTTCTTTCACCTCAACCTGCTGTTTATCCTCGGCGGTGTGGTAGGGGTGTTCCTGGCCCTGGATCTGTTCCTGTTTTTCCTGTTCTGGGAAATGATGCTGGTGCCCATGTACTTCCTGATCGCTCTGTGGGGGCACAGCGGTTCGGCAGGGCAGACCCGGATCCGCGCGGCGACCCGTTTCTTTATCTACACCCAGGCCAGTGGTCTGCTGATGCTGGTGTCGATTATCGCCCTGGTGTTCGTGCATTTCAGCAACACCGGCGAGATGTCCTTCAGCTATGACACTTTACTGGCCACCGACATTCCGGAAGCGATGGCGCCCTGGTTGATGCTCGGCTTCTTCATTGCCTTTGCGGTCAAACTGCCGGTGGTCCCGTTTCACGGCTGGCTGCCGGACGCCCATGCTCAGGCGCCCACGGCCGGCAGTGTCGACCTGGCCGGCATACTGCTGAAAACCGCAGCCTACGGCATCCTGCGTTTCGCACTGCCCCTGTTCCCTGAAGAGTCCCAGGCTTTCGCTCCCATCGCTATGAGCCTCGGGCTGGTGAGTATCATCTACGGGGCCGTGCTGGCCTGTGGCCAGCAGGACATCAAACGTCTGATCGCGTACACCAGTATTTCCCATATGGGGTTTGTGCTGATCGCGCTGTACTCCGGCTCGGAACTGGCCATTCAGGGCGCTGTCGTGCTGATGGTGGCCCATGCCTTTTCCAGCGCCGGGCTGTTCATACTCAGCGGTCAGCTCTACGAGCGCCTCCACACCCGTGATATGAACATCATGGGTGGACTCTGGGGGCGCATACCGGTGCTGCCCGGGTTTACCATGTGTTTTGTCGCCGCCTCCCTGGGTATGCCCGCCACGGCGAACTTCGTGGGTGAATTCATGATCCTGTTCGGAACCTTCCCCGAGGCTCCGGTAGTGGCCGTTATCGCCAGTATCGGGCTGGTACTGGCGGCCATCTATTCGCTGCTGCTGATGCAGCGTGTGCACTATGGCCCGCAGTACACCCAGGGAGCTCTGGCCGGGCCGGACGCCAGGGAATACGGCATGATGCTGGTACTGCTGATACTGACACTCGTTGTCGGACTTTATCCGCAGCCCCTGCTGGATACCACCGCTGCAGTCGCCGGTCCGGCAGCAGAGCTGTTTACCGGCAGTACCGAGCTGGCGGTTCAGGCCGGGGAGGTGAACTGATGCTGACCCTGGCAAATCTGGTTGCTGTGCTTCCCCTGATCGCAGTCGGCACCGCCGCTGTAGTGGTGATGCTGGGTATCGCCTGGCGGCGCAACCACGATCTCACCGCAGTGCTGTCGGCGGCGGGTCTGGTGCTGGCTCTGGCGCTGGTACCACTGGCGTCTTCGGCACTGTCACCGCCGCCGCTGATGATCATGGACGGGCTGGCGCTCATGGGCACCGTGCTGGTGCTGCTCTGCGCGCTGGTGACAGTGGCGCTGAGCCATCATTACCTGACCGGCTACATCGGCCCCAGGGACGAGTTCTATCTGTTATTGCTGTGCGCGGTAACCGGTGCCCTGGGGCTGGTGGCCAGCGACCATCTGGCCACCCTCTTCATCAGCCTGGAGCTGCTGTCGATGCCGCTCTATGGCATGCTGGCCTATAGCTTCCGCGCTGAGAGGTCGCTGGAGGCGGGCATCAAATACCTGATTCTGTCCGCCGCCGCTACCGCATTCCTGCTGTTTGGCATGGCGCTGATCTATGCCCGCACCGGTAGCATGGACCTGGCCGGGCTGTCCGTTGGCCTTGCTGCGGGGCTGGCAAACGGGCCCGATGTCTGGACCCTTGCCGGGGCGGTGCTGATACTGGTCGGGCTTGGCTTCAAGCTTTCCATCGTACCTTTTCACCTGTGGACACCGGATGTCTATCAGGGTGGCCCCGCGCCAGCCACCATCTTCCTGGCCACGGTCGGCAAGCTGGCGGTGTTCGTGGTTTTGCTGCGGCTGGTGATGACAGCACCGGTCTTTGACAGTGACTGGCTGGACGCCCTGATTACGGTGCTGGCAGTGCTGACCATGGTCGGTGGTAACCTGCTGGCGTTGTTCCAGCAGAATCTCAAGCGCCTGCTGGGGTACTCTTCTATTGCCCACTTTGGTTACCTGATGGTGGCGCTCGTTGTGGGTGGTTCGATGGCGGTGGAAACGGTGGGCATCTATCTGATTACCTATCTGGTAACCACCCTGGCGGCATTTGGTGTGGTTACCATGCTGTCCAGTCCGTTCGGGGGCGAAGACGCCGCCGGGCTGCATTACTACCGGGGCCTGTTCTGGCGCCGGCCCTGGCTGGCGGCCGTTATGACAGTGAGTTTCCTGTCGCTGGCAGGCATTCCACTGACAGCCGGCTTCGTCGGCAAGTTCTACGTGCTGGCCATGGGTGTTGCCGATGCCCGCTGGTGGCTGGTGGCTGGCATCGTGGCGGGCAGCGCGATCGGCATGTTCTACTATCTGCGGGTCATGGTCACCCTCTATCTGCCGGAGCCCGGCATGCGCCACCGGGATGCGACCAGTGACTGGGGCAGCCGGATTGGCGGCCTGACACTCCTGGTGGTAGCGGTATTGATTCTGTTTCTGGGGGTATACCCCACACCTTTGATCCATTGGGTGGCGGGGCTGTAATAGGCTATAGTGCCCCGGTAAATCTACTAAGCTGAAAGAGAGTAGGCGGACGTGTCCGCCTACTTTCATGCTCATTAGTAACAATAACCGGAGAAGTCACCGTGTCCTCATTGCCCATCGGCGAACTCGACGCCATCTGTTACCAGTACCACGCACCGGCCTCTCAGACGGGGAGGACGTTCGTTTTCTTCAATGCCATTGCGGGTGACCTGAACGCATGGGAAGGGCAGGTCGCACCGGCACTGCGCAAGGCAGGCCACGGCACCCTGAGCTGGAATTTTCGCGGCCAGGCGGATAGCCCGGCCGCGCCCGATATCGAGCTTGATACCGATCTGATCGTTGAGGACACCGGCCGCTTGCTCGCCGCGGTACAACCGCAGCACCCGGTATTTGTCGGCCTTTCCATCGGTGGCCTTTATGCCGCGCATTACTGGCTGCGCAGCGCCGGTGCCGAAGGGCTGGTGCTGGTTAACATGCTGCGGCGCCCGGGTGCCCGTATCCAGTGGCTCAATGAAGCGGTGGTGCGAGCGCTGGAGGTCGGCGGTCTGCAACTGCTCAAGGATCTGTATGGCTTCGGACTGTTCAACGAGGAGTTTCTGGCAGAGCAGCGCGCCAACTTTTTCCCTGATGCGCCCTACCAGCCGATGCCCCGTGATCATGGTATCTACCGGCTGCTCAGCGCTGCCCGCGGCGCGGACTGGGAGGTGCCGTATCAGGATCTGACCTTGCCTGTCCTGGTCGTTACCGGACGGGAAGACCGGCTGTTTCTGGATCCCGACGATGTGGACCAGCTCTACCGGCGTCTGCCCACAGCGCAACGGGTCGATCTGAGCAATGCCGCCCACATGATTCCGGTGGAGCGCCCGGAGGAACTCACCCGACATCTGCTGAAATTTGCCGGGGAGCTGCCATGAGTCTGTGGCACCGGTCCCCCGCAATCGCCTATCTGGCAGTGTTTATCGGCGTGCTCGGCCATGGCTCCAGTGAGTTCGTCGCCGTGGTGACCGGTGTGGCCGGTCCGGAACTGTCCTCCTGGCGGTTTCTGCTCGGCGGCTTCGGGCTGGTTCTGCTGTCATTGGCGCTGCCCGGTTGCCGGGACCTGATCACGCCATTGCGGGAAGTACCGGTACGCCTGGTGGTCCTTGCTTTCATCGGGGTGACCATAGGCTACCTGTTCTTCCACTGGGCCCTGGATTTCGCCACCGTGCCCCAGGTGGCCACCATGGTGACAGCGATACCCATCAGCGTGGGCCTGGTCAATCGCTATCTGAACAAGGAACCGTTCACACTGGTGAAAATTCTGACCGGACTGGCAGCCCTGTTCGGGGTCGCCCTGCTGATTACCGACGGCTACCTTCTGGACCTGGCGGAGGGTGGCAACACCTTTATCGGTGTACTCATGGCGCTGGCCTGTGCCATCTGCGTGGGCGCTTACACCGTAGCCATCAAACCGGTAATCGGCCGCTATGGCGCCCTGCGTATAACCAGCCTGACCATGTTCATCGGTGGTATCGGTCTGTGGCTGCTGGTTGGCATCGCCTGGGGTGATTGGGTCAACCCGGCCACGCTGTTCTATCGTCCCACCGAGCAGTGGTCGGCCATCCTGGTATTGGTACTGTTCAATACGGTGATCACCCAACTGTTCTGGATTGGTGGTCTGGCGGCGGTGCCTGATATCACCCGGGGGAGCTACCTGTTCTTCCTCAAGCCGGTGATTGCCGCGTTGCTGACCTGGTACTTTCTGTCGCAACCGGCCACCGGCTTCCAGATTATGGCCATGCTGATCATCTGCCTGGCGGTTTTTATCGAGCCGCTGTGGACCAGGCTCACGCAGCGGACCTGATTATGGCGGGCTTTCATCAAAGGTTATGGGGTCCAGCCTGTAGAACCCGCGAAGCGCCTCGAATACCTCGGGTTGTTCCGCTTTTAGATGGTCGGGTTGTTGAAAGAATGCTTCCGTCAGCACAGCAAAAAACTCTGCCGGTTCGGTAGCCCCATAAGGATCCAGCCAGGGTTTGTGGTGATGGCTGAGTGAACGACGCAGGTGTTCGTAGGCGAGGGTCATGGTTTTCTGCCAGTGCCGGGCCTGCTCGCCGCCGAGTGGCGGGGCGCCGTCGGCAGTACCGTCCAGGTAATCCAGCTGGTGGGCAAACTCGTGAAGGATCACGTTGTGGTGTCCGTTCGGGTTGACGGCGCCTTGCTCGCACTCTGCCCACGCCAGCACGACCTGACCGCGGCTGGAGGCTTCGCCAGCGCGGATCTGCTCGCTTTCGCTGACCACCAGGCCATCACTCTCGATCTCTCTGACCCGATACGCGTCCGGATACACCAGGATACTGGTGATGTCGTCGAAATCGGAGAAACTGCGGGCAATAATCAACAGGCAGGCATGCCCGGCAATGGTCAGACGGACGGTGTCATCCACTTCAAAGCCATCGCAGCCATAGAAGGACTTTTCCGCCAGAAACAACTGCACATGCTGTTCGAGTTGATGTCTGGGCTGAGGTGGCAGGGAGCGATAGACCGGCATCTGTTTCCGCAGCAGGTCCTGCCAATGTTCCGGGAAGGGCTCCCTGAGCCTCAGGTCCCTTAACCAGCCGCGGTAAAAAAACAGATAAAAAACCGAGAAGCCGATAATGGCCAGCACGCAGAGGAAGTATATAAGCATTATCGCGCGTTCCGGCCCTGTTCAGACAGTTCAGACACCAGTGCGCAATTTACCGTCTGCCGCAGCCGGTGTTTTATCAGCCCGCCATGGCTTGCCATCGCAGGTGGCGTAATTGGGGCAGTCAGTCAGGCAACCGCGACAGGGAAGGCGGTGTGCCGGTTCAGGATGGGTGGCGGCTGTATGCTGTGGCATGGGGTACCTGCTGGGTTGGAGTTGAAGGCTTTACGGCCACGAAAGCAATTCGGATGCCCCGTGACTATACTCCCCGGATTGTACACTCTACACCCCAGCCACAGACCACCAGCAATCAGATTGAATATGAATCTGCCCGCGAGATGTCCTTTTAACCCTTGACCATCTCAAGAGGTGGTACTTCCTGATGCAGGAACCACTTCTCGGTCACCACTTTACGGGTAAACCAGTGGGAACGCATCAGGGTGCTTGCCAGTCGCAACCTGACCCAGTCAGGCACCTGGAAACCGGCTTTCGGGTTTTCCGCCCGGTTGCCGAAACGGCCGGCGATGGCTTCACCATAGGGTTGCAGTGATTCGGCGGAGAATTCCTCCAGATTCCGTATAAGGCCTGCCGCCATCAGTGCGGATTCAATGGCCGGGCGGATACCTTCGCCGCTCTGGGTATAGGCCAGCCCTGCCGCATCGCCGATCCGTATCAATCCCTCGTCGACCAGGGGGCGTTTCGCGTGGTCATAAAGCAGGTAGGCATGACCTTTGAATCGCCCGGGGAGATCATCAGGAATGCGGCCGGCGGCTTTCATATCCTCGACAAAGTTGTCCAGATGTTCATTCAGCTTGTGATTATCTTCCCGTCCCAGGCCGATGTTGAGGAAATTACCCTTGCGGAATATCCAGGCGTAGCCTTTCAGGTCCCTGCAGAACCATAGCTCAGGGGTGTCACCTCGGGCTTTGCACCGTTGGACCTGTTCGGCGGTCATCTCGAATTCTACTTCCTTGGCCGCGACCACGGTTTCATGACGGCCGGTGCGCTCGCCCAGCAGCCTGGCTACCGGACAGAAGTGCCCTCCTGCGCCAATCAGCAGCGGAGCCTGCCAGGTGTTGTTGATGACCCAGTTGCCGTTATTCCGCTCGATGCTTTTTACCGGAGTGCCCAGTTTTTTCGGGCAGGTCACCCGGTCCAGCAGGTAGGCGTCGAATTCGCAGCGCCGGATGCCATAGCTGACCACTTCGCGATGATCGTTTTCGAGGGCGGACTGGCCCATCATGCCAATGCGGAACTGACTGATAGGTTGCAGGGTCCGGCTCCTGGCGTAATCCTCAAGGTCAATGTTCAGGGTGTCCATCACGGCGGGCGTGACCCAGCCGGCACAGGTTTTGTCCCGGGGAAAGGTCTGTTTGTCCAGTACCAGGATGCGCTTGCCACTATTCTGCAGGGCGTTGGCAAGGGTGGAGCCGGCGGGCCCGGCTCCCACGATGATCAGGTCATAATATTCCATGCTCAGGCCTTCGGTACGGCAGTGGATTTATAAAGGTCCCGCCGGGTCTGGGGCAGGCTGTTATTTGAGCCGTGAGTAAATACCACCTGAAACAGTTGCAGGCTGCCGACGCGGAAGGCGGCGATAGAACCGGCCAGATACATTTCCCAGGCCCGGGTGAAGTGCTCATCGTACATTGCCGTGACCTGGTCACGATGATTCTGGAATCGTTCCATCCAGTGGGTCAGAGTCCGGGCGTAATGAAGCCGCAGATTCTCAACGTCCAGCACAGAGAATTCGCCTGCTTCGCAGATGCTCATGAGTTCAGCAATGCTGGGCGGATAGGCGCCAGGGAAAATGCGTTTTTCGATCCAGGCGTTCATCAGCATTGGGCGGTTGCGACCGATGCTGTGGAGCAGGGCGATGCCGTCGGGCTTGAGAACGCGGCGGATCAGCTCCGACATGGCGGGAAAACGTTCCTTGCCGACGTGTTCCAGCATTCCGACAGAGACAAAGGCATCGTACTGGCCATCAATATTGCGGTAGTCGTCTTCGACGTAGTCAATCAGATGGTCCAGGCCCCGGCGTCTGGCTTCCTCCCGGGCATAAACCAGCTGCTCTCCGGAAATGTTATAGGCGCGGACTTTGACTCCGTAGTTATCGGCCATATACCGGCTGAGGCCACCCCAGCCGCAGCCAGCTTCGGCAACCGTCATGCCGGGTTTCAGCCTCAGTTTCCGGCAAACATGCTCCAGCTTGGCCAATTGGGCCTGCTCCAGGGTAATGTCCGGAGATTCATAATAGGCGCAGGTGTACTGCATTTCGGCATCATCGAGCCAGAGCCGGTAAAAATCATTACCCAGATCATAATGGTGATGGATGTTTTGTTTGGCTTCAGAGAGCCCGGTGGAGCGCGGGTTATGGTTGCGCCAGAGTGCTTCCAGCCATTTCGGCCAGTTCTTCTGGGCCCGGTGTATACTGGAGTAAAGTGTTTCCATCAGGTCCGGCAGGTCGCCGTCTACCTGCAATCGTCCGGCGCTGTAGAGGTCGCCGAAGGCAAGGTTGGGGTTGGTCAGCAGAGCCAGAAGCGCTTTCGGGTCGTTGAGGCGAATAGTAAATTCCGCAGTGGTGTCTTCCGGTTCGATAAACTCGTCGTCCCAGAGCTGGAAGCGAAGAGGCGGTGAGCCTGCCGTACGCAGGAGTTTTGCAATTAACCAGCGTTCATAGGCGTGGGGACGACGGTCTGTCGTGGCCACAGCCGTCGGCAGTGTCAGCAGGTTGGATTGCTGATTGCTGGTCCGGTCTGCGTAATCACCGGTGTTACGAGTGGTGCTGTCACTCATGCGCCATAATCCCCTCTGGCCATATCTATCTAGACTTTAGTATAGATAACAAATCGATTTTGTCATACCAGCCAGGGGGGCAGGTGAATCAGTAGCTTGAACTCATACCAAACCACTCAGGCATAATGAAAATTGCGGCCAGCACGACTATCTGAATCATGATGAAAGGCATCACACCTTTGTAAATGTCGGTGGTTCTGACCTCTGGCGGTGAGACACCCTTGAGGTAGAACAGGCTGAACCCGAAGGGCGGTGTCAGGAAACTGGTTTGCAGGTTCATCGCAATCAGGATGGCAAACCACAGCATGTTGATGCCCATCGCCTCGGCGACCGGCGCCAGAATCGGCACAATGATGAAGGAAATCTCCACGAAATCGATAAAGAAACCCAGCACCAGGATGACCAGCATGGAGAGGATGACAAATCCCCACTTCTCGCCCGGAAGCTGCAGCATCCACTCTTCCAGCAAGTAATCGCCGCCGGTGTAGCTGAACACCATGGAGAAGGCCGTTGCACCGATAAGAATGGCGAACACCATGGCAGTTACCTTGACCGTGTCCTTGGAGGCGTCCCAGACCATCCTGAAGGAGAACTGTCGGTATATAAGGGCCAGGACGACGGCGCCAACACCACCGAGCGCCGAAGACTCGGTCGGTGTGGCAATGCCGGCGAAAATGGAGCCCAGCACAATAATGATCAGTGCCAGCGGCGGGATGATGGCAAGCAGTGCCGCCCCTATTTCCTTGCCACGGGACAGACCGCTGTCATCCGGCATTGCCGGCGCGGTTTCAGGCCGGAAGCGGGTGAGAACAAGAATATAGACGATGTACAGCCCGATCAGCACCGCGCCAGGCAGCACCGCAGCCTTGAAAAGGTCACCCACGGGAAGCCCGAGAACATCACCGAGGATAATCAGAATAATGGATGGTGGCACGATCTGGCCCAGGGTGCCGGCGCCGCAGATGGTGCCCGTGGCCAGT
>Ga0209938_1000014_pt1 | contig 68764 bp, 65 predicted proteins | sample SalPonR2_C_D1_MG_FD_185708 | JGI IMG/M metagenome (GOLD analysis project Ga0209938, IMG submission 185708) | Salt pond soil microbial communities from South San Francisco under conditions of wetland restoration - Salt Pond MetaG R2_C_D1_MG... ... | reverse complement strand
CGACCGCCTGGTTCGTAGCCAGGTACTCTATCCAGCTGAGCTACAGCCGCGCATCAAAACTCTTACTCCAGATTTAACCCTCGATGGAGGATTATTCGGGCCTTGAGGCCCTCACCCCTTTCGGGGCCGTCGTCGCGCTGCTCCGACGTTCCTCAGCACACTGGGTGTGCTTCGGTCGAACCTCCGACCGCCTGGTTCGTAGCCAGGTACTTTATCCAGCCGGCCGGCGCTCCGGGGAGCTACAGCCGCGCATCAACAACTCTTACTTCAGATTTAACCCTCAACAGAGGATTATTCGGGACTCGGGAATTCTCGAAAATTGGCGCGGCTGGGAGGATTCGAACCTCCGACCGCCTGGTTCGTAGCCAGGTACTCTATCCAGCTGAGCTACAGCCGCGCATCCAGAACTCTTACTTCAGATTTAACCCTCGACAGAGGATTATTCGGGCCTGTGGCCCCCACCCCTTCGGGGCCGTCGTCGCGTTGCTCCGACGTTCCTCAGCACACTGGGTGTGCTTCGGTCGAACCTCCGACCGCCTGGTTCGTAGCCAGGTACTTTATCCAGCCGGCCGGCGCTCCGGGGAGCTACAGCCGCGCATCCAACTCTTGTTCTGCCTGCCACATTCGATAATGGCGGAGAGGGAGGGATTCGAACCCTCGGTACGATTGCTCGTACGGCTCCTTAGCAGGGAGCTGGTTTCAGCCACTCACCCACCTCTCCTTGAGAACGGGGCGTATACTACCATAATTTTTCTGTTTTCATAGGCTTGACAGAAGTTTTATCAGCTGTTGCCCGGTTCGGGCTCTTCACCACCTTTCTCACTCTGAATGCGCTGATATATCTCTTCCCGATGAACAGCAACCTCTTTCGGCGCATTCACACCAATACGGACCTGATTCCCCTTCACACCGAGAACGGTAACAGTGATCTCATCACCGACCATCAGGGTTTCGCCAACACGGCGAGTCAAAATCAACATGTTATATACTCCCTTTGCGTTTGCGCAAAAAAAATTGCCTAAAGTGGCAAATATATACTTTATATTTATGCGGTGGGATCACTTGTAAATCAAAGTTCGTATTAAGACTTACACAGCCTGATAGCGCTGGATTTACAAATACGGCCCTGACTGCTCGCCCGTGTCGATTTCCGCCAGGACCTGGAAGGATCAGGCTTCCTCTACACCGGGTTTGTCAAGTTCAAACGCACTGTGCAACGCCCGAACCGCAAGCTCAAGGTATTTTTCGTCGATAACCACGGAAATCTTGATTTCTGACGTCGAAATCATAAGGATGTTGATGCCCTCGTTCGACAAGGCCGCGAACATTTTTGTGGCAACACCCGCATGGGAGCGCATTCCAACACCCACGATGCTGACCTTGGCTATTTTGCTGTCACCCGAGACCTGTCTGGCGCCGATCTCATCAGCCACTTCCTGCAGTATGATCTGGGCACGCCTGAAATCGTTCCGGTGCACAGTAAAGGTGAAATCCGTGCGGTTATCGGCACCAACGTTCTGGACAATCATATCCACTTCGATATTGGCATCACTGACCGGCTTCAGAATTCGTAACGCGCTGCCAGGCGTGTCAGGCACACCGGCGATGGTGACTTTGGCTTCATCGCGATTGAAGGCGATGCCGGAAACGACCGGTTGTTCCATGACGTTTTCATCCTCAAATGTGATCAGAGTGCCCTCGCCTTCGGTAAAGCTGGAGAGCACCCGTAAAGGAACGTTGTATTTACCTGCAAATTCAACGGCGCGGATCTGGAGAACCTTGGACCCGAGACTGGCCATTTCGATCATTTCCTCAAAGGTAATCCGTTCAAGTCGCCGGGCACTGTCGACCACTCTCGGGTCTGTAGTGTAAACCCCATCCACATCCGTGTAGATCTGGCATTCGTCCGCTTTCAGTGCAGCCGCCAGCGCCACGGCAGTGGTATCCGATCCGCCGCGACCCAGGGTGGTGATGTTGCCGGTTTCATCAATGCCCTGAAACCCTGCCACCACAACCACGCGCCCGGCATCGAGATCTTCCCGCATACGTTGCTCGTCAATCTGCCTGATGCGGGCCCTGGTGTGGCTGCTGTCAGTGAGAATCCGGACCTGTGAGCCCGTGTAGGAACGGGCGGCGCAGCCGCGCTTCTGGAGCGCCATGGACAGCAGGGCGATGGTGACCTGCTCACCGGTGGAAACCAGCACATCCATTTCACGGGGGGTTGGCTCTTCCATGATTTCGTCGGCCAGACCAATCAGGCGATTGGTTTCACCGCTCATGGCGGAAACGACCACCACCACATCATGCCCCTCGCCACGGAAGCGCGCTACCTTTTCCGCAACCGCTTCAATGCGAGCGGTTGTGCCAACTGAAGTGCCACCAAATTTCTGAACCAAAAGCGACATTGTCTTTGCGATACCCTCGCTGTGTAAAACAGGAACACCCTGCACCGTCTCGAAATTCTGCGAATCCCGCAGGCAAGCGAGTATAAACGTCCCGGCAAGTCGAAAACAAACGGCTAGCCCAGATTCTTTTGCACCCACTCGGGAACACCGGCCAGCGCATCCGTAAGCTTCGAGGGGTCATTGCCTCCGCCCTGCGCCATGTCGGGTCTGCCACCACCCTTGCCGCCCACCTGAGCCGCCAGGTGCTTCATCAGGTCCCCGGCTTTGATTCTGCCGGTTGCCGACCTGGTCACGCCAGCCACCAGAGTCACCTTGCCATCTTCGACGCTGGCCAGGACAACCACGCCCTCGCCCAGCTTGTTCTTGAGCTGATCGGCGGTTTCCATCAAAGCCTTGCGATCAGCACCCTCCATCTCGGTCGCGACCACTTTCAGGCCTCCGACCTCTACCGCAGATGCCGCAAGATCGGAGCCTGCAGAAGTTGCAAGCCGGGCCTTGAGCGTATCCAGTTCCTTTTCCAGCTGACGGTTCCGGTCCAGGGTCTGCCGAACTTTCTCGACCAGGGATTCACGGCTGCCCCGGACCAGTTTTGCCGCCTCACGGAGCGTGCGGTCAGTCTCATCCACCCATTGCAACGCGCCCAGACCAGTCACCGCTTCGATGCGACGAACGCCTGAGGAGATGCCGCTTTCCGCGGTAATACGAAACAGGCCAATATCGCCGGTGCGACTGACATGGGTTCCACCGCACAACTCAACGGAATAGGAATCGGTGCCCATGCTCAACACCCGCACGACGTCACCGTATTTCTCACCAAACAGCGCCATGGCACCTTTGGCCTGGGCCTGTTCCATATCGGTCAATTCTGTCTGCACCGGCGTGTTCGCAAGGATCTGTTCGTTAACCTGACGCTCGATTTCACGAAGTTCTTCCGGGGTAACCGGCTCAAAATGAGAGAAATCAAAACGCAGCTTGTCCGGATCCACCAGCGACCCTTTCTGGGCAACATGTTCGCCCAGCACTTTTTGCAGGGCAGCATGCAACAGATGAGTGGCAGAATGGTTTTTCTTCGTGCGCTCCCGGCGGGCGTGATCAATACGGGCGTCAACTTCCAGCCCGGGGAACAGTTCACCTTCAATCAGCGTTCCGATATGAAGATGATTGTCACCATCTTTCCTGGTATCCGTTACCCGGAAACGACCACCGCTCCAGGTCAGCAGTCCGGTATCGCCTACCTGTCCCCCGGACTCTGCATAAAACGGTGTGCGCTCGAGCAGAACCACCGCCTCGTCACCTGCTTCAGCGGTTTTCTCGGCCCCGTCCACGACCACTGCGCGTATGGTTTCATGGCCATCAACATGCTCGTAACCGGTGAATTCGGTTTTGCCCTCAAATCCCAGGTCGGCTGCGTTGTAGTCAATGCCGAATTTGCTGGCGGCTCGAGCCATCTCGCGCTGGCGTTCCATGGCTTTTTCGTAGCCTTCATAGTCCAGGGTCAGACCACGCTCGCGGGCAATATCATTGGTCAGATCAACCGGGAAGCCGTAGGTGTCATACAGCGCAAAAATGGTTTCCCCGGGGATTTCGGTGCCTTGCAGTTCCGCAATATCCTGTTCCAGCAACCGCAGGCCGTTATCCAGCGTCTTGGCAAACTGCTCTTCTTCCTGCAGCAGGATTTTTTCAATCTGTTTCTGACTACTGGCGAGTTGCGGGTAAGCCTCGCCCATCAATTCCACGAGGGCACCGGTCAGCCGGTAAAAGAACGGCTGGGTGGCACCCAGTTTGTTGCCATGACGGGCGGCGCGACGAATAATCCGGCGCAGCACAAACCCGCGCCCTTCGTTGGAGGGCATCACGCCATCGGCGATCAGGAATGCGCAGGAGCGGATGTGGTCGGCAACCACCCGCAGCGATGCCTCGGTTGTCGCGGCGCCGCCCAGGATATCAGAAGCCGCCTGCAGCAGATCCTGCATCAGGTCAATTTCATAATTACTGTGAACGCCCTGCAGAACTGCCGTGATTCGCTCAAGGCCCATGCCGGTGTCAACCGATGGCTTCGGCAACGGCAGCATTTCGCCGTCAGCCTGGCGGTTGTACTGCATGAAAACCACATTCCAGATTTCTATATAACGGTCGCCGTCTTCTTCCGGGCTCCCTGGCGGGCCACCGGCAACATCCGGCCCGTGATCATAAAAAATTTCGGTGCAGGGCCCGCAGGGGCCGGTGTCGCCCATCTGCCAGAAGTTGTCGGAAGCATAGGGCGCGCCTTTGTTGTCCCCGATTCGGACAATGCGATCCGCCGGCACGCCGATTTCCCTGTTCCAGATTTCGAAAGCTTCATCATCAGAGGCGTAAACGGTGACCCAGAGTTTTTCCTCGGAGAGCGCGAGGCAGTCTTCGGCGGTCAGAAATGTCCAGGCAAAATGGATGGCCTCACGCTTGAAATAGTCACCAAAACTGAAATTGCCCAGCATCTCGAAGAAGGTATGGTGCCGGGCGGTGTAGCCAACATTCTCCAGGTCGTTATGCTTGCCCCCGGCGCGGACACATTTCTGGGAGGTCGTTGCCCGGGAGTAATCACGGTGTTCACGGCCCAGAAACACGTCCTTGAACTGGTTCATTCCCGCATTCGTAAATAACAGGGTCGGGTCGTCTGCCGGTACCAGAGAGCTACTCGGGACGATGGTATGACCTTGCTTTCTGAAGTAATCCAGGAACGCCTGACGCAACTCTGCGGTTTTCATAGCCCTTTGATACCTTTGTATATTACATGCGATTACAAATCCGCTACTCTAGCACACGCCGTGACCAGGAAAAACGCGAAACCTCACAGGAGACTCCATGCCCAGACGCTTTCATTCCGACGACGAGCTGATGCCTCCGGCACCGTTTATCAAGCGGTTGATGGCAGTGGTTTATGATGGCCTGATCAGCGTGGCTGTGCTTCTGGTCACAACCTGGGGCTACACGCTGGTCGCCGGTTCTCTGACCGGCTGGGAAAAGTACGAGCAGATGGCAGCAGAAGGCTCTATCAAAGCCGATCCGCTGCTCACCTTTGTCCTGTTTCTGGTGCTGTATCTTTTCTTTGGTTATTTCTGGACCAGAACCGGGCAGACGCTGGGCATGCAGGTATGGCGAATCCGTATCCAGAATCTCAACGGTGTTTCGGTTTCCTGGAGTCAGGCCTTGCGTCGCTACGTCGCCGCGGCAGCGATTCTGCTGATAGCTTTACTCGGTGCCTACTATCTCAACGAGGCCACGCTGTTTGTGACCATTCCCGCCATTCTCGCGCTTTTCTATCCAATCAATGGCCTGTCACTGAGCGACCGGGCCTCGGGAAGTATTGTCGCCGCTGTCCCGAAACAGGCGAAGAAAGCGAAAAACTAATGAAGCGGAGCTATCCCGCCCGTCTCATCAGCACGACCCCGACAACGGCATTAATGGCAATAGGCAGGAGTATTGCAATAACAGGGTTGAAACCGAATACCACACTCATGGGGCCAAGCAGGTCCTGCATGTATTTGAACAGCAGCCCCACAATGAGGCCGGTGAACACCCGGAAGCCCATGGTGACCGAGCGCAGCGGGCCAAAGATAAAGGAAATGGCCACCATAACCATGACGGCAGTACCCAGTGGCATCAGCACCTTCTTCCAGAAGGCGAGCCAGTAATTGGTTGCATTGAGGCCCTGCTCGCCAAGATAACTGGCGTAAGTATATAGCCCTCTGATAGAGAGGTTTTCAGGCTTGACGATCAGAACACTGAGCACTTCAGGCGACAGTCCGGATTCCCAGCGCATTGAGCGGTGGGTCTCCCGGGATGTTTCGGTACTACTGAACCTGGTGGTGACAACATTCTCCAGGCGCCAGTAGTCACCCAGGTGAATACCCCGCTCTGCAAACCTCGCCGATACCAGCCAGCGGTCCGCATCGAATTCAAATAACGATACCCCGTGTAACACACCATTGGGCTGGACCGCGTTCAGGTGCATGAAAGTGTCACCTTCCCGGTGCCAGACACCCGACGCGGAGGCCACGTTCTGGCCTGCGCCCTGGGCAACTGCTTTCTGGCTCTGGGCCAAACGCTCGGCCGGCGGTGCGATATATTCCCCGATCAGCACGCCCAGCAGCACAGCCACCAGTGCCGGTTTCATCGCGGACCAGACAATCCGCTTCACGGATACCCCGGCAGCGCGAATAACCGTCAGTTCCGAGGAACTGGCCAGCGTACCAAGTCCCACCAGGCAGCCCATAAATGCCGCCAGTGGCAGATAGTCATAGATCCGCCGCGGCAGCGTCAGAACCACGTACAACAATGCTTCAAGGGTCTGGTAGTCATTGCGCGTATCGTCGAGTTCGGCAATCAGTGCAAAAATCATATCCAGGGCCAGAACCACGACCATCACCAGGAGCATGGCGCCCCCAACTGTGCTCATGACATAGCGGTCGATCTTACGCATCGTGATAACCACCCTCCCGCAGAAGCCGGCGCCGGCGCACCCAGGCCGGACCCAGATAGAGCCAGGCGGCTAACGCAAGAAACAGGGCGTGGACCCATAACAGGCCTATCCACTCCGGCACTTTGCCCTGCGCCAGCGCATCCCGCGCAACAATCAGCAATCCCAGGTAAGTAATGTAAACCAGCATGGCGGGAAGCAGATGGAAGAAACGCCCCTGCCTTGGATTAACCCGGCTCAGGCGCACAGCCAGCAAAGTGATGATGGGGACGATCAGGGGCAGAGTAAAACGCCAGTGCAACATTGCCCGCTGTTCCGGATTATCCGATTGAACAAGGGCCCGGGTGCTGATCCCTTCCTCCAGTTCCCGGCTGCCGGCATCGCCACTCCGGATTTTCAGGCCGTAGGCCTCGAACCCGATCACGTCATAATCAAGTTGGCCGGGCACCCCCACAAAGCGGACGCCACCCTCCAGCACCAGAAACCGGCTCCCGGTTTCGTCATCAACAAACTGGGAGCCTTCCCTGGCAGTTATAATTGACAGCCCCTGGTCACTGTCACCGTATTCAGCAATGAAAACACCCTGCAATCGTCGTTTGTCATCGCTCAGGGCTTCGGTGTAGGTGATCCTCCCGCCCGAGGACAACGACTGGAAACGTCCCGGCGCCAGCAGCTCGAACTCGGTTGCCTGGCGCTGCTCGTTGAAGATCTGTTCCACCTGTTTCATGCCCCAGGGTGAGACATACAGACTCATTGCTCCCACCGTCAGCATCACCGGCAGACTGGCCATCAGGGTTTTCACAAGCAGCTGTTTTTCGCTGACACCACAGGCAAAAAGCACCGTCATTTCGCTTTCAAGATACATGCGGCCATAGGCCAGCAGAATGCCGATGAAAAATCCGAGAGGTAAAATCAGTTCCAGGAAGCCGGGAAAGCGGTATGCCATAATCTGGAACAGCACGTCCCCGGCAAGCTCGCCGGCGGCGGCGTCGGCAAGGTACTTGATAAAGCGGCCACTCATGAAAACCAGCAGCAGAATGCCGGAAACGGCCAGCATGCTGACAATTACCTGTCTGGCAAGGTAGCGGAAGACAATGCTCAAAGCGGTCTCTCAGTGGCAGACACGACCAGGGTCGCTGGAATTCAGGGTTCGCCGTATTCTATGTAACCTTGATGGTGAATGACAGGGCCAGCCATGAACAAGCTGTCACGGCTTGATAATTAACGTTCAAGACCCGATGCTGTAGGCATTCAACGATGATTAACCTGATTAACCCGGAGCAGCCATGAATTACACGCTGAGCAGTAAACCCATCACCGATATCAAAGCCGACTGTCTGACCGTTGCCCTCCCCGAAAAAGGCAACTGGCCCACTTCCACTACCCAGGCAGACCAGGCGCTCGGCGGATTGATTACCGCGCTGCACAAGAATGGCGATGCCACGGGCAAAAACGCGACTACAAGCCTGGTACCGTTGACAGACCAGCCCTGGAACCGCCTTCTGATAATCGGCACCGGAACAGACAGCGACCGCAGCCCCGCAAACTATCGCAAGGCGCTCATTGCCGCCGCCGGGCAGATCAAGGATGGCCCCTCGAAACACGTGCTGATGGCGCTCTCGGATACGGCGCTTATCGGGACGGATGCCGCCGTTTCCGAGGAGTCGAAACTCAATCTGATTGGCCGCATTCTGGAAGATCAGAGCTACCGCTTCAGTGGCTTCAAGAGCGAAAAGCTGACGGAGCGCAAACTCGGCAAGGTAACGGTTTCCGCGACCGCCACCGGGAAAGGTCTCAAAGACGCCTTCAATCTCGGGCTTGCCACGGGCCGCGGCATGAACCTGACCAAGGACCTGGGCAACACCCCTCCAAACGTCTGCCACCCTGCCTGGCTGGCGGAGCAGGCAGAGAAACTCGCAAAAGATCACGACGTCATCAAGACCGAAATCCTTGATGAAAAACAGATGAAGAAGCTGGGCATGCACAGCCTGCTATCAGTTTCTGCCGGCAGTGCCCAGCCAGCGAAGCTGATCGTCATGGAGTACCGTGGTGGCAAGTCTGATGACAAGCCCTACGTTCTGGTGGGCAAAGGCATCACCTTCGATACCGGCGGCATCAGCCTGAAGCCGGGTGAAGCCATGGACGAGATGAAATATGACATGGGCGGCGCCGCTGCTGTATTTGGCGCCATGCAAGTGGTCGCCGAGACCAGACCGAAAATGAATGTGGTTGCGGTGATTGCAGCGGCGGAAAATATGCCCAGCGGCACTGCAACCCGCCCCGGGGATATCGTTACGTCCATGTCCGGGCAGACCATCGAAATCCTGAACACCGATGCCGAGGGCCGTCTGGTACTGTGCGACGCACTCACCTATGTGAAAAAGTTCGACCCGGAAACCGTGGTGGATATGGCCACCCTCACCGGCGCCTGCATTATCGCCCTGGGCAGCCATGCCACCGGACTTTTCAGCAACAACGATGCCCTGGCCAACGATCTGCTTGCCGCTGGTGAAAGCGCCGGTGACCGGGCCTGGCGCCTGCCAATCTGGGATGAGTATCAGAGCCTGCTCGACAGCAACTTTGCCGATATGCAGAACATAGGCGGACGTGCCGCCGGGTCCATTACCGCCGCCTGTTTTCTGTCCAGATTCACCAAGGACTATCGCTGGGCCCATCTGGACATTGCCGGCACCGCCTGGAATTCAGGCAAGGCCAAAGGCTCCACCGGACGTCCGGTACCCATGCTGGTCGATTACCTGATGTCCAATGCCGGCAAGTAATCAGTCCTACTGGTTTCACATTCTGGCCCAGGACACCCCTGCTGCCCGCAACCTGCATGCCGCCAGGCTGGTTGACAAAGCCTGGCAGCAGGGTGATCGCGTGGGCATCGTCTGCGACACCATGCACCAGGCGCGGGAGCTGGACGACCTGCTCTGGAACTTCAGCCCTGACGCTTTCATCCCCCACAGTATCGTGCCCGACTCAGCCACCCCCTGCACCGACAGGATCGGTATTCTGCTGGGTGCACCGGTTGCCGGCGACTGGGATACCCTGATTATTCTTTCGTCGACCCTGCCTGCGGAAGCCGACCGGTTTAAAAGGCTGGCACTGGTTGCCCATAACGACGAGGCGATTCTTGAGCAGGCGCGCGGGCATTTCAGGCAATTGCGGGCGCTTGGTATCGAGCCTCGCGTGCATGATCAACGGAAACGCGACTAGGTGCCAACGGATTACGCTTTGCTCATTCGACCTGCATTCTGCGTCTGGCACGAATCCTGATGTGAGGGTGGCGGGCCAGCTCCACAGACCGTGCATTGCCAGGGATGGCAATGCCGAGCCCCCATGGATGGGTTCACGGCGTGTGTGTGGAGCTGGCCCGCCACCCTCACAACCTCAGAAGTCGGGAGTTCGCCCGACTGCAGACGAGCATGTATAATCATCGGTCTCAAATTTCCCCTGCAAATCAACCACACGGTCGCCAGAAGAAGCCCATGGAAAAAACCTACCAGCCCGAAAACATTGAACGTCAGTGGTACGAAAACTGGGAATCCAAAGGGTATTTTCGCCCCTCCGGTGAAGGCCAGTCCTTCAGTATTGCCATTCCTCCGCCCAACGTCACCGGCAGTCTGCATATGGGCCACGCGTTCCAGCATACGATTATGGATACGCTGACCCGCTTCAAGCGCATGCAGGGCCGCAACACGCTCTGGCAGGTGGGCACAGACCACGCCGGCATCGCCACCCAGATGGTGGTCGAACGCAAACTGGCTGCAGAAGAAGACAGGTCCAGGCACGATCTGGGCCGCGATGAATTCATTAAACGCATCTGGGACTGGAAAGCCGAATCCGGCGGCACCATCACCCGTCAGATCCGCCGCCTTGGCAATTCGGTAGACTGGGATCACGAACGCTTCACCATGGACGACGGCTTCTACCAGGCGGTTCAGGAAGTGTTTGTCCAGCTTTATGACGAAGGCCTGGTGTATCGTGGCAAGCGCCTGGTCAACTGGGACCCGAAACTGCATACCGCTATTTCTGACCTGGAAGTGGAAAACAGGGAAGAAAAAGGCTTTTTCTGGCACCTTCGATACCCACTGGCGGACGGCGAAAAAACCCGGGACGGCAAAGACCACCTGGTCGTGGCAACAACCCGCCCTGAAACCATGCTGGGCGACACCGCCGTAGCCGTCCACCCGGAGGACGAGCGCTACCAGCACCTGGTTGGAAAATTCGTCGAACTGCCTCTGGTCGGGCGTCGCATTCCGATTATCGCAGACACTCACGCTGACCCCGAAAAAGGCAGTGGCTGCGTCAAGATCACTCCGGCCCATGACTTCAACGACTACGCCGTGGGCAAACGCAATAACCTGGTGATGCTCAATGTCATGACCCAGGACGCCTGCATCCGCCCGGTTGCCGAAGTGGTCAACCCGGATGGCAGCGAAAATACCGGATTCGATGGCAGCCTGCCGGAACAATACGCAGGCCTGACCCGCGAAGACGCCAGAAAGCAGATAGTCGCAGATATGGAACATCTGGGGCTGGTTGAGGAAGTCGAGGATCACGTGTTGAGCGTGCCAAGAGGCGACCGCTCCGGACTGATTATCGAGCCGATGCTGACAGACCAGTGGTTCGCTGATGCCAAGACCCTGGCCAGACCCGCCATCGAGGCAGTGGAAGACGGCCGTATCCAGTTCGTGCCCAAACAGTATGAGAACATGTATTTCTCCTGGATGCGCGACATTCAGGACTGGTGCATTTCCCGCCAGCTCTGGTGGGGCCACAGAATACCCGCCTGGTATGACGCGGATGGCAACATCTACGTGGGCCGCAGTGAAGCGGAAGTCCGCCGGAAGTACAGCCTGGACTCGGGGCTTGAACTCGAACAGGACGAAGACGTACTGGACACCTGGTTCAGTTCGGCACTGTGGACTTTCGGCACTCTGGGATGGCCCGAAATTACCGAGCGCCTGAAAACCTTCCACCCCACCGACGTGCTGGTTACCGGCTTTGACATCATCTTCTTCTGGGTCGCCCGGATGATCATGATGACCATGCACTTCATGAAGGACCAGGACGGCACCCCCCAGGTGCCCTTCCATACCGTATATGTCACCGGTCTTATCCGCGATGAACACGGTGACAAGATGTCCAAATCCAAGGGCAACGTGATTGACCCGCTGGACATGATCGACGGCATTGAGCTGGATCACCTGCTGGAAAAGCGCACTGGCAACCTGATGCAGCCCAGACTGGCGGAAAAAATTGCCCGGCGTACCCGCAAGGAATTTCCCGACGGCATTACCGCCCACGGCACCGATGCCCTGCGCTTCACCCTGGCGTCCATGGCCACCACCGGCCGGGACATCAACTGGGACATGAAGCGCCTGGAAGGGTATCGCAACTTCTGCAACAAGCTCTGGAATGCGGCGCGCTATGTGCTGATGAACACCGAGGGCGAGGACTGCGGCACCAGTGACCAACGGCTCAGCCTGTCACTCGCTGACCGCTGGATCATCAGCGAGCTGCAGCGCTGCGAGCGGGATGTGGTGCGCCATCTCGACCAGTATCGGTTCGACCTGGCCTCCTATGCGCTCTATGAGTTCATCTGGAACGAATACTGCGACTGGTACCTGGAACTGTCGAAACCGACACTGAGTGATGAAAACGCCAGTGCAGAAGCCAGGCGCGGCACCCGCCAGACCCTGGTTCGGGTGCTGGAAGCGGTGCTGCGCCTGGCGCATCCGATCATGCCCTTTATAACCGAGGAAATCTGGCAACGCATAGCACCACTGGCGGGCAAACAGGGCGACAGTATCATGCTGCAGCCCTACCCGCAGCCGGACAGCGGCAAACAGGATGCAGAGGCGACCGCCGACATCGAATGGCTGAAAGGCGTGATCGTTGCCATTCGTAATACCAGGGGCGAAATGAACATATCCCCGGCCAAACAGATTCCCGTGCTGTTGCGTGGCAAGAACCCCGAAGACAAACGTCGCATGGAGGACAACCGGCAGTTCCTGATGTCACTGGCAAAACTGGAGACCCTGGAATGGTTTGAGCAGGGCGAGCCGCCCATGGCGGCGACCCAACTGGTCGGCGATATGGAAGTCATGGTGCCCATGGCCGGACTTATCGACAAGAATTCCGAGCTGAAGCGGCTGGACAAGGAACTGGAGCGATTGCAGAAAGAGGCTGCGCGGCTTGAGGGCAAGCTTGGCAATGAGAAATTTACCGCCAAGGCGCCAGCAGATGTCGTCGAAAAAGAGCAGCAGAAGCTCGCTGAAGTACTGGGCAGTCAACAACGGCTGACAGAGCAGCGGTCTGCGATCGAGGCCATGTAACCCATGGCCCCCGAACCTGCCAGCGCGGAGAGGCAGGCCCGGATAGCCATCCTCGGTGCCGGCTCCCTCGGTCAACTCTGGGCTGGCTGCCTTCCGCCCGGGAGTGCCGTTTTTCTCAGCCGCCTGTCCTCATCTTCGCCTGATCTGGCCGGCAAACCTGCGCCCCTGGAATATCGGGTGCAACACCCCGAAGGCTCCGCGACCGACTGCACAGTTGAAGTATTACCGGTAACCCTGATCCGTCCGGAGTTGCTGCTGGTAACCACCAAAGCAGGGGATACGCTACCGGCGCTGGAACAAACACTGCCCTGGCTGGATAACAGGGTGCCGGTGGTCCTGTTCCAGAACGGACTGGGCCCTCAGCAAGCGATTGCCGAGCGCTGGTGCGACCGCCCCATTCTTGCCGCCAGCACCACCGAGGGTGCCAACCGGCCCCGCTCCGGCCTGCTGGTTCACGCCGGCCGGGGCCAGACCTGGATCGGCGGGCTGACGGAGACCGGGCGGCTCCGGGTAGCGCAGGCGGTCCGGCAGCTATCCGGCAGCGGTCTGGTCATTCATCCTGAAAACGACATTCAGCAGCGGCTGTGGGACAAACTGGTGATCAATGCCGGCATCAACGCCTTTACCGCGATTCTGGATTGCCCCAACGGCGAAATTCTTGCTCATCCGCTTTATCTCGAGAACATAGACAAACTGTGCGAGGAAGTATCCAGAGTCATGGCCCTGGAAGCGAACCATCCGCTTGCCGCCAGTGACATCAGGAACCGGATTCAGGCTGTTGCCACCAGCACTGCGAACAACACCTCATCCATGCGCAGTGACCTTCATCGGGGCCGCAAAACAGAGATCGATGTGATCAACGGTTATATTGTTGAACAGGGCCGCGCGGAAGGTATTGCGACACCGGTGAACCAAATGCTGACCCACCGGGTAAAAGAACTAACATCATAATCATTCCAGGAGCCACAGCATGGGCAATCGCCTTTCCAAGATCTACACACGCACAGGTGACGATGGCTCCACGGGCCTCGCGGACGGTAACCGGATCGCCAAGAACGCCCAGCGTGTTGAGGCCATGGGCACCGCCGACGAACTCAACTGCCATATCGGACTATTGATCGAGATCCTCGAGCCAGACGATGTGCTGATCGAGACCCTGCGGCGGATCCAGCATCACCTGTTTGACCTGGGCGGAGAGTTCGCCATACCCGGCAGTCGGGTGATTGGCGACGATCATATTCAATGGTTGGAGAGCACTCTGGACACTCAGAACGAGCCACTGCCACCACTGAAAAACTTTGTGCTGCCAGGTGGCTCCGTGGCCGCCGCGCAGTGTCATATGGCACGCGCCGTCTGTCGCCGGACTGAGCGGGTGGTGGTGGCGCTGAGCCATGAGGACTCCATTAATACTGAATCACGGCATTACCTGAACCGGCTTTCGGATCTGCTTTTTGTAATCGCCCGGCGCCTCGCGCGCCGGAACGGAGGCGAGGAAATCCTGTGGGAACAGAAGAAATCAGGACTCCAGGGAGCCTCTGAATAACGCCTTGCATCTGGCCCGGGATACTGGTCTGGCTGACGGTACTTCGCTACACAATTCCGGCAATCACCAGTAGCGCCAGAGCACAGATCCAGACCAGCATACTGCGATTCATAAGGCCGCGGACAGCCGCCAGGCTTCTGTCGCCAAAATCCGGCCAGTCCTGGGGATGCAAGCTGGAAAAACGCTCAGGCTCCAGTTCATACCCTGTCAGTGAACTGTTGGCGACTTCCATCAGGGTCTGCCAGGCATTGCCGCTCAGTGAAAAAACAACAGATCTGCCGCTCTTCAGCCATCCAGCCAGGTCACCGGCAATACCAAAGGTAAGCCCCAGCAACCGCGATGGCAGATAGTTCAGTCCGTTTACCAGCCGGCCAAAGCCGGTTCTTGCGGCGGCATGGGGCCAATGGTCCCGCAGGGCAATCAATGCTCTGGCGGCAAATGCACCGCCCATGCCGGCAACAACGTACCAGAATGCAATCACGAAATAGCGCTCGAAGATCATACCAATCACTGTTCTGGAGAGCGCCTGGTGCATCTGCTCGGGCGAGGACGCAGTCCCTCTGTCAGCCGGCGGCAAGAAGTCACAGACCTGATGCCAGGCCGACTGCATATCGCCTTTGCGCCAGGCATCAATGTAGAGATCAAGCATGCCGCCCAGCCCCGGAGTACCCATTAAAACAAACAACAGGACAAACGCGACCGGGTGAATTGCGAACGACCAACCAGCGTCGCGCAGGAGTATTTCACCAACAACGAGCAATAGTGTTGGCACCGCAATAATAACGAGCCCCCGGGCCAGACTTGCTTCCCTCCCCGGCGCTACCGATTGGGCATGGGAAAAGCTTTTCCGCCAGAACGTATCTGTTGCCATAAGACCGGAATTATCCAGTTTGCGACGAACCATATACGCGGCCAGAAATACCACAAACTCCATCAGCAGTTGCCTCCGTCGGTGATTCGGCGCTTTATCTGGCTATGGAACCGTGACCAGTCGAATGCCGGTCCGGGATCCGTTTTTCTGCCTGGCGCAATATCACTGTGCCCGGTCACCCGGGCGATGGTAATTTGCGGCCAGGCCGTCATTATAAGCGCAGACAACGCCGCAAGCCGTTCATACTGGGCCTCCGTATAGGGAGTGTCATCGGTGCCTTCAAGTTCGATCCCGATCGAGAAATCATTGCATTCGTTCTCGCCTTCAAAGCTGGACCTTCCGGCATGCCAGGCCCGGTCCTTGAGATTAACAAACTGCAGCACAGAACCATCGCGCCGGACCAGAAGATGGGACGACACCTGCAGGTCAGCAATGGTCTGGAAATAGGGGTGGGCGGATGCGTCCAGTTGATTGCAGAAAAACTGCTCGATGGCATCGCCACTGAACTGGCCCGGGGGCAGGCTGATGTTGTGGACCACAAGAAGCGACGGTTGTTTACCGGCGGGTCGTTCATTGAAATTGGGCGAGGCACACCACCGGGCGGCAGGAACACGGCCGCTGGCCCGCAGTTCTGCCGCTTCTTCGGTCGGAATCTTTGCAACTGGAATCAGGTCGTGTTCAGGCAAGGTGTTTCCATCAGGCTGGCTGTATTACGGTTTCCAACTGATTGAAGCACAAAGTCCCGAACGGTGCGAATACCGGGACACTAATCTTTACGGCTATTCCTCAGGTTATCAATAATGGACTCCAGCGCCCGGTCGAAAATCAGACCATCATCCAGCATTCCGATTTCACCCCTCTCAAGGGCGTTTGCCAGGTCTTCACGTTGGTACTCGGCAACTTTGGCACCGCTGCGGTTGACAAAAATATACTTGCCCGTTGTCTTGATAAACGCAGCCAGCTTGCAACGCAGTTTTCCGCTCTCCTGGGTCATCTCAATCCATGAGCCCACCCGCAGGTTGTCGGCTCTTTCCAGCCACTGGGGCTCGACCGCATCTGCGGTCGCCGTCGGAGCCCGGGATGATTCGGACACCCGGCCCGGTGTTGGTTCCGATGCCGCCTTCGGGGCCGGGACCGGTTCTGGTTCTGGTACCAGTGCTGGCTCCGGCGCCGGTGGTGGCGCCATTTCAGCGGAAGGCCCGGTGGCCGTTTCCGGTATCGGTTTCGGGGATGTCACCAGACGCTGGAATACATCCACATGGGCCAGCTCAAGATCCCGAATTGCCCCATCCGTTGCAAACGGATCCCATGAAATTTCCTGCAGTGCCATCCTCAGGCCATCGACAATGCCCGGAATCGCCTTCAGCAGTTCGCTACGGGTATCCTCCGTCACCGGTTCCGGATCAACGCTCCAGGCCAGGTTTGCTGCCAGACGCCGGGCTTTATGCCACTGATCACTGTCTTCGCCTTCCCGCAGGATCACCCATTGCAGGTATTTGAGCAGAGCCTCATCCATGATCCATACGACGGCTTGCGGCAAGGTCCGGCCTTCGCGGACCTCATCCAGCAGGGATTGTGCTGCATCAGATGCACGCTGCTGCCGGGCCCGGGCTTCCTCCACGTCCTTCAGCCGCTGTTCGACCAGTTCACGACGCCGGCGGTCCAGGTCCAGGAAATGCTCGAAGTCGGTCAATAATTCCGTAAAGAGGTCCACGCTATCATTATATTCATTGAGAACCCGCTCGACGATGGACTCGATTTTTTCCCGCAGCGGGTCCCGTTGACCGCTTTTTTTCTCGGTCCAGCCAATAGCGGCCAGCGCCAGCTCGTTAAGCAGCTTGCGAACCGGATGACCACCGCGATTGAAAAAGTTCTTGTCACTGAGCGCCACTTTGAGCACCGGTATCTGCAACCGGCTGATGATCGCCTTCATGGTGGAATGGAGCTGCCGGTCTTCAAGAATGAAATCAAACAGCATGGACACCAGATTAATGGTGTCACTGTCGACCTGCCCTGCTGTCGCCCGCTCGCCACGCTCATCGACGAATACCGCCTTGAGCTGGCTGGACAAGGGGACAATGTCGTTGGAAGACCAGCTGGCTGTCTCCGCCTGGATATTACTCAGGCGAGCCATAAGAGTGTCGGCATCAAGAACACCGGCATCGGAAACACGCTGACCCTCATCCTGACCACCGTGCAAAAGCGCACTGAGTTCTGAAAAAGTGGCTTTTACGCCGGAAGCAAAAGCACCCGGGCCATCGCTGCCCTGAACATTGCCGGAGTTGCCGGCGGCAGTTCCCCTGTTATCGCCAGTTTCCCCGCTGTGGCCCGGCGCCCCTGCGGCAGGCCTCGCCCGCTGTCTGCCGCCGACAGGAGGATTCCTCATATCCGGAAGTACACCTTCGGCAACCAGCGTCTTGTTGGCGTTATGGTAGAAATCATCCAGTATGCCGACCAGCAGACGGTCAAAAAGCTTGAGCACAATCAGCTTGGCGCGAATGTCGATATCAAGGTCAGCGCAGGCTTCAGAAAGGCCGCCGCAAATCACTTCGGGGCTCAGCGGCATCTGGCTGTCATTCAGTTCTGCATCGGGAAAAAGATGGCAGACCCGCACGTTCAGCAGACGGATTGCCTTGGCATTCTGACTGCGGAGCTTGTTGATCAGGGTATCGATGGCAAGCTGCTGCTCAAGGTGGGAATGGTCCACAAGGCTGAGTGAGTCCTGGTCCACTTCATCAAGCGACCCGGTACCGCCTCTGGGCTTGAACTGGCCGAGTTCGTTAAAGGCACTGCTGACGTACTGCAGAACCGAAACCGTCATATGCTTCCGGCGCAGACGTAATTCACGCATGGCGTCAAAGTAGGCCGTCTGATCCTGGTTGGTGGCAGCTTTGTCTGCAAGTTCAAACAACGCGTCGTCGGCCTGGTCAAAAAACTCTGACATCACCGCTTTCAGCGACTGACCTGATACGTCACGCAGACGCACCAGGGTTGCCGGCAGGCTGAACCGCTGCCCAACCCCCTGATTCTTGAAGTTAACGACTTTACTACCCTGAGCCATGCGGCTACTCCAGACTGATTCAGCAGACCCTTATAATCCGAGTCTATGCCCTTACCCCGTCAGGTTGTGTCAGAATTTGTCACATTTTGTTTTAAAGCGATCAGCATCACAGTCTAGCATGTCTGGCCAGTAGCGTTTGGAGAAAACGCCCGGGCGCTATAAAATCCCTGCTCTCGGACCAAAGCCCTTATTCAACCATTCCGGAACTTCTGGTAACTGTATGAACTATAACCATCTGCTTCACCAGTCCCGCATTGAAGCGGTCGCTCAAAGCCTTCGCGAAGATGTTGGCAGCGGTGATATCACCGCACAACTTATTCCGGTTGACCGAATCAGCAGCGGCCACATCATAACCCGTGAAAAAGCAGTGGTCGCCGGAACGGACTGGGTCAGAGAAGTGTTCAGGCAGGTCGACCCGGGCGTCACACTGGACTGGCACAGCAGCGATGGTGAAACCGTCGCACCGGGACAAACCCTGTTTACAGCCGTGGGTAACGCCCGCAGCCTGCTGACTGCGGAGCGCTCTGCCCTGAACTGGCTGCAGGCTCTTTCAGGCACCGCGACGCTGTGTGCGGACTATGCCGCACAGGTTGCCCATACCGGCGTGAAATTGCTGGATACCCGCAAGACCATTCCCGGCCTGAGGCTGGCTCAGAAATACGCAGTGACCTGCGGCGGCTGTCATAACCACCGGCTCGGTCTCTGGGATGCATTTCTGATCAAGGAGAATCACATTGCGGCCTGCGGCTCCATTGCCGCGGCAGTTGCAGAAGCCAGACGGATTGCTCCGGGCAGGCCCATTGAGGTGGAGACGGAAGACCTCGGGGAACTGGAACAGGCGCTGGCTGCCGGCGCAGACATTATCATGCTCGATGAGTTTTCACTGCAGGACATGAGTGAAGCAGTGCGACTGACAGCCACAGCGGCGAAGCTCGAAGCCTCTGGCAGTATTAACCGTCAAACGCTGGTTGCGGTGGCAGAAACCGGTGTGGATTACATCTCGATCGGCGCCCTGACCAAAGACATAAAGGCGATCGACCTTTCCATGCGCCTTGATTACTAGTGTCCCGTCCGGGCGCCTGAGGCCTTCAGCCTCTGCCTGACAACAACCGGTCCATTTCCGCCAGCGCCTCGATCAGGTCCTTGCCGGACTCCTTGCGGGCGCGGAAATGCTCTTCCGCCATGGGCGCCATCCCCGAAACCTCCGGCACTGGCCGCCCCGCCTCAATCAGCACTTTCATGCGGGCGATGAAGACAAACTGAAGCCACTGCGTGAACTCCAGGCGGTCAATAGCAAACGGCTGGGTACTCTGCAGCGCCTCCCTGGACGGCGGTCTGCTTTCCCACACGCCCAGGCGCCTTAATTCAATCTCGATCTGGATGAGACTGTCTGCGACTCTGGCGACATGGTCGGATGCACCGGCCATTAAGCTTCCCCCCTTCCGGTCTGTTCAGTTGGCAAACGGCTCTGATTAGTCGGCCAGGGGCTCCAACTCAACTTTCTCACCATGCAGCACTGCGAACAGGTCCTGATACTGCCGGGTCAGCGGATGTTTCGGGGCCAGGTGAATCAGCGGCTTTTTGGTCTGGTGCGATTCTTTCATCTTTACCGAACTGGATAGCCGTACCGGCAAAACCGGCAGCCCTTCATCCATCAGTTCACGCACCAGTTGCTTCGGCAGGCTGGCACGGGGCTGGAACTGGTTAGCCACAATTCCCTCGACCACCAGATCCTCATTGTGATCCTCCTGAAGCTCACGGATTTCATGCAGGATGCTGTACAGCGCCTGGCGTGAGAAATCATCACAGTCAAAGGGAATCAGACAGCGCTGGGAGGCAATAAGCGCAGACCGGCTGTAAAAATTCAGCGCCGGAGCGGTATCAATATAAATGGCATCAAACGATTCACTGAGCTTTTTCAGGGCCTCGCGGAGCTTGTAGATCTTGTGCTTGGCTTCCAGCTTGCGCTCAAGAAAGTCCAGCTCCGGGCTTGAGGGCATGACAAACAGATTATCAAAGGCTGTGGCGTGGACAAATTCATCCGGCCGGCGACTGAATACAGTGAAGGCAATGGTCTGTTCCAGATAATCCGCCACGGTGTCCTTAAGGTCCGAGACGGACTTGCCCAGCAGGTACTGGGTGGAATTCCCCTGCGGATCCAGATCAACAACCAGCGTCCGCTTGCCACGGGCCGCACTGATGGCGGCCAGATTACAGGTGATGCTGGATTTACCGACGCCACCCTTCTGATTGAATACCACTCGCCTCATGTTTTTTCCTCTTGGTTAATCCTGTCGGTTATCCTGCGGCTTACACCACCGGTGCACTGTCATCCCGTTTCCCTACCATCCCATTACTGACTTCACAAACGGGATGGTCAGCCGCCGCCGGGCCTTGAGCGATTTATCATCAAGCTGATCCAGTACCGCCAGCAGATCCGCCAGGCTGCGCGATGCCCGCTTGAGGATAAACCCGGCCACGTCTTCGCTCAACACCAGGCCCCGCTGCTCGGCCCGGGCAACCAGAATGCGCAGGCGGTCGTCATCCCGGTTGATCCCCAGCTGTATCAGCAAGCCGTGACGCAGACGCGAAACCAGATCGGGAAGCGAAAAGGGTAGCTGCGCCGGCAGATCCGAGAGGCTGATCACTATTTGTCCGTCCCGGTCATCGATTCGATTATACAGGTGAAAAACGGCTTCTTCCCATTCTGGTAGCCCGGCAACCCTGTCCAGATCATCCAGACAGACCACCGCATTCAACTCAAGTCCACCGATGGCATCCGGACCAAAGTGCAGCAGTTCTGTCATGCTTACACAAATGGCCTGGCGCTGCTGCCGTTCTGCCAGGTGGCAAACCCCCTGCAACAGATGGCTTTTGCCGGTCTCCCCATCCCCGCAGATAACGATGGACCGGGGACGGTCGTGCTGCTGCTCCACGGCGGTGCGAAGACGGCTTGCCGCTTCGGCATTGCGTTCACCATGGAAGTTGTCAAAGCGGGCATCGTCTCGCAGCTTTACGCCCAGTGCCAGTTGCCCCGCAATCACGTCTGCCTTGCCCTCCAGGCCTTCAAGCCCCAGACCAACAGGTAGTGACCACCACTGAGCAATGCGGAAACAGCCACCAGTACACTGCCGAACTCGATAACCCGGGGCATCATCGGCAGACCGGCCAGCAAAACCATAATGGCCAGGGCAACCAGAATCTGGATCAGGGTGTTTAGCTTACCGGGCAGGCTTGGCTGCAGATCAAAGTGGCCGATGCAGTAATGGTAGACCAGTCCACCACTCACGATCAGCAGATCCCGACCCAGGACCAACCAGAACAACCAGTAAGGCAGCACGCCGTTCAGGGTGAGCATCAGGTAGGCAGCGATCAGCAGCACTTTATCAGCCAGCGGATCGGCAATTGCACCCAGGCGCGTCCGCCAGTCAAATTCACGGGCAAGAAAACCATCGAGGGCATCGGTAGCGGCGGCCACGAAAAAGATAACCAGGGCGATACGATATTCCGTGGCAAGCAGAGCCACCGCAAACGGCAATACCAGCAGAATCCGCAGCAACGTCAACGCGTTCGGAATCCAGCACCAGTTCTGAGCCATACCCCCTCTCCCTGAAGCCTTATCGGGCCCGTTCACCCGCCGCTCTCACCCTGGATCACTGACGCCGGTTGCCAACGATAATGCAGCACCTGATAAAGCGACTCAAAAGCTTTGTCGGCTTCCTCTTCCTCAGCCAGCAGATCGTCATAAGCGAACAGGGAATCGATATCCGGTGCTGTATTGTCGAGCGGAGACATGATGAATGGAGCGGGCGCAGAGCTTTCCGTTGACTCGTCCTGATTACTGTCGGCGGCGTCTTCAGCTGCAGGCAGATTCGATACCTCTGCCTCGGAGAGCGGCACCAGGCGCGGATCCAGAGCAATATACCGTTTTAATTGCTCAATTTCTCCCGAGAAGGTCACGCGAAGAGTGACACGGCTATCCCTGGTTGCAGTCGCACCGGCATTCTCGACCGGCGAAAGGTTCTTGAGGACACGGTTTGCCTGCCCGTAAGCTTCAACTCCGTCAATACCATGCAGAACGATATCAACCTGTGGAGATTCGCCCACATCGCTGCCAGCGACCGCATAACGCTCGGCAAAGGCATCGGTCCAGCGGCCGACAACGGCAGCAGCGAGCTGACGGGGGTCGTCAGCGGTGAGGGATTGTTCCGGGCCTTCAAGCCCCATGCCATCAAAAACCCAGCCGGCACGCCATTCGCTGCCCGAGCGGCTGACCCGGACCATTGCAATCAGGTCATGGCTGAGATTCTCGGACGCGGCCCGGACATTACCGGTAAACTGGCCCCAGATATCGGACATCAGTTCCCGGCGGTCGGCATATGATGCCGGAGGCAGCGCAAGCGGCAGTCCCCGATCCGCGGCAGCCTCGGTAAAGGCATCCAGCCAGAGCGACGAGGCTTCCGGATCCTCCTGCCGATGCAACAGGTCACGGGAGCCAGCGGATTCAACGGCAATCCAGGCAAGCGTCAGCGGACGATTGGCCCCCCATACCGGCGCATCAACAGAAGCCAGGGCACGGTTCACCCCGACCGCACCAAAGGCCATTCGCAGGCGATTGCCGTCGTCTTCGGAGCGCAGGAACTGGTAGGACTGCAGGAGCGACTCGGCATTGTCCAGCAGTTCCTGGACACCCTCTTTCTGCAACACCTTCTGAGAACCGGAAACTCGCACGAAAACCCGGCTCAGGCCGGCGGAATAACCTTCGGCCAGATCCTCCGGTTGCGAGGTCTCAACCGGCACCTCGACTGAATACAGCCCCGGCACGGTGACCGCTGACACCGGCAGTGCCAGTGCCAGCAGCGACATAATCGCGACCCTGGTGAATATACGAACTATTTTCTGCGCTATTGCCATCGGGGTAATTCCTGAGCCTTGCATGATTGGTCCTGGAACTCTTGGAAGCCTAGGATACACCAAGGTCCGGGCCGAAAGTAGCAACCGGGGATTGCAGAATCTCCACTTGCAATTGCATTTGGAGCCCCACCTTTCAGCTGTTAAAATTCCGCGCCTGACTCACAACCCAACTGGTTGAACACTCCATGAGCGAAGACAAGCCGTCCCTCAGCTACCGCGATGCCGGCGTCGACATCGACGCCGGCAACGAACTCGTCAACCGGATCAAGGACACCGCCGCCAGGACCCGCAGGCCGGAAGTCCTCGGTGGCCTCGGCGGCTTCGGTGCCATGGTGGCGATTCCGCCCGGCTATCACGAACCGGTGATGGTATCTGGCACCGACGGTGTCGGAACCAAATTGCGACTGGCGATGCAGCTTCAGAAGCACGACACCATTGGCATTGACCTGGTGGCCATGTGCGTAAACGACCTGGTCGTCGGTGGTGCGGAACCGCTGTTCTTTCTCGACTATTACGCCACGGGCAAGCTTAACGTCGATGTGGCGGCCCAGGTCGTTGAAGGCATCGGCCGCGGTTGTGAGTTGTCCGGTTGCGCTCTGGTGGGTGGTGAAACCGCTGAAATGCCGGGAATGTATGAAGGCGATGACTATGACCTGGCAGGTTTTTGTGTGGGCATTGCCGAGCGCAGTGAAATCATTGATGGCAGCCGCGTGCAATCCGGCGATGTGCTGCTGGCACTGGGGTCTTCCGGCCCCCACTCGAACGGTTACTCACTGATCCGCAAGATCCTGGAGGTGAGCAACGCCAACCTTGATCAGGGCATTGGCGGGACCACCCTGGCCAATGCCCTGATGGCCCCTACCCGCATTTACGTCAAAAGCCTGTTGCAGCTGAACAAGGAAGTCGAGGTACGCGCCCTGTCCCATATAACCGGCGGCGGCCTACCGGAAAATATTCCGCGGGTATTACCGGACGGCATCATTGCTGCCATTGACACCGCCAGCTGGAAACTGCCGGCGGTGTTCGAATGGCTCAAAACCGCCGGAGGCGTTGCCAGTGAGGAGATGTACCGCACTTTCAACTGCGGAATCGGCATGGTGGTCTGCGTGCCGGCCAACCAGAAAGATCTCGCTCTGGACACGCTCGAAGGGCTTGGCGAAAACGCCTGGCAGGTGGGTATCATCGAGTCGGCAGCAAGCAGCTCGACACCGGCTTCGGTGCGCTATGCGCCAGGGTTGCTGGCGGTATGAAGGCTGATCCGGTAACTGCGCCGCGAATCCTGGTCCTGGCCTCCGGCAACGGCACCAATCTTCAGTCCCTGATTAACGCCAGCCAGCAGCGGGATTTTCCGGGACAGATCGTCGCCGTTGGTTGCAACCGGCCCAACGCATTCGCGCTTGAGCGGGCAGCCCAGGCCAACATTGCGCACTTTACCGTGGATCATACCCGCAGTGGCTCCCGGCAGGAGTTTGACGGCAAGTTGATGGCAGAGATCAGACGTCATAATCCGGACCTGATCTGTCTGGCGGGCTTCATGCGAATTCTGACCGACGATTTCGTGCAGGCTCTCAGGGGCACCCTGATAAACGTCCATCCGTCGCTATTGCCGAAATACACGGGCCTGAATACCCACCAGCGCGCGCTGGATGCAGGCGATCAGATTCACGGAACCTCCATTCACTTCGTGACCGAAGAGCTTGATGGTGGCCCCGTTATTGCGCAGGCCGAGGTCCGGGTTGCCCGGGACGACACAGCGCAAACCCTGGCTGAGAAAGTTCAGGCCAGAGAACACCTGCTCTATCCGATTGTTGTCCGCTGGTTCTGCGAGGGTCGCATTCAGCTTGGCGATGACCATGTATTGTTCGATGGCCAACCACTGAAACAGCCGATGGTTCTCCCTGATGACCCGGACCCATCCGACGCCTGATTCAGGAGTTGTTCAGAGGCTCCTTAAACATATCGTCATCGTCCGGGTATCTGGTCCGCGTTATGCTGACACACTCGCGCACCATTCACGCACTGGTTACGCACCATGCTGACCGCGCCAAAGAATGCTGGACGGATGTTCGCCATGATGAAATCCCTGGTTACTGTGCTGATTCACTATCTGCTGCTGGCTGCCCTGCTGGGCATTTATCCTGCAACCGCTGCGGATTCCGGGACCGGATCCGGAGCTGAACCTGAAACCGGCGCGCAATCCTCATCGCTGCTACCCCTGGAAGTCAGCTACAAAGCCTCGATGGAAAAAGGCTTTGCCCTGAGTGGTGAGGCCCGCCGTACGCTGCAGGAGCGCAGTGGTGGCATCTGGCACTACCAGACAGATGTGGATTCACTGATCGCGGACATTGATGAGTCACTGATCTTTCGCTGGGAAGACGGGCAGGTTGTACCCCTGCGCTATCGCTACAGCCTGTCAGGGTTCATGATCAAAGATCGAAAGCAGGCCATTGATTTTGACTGGGACAACGGTGTGGCAACAGGCCACCATCGGGGCCGGAAATTCTCGTTGGCGCTGGAGGAAGGCGCCCTGGACCCGATGGGCTACCAGTTGCAACTGCGCCAGGACATCAAGGCCGGGCAAAGGGATATGACCTACCGGGTTATTGATAAAGGCCGTTACGACACCGACCGTTTTGCGGTCATTGACGAGGAAACCCTGACCAGCAATGGCGAGAGGCTGACAACCCTGAAAGCGGAAAAGGTGCGTGACGACGACAGTAAGCGCAAGACCCTGATGTGGTTTGCACCAGATCAGGATTATCTGCTGGTCAGACTGCTGCAGATCGAACCCGATGGCAGCGAGTACGAAATCAGCCTTGCCGAGGCCCGGCTAGGCGGCTGAGTGATTTAACCTCGTCCGCGATGATCCGCAGTCCGTCAGCAACGCGATCATCATCCTGGGAATAGGTCACACGCAGACACTCGTGCCGGTGCTTCCAGTCATCCTCCGGCAGCCCCGGGAAAAAATAGTGGCCCGAAACCACCAGCACACCTCTTGCCTTCAGGCGCTGGTAAAGCTCGAGACTGGTAATGGGCAGACCCGGAAACCACAGCCATAAAAACATCGCGCCTTCGGGCTTGTGAATGTACCAGCGGCAAGAATCTTCTCCCATGGCCTGTCCGAAGACGGCAACCGCTTTTTCCATCTTGTTGCGGTAGAAAGGACAAACCACATCGTTGCTGAGCGACAGAATTTCCCCGGATTTCACCAGCGGCTCTGCCAGCATGGCGCCGAAACTGCCGGTGGCCAGGTTCATAATGGCGTTGATGCTCGAAAGTGCCTTGATAACGGGCTCTGACGCAATCACGACCCCGGTTCTGACGGCAGGCAGACCCAGCTTGGAAAGGCTCAGGCAGAGTATGATCTGGTCGTTCCAGTGCGGTGTGGCTGCCGTGAACACCAGGTTCGGAAAGGGTGTGCCATAGGCGCCGTCCACAATCAGCGGGATATCATGCTGCCGGGCCAGCGCTTCCAGGCGATCGAGCTCTTCGTCGGTAATGACGTTGCCGGTGGGATTGGTGGGGCGGGATACGCAGATAGCGCCGGTTTCACCCGTCACCTCTACGGCGTCGAAATCCACCCGGTACTTGAACTCGTGGGCATCGGTAAACGAAATATCCGGTTGCACCGCACGAAACAACTCGGGCTCGATGCCAGCGTCGGCATAACCGATGTATTCCGGCGCCAGAGGCAACAGGATATGCTTGCGATGACCATCGCCATAACGGCCGCCAAACATGTTGAACAGCATGAAAAAAGCAGCCTGGCTGCCATTGGTCAGGGCAATATTTTCCGGTTTGAGGTCCCAGCCATACTCACGGTTCAGTAAATCCGCCAGCGACCCGATGAACTGTTTCTCGCCCTGGGGTGGGTCATAAATACCGACGACGCGACGTACGTCCTCCTCGCTGCGACTCATGTCGGCAAGAATCTGCTGGACCCGCTGCTGTATCTCCGGAATATGCCCGGGATTACCCCCGCCCATCATGATCATGTCGTCGCCCGAAGCAAGGGCGTTGCCCAGGTCATCCATGAGAGAGGTGATGCCGGAATTGGCGGTAAACTTCTGACCAAAGGAGGATAATTTCATATCAGTCGCTCAGGGATATGCCCAGATTGCTGACGCCATCGTTAGCTGCATCCTTGCGGATAGCTTCAACAAACTGGGTTGTGGGCGTGCGTTGGCGCTTGAGAGACAGCACCAGATCCCGCTGGAACACCTTGTCTTCTTTCATCAGGGGGTGCTGCTCCAGAAGCCGCACCAACTGGTCCTCATCAAGGTCTTCGCCTTCAGAGAGCTCGATAAATTTCATGACCGTTGCAGTGGCAATCCGGGAGACTCCGGTTGCGCGATGCTTCGAGGGATTTAACCGGTTCAGCAGGGCCTGTTCAAGGATCTGGCAGAAATCGAATGCCGGATACACGCCATAGGCATCGTAGGCATCCACATCGGGGGAAAGCGTTTCCAGTCTCGCCAGTAACTGCGGGATAGTGGCTTCAGACGTTTCTCGCTGTAGCATGTCCCAGCCAAGGTCGAGCAGCTGGCGCATTTTTCCCCCGGTCTTCAGCTCAACCGCGTCTGCAAACAGCGCGTAATTGGGAAATGATCGCTCGGCCAGTGCCATAATAAAGGCAAACTCGCGCCAACCCTGGAGCTGGGATACGGCTTTGAGAAACTGGTTGGCATTCACGTCAGGTTGCCTTTGCTCATGTGCGTGGAAGCGTCACGCCTGTCTGGCCGAAGTATTTGCCGCCCCGATCCTTGTAGCTGGTTTCGCACATCTCGTCAGACTCGAAAAACAGCATCTGGGCGACGCCTTCGTTGGCATAGATTTTTGCTGGCAGGTTACTGGTATTGGAAAATTCCAGGGTGACCTGCCCTTCCCACTCCGGCTCAAGAGGTGTGACGTTAACGATGATACCGCAGCGGGCATAGGTGGATTTGCCCAGGCAGATAGTCAGTACGCTGCGCGGGATCCGGAAATATTCCACCGTGCGGGCCAGCGCAAAGGAGTTTGGCGGGATGATGCAGACGTCGCCGGTATAGTTTACGAAGCTGTTCTCATCGAAGTTCTTGGGATCAACGGTGGCCGAATGAACATTGGTGAAGATCTTGAATTCGTCGCTGCAGCGCACATCGTAGCCGTAGCTTGAGGTGCCGTAGGAGATGACCCGGCCTCTTTCGTTCTCGCGGACCTGATCGTACTCGAAGGGTTCGATCATGCCGTGGTCCTCGGACATTCGGCGGATCCAGAGGTCGGATTTGATACTCATGGGTGGGGTCTCGTTTCGGCCTGAAAAAAGTGGGCGTAGTTTACCTGCTTGATGTTTTGGTGTCGAAGCCTTAACCGGCCTAAAATCACCTGCATCCTTGGGGCTGCGCCTACGGATAGGGCAGATTCAAAACACGCCGTAGATACATCCCTGTAGGCTTGAGAAAAACATCCATGTTTTTCACAGTTTTGAATCTGCCCTATCCGTAAGCGCGATCAGAGTTTACGCGTGGATTCCTCTTGCAGCAGCATCAGTGTTCGCTTACTGAGACACTCGAAATGGAGCCGGTCAGATTTCTTTCCCGGGTAGACAGTTCTGCGCTCACTCTGCGGGCGATGTCTTTGTAGCGCCTGGCCACTTCCGAGTCGGGTTCCGCCACCACCGAGGGTATGCCGCCGTCGGTCTGCTCACGAATGGTGATGTGCAGCGGTAGCTGGCCAAGCAATGCGGTGTCGTACTCTTCGGCAATGCGCTCGCCGCCGTGCTGGCCGAACAGGTGTTCTTCGTAGCCGCAGTTGCTGCAGATGTGAACGCTCATGTTTTCCACCACGCCAAGCACCGGGATGTCCACCTTGCGGAACATCTCGATGCCTTTTTTGCCGTCCAGCAAAGCAATGTCCTGGGGCGTGGTGACAATCACTGCGCCGGTAACCGGGACTTTCTGGGCGATGGTGAGCTGGATATCACCGGTGCCGGGGGGCATGTCCAGAATGAGGTAATCCAGTTCGTTCCACAGGGTCTGTTGCAGCAATTGCATGACGGCACCGCTGACCATGGGGCCGCGCCAGACCATGGGAGTTTTGTCGGTTACCACAAAGGCCATGGAGTTCGCCTGCAGACCATGGGCCTCCATCGGCAGGAAATATTTCTGTTCCCGGGTTTCCGGGCGTTTGCCTTCGGGGACGCCCAGCATCATGCCAATGCTGGGGCCGTATATGTCGGCGTCCAGAATGCCCACGCGGGCGCCTTCGGCGTGCAGGGCAAGGGCCAGGTTGACTGCCGTGGTGGACTTGCCCACGCCACCCTTGCCGGAAGCGACAGCGATGATATTTTTCACCCCCGGCACAGAGGCAATGTCTTTCTGGCCTTTATGGGAATGAATGCGCTGGCTGACGGTTACCTCGACACTTCCGACGCCGTCAATGTCCTCGACGGCATTACTGACAAGCTCTTTTACGGCGCCGGCGATGCCTTTCGAGGCGTAGGGCAGTTCAATTGACACAGTGACCCTGCCAGCGTCATCGGCCTGCAGAGACTTTACCGCACCAAGTTCGTATAAATCCCTGTTCAGATACGGATCCCGATACTGTTTGACGGCCGATTCAAGGGCCTGTTGGGAAATCTTGGTCATTGGCATCTCCGGGATAGGGTGTTCCGGCACTTAAATGTGGCCGGAACCGGGTGTTTCGGATGAAAAAACTCTGCTTGGAAGGTATCATTTGTGCCCGTTTCTGGCCATACGGCCCCAATCCTCACGAATGAAGGTTCGGAACACAACATGACGCAAGCTAGCCCCCGGCACCAGCGCGATATTCTGGTAACCAGCGCCCTTCCCTATGCCAATGGCCCCATCCATCTGGGCCATCTGCTGGAATATATCCAGACCGATATCTGGGTGCGCTATCAGAATATGCGGGGCGAGAACTGCTACTACGTGTGCGCCGACGACGCTCACGGCACGGCCATCATGCTGCGGGCAGAGCGGGAAGGCATTTCTTCCGAGCAACTGATCGACCGGATCCGCGGTGAACATCAGCAGGATTTTTCCGGCTTCCACATTCGTTTTGACAACTACTACACCACCCACTCGACCGAAAACCGGCAGTTTTCGGAATACATCTACCGGCAACTGCAGAACCACGGCCATATTGCCACCCGCAAGATCATCCAGGCCTACGACCCGGAAAAGCAGATGTTCCTGGCGGACCGGTTTATCAAGGGCACCTGCCCCAAATGCAGGACCGAAGACCAGTACGGGGACAACTGCGAAGCCTGTGGCGCCACCTATACGCCGGCTGAACTTGTTAATCCGACGTCTGCGGTTTCCGGCGCAACACCCGTTGACAAGGAATCGGAACACTATTTCTTCCGGCTGCCCGAATTTGCGGACTTTCTCGCCAACTGGACCCGCAGCGGCACCCTGCAGCCACAGGTGGCGAACAAGCTGGCGGAATGGCTGGAGGCAGGCCTGCAGGAGTGGGATATCAGCCGGGATGCGCCCTATTTCGGCTTTGAAATCCCCGACTCGCCCGGCAAATACTTCTATGTTTGGCTGGACGCGCCCATTGGCTATCTGGCCAGTTTCAAGAACCTGTGTGACCGTGATGGCATCGACTTCGATCATTTCTGGAAAGCGGATTCCACCGCCGAGGTCTATCACTTCATCGGCAAGGATATCATCAACTTCCACGCCCTGTTCTGGCCATCAATGCTCCACAGCGCCGGATTCCGCACCCCCAGCGCGGTCTGGGCCCATGGCTTCGTGACGGTGAACGGCAAGAAGATGTCCAAATCCCGCGGCACCTTTATCATGGCCCGCACCTATCTGGACCATCTCAACCCGGAATATCTGCGCTACTACTTTGCTTCCAAGCTGACCGGTGGCGTCGATGACATGGATCTCAACCTCGAGGACTTTGCCGCACGGGTGAACTCGGACCTGGTCGGCAAGGTCGTGAACATTGCCAGCCGCAGTGCCGGGTTTATCACCAAGCGTTTCCAGGGCAGGCTTGGCACCGTTACCGAGCACGACAAGCTGAAAGCGTTTGTCAATGCCGGTGATGAAATTGCGGACTTCTACGAAACCCGGGAATTCGGCCGCGCAATGCGCCGTGTCATGGAGCTTGCGGATATCGCCAACCAGTATGTGAACGACGAGCAGCCCTGGGTGATCGCAAAACAGGATGGCGCGGATCAAAACCTTCAGGCCATCTGCACCAACGCCATCAACATGTTCCGGTTGCTGATGACCTATCTGGCGCCGGTATTGCCGGACACCGCGAAAGCCTCCGAGGCATTCCTGAATGCGGGGCTGGACTGGAACAACCGTGAAAACCGGCTCGAGAACCACAGCATCAACAAATTCAAACCGCTGATGAACCGGGTTGATATGGCCCAGATCGAAAAAATGCTGGATGCCTCGAAAGAGGAACTGGCGGTCGCCACCGGTTCCCGGGCTCCAGACACCGGCGCAGCAAACGAACAGGCGGAAGCGCCGGCGCCAATTTCAGACGAGATCGATTTTGACGCCTTTGCCAGGGTCGACCTCCGGGTCGCCAGAATCGTGAAAGCCGAACGCGTCGAAGGTGCGGACAAGTTGCTGCAGCTCACCCTGGACATCGGCCACGGTGAACGCAATGTCTTTGCCGGCATCAAGTCCGCCTACGAACCGGAAGATCTCACCGGCCGGCTGACGGTGATGGTGGCAAACCTGAAACCCCGCAAGATGAAGTTTGGTATGTCAGAGGGTATGGTGCTTGCAGCAGGTCCGGGCGGTAAAGACATCTTTATCCTGTCGCCGGATGCGGGCGCCACCCCCGGTATGCGGATAATGTAGCCTGGCCGGACCACGGCGAACGACGGAGCCCCCAGATGACCGAGTACCTGCTTATCCTGGTCAGCACCATTCTGGTGAACAATTTTGTGCTGGTCCAGTTTCTCGGACTCTGCCCGTTCATGGGGGTGTCCGGAAAGCTGGAAACGGCCATGGGCATGTCACTGGCGACGACCTTCGTGCTGACCCTGGCTTCGGTGTGCAGTTATCTCGCCTACACCTACCTGCTGGAACCGCTGGATCTGGCATTCCTGAAGACGATCACCTTCATTCTGGTGATCGCGGTGGTGGTGCAGTTCACCGAAATGGTGGTGCGCAAGACCAGCCCCCTGCTCTATCGCGTACTGGGGATTTTCTTGCCGCTGATTACCACCAACTGCGCGGTGCTGGGTGTTGCTCTGCTTAACCTCAACAAGAATAATAATTTTGTCGAATCGGTGCTGTATGGTTTCGGGGCCGCAGCCGGATTCTCCCTGGTGCTGGTGCTGTTTGCCGCCCTGCGCGAGCGCATCGCTGTCGCTGACGTGCCCGTTGCCTTTCAGGGCGCTGCCATTGGCATGGTGACCGCAGGGTTAATGGCACTGGCGTTTATGGGTTTTACCGGCCTTGTCAAAGTCTGACGGAGCATTCTGACTATGTGGACAAGTCTGTTGATTGCCGTGGGTGTTCTGCTGGTACTGGCCGTGATTTTCGGTGGTTTGCTGGGTTTTGCCTCCGAGCGCTTCAAGGTTGAGGGCAACCCGCTGGTCGATGAGATTGACTCACTGCTGCCCCAGACCCAGTGCGGCCAGTGTGGCTTCCCCGGTTGCCGGCCCTACGCCGAATCCATCGCCAACGGCGACGCCATCAACAAATGCCCTCCCGGTGGCGAGACTACCATCAGGGCGCTGGCCGACCTGCTGGATGTTGAGCCCCAACCACTGGACGCCGAGCACGGCGTGGAACAGGCGAAACGCGTTGCGGTGATCCGTGAAGACGAGTGCATTGGCTGTACCAAGTGCATTCAGGCCTGCCCGGTAGACGCAATTCTGGGCGCTGCAAAACAAATGCATACGGTGATTGAAAGCGAATGCACTGGCTGCGACCTGTGTGTGGACCCCTGCCCCGTTGATTGCATTGACATGATTACCATCGAACCGGATATCCGGAGCTGGACCTGGTCGCCGCCGAGGTCCGGTATCATCGCGACAGACCGGGCGGGAGCCGGCGCCTGATGACGCAACTCTGGGATTTCAGTGGTGGTATTCACCCGGAACAGCACAAGCATCTGTCTACCGCTTGCCCGATTCGGCAATCATCGCTGCCGGAACGGCTGATCCTGCCACTTCAGCAGCATATCGGCGCCCCGGCTGAAGCCTGCGTGGCCGTCGGTGACAGGGTGCTGAAGGGTGAGGTGATTGCCACTGTGCCGGGGGCTGTCGGGGTTCCCGTCCACGCGCCCACATCCGGCACAATTGAAGCGATCTCAATGCATCCCGTGCCCCATCCGTCGGGTATGAGTGACCGCTGTATTACCATTGCCCCGGACGGCCTCGACCAGTGGACCGGGCGCGAGCCCATCGCGGATTACCATGCCCTGGACCGGGATACCGTTCTGGAGCGAATTCGACAATACGGCATTGCCGGTCTTGGCGGCGCGGGGTTTCCAACCAATATCAAACTGCGCCCCCCGAAAGACCGGAAGGTGAGCACACTGATCCTGAACGGCGCAGAGTGCGAGCCTTACATCACCGCTGACGATATGACGATGCGGGAACGCGCCGATGAAATCGTCGCGGGGCTGCGGGTTATGGCCTGGGTGCTTCGGCCCGAGCGCTGCGTCATTGCCATAGAGGACAACAAACCGGAAGCAATCGAGGCAGTAAAAATAGCCACTGAAAACACCCGGACAGAAGTGGTGGTCATTCCGACCAAATACCCGTCCGGTGGCGAAAAACAGCTGATCCAGATCCTCACCGGCATGGAAGTTCCGAGTGGCGGCATACCCGCGGATATCGGCGTGATGTGTCAGAATACCGGAACAGCTATCGCAGTATCACGCGCAATCCACCAGGGTGAGCCTCTGATATCGCGGGTTGTCACCGTCACCGGCAGGGCTGTATCCAGCCCCGGGACTTTTGATGTCCTGCTGGGCACTCCGGTCGAACATCTGCTGGCGCAGACCGGGCTGGATTCCCAGCAACTCCACCGGCTGATCCTGGGCGGCCCGATGATGGGCTATACCCTCGAGACGCCCGGTGTACCGGTGGTGAAAACCACCAACTGCCTGATCGCGGCCACCGCCGAAGAGCTGCCCGCACCACCACCGGAACAGCCCTGTATCCGCTGCGGCATGTGCGCCGAAGTCTGCCCGATGGAACTTCTGCCGCAGCAGCTGTTCTGGCACTCCAGGGCCGGGGAGCTGGAAAAGGCTGAGCACCTTAATCTGTTCGACTGCATCGAGTGCGGTGCCTGCTCCTACGTTTGCCCCAGTTCAATCCCGCTGGTCCAGTATTACCGGGCGGCAAAAGGCGAAATCCGCGTGCAGCAGGCCGAACTCCTGAAGGCGGACCGGGCACGTGAGCGCTTTGAAGCCCGTCAGGCCAGACTCGAACGCGAACAGCATGAGAAAGAACAGCGCCGGAAAGACCGGGCAAAGGCCGCTGCCGAAGCCCAGGCAAAGCAACAGGCGAAAGCAGAGGACCAGCCCTCGGACGATCACGCTGCCAGATCCACTCTGGTGGCAGCAGCATTGGCGCGCAAAAAAGCCAAAGCTGGCAAGACAGATGCGGCTGGCCCGGCAACGACTGACCAGGCCGAGCCCCCTGATCTTGAAGCTCTGGAGAAACAGCTGGCCCAGGCCACCGCCAAACTGAATACCATGCAGAGTATGCTGGAAGATGCCAGAGCCGAAAATGCCGACAACGTGGAACAGCTCGAGCGGGCCGTCGCCAAAAACCACGATCGCGTGAAACGCGCCGAGACAGCGCTTGCCGGAGCCCGGAACTGATGGCACTTGCCCAGCAATCATCGCCCCATGCCCGCCATGCCCGTTCGACGTCGAACGTCATGCTCTGGGTGATGCTGGCCGCTCTTCCCGGGTTGCTGGCCCAGGTTATCTTTTTTGGCTGGGGAAACCTGATCAACGTGGTCTGGTGCATGGCACTGGCGATTGGCGCGGAAGCGGCCATGCTCAGATTACGCGGACGGCCGGTAAAGTTCTTTTTACAGGATAATACCGCTGCCGTGACCGGCTTCTTGCTCGGGCTTTGTCTGCCACCACTGGTACCTTTCTGGGTGTCTGCCACCGCGGTCCTGGCTGCCATCGTCCTTGCCAAGCAACTCTATGGCGGCACCGGCTCCAACCCTTTCAATCCTGCCATGGTGGGCTACGCGCTGGTATTGATTTCATTTCCGCTAGCCATGACCACAAACTGGGCGGAGCCCGGTCTGGTCTGGGGGACCGCCCCGGGCATATGGGAAACGCTCAAGGTTATTGCGTCCGGCCAGCAAACAGCCGTGGACGCCTATACCATGGCCACCCCTCTGGACCAATACAAGCACAACATCAGCTCCCGGACCGCCGCCGAGGTCCTTCAACACCCCACATTCGGCGAGGGTATTGCCAGGGGCTGGGAATGGGTCAACGCGGGCTTTCTGGCGGGCGGGCTGTTACTGCTGTGGCAGCGCCTCATTACCTGGCACATTCCGGTCAGTTTTCTCGCGGGGCTTGCCATCATGAGCCTGGCTTTTGGCAGCAATCCGGATCAGTACGCGCCGGTGTCCATGCACCTGCTTGCAGGCGGCACCATGCTGGGGGCGTTTTTCATTGCCACGGATCCGGTTTCCGCCGCCACCAGCCATCAGGGCAAACTGATCTATGGCGCCGGCATCGGTATTCTGATCTATCTTATCCGGACCTGGGGCGCCTACCCGGATGCGGTCGCTTTCGCAGTGCTGCTGATGAACTTCGCTGTCCCCTTCATTGATTACTACACACCTCCGCGTACTTATGGCCACCATAAGGCCCGGCGTGGATTACCCCGCAAGGGACAGGGCTAGGCTATGGCAGGTATCGGACAATCCATGGGGCGAAACGCCATCGGGCTTGGCCTTTTTGCCATCATTACCGGCGGCACCATTGCCCTCACCCATGCACTTACTCAGGACCGCATCGAGCAACAGATAGCCCGTGCCGAGGCCGCTGCATTGTTCGAAATCATTCCTGCAAACCGGCACGACAACGAACTCCTCAGAGCTACCGTTTCCCTGCCCGCCAGCAAGACTCTGACCGACGGCGAACCTCTGACGGCCTGGGTGGCGCGCCGGAGTGAGCGCCCATTTGCGCTTATACTTCCGGTGACAGCGACGGACGGCTATTCCGGTGACATACGCCTGCTGATCGGTATAGACCTTGAGGGCCACATTCTGGGTGTCCGGGTGACTGACCACCGGGAAACCCCGGGGCTGGGTGACAAGATCGAGACCAGAAAATCCGACTGGATCCTTAGCTTCGAGGGCCGTTCGCTGGATAACCCGGAACCAGAACAGTGGGCTGTCAAAAAAAACGGCGGAGTGTTTGATCAGTTCACCGGCGCCACCATTACACCGTCGGCCGTGGTGAGCACGGTAAAGGAGACCCTGATGTATTTTCGCGAGAACCGGCAGCAGATCAGGGAAATCATCAGACAACCGGCATCGCCGCAAGGAGATCCGGTAACGCCAGAGTCCCTGGCGGGTAGCGAATCAAAACAGGAGCATTCCTGACATGGCGACCAAATCCAGCTCAGAAATCATCCGTGACGGCCTCTGGGGCAATAACCCGGCCCTGGTGCAGGTGCTTGGTCTGTGCCCGCTGCTGGCTGTTACCAGCACCGTGGTCAACGCCATCGGCCTGGGACTGGCCACACTGCTGGTGCTGATGGGGTCCAACCTTGCGGTCTCCCTGATCCGCAATTTTGTCAGCGAATCCGTGCGGCTGCCGGCGTTTGTAATGATTATCGCGTCGTTCGTAACCTGTGCCGAACTGCTGATGCAGGCTTTTACCTATGAGCTCTACCTGATACTGGGGATTTTCATTCCTCTTATCGTTACCAACTGTGCCATTCTGGGCCGTGCCGAAGCGTTCGCGGTGAAAAATCCGCCACTGCCGGCGCTGCTTGACGGCTTCATGATGGGTCTCGGCTTCCTGTTGGTACTGGTCGCCCTTGGCGCCATTCGCGAACTGGTTGGTCAGGGCACCCTGCTGGCCGACATGGACCTTTTGCTGGGACCAGTTGCCAGTGACTGGGTCATCCGCCCGCTGGAAAACTATCCGAATGTGCTGTTCATGGTATTGCCGCCCGGCGCCTTTATTGGCCTGGGACTGCTTATTGCACTTAAAAACGGCATCGATAATCACCTCAAGGCCCGCCGGGCCGTGGTTCAGCCTGTCGAGGCCGGAAGCAGGCGGGTCCGCGTAACAGGCAACGTGTCATGAACAGGGCAAAGCGAACCGCCATTTTCAGGCGGCTGAGAGACGCCAATCCGTCGCCAACCACCGAGCTGAACTACTCGAATCCGTTTGAGCTTCTGGTTGCCGTTATTCTTTCCGCCCAGGCAACCGACGTTGGTGTGAACAAGGCCACGGCAAAGCTTTTTCCTGTCGCCAACACGCCGGAAGGGATCTATCAGCTTGGAGTTGAAGGACTGAAGGAATACATCAGGACCATCGGCCTTTTTAACAGCAAGGCGGAGAACGTGATCAAAACCTGCAAGGTCCTGATCGAGAAACACAACGGTCAGGTGCCGGCCAACCGGGAAGACCTGGAGGCATTACCGGGCGTGGGCAGGAAAACCGCCAACGTGGTCCTGAATACCGCCTTCGGCCAGCCGGCCATGGCCGTGGATACCCACATATTCCGGGTGTCCAACCGGACGGGGATTGCAACGGGTAAAAACGTAGTTGAGGTTGAACGGCGGCTGATGAAGCTGGTGCCCAGAGAGTTTCTCATGGATGCCCATCACTGGCTGATCCTGCACGGCCGTTACACCTGCACGGCGCGAAAGCCCCGGTGCGGCGCCTGCGAAATTGAGGATCTTTGCGAGTTCAAACACAAAAGGGACTATCTCTGATGAACCGGATCGAATCAGCCTGCCGGCTGGTTCCGGATTGAGCAGAAAAAAAACGGCCCCCGAAAGGGCCGGTTTCTCTCTGTCTCCGGATTTATCGGTTCCGGACATTCTATTTGAACAGCATTGTACCTGACAGGCCTTCTTTCTCGAGAATTTCGCGAAGGCGGCGCAGGGCCTCAACCTGAATCTGGCGAACCCGCTCGCGGGTGAGGCCAATCTCCTGCCCGACTTCCTCCAGTGTACTGATCGGATAACCACGGAGACCGAAACGCCGGGACAACACTTCCTGCTGCTTGTCGCTAAGCTGATCAATCCACTTCTCGACGCAGGAACACATATTGTTGTCCTGCAACTGATCGGCGGGATCCGTTGCCCCCTCGTCAGCGACCGTATCCAGCAGAGACTTTTCGCCGCCACTACCAATGGGCATGTCCATTGACGCAACGCGCTCATTAAGGCCCAGCATCCGCTTGACGTCCGCAATGGGCTTGTCCACCATCTGCGCTATTTCTTCCGCGGTGGGCTCGTGATCAAGCCTCTGGGTGAGCTCGCGGGCCGCCCGAAGGTAAAGGTTAAGCTCTTTGACCACATGAATCGGCAACCGGATTGTGCGGGTCTGGTTCATGATCGCCCGTTCAATCGTCTGACGGATCCACCAGGTTGCATAGGTCGAGAAACGAAACCCGCGCTCCGGGTCGAATTTTTCAACGGCACGAATCAGACCAAGGTTGCCTTCCTCAATCAGGTCCAGCAGTGTCAGCCCCCGGTTCACATACCGTCGGGCGATCTTGACTACCAGCCGAAGGTTGCTTTCAATCATCCGCTTGCGGCCCGATTCCTCGCCCTTGCGCGACAGACGAGCAAAATAAACCTCTTCTTCGGGGGTTAACAGGGGAGAAAATCCGATTTCGTTAAGATACAGCTGAGTAGCATCCAGCTGTTTGGCACTGGTGAAATAGCGACCCTGGGCCGGTATTTCAGTTTCGGTGGCCGCAGCCTCAGTATCGACTGCTTCTTCTTTTTCGACCTTGTCTTCGGCTAACACCGGGTCATCTGATTCTTCTGCATCTGCAACACGATCAATAATAAGTTCTTCCTGCTCTGACGACATACGCTTGCCCCGTCTTTCGACTATCCTGGATGTTTGCTCACAGTTTCTTATTGTGCTGAGCGCTGTTGTTATCTGTTTTCTTGTTCAGGACATCATCTGCTGGCTGTTCCAGACCATCGCTATTGTTGTTTTTGTTGTTAGCCACTTTTTCCTTTTTGCTATTTTCTGTTTTTCTGATTCTTGTTTCTGCGCTCTTTGCCGGCGACTACCATGGCCTGAACAATTCTCAGCGCGGCGGCAGATACGGCAACGGATTTACCGGGTTGCCATTTTTCCGAATTTCAAAATGCAGTTTTGGCCGGTCTGTGCCGCTGCTGCCCAACTCGGCAATAATTTGCCCGGCGACGACTTCTTCCCCCTCTCTGACCAGAACTTTTCGGTTATGGGCATAGGCACTGAGAAAGTGCTCATTATGATTCACTATGACCAGATTACCGTAGCCAAGCAAACCATCACCCGCATAAACCACGTTTCCGTTTGCCGCTGCCCGGATAGAGTCACCCGGATTCCCATTAATATCAATACCTTTATTGACTTTACCGGAGGTTGAATAAGCTGCAATTATGGTGCCAAGGTGGGGCCAGTGCCACGCGATGCTGGCGACAGTCTGGCTTCGCTGATTCGTCGGCACTGACGTATTTGCCGACTTTGAAACTGTTGGCGCAGGTGAATCGGAAGGGGGTGGGCGCCGGGTCGGATCCGGGGAACGGGGAGAGCCGGACGCCACCGACACATTGCCCCGTCTGTCGAGGCGCAGCACCTGCCCTGCCTGAAGATCGTAGGGTGGCGGTATGTCATTGGCATCGCCCAGTTCACGGTAGTCCCGCCCGTAACGCCAGGCAATGCTGTAGAGGGTTTCACCGGCTTTTACCACATGGCGGCCCCAGTAAACGGGAGGATTGTAGCGGTCGTCCTGGTGAATCTGGGGCGTATTGCACCCGGCCAGACCGAGCGCAATGATCAATGTGGCGACCATCAACCGGCATCCCGAAAAAAGCCGTGCGCCGGTCATTAAACCGGATTCAGGGTGTAGAAAATTGCCGGTAAGCATGAGGCCCCAAAATGACATTGTAAAAAACACAAACCTGGACACCGATCAAAAAGGAATAAAAATAGCCCTTTTAATCTATTTTTGTATAAAAAACGCGGGCAGCTATCAGGTCTTTAAACTAAGCCATTAATTTATTGCACATTTTATGCGCAATACCAAGTTACTGTGCGCCGTTACGTGTTACTGCCCGAAACAACTGACTGGACCGGAAAAGTAACACCAGCCGCAAACAAGGTGCGAACTGGCGATCATTCTTCTCTGGCTGCACCGGCCCACTCCACGCCCAGCACCAGCATTATACCGGCCAGCGCAAAAACGCAGGCCAGCAGCAACTGCGGGTCTTGCCCGGCTATATCAGCATAGCTGAAGGGGCTGACGCCTGCCTCGCTCAGGGGAACCTGCTCGCCGGAACTGTTGATGCGCCAGCTCAGGGTTTGCTTCCAGGGCCAGACTTTGTTCAGCGCACCCACCATAAAGCCGGTCAGCAATGCGAGCACCAGATCATGGAACCGGGAAAACGCCCAGGTGATGATCCGGGCCACCGAAAGCAGACCGATCAGGCATCCGCCCGCGAAAACGCCCACCGTGGCAAAGTCCAGCGACCGTATCGCGTCCAGAACCGGGGTGTACATGCCCAGAAGAACCAGAATGAAAGAGCCGGATATGCCGGGCAATATCATTGCACAGATTGCCAGAGCGCCGGAGCCCAGGAACATCAGCGCAGAGGGATTCAGGGGCATACCGGAAAGCGTGGTTATCCACCAGGCAAAACCGGTACCGAGGGCAAAAGGAAACCATAGAATGGCGCGCGGGGACTTTATCTGACGGCTGACGTGCCAAACAGACGCCGTAATAAGGCCAAAAAAGAAACTCCAGATCAGAATGGGGTACTGGTCCAGAGCATAACTGATGGCCGAAGCAAGAGCGGCAATACTGACAAGCACGCCGGCAAGCAGAAACGCCAGGAAGGTGCCGTCACAGTCCGACCAGAAGGAGCGAAAATGACCTTTGCGAAGATGCCGGAGAGTCGCTTCAGGTATGCGACTGATGGCTTGCAGCAGGCGAAAATAGATACCGGTAATAAAGGCGATGGTACCGCCCGACACACCCGGCACGATATCTGCGGCGCCCATCGCCATGCCCCGCAGAAACACGGTCCAGAGCGCCTGATTCCGGTCCGGATTCAGTTCGCTCAACGGACAACTCCTGCCAGCAAGGGGACAAACCGCACCGGCTCCACTTCGTTAATCTCGAAGCGATCCCCCTTACGGACAATTGCTGTCAGCATCTGGGTACCCTCTCCGATCGGCGCAACCAGAACACCACCATCAGCCAGTTGGGACTTGAGCTCCTCCGGTACTTCACGCGGAGCAGCCGTTACCATAATGCCATCGAAGGGTCCCTTGTCAGGCCAGCCCATACCACCGTCGGCGTGTTTCATCAGCGCATTGCGCACCCCCAGTGTACGCAGCCGCTCACGGGCACGATCCTGCAGCGGTCTGATACGCTCAACGCTGAAGACCTGATCGACCAGCGCTGCCAGTATTGCTGTCTGGTAGCCGGAGCCAGTCCCCAGCTCCAGCACCCGCGACGGCTTGTATTTCATCAGAACTTCCGTCATGCGGGCAACAATGTACGGCTGGGACAGGGTCTGGCTGTATCCGATAGGCAGGGACGTATCTTCGTAGGAGCGGTGGGCAAGGGCCTCATCCAGAAAGATGTGCCTGGGCACATTCGACATGGCGGTCAGTACCTGCTCATGGGTAATGCCGGATTCCCGAAGACGCTGAATCAACCGCATACGGGTTCGCCGGGAGGTCATCCCGATACCATCCAGTTCGGCAACCATCAGCGTGCTTCCCCCCCGTCCGGCACCAGATTCAGCCGCTCGACCCAGCGCTCCAGCGGGGGTAGCGCATCGTGGCGGGTCATATCCACATGCACAGGTGTGATGCTGACAAAGTGATCCCTGACGGCCTGAAAGTCGGTTCCGTCACCGGCATCGACACCCTCGCCCGGCGCGCCAATCCAGTAGCGGGTTCTGCCTCGCGGGCAAGTCATCAGCACTGCACCTTCGGCACGGTCGCGGTGGCCCAGACGGGTTACCCGGAAGCCGGCAATCTCGTCCCAGGGCAGATCCGGCACATTCACATTTAAAATGCAGCGGGGGCCAAGGGAATCCGGCGACGTGCCTGCCAGCAATATCCTGACAACGCGGGCAGCGGTCTCGTAATGAAAGCGCCCCTCATTGACCAGTGACACGGCAATAGCCGGAAGGCCCAGATGCCGGCCCTCTGTAGCGGCAGCCACCGTGCCCGAATAGATGATGTCGTCGCCAAGATTGGCGTGAGTGTTGATTCCGGAAACCACCCTGTCAAACGGCTTGTCAAAAAGGCCGTTGACCGCGAGGTGGACACAGTCGGTCGGGGTACCATCCACGGACTGAAAACCATTGGAGCGGTTTTCAACCGTCAACGGGCGGTTCAGTGTAAGCGCATTGCTGGCACCGCTATGATCACGGTCAGGGGCCAGCACATGTAATTCGCCCAGCCCCTCAAGCCCCTCATACAGGGCCTTCAGGCCCGGCGAATGCACACCGTCATCATTGGATAACAGAATTCGCACTGTTGCCTCCACTTACCGCCAGATCAAACACATCGCCGAGCAGGGTTGTTGCATACTGCCCGGGAGGTAACGAAAAACAAATCAGTAGCCGTTCCGGGTCGAGCCATTCCCAGCTCAAGGATTTTGGCATCATAACCAGGCTACGACGCTCCGGTTTCATCCGGGTCGCCGCAAAAACCGATTCGATTTCCGGGTAACGGGAAACCACCGAACGTTCGATTTCACCCTGTTCCGCAACAGCTTCCGTACCGCCGTCGCCCCACATAGGGCCTGTTGCCGTTGACTCCGCCGTGCCGGACAGGCCGGGTTCACCGTCCAGGATACTCTGCCAGTTGCCGTCCTCTACCCTCCGGGCAAGCACCTCATTGAACAGCCAGGAACGCGCCGCCGAAAAGTACAATACGTTTTTAGACTCGCCACTGCCAGCGGAAGAACGCCCGCGCCCCTGGTTTTTACGACTTCGCCGCCGGCCGGAAATCATTCGGGCCGGATCCATCGCAATTGCCCGGTCCAGGTTGCCACCCCGGAAGCCAAATCGCTGAGGGCCAAAGTAATTCGGGCAGCCTTTCTTACCGAGTCTTTGCAGGGTTTCGTCAATCGCCTCTTTCTGCCCGCTGACACCAGTCAGGGTTATCTCGAACCGGTTGCCGTGATGGTCGGAGCGGCGCAGCTTTTTCTGACCCCGGCACCCGGCGAGCACGGGCCAGGTTTCAGCAATCCTGGACATCAGAGCGGTATCGTCTGCCTCAAGGCCCGGGCGGTAGATACTGAACCACTGGCGAGCCACCGCATGACGGTCTTTCAAGCCACAAAAGCCGACATCAAAATGGCGGCATTCAGCCAGTGCAGCAAGCTGACGGGCGACAAACTCGGTATTATCGCCGGTTTTTTCAAGGCGCAGGTAAAGGTGCTCACCGCCTGCGCAACCAGCAACATCCAGTTGCTCATCGACAACAAAATCGGAGGCACTGGCTTTGAGCACGGCCTGCCCGACCCGCTGTCCGGTGGATGTCGGCCAGTCCAGCCGCCAGCGCTTCAGGCCGGGTGAATCAGGGGCGTTAGTCACAGTAAATCCGGCTCAAGCAGACAGACGGCCTGGCAGGCAATGCCCTCGCCACGGCCGGTGAACCCCAGGCGTTCCGTGGTGGTTGCCTTCACACTGACACGATTGGCGGCAACATTCAGATCTTCGGCAATATTCAGCCGCATGGTCTGAATATGCGGAGCCATTTTCGGTGCCTGAGCAATAATGGTGGTATCGACGTTGGCCACTTTGTAACCTTCTTCCATTACCCGCTCCATTACCCTGCGCAACAGATTCCGGCTGTCTGCTCCCGCCCACTCATCACTGGTATCCGGAAACAGGTGGCCGATATCACCCAGGGCAACGGCACCCAGCAAGGCATCGGCAAGCGCGTGCAAAAGCACATCCCCATCCGAATGCGCCTTGATAGCCTGCTCGGATGGAATGGTTACGCCACCGAGAACGACATGATCGCCTTCACAGAAGGCGTGGACATCAAAGCCCTGCCCTATTCGCATGCTGGGTTTCCTTTTTTACCGATCGACCGAAGTGAATTCAGAAGCGGCTGAGCAAAAAATCCGCCAACGCCAGATCCGCTGGTACCGTTATCTTGATGTTATCGGGACGACCCTCGACAATACAGGGGAAATAACCGGACTGCTCGACCGCAGAGGCTTCATCGGTGACGGGGCGCCCGGCTGAAAGCGCCGCCTGTAAAGCGGTTTTCAGGATTCCGTAGCGGAACATCTGCGGGGTCAGGGCACGCCAGAGGTGGCTCCGGTCTACCGTTTCCTGAACATCCAGTGTCCCGGCGCCGGTTTTCTTCAGGGTATCCGCTACCGGCGTTGCCAGTAACCCACCAACCCCGTGGTCAGACAGCCGGGACACCAGTCGATTAAGATCATCGGGATGCAGACATGGCCTGGCAGCATCGTGCACCAGAACCCAGTCATTTTCCTCCGCCCGGGCTTGCAGCGACTGCAGGCCAGCGAGCACCGAGTCTGCACGCTCCCTGCCGCCGGTGCAACAAGTGATACGGTCGTCTTTACTGGCCCGGGTCTCACCCCACCAGGGGTCGTCCGGACGGATAGCAACAACGCAGCCGGCCAGCGTAACGGTCGCGGTAATCCGCGATATGGCCAGATCCAGAATCAGGTTTCCACGCAACGATTGATACTGTTTGGGACGGGACGAATGCATTCTCTGGCCGGAGCCGGCGGCGGGAATAACAAGCCAGAGTCTGGGGGTAGTCATGGGCATGGTCGGCGTTGAAAGGCAGTCTGCTATGGCTCGACCACCAGAAAGAAGGTTTCGTTGTCACGGATCAGCCCCAGATTCATCCGGGCCCGTTCTTCCAGGGCGCCCTGCTGTCCCCGCAGATTCTGGACCTCGGCAAACAGACGTTCATTGCGTACGGCAAGGTCGGTGTTTTCTGCGCGCTGCTCTGTGATGGCTTCCTCCAGCCCCCATACCTGGGCAAAGCTGCCTTCCCCGACCCATAGCCGGAACTGTAGCAGGATGATCAGCAAAACCATGATGGACCAAAGCAGTTTCATTGCAGTTATGCATACCGTATCAACACCGAGTGTTGAGTATAGACCTTAGCGTAGTTTTTCAACAAGTGCTGCTAAGCACTTGTATAAGAAAGCCATCACATTCCGGGTAACTGCAACGTGATGGACTTTTCCTGATTCCGTGGCGCCAACAGACCCGCCAGGGGTCTGACCCCGGTGCCCGGTGCTAGCTCTGACCCTTGATTTCTTTCAGGCCACGATATGGTGCGTTATTGCCCAGCGCCTCTTCGATACGGAGCAACTGGTTGTACTTGGCCACCCGGTCAGACCGGCATAGCGACCCGGTCTTGATCTGCCCGGCGCAGGTCGCAACTGCCAGATCGGCAATGGTGGTATCTTCGGTTTCCCCGGAACGATGCGAGATAACGGCGGTATAACCGGCATCCTGAGCCATTTTGATGGCGTCTAGAGTCTCGGTCAGGCTGCCGATCTGGTTGAACTTGATCAGAATCGAGTTACCAACCCCCTTTTCGATGCCTTCCCTGAGAATCCGGGTATTGGTGACAAAAAGATCGTCGCCCACAAGCTGTACCCTGCTGCCAAGCTTGTCGGTCAGAACCTTCCAGCCGTCCCAGTCGCTCTCGTCCATGCCATCTTCAATGGACACGATGGGATAACGCTCACACAGTCCGGCCAGATAATCCGCAAAGCCCGCAGAATCAAAGCTCTTGCCCTCTCCGGCAAGCTGGTACTGGCCGTCCTTGTAGAACTCCGAGGAGGCACAGTCCAGAGCCAGAGTCACATCACTCCCCAGCTTGTAACCGGCATTCTCGACAGCTTCCTGAATGACGGCAAGCGCAGCCTCGTTGGACGGAAGATCCGGCGCAAAACCGCCTTCGTCACCTACTGCGGTATTCAGACCCTGTGCCTTTAATACTTTCTTCAGGCAATGGAAAATCTCTGCGCCTACACGCAGACCTTCAGCAAAGGTCCGGGTTGCAACCGGCTGGACCATGAACTCCTGGATATCCACGTTATTATCCGCATGCTCACCGCCGTTAAGGATGTTCATCATCGGCACCGGCATGCTGTATTGGCCGGAAGTGCCGTTGATGTCAGCGATATGGGCATACAGCGGTTTGCCAAGAGAAGTCGCCGCAGCTTTTGCCGCAGCCAGGGAAACTGCAAGAATGGCGTTCGCCCCCAGGTTCGCCTTGTTGTCCGTACCATCCAGGTCCAGCATGATTTTGTCCAGACCACGCTGGTCGGCGGCGTCCTTCCCAACAAGCGCTTCACGGATTGCGCCCTTTACAGCCCCAACCGCTTTGGTTACGCCTTTGCCCAGGTAGCGTGACGAATCACCGTCGCGAAGCTCGAGTGCTTCCCGCGAACCCGTTGAGGCACCAGATGGAGCACAAGCGCTGCCCACCGTACCGTCTTCCAGAATCACATCCGCCTCTACTGTCGGGTTCCCGCGCGAATCCAGAACCTCACGGCCTTTGATATTGGCAATCTTGGTCATTCTTCCGATTCTCCAGATCTATCTTTTCAATTGGGAGCAAGAGCGAATGGGGAATGGCTTTGCAAAAAACGCTACAAGCACATCCATGTGCGCTTGGGCTCCGCCATCCCTGGCTCCGCACATTTTTGCAAAGCCATTCCCCATTCGCTCCCGAATCTTCAGTCGTCAAACGCCAACACCGCCAATCAGGCGGTGTCGACAGGTTTAAAGCTTTTCACCAGTTCATCCACGGCTTTCACCCTCTCGAGGAACGGTTCCAGCTGGCTGAGCCGCAACGCGCAGGGGCCGTCGCACATGGCGTTATCCGGATCAGGGTGCGCCTCCAGGAACAATCCGGCCAGGCCCTGTGACATACCCGCCAATGCCAGTTCCGTTACCTGAGCGCGGCGACCACCGGCCGAGTCGGCGCGGCCACCCGGCATCTGCAAGGCATGGGTGACGTCAAACATCACCGGAACATTCATCGCTTTCATGATGCCAAAACCGAGCATATCCACCACCAGGTTGTTGTAACCAAAGCTGGTGCCGCGCTCACACAGAATGATTTTATCGTTACCGGCTTCTCCACACTTGGTGATGATATGCTTCATTTCCTGGGGCGCGAGGAACTGGGCTTTTTTAATGTTGATCACCGCCCCAGTCCGGGCCATGGCAACCACCAGATCGGTCTGTCGACTCAAAAAAGCCGGCAACTGAATGATGTCGCACACTTCCGCCGCAGGTGCTGCCTGCTCCGGCTCGTGGACATCGGAAATAATGGGCATGCCGTATCTGCTTTTGATATCAGCAAGAATCTGCAAACCCTTTTCAAGGCCGGGCCCACGAAAGGAGTTAACCGACGAGCGATTGGCTTTATCAAATGAAGCCTTGAAAACGTAGGGGATGCCAAGCTTTGAACACACCTCTACGTACGCATCCGCTACCTCGAAAGCCAGATCCCTGGATTCCAGCACATTCATGCCGCCAAACAGCACAAAGGGCCTGTCGTTGGCGACCTGAATGCCGGAAACCTCAACCATGCTCCTTGCCATAATCAGGATTCCTTTTTTCGTGCCAGCGCGGCTTCCACGAAGCCTTTGAACAGCGGGTGACCGTCCCGGGGGGTGGAGGTGAATTCCGGGTGGAACTGGCAGGCTACAAACCAGGGATGGTCCGGCACTTCGATTACCTCCACCAGCTTGCCGTCAGTGGACCTGCCGGAAACCCGCAACCCCGCACCTTCAAGCTGCGGCAGAAAATGGTTGTTCACTTCATAGCGATGACGGTGACGTTCGCGAATGGTTTTCTTGCCATAGCAACCGGCGATGGTCGAGCCCTCTTCCACAACGCAGTCCTGGGCACCAAGGCGCATGGTGCCGCCAAGATCGGACTCGTCTGAACGCTCTTCCTTCTCGCCACTGGCATCCAGCCATTCGGTAATCAGGCCCACAACGGGCGCCGGGGCATGCTCGCGGAATTCCGTGCTGTGAGCACCCTCCAGACCGGCGACGTTACGGGCATATTCAATAACCGCTACCTGCATACCCAGACAGATGCCCAGGTAGGGCACCCGGTTTTCCCGGGCATAACGGACGGTGCGAATCTTGCCCTCCACCCCGCGCTCACCGAAACCGCCGGGTACCAGAATGGCATCGGCGCTTTCCAGCGCGCCGGTGCCATCCCGCTCTATGTCTTCGGAATCGATATAGTTGATCCGGACCTTGGTACGGGTCTTGATACCGGCATGCAATAGTGACTCGACCAATGACTTATAGGCGTCCAGCAGCTCCATGTACTTGCCCACCATGGCGACGGTCACTTCGCCGTCGGGGTTCAGCAGGGACTCAATGACCGCATCCCACTCACTCAGATCCGCCGGATTGGCGTCAAGTGAGAAACGCTCTATGACCAGCTGGTCCAGGCCGAACTCATGGAGCATTCGCGGGATGGCATAAATGGATTTCGCGTCCTGAAGCGGAATGACCGCGCGCTCTTCCACGTTGGTAAACAGCGCAATCTTGCGGCGGGAGCTGGTATCGACCTCGTGCTCGGACCGGCACAGCAGGATATCCGGCTGCAGACCGATTGAGCGCATTTCTTTTACCGAATGCTGGGTCGGTTTGGTTTTGATCTCACCGGCGGTCGCAATATAGGGAACCAGGGTGAGATGCATGAACAGGGCACGCTGGGAACCCACTTCCACTCTCAGTTGCCGGCAGGCTTCCAGAAACGGCAGTGATTCGATGTCACCCACGGTGCCGCCAATTTCGATCATGGCAACGTCCACCCCCGCAGCGCCCTCGACGACCCGGCGTTTGATTTCGTCGGTGATGTGGGGAATGACCTGAACGGTCCCGCCGAGATAGTCGCCCCTGCGCTCCTTGCGGATCACTTCCTCATAGACCCTTCCGGTGGTGAAATTGTTCCGGCGGGTCATGGGGGTGCGGATAAACCGTTCGTAGTGACCCAGATCCAGGTCCGTTTCCGCGCCGTCTTCGGTGACAAAGACTTCACCATGCTGGAACGGGCTCATGGTGCCGGGGTCCACGTTAATGTACGGGTCCAGCTTGAGAATGGTGACCTTAAGGCCGCGTGCCTCCAGGATCGCAGCCAGAGAGGCAGAGGCGATTCCTTTCCCCAAGGAGGACACGACACCGCCGGTGACGAAAATATAACGGGTCATGCAGATTCCGTGAATTGTCTGGTTCGGTGGAGGAGGGAGATTGTCATCTCGGGATGGGACATCAGATTACCAGAAGTCCCCCACCTACTCAATCGTAATCCCGTTCCAGAACCAGGCGCCAGCCACTTGCGGGAGCCCTGCCGCTGTAGTGCTCTGAGATCCACAGCTGACCGACGGCAACGACTTCATCACTGGCGCTGGCCGTGTTTTTTACAAGCGGAAGACAATTTCGCTCCCAGGCTGGCACCGCCTGCTCCTGCAGCCATTTTTTCAACGGTTTTGAGGGACCACCCGCGCGCGTCCGGATGCGCTCGCCGCCCTGGCGCAGGCAAACCTGCAGTTCCGGGGCGGTTCCGCTTTCCGCACCGGCCGCCTGCAACCAAAGCCGCCACTCACCCCAGGCAGTTTCCTGACCGGGCAATACCGGCACTCCCTGGTCACCCGTTGCGGAGTGACCGCTAACCAGGTAAAGCGTGTTCTGATGTCGACGGATCACATAACCGTCACCGCAATACTGCGGCTGGCGGTCGTCACCGGAGTCGATAAAAGCAGACATGAGCCCGCCCCAGTCAGCCGGATTGGGCGGCGAGCGCTGCTGACGCCCAACCCACCAGCGAATCAGATTTTTCTGTTCCACCAGGGTTAATCCGGCCAGCAGGGAAATATCCAGCCCGCCATCTGATGTCCCGCAGCGGGAAAAATGAAGACGGCCCAGACTGCTGGCAAGCTCGTCACTCTCGCTGCAAGCGCGGGCCGTCGATGCCAACCGACGGTTCAGAGTGGGCCAGCGTTGTTTCAGGGCCGGAATGATGGCCTTGCGCAGGTAGTTCCTGTCGAACCGCTGATCCTGGTTGCTGGGATCCTCGATCCAGTCAAACGACTGCTCTGCGGCCCAGGCTTCCAGCTGCTGGCGGCTGAAATTCAGCAATGGACGATAAAGCGCGCCGTTGCCGAGCGCCCGGAACGCCGGCATGCCAGCCAGACCAGCCACACCGGTTCCACGCAGCAGCCGGAACAGCACGGTTTCGGCCTGATCATCGGCATGGTGCGCCATCAACAACAGGTCATTAGCTGCGAGGCAGGATCTGAAGGCCCGGTAACGGGCGTCCCGGGCAGCCTCTTCAAGGCCACTGGTACCCGGGAAATCACCGGAAGGCGTGGCTGATACCTCCACCCGGATAATCTGACAGCGGACCTGAAGGGACTCACACAAACGCCGACAGAAGTTTTCGGTCTCCCCGGCGTTGGGTTGGAGCTGATGATTGACGTGCACTGCGGTCAGCCGGTCGCTGCTGCGGCAATCGCGAGCAAGAGCCTGAAGCAGAACAACCGAATCAAGGCCGCCACTGAGAGCAACGTAAAGACCGGAGTGGTCGGGCAGATTTCTGATGGCGGCGGTGAGTGCCTCTGGCCAGGCGCGTTCGGGGCCGGCCTTACCGGCCCGTGTCATAATGGGTCAGCCGCTCGTAACGGCGCGCGACCAGGTCGTCGATCGATAACGCACTGAGTTCTTCAACGCCCTGGGCAAGAACCGCTTTCAGCGACTCCGCCATTTTTTCCGGCGCGCGATGGGCGCCTCCCAGTGGCTCCTGGATCAGGTTGTCGGCAATGCCCAGCTCTTTCAGCCGGTCAGCGGTAACGCCCATCGCTTCTGCGGCCTCGGCAGCATGATCGGAACTTTTCCACAGGATCGACGCGCAGCCTTCCGGGGAAATAACCGAATAAGTGGAATACTGAAGCATATTGAGCTGATCGCAGACGCCAATGGCCAGTGCGCCCCCCGAGCCACCCTCACCGGCGACGGTGGAAATAATCGGCGTTCTCAGGCGCGACATAGCCGCCAGGTTGCAGGCAATCGCCTCACTCTGCCCGCGCTCTTCGGCACCGATTCCGGGATAGGCGCCGGGTGTGTCGATAAAGGTCAGCACCGGCATATGGAAACGCTCCGCCAATTCCATCAGGCGGATCGCCTTGCGATAACCCTCGGGCCTCGGCATACCGAAATTACGCTGGACCTTTTCCCGGACTTCCCGACCTTTCTGATGGCCGATGATCATGACCGGCTTGCCGTTAAGCCGCGCCGTGCCACCGACAATCGCTTTGTCATCTGCGTATCGGCGATCACCATGCAACTCGTCGAAATCATCAAACATCATCTCGATGTAGTCATAGGTATAGGGCCGCCGGGGGTGACGGGCCAGACGTGCCACATCCCAGGATTTCAGGTCCGCGAAAATGCTCTCTGTCAGGCTGATACTTTTTTTCTTCAGCCGGGTAATTTCATCGGTAATGTTGATGTCGGTGTCATTACCCACCATACGAAGCTCTTCGATCTTGGCTTCAAGGTCGGCAATAGGCTGTTCGAAATCAAGATAGTTAGGGTTCATGAAGATCCATCATTATATTTGCAGGGCGAACACTCGGGGCCGCCGGAAATAAGAATTATCCGCAAAGATAGCAGCGCCAGGCTGGTCACTAAAGCGGACCTTGGTATAACGTTGTGTTAATCATAGACCAGTTCCACCGCCTGGTCGCCTACCAGGTATTTCAGCTCCAACAGCAGATCGTCGTCTGGCTGCACTCGCCAGGACTCCCCGAGCTCAATGCGTGTACTGGCGTCGTTGGTGCTGTATTCAATCCATACCGGACTGCCATCACAACGGAAGGGTCTGAGCGTGGCATCAAGTTTGTCCAGCAGACCGTTCTGAAGCTGATCGGCACGGATCGCAAGCTGGAGCCCGCGACTGTACTGCTGCCTCGCCGCTGCTACATTCATTACCGAACTGACCCGCATTTTCATCTGCCCGGAATAATCATCATGACTGACCTGGCCTTCTACCACGATAACCTGATCTGACTGGAGCAGTTCCCTGTGCTCGAAAAACGCCTCGGAAAATAGCGTGGCTTCAATCCGGGCGCTGCGATCATCCAGGGTTATAAACGCCATGGTGGAGCCGGTGCGGGTTTTCATTGAGCGCTGGGCGACCACCAGGCCCGCAACCCGCTGGGGCTGACGGGCGGGTTTCAGCTCGGCAATCGGAGTGCGCACAAACCGGCGCACTTCCCGTTCGTACTCATCGAACGGATGCCCGGTCAGATAGATTCCCAGGGTATCCTTTTCACCCTTGAGCCGCTGTTTCTCCGGCCATTCTCTCACCCGGGCAACGCCACTGTAAGGGTCTTCCCCCTCGCCGCCGGCGAAAATATCACCAAACATGTCCATCATGCCCACCGACTCATTGCGGGACTGCTGACCAGCCTGCTGAATCGCCTGATCAATACTGGCCATCAGTTGCGCGCGCCCGGCACCGAGCTTGTCCATGGCGCCGCAACGAATCAGTGCTTCGATGGCCCGCTTGTTCACTTTTTTCAGGTCCACCCTGCGACAGAAATCGAACAGGTCCTGGTAAGGCTCATCGTCAGTGCGGCTTTCAACAATGCTGTCTATCGGGCCTTCGCCCAGGCCCTTGACGGCGCCAAGCCCGTAGATGATCTGGCCTTCATCGTTTACAGTAAACGTGAACCGAGAACGACTGACGTCCGGCACCAGCAGCTCCAGCCCCATGCTTCGACACTCTTCCACCAGCGTGACGACTTTATCGGTGTTCTGCATATCAGCGGTCAGCACCGCCGCCATGAACTCCGCCGGATAATGGGCCTTGAGCCAGAGCGTCTGGTAAGACACCAGCGCATAGGCGGCCGAATGCGACTTGTTGAAGCCATAACCGGCAAATTTTTCCACCAGATCGAAGATATTCTCGGCCAGGGTTTTGTCAATGCCGTTGTTGGCACAGCCATCAAGGAAGAACTGTTTCTGCCTCGCCATTTCCTCGGGTTTTTTCTTGCCCATGGCCCGGCGCAGCATATCGGCGTTACCGAGGGTGTACCCCGCCATGACCTGGGCAATCTGCATGACCTGTTCCTGGTACAGGATCACCCCATAGGTGGGCTCCAGCACCGGCTTCAGGCCTTCATACTGATAGTCCGGGTGCGGGAAAGACACCGGCTGGCGACCGTGCTTCCGGTCGATAAAGTCATCCACCATGCCGGACTGGAGCGGGCCTGGACGGAACAAGGCCACCAGGGCAATCATGTCCTCGAGGGAATCCGGCTGCAGGCGGCGGATCAGATCCTTCATGCCCCGGGATTCCAGCTGGAATACGGCGGTGGTTTCCGCCTTTTTCAGCATCTCGAACGAAGCTGCATCTTTCAGCGGGATTTCGTTGATATCCAGCTCAGGCTCACCGCGCTTCTGCCGGCGCGGATTAATCATTTTCAGGGCCCAGTCAATGATCGTCAGGGTCCGCAGGCCCAGAAAGTCGAACTTCACAAGCCCGGCGTCTTCAACATCGCCCTTGTCGAACTGGGTGACCAGACTGCCGCCCTCGTCATCACAGTAGAGCGGCGAAAAATCGGTAATCCTGGTGGGCGCAATCACCACGCCACCGGCGTGTTTGCCGGCATTGCGGCAAATACCCTCAAGCTTCAGCGCCATGTCCCAGATTTCCTGGGCTTCTTCATCGTTTGCCAGAAACTCGCCGATCTGGGACTCCTGTTCTACCGCCTTCGCCAGCGTCATGCCCGGCTCGAACGGAATCATTTTGGACATTTTGTCCGCCAGCCCGTAGGACTTGCCCTGAACCCTTGCCACATCCCGCACCACCGCCTTTGCCGCCATGGTACCGAAGGTGATGATCTGGGAGACCGCTTCACGACCATATTTTTCGGCGACATACGCAATAACGCGGTCGCGGCCTTCCATACAGAAGTCCACGTCAAAGTCCGGCATGGAGACCCGTTCGGGATTGAGAAACCGCTCAAACAGCAGGTCGTATTCCAGCGGGTCAAGGTCGGTAATCAACTGGGCGTAGGCCACCAGCGAACCGGCACCGGAACCGCGGCCGGGCCCCACCGGAACGCCATTGTTCTTGGCCCACTTGATAAAGTCCATAACGATCAGGAAGTAACCGGGGAACCCCATCTGGATGATGATATCCAGCTCAAAATTCAGGCGGGAATAGTAAGCCTCGCGCTTCCGGTCGTATTCCGGATCGTCCGGGCTCAGGGTTTTCGCCAGCCGGTCTTCCAGGCCTTCTTCCGATACCTTGCGGAAGAACTCGTCCATGGTCATGCTCTCGGGAACCGGATAATCCGGCAGGAAATATTCCCCCATTCGCACCTGGACGGAACAACGGCGGGCAATTTCGATGGTGTTCTGCACGGCCTCCGGAATGTCTGCGAACAGCTCGATCATTTCATCAGCACTGCGCAGGTACTGCTGATCGCTGAAACGGCGGTCGCGACGCGGGTCGTCGAGGGTTCGGCTCTCACCGATACAGACCCGGGCTTCGTGCGCTTCGAAATCATCGGCATGCAGAAAATGCACGTCGTTGGTGGCGACCACCGGGCAGGACAGCTCTGTGGCCAGGGCCACGCTGGCATGCAGGCAGTCTTCATCGCCAGGGCGGCCGGTGCGCTGGAGTTCAAGATAGAAAGAGCCCGGATACAGCGACATCCAGTATTGCGCCCTTGCCATGGCCAGTTCTGGCTTTTCAGCCAGCAGGGCTCGCCCGACATCGCCCATTTTCCCGCCGGAGAGCGCAATCAATCCTTCGCGACCGTGTTCCAGCCATTGGCGCTGAATAATCGGAATACCAAACCGCTGCCCTTCGGTGTAGCCCCGGGAAACGATCTCGGTAAGGTTCCGATAGCCGTCCTGGTTGCGGGCCAGCAGGGTCAGGCGGAAGGGGTTTTCGGGCTCATCCGGGTTATCCACCCACAGATCAGCCCCGATAACAGGTTTCACGCCGGCCGCCATGGCGGCCTTGTAGAATCGCACCAGAGAGCACATGTTGGACTGCTCGGTCAGCCCCACGGCGGGCATTCCAAGCTCAGCAACCCGGTTGATCAGCGGCTTGACCCGCACCAGGCCATCGACCATTGAATACTCGGAATGGACGCGCAAATGAACAAAGGTGTCAGACATGGGCTGGGGAGATTCCTGCATGGATTACCGGTTCCGGATTACTCACTGATCAGGGCGATGATATCTTCCTCGGTCTGCGGACCGAAACGGGTTTCTTTCAGATTTCCCTGTGGATCCACCACAAAGGTAGCGGGCAGGCCCACAGGCATTTGCCATCCGAGCACCGGGCCAGGATCTTCGCCCAGCATTTCATATTCAATGCCCATTCGCTGGCCCAGGTCTATCAGCGACTGACCTGTCACGGCGTCAAAATTAACACCCAACACTATGACAGAGCCAGAGCGATCCAGGGCATTGAGCTCAGGAATTTCCTCAAGACACGGCTTACACCACTCCGCCCAGTAGTTCACCAGAACCCAGTGTCCACGGAGACTTTCCCAGTCCAGGGCAGTGCCGTCTGCGCGCTCAAATTCCTGGCTCTGACATCCGGCCATCAGCAACAGAACCAGAAGGCCCGCAAGCCCGTATCGATTGACATATCCGGGCGCTGCAGCGGGGATCAGCCCTGATTGCTGTCGAGGGTACTGCAAAGGGTGTCCTCCTGTTAGACTGCAGAACTTGCGGTTCAGCACTCTGTCGGCACTTTCTGCGACCGGAACCATGCCAGAACCCAATGATATTTTCCACACTGGACGCTTGATCGGGGATACCCATGGCCACTGAGCAGCCGTACATACTGGTGTTGTATTACAGCCGCACCGGGCAGACCGCTGAAATGGCGACACAGATCGGCCGGGGCATTGCCAGGGTGGCCGGTGTGGATACCCGAATTCGTACCGTAGCGCCGGTATCCCCGGATACCGAGGCATCGCTGCCGCCGGTTCCGGACAGTGGTGCGCCCTATGCATCCAGGGCCGATCTTGAGAAGTGTGCAGGCCTTGCCCTCGGCAGCCCGACCCGTTTTGGCAATATGGCAGCACCGCTTAAACATTTTCTTGACGGCACTGGCGACCTCTGGCTCAGCGGCGCTCTGAGCGGCAAACCGGCAGGCGCCTTTACCTCGACAGGTAGCCTGCATGGTGGCCAGGAAACCACCCTGCTGACCATGATGATTCCGCTTCTGCACCACGGCATGGTGTTGTGCGGAGTGCCCTATTCCGAGCAAGCACTTCACGAGACTGCCAGCGGCGGCACCCCTTACGGGCCTTCCCACTGGGCCGGAACCGGGCCACAGCAGAAGCTGAGCGATTCGGAAAAAGCCATATGCCAGACGTTCGGGCAACGACTGGCCAGCCTTGCCCTCAAATTACGCTGACATTCACCGGCATCAAAACGGAACTGATCAATGCTTCATAATCCGAAAGCAAAGCTGACCGCCAGGCTGATTATCGTCCTTTACATTATCACCCTTGCGACGCTGCTGATCACCACCTTTTACCCTGTCCGGGCAGAAGGTGTTTCAGTCACGCTGATGCTGAGCATCAAACTGATACCACTGCTACTCTTTGCAGTACCGGTGTTCAGGGCAGACAACCGGGGCATTATCTGGCTCAGTTTTGTCGTGATCTTCTATTTCACCCGCTACACGGTCTCTGCCTGGCTCAGTGAAGGCGCAGCCGCGCCGGTCATTCTGGCCATACTGACATTCCTGCTGTTTACTGTGGCGATGTTTCACCTCAAACTGAATCGCATGCCGCCTGCCACCGCAGAATGAAAGGAACACTGATGGCTGACCAGAGCTTTCCTGCGCCACCCCACCACAGCACGATAACACTTCGGGATCTGACTAATGCACTGGTAAGCAGTGGCGAGATAAAGCAGGAGGATGCTGACCGGGTTTTGTCCGCCAATATCGCGGCTGGCAGTGACGGGCGCCATCCGGCCAGCAAAAGGCACCCGCTGGAACTGATTGCCAAAGCCGAGCTTCAGAGCCAGCGGAGCGACCGCACTCTCGATCTGGACACACTGACATCCTGGCTGGCCAATTGGGCTGACCAGCCTTATTACCATATTGACCCACTGAAAATAGATACCCCGGGAATTGCCAGGGTGATGTCCTATGCCTTCGCCCAGCGCCACGGCATTCTGGCGGTGGAAATAGGCCGGGATGAAGTGCTGGTCGCCAGCGCCGAACCCTTCAAAAATGACTGGGAAGACAACCTCAGACAGGCGGTACAGAAAGATATCCGGCGTGTGGTTGCCAACCCTGAGGCCATTCGCCGGTATACCGTAGAGTTCTATCAGCTTGCGAACTCAGTCAGTAAAGCCAGCGGCAATCGCGGAAAGGCAGGGGCCGGGTCGCAGAACTTTGAACAGCTTCTTGATCTCGGCGCCAACCTCAATCCCGATGCCAATGACCAGCATGTGGTCAAGATTGTGGACTGGCTGCTGCAATACGCCTTTGACCAGCGCGCCTCGGACATTCACATAGAACCCCGCCGGACCGTCTCCCAGGTCCGCTTCCGGATCGACGGTGTTCTGCACAATGTCTACGAGTTTCCCGAGCAGGTGGGCGTTGCCGTTACCAGCCGGCTGAAAATACTCGGCAGACTGAATGTGGCAGAAAAACGCCGTCCCCAGGATGGCCGGATAAAAACCCGCAAGCCGGACAACAGCGAAGTCGAGTTGCGCCTGGCCACCATGCCCACAGCCTTTGGCGAAAAAATGGTCATGCGGATATTCGACCCGGAAGTGCTGCTGAAATCCTTCCAGCAACTGGGCTTTTCAGCCGAGGATCGTGAAAAATGGCAGACGATTACCGGCCGCCCCCACGGCATTGTTCTGGTCACCGGCCCTACCGGCTCTGGCAAAACCACCACGCTGTATTCAACGCTGAAGCAACTGGCAACGCCGGAAGTCAACCTTTGCACCATTGAAGACCCGATTGAGATGGTCGAGCCTGCCTTCAATCAGATGCAGGTGCAGTCAAACATTGAACTGACTTTCGCCACGGGCGTGCGGGCCCTTATGCGCCAGGACCCTGATATCATCATGATTGGCGAAATCCGGGACCTCGAGACCGCTGAAATGGCCGTGCAGGCGGCCCTGACCGGCCATCTCGTGCTATCCACCCTGCACACCAACGACGCCCCGAGCGCCATTACCCGCCTGATGGAACTCGGCGTCCCGCCCTATCTGATCCGCGCCACGGTATTGGGGGTGATGGCCCAACGGCTTGCGCGAACCCTTTGCCCTCACTGCAAAACGCCGGGCGAGGTGGACGAAAAAGCATGGCAAAGCCTGACCCGGCCATGGAAAGCCGCAGCGCCAAAGCAGATCTATCATCCGGTGGGATGCCTGGAATGCCGCAACACGGGCTATTTCGGCCGGGAGGGTGTGTACGAGATCATGAGACTCAGCGATGGTCTGATCCAGAAAATCACGGAGAACTGTGAGCTTGAGCAGATCCGGCTGGTCGCCTACAAAGAGGGCATGAAATCACTGCGACTCAGCGGCGCACAGAAAGTCGCTGCCGGTGAAACCACGGTGGAAGAAATTCTTCGGGTGACCCCGGAAAGCCAGCGCTAGCAATACTTACTAATGAGCAGGAAACTAGGCGGACAGGTCCGCCTACTTTCTTTTCTTAGTATCATGTCTTCAAGCCCCGGGTCTGAGCCCGCATTGCTCCAGTAGTGTCTGCCAGAGCCGCGTATGACGGGCAATCGCCTGATCGAGCCTGAACCAGAGTGACGCCTCCGCCTGCTCATCAAGATGGTAGCGGTACCATTGCCGGAAAGCTGCTGGCATCACCTCCTCCTGCATGGCGGCAAGATCGCTGAGAGGCCCGATCAGCTGGTTTCTTGCCCTGATGATATTGCTCACATAGGGCTGTATCCTTTCGATATAGACACTGAAAAACATGTTCTGAACAATATCGGACTGGTTGTTTGACTGGCCGCCGAGGCAGAGCGGGCGCCCCTCTATGCGCTGTTCCAGCAGGGCTGACGCATCTTCCAGCCTCGCCGCGAGCAGGCGGGCACTGTTGATCAGTTGTCCGGCCCTGTGCTCGGCCTGCCAGCGCTGCTGAATGGCACCAACAGATTCCAGAGACGGGCTCAGGTCACCATTCAGCAACTGCCTGGTCAGCCGCTTAAGCCTGTTCGCATCAATTGCCAGGTCGGAGACCGGGTTTCCTTCCGCTGCCACCGGGTAGTCGCCCTGGGCCAGGGTAAACAGTGATTCCATTTCCTCAACGCCCCAGGTGGCATTCCACAGCACCATCGGTAAGGTCTCTTTTTTGCTTGCGATGGCCTCCTCCAGGGACTCCTTAACCCCTTCGCGGGTCACTTCCGGCAGGCACTCCTCACCAGCCCGGATGAAGCGCAGCTCATATCTCAGCCGGTTCAGAGGCTGCATTACCCTGCCCATCACCGAGTTCTTCTCGCCAACAACATACTGCAGTTCACAACCGTAAAGGGAAAGGAAGTCCAGCATCCCCATCTCCAGCTCGGGCACCGTCAGTTGCCGGTCCCGTCGCCGGGGTAGCGTTGAAGCGGAGGGAAGTTCAGAGAGTTCCGGATTCAGCTCAAGCACACGGGCGACGCGCTTGACGTACTCATCCATCATCGGCCCGGCACTGGAGAACGGATTGCAGCCGCCCAGAAACAACGCGGTCACTGCCAGCACCAGTGCCTTTTGCACGGCCAGGCTCATGTCAACGCGCCCTGATCAGCGCATCAACCTCGGCAAAATCAGCAGCGACCGGGCGGGCAGTATCCGGCCTGCCGCCATCGCGGACCAGCCAGACAGTTCCCATGCCGACAGATTCTGCGGCTTCAAGCTCCGCTTCAACGTCCGAAAGAAACAGTATGGTGCCGGCCTCAACACCAAGCTCATCCACAATGGTTCGATAAGCTTCCGGTTCTTTTTTTCCGCCAACGCGGGTATCGAAATACCCTGAAAAGAAAGGCGTCAGATCGCCCGCCTCACTGAATCCGAAAATGAGCTTCTGTGCCTTGACCGAGCCGGAGGAAAACACGAAAAGTCTTAGCCCGCGGTCGTGCCAGCGCTGAAGATAATCGGCGGCGTCGGCGTACACATGACCTTTGAAGGCGCCTTCCTGGTAGCCGCGCTGCCAGAGCATACCCTGCAGTGTCTTTAACGAGGTTTCCTTGCGATCCTCCCGAATCCAGCCCTGCAGGACATCGATCAGGCCTTCGATATCATCACGTTCGACGCCGGAAACCTCCGCCACAACGTCGAGCTGCCTGGAAATTTCGCGAGTGCTTTCGAGAGTGGTGTCAAGAGTGCCCTGGTGACCCTCGCGCACAAACTGGGCGATATGCTCTGCCGCATAGGGAAACAGGACCTCATGAACGAATGAGATCGAGCTGGTGGTGCCCTCGATATCCGTCAATATTATCCGGATCATGCTGTAGCCTGCTCCAGCAACTCATAACGTGGAAGTTCGCTGGCGATGTCCGCGCCGGTGAAGTCCGCGACCCAGCCGTCCGGGTTGGTGAACAGACGGATGCAGGTGAATGCCGGCTCCGGCCCCATATCAAACCAGTGCCGGGTGCCTTGGGGCACGCTGATCAGATCATTTTTCTGACACATCACGGCGTACACCTGATCACCCAGGTGCAGATAGAACAGTCCCTGACCCCGAACGAAAAAGCGGATTTCATCTTCGCTGTGAATATGCTCATCGATGAACTTCTGACGAAAAGCGTGTTTCTGGGGATTGTCCGGGTTCAGGCTGATAACGTCTGCGGTCTGGAATCCGCACTCATCTTTCAGGGTCTGAATTTCAGTGGCGTAGGCTTGCAGAATGTCGTCCTGGGACGCATCAGCCGGCAGGTCCCGGGTAGTCCAGCGTTCGAAGCGGATGCCATGCTCAGCCAGCAGGCCGGCAATTTCAGCTCCATCTTCAGTCACCACACGAGGCGTCGCTGGTGCGTTCTGATCAAAGATACTTAAAGTCGTCACGATCGGACCCTCATTGTTTCCAGTTCACATTCAAAAAGAAATTCCAGTGCCTCGACATGGCGCAGGCAGTCTTCCATCGTCCTGCCCCAGGTGTAGAGGCCATGGCCACGTATCAGATAGCCCGGCTGGTCTGGATACTGCTGCAGCCAGGCGACCGTCTGCCCGGCCAGGGCACTGATATCCTGAGTGTTATCAAAAACGGGTATGGTCAGAGTCGACTCATGGGTATCGATGCCCGCAAACGCTTTCTGGAGTTCGTAACCCTCCAGAACCAGGGCCTGATCGGCACCACAGAGTCTGCTCAGCACCGTGGCTGTTACCGAATGGGTGTGAAGCACGGCACCAATGTCAGGCAACAGTTTATAGAGCACCGTATGAAGCCGTGTCTCCGCAGACGGGCGGGCCTCGCTCTGAACCGCCCGGCCTTCCAGATCCACCACCATGACATCGCCGGCGCCAAGCCGGCCTTTATGCCTGCCAGACACGGTAATGGCAATGTGGCTGTGGTCTATCCGTGCCGAATAGTTGCTGCTGGTAGCCGGCGACCAACCCTGATGGTAAAGAAACTGACCGGCCTCGACGATGGCGCGGGCGGCGTCGGCAAAGCGTATGACATCAAACACAGGCTATCCTCATTCAACTCCCGGCCCGCAGCCAGTTGCGGCAGGCCCACTGCCATCGACCCTCTCCCCCGGACACATTGTCAACGAGGATTATTTGATGACAGGTTCGCCATCCTTGTCATTCCAGATTTTACGCTCACCGGTATCTATTTTCCCCTTCGAGTCCCAGACTTCGCGATCTTGGGTTGCCTCTTCCACCTTGCCGTTATCGTTCCAGATAACCCGATCCTTGCAACCCGCCAGAGCAATCACCGCAAAAACGACCAGAATAAGCTGTTTCATCAATCTCCCCAAAACCATTAACAAGAGTAAAATTTGCAATACCGTGGAAGACCGGGAGCGGCATCACCGCCGATGAATCTCACGATTCCGCTGTTTGTCCCGATCCCCCTTTCGCACCATCACATAGACGGCACCGGTGCCACCATGATGCTTCTGGGCCGAATGGAAGGCCAGTACATCCTCAAGTTCCGGCAACCATTTCGCCAGATAACTCTTGAGCTGAGCAATTCCGTCAGGGTTCCGCTCACCTTTACCGTGCAGAATGATGACCGTACGAAGACCGTAGCGCACGCAGTCCTTCACAAACCCGAAAACCTCCCGACGAGCCTTTTCCACCGTCATACGGTGCAGATCAAGGCGGGCTTCAACCGGATACTGCCCCAACCTCAGCTTCCTGAACACACCATGCTGCACCCCCGGGCGCTGCCAGCTCAACAGATCGTGAGCGGTCAGTGGCTCGACCATGTCCGCCGTCAATGGATTACGATCCACCAAAGGCTGGTCGACGGCCGCGCGCTGACGCTCCAGGTGACCCGGTGTAAGATCCTTGGGAGTTTTAACGTCGGCTCTGTTCGGCTTGCGGATGCGACGCACATCCTGCATCTCTTCAAGAAAGTTCAGCCGTTCGTCTCTGGTGGTCATATTGCTGTCTTTCCGGAACAATTTACTGAAACTCTATCACCGGCTTCAGTGATCATAAAGCCACTCTCCGGAGCTTTGGTCTACACTACTTATTTACAGCGATTGTAAACACGAACCAAATGGACAGAGACTATGTCTGCCGAGCATTCCAGTTCATCCGGTGGTGCGCCTGCAAGCGCGCCACAGGACGCCCCGCAACCCCAGAACATACGGGCTACCATAGCCTTTCTGAGAGAACATGCGCCCTTCTCCTATATGGATGGTGCCTACCTCGCTCACTTCGCCGAGCATGCGTCACTTCGGTTCTATGCTGATGGCGACGTGGTCCTGACTCCCCAGGACGGTACTGTTACCCGATTTTACGTGGTTAAACAGGGCCGGATCGTTGGCGAGCGCCTTGGCAGCAAAAGTGGCGAAACAGAAACGACTTTTGAAATCAGTGTTGGCGAGTGCTTTCCGCTCGCTGCACTGATTGGTGAACGCCCGACCTATACTGTGCACCGGGCGGCGGGAGACACTTTCTGCCTCAGTATTGAGCATGAAGCATTCGTCACTCTGTTCTCCCAGAGTGAAGACTTTCGTGATTTCTGTATCCGCGGCGTCAGCAGCCTGCTTGACCAGGTCAATCAGAGTATCCAGTCCAGAGCCATGGCTTCTATCGGCGGAAGCAGCTCTCTGGATACGCCACTTGAGCGCTATGCGATCCGCAATCCGATCGTATGCTCGCCGGATCTGCCCGTGCAAAAAGCCGTTGCCCGCATGCATGAAAACAGCGTCAGCAGCATCGTCATTACCAATGATAGCCGGGTGCCGAAGGGTATCTTCACCCTGCGGGATCTGCGCACCCTGGTTGCCAATGAACGCGCACCGCTGAACACCCCGATTGGCCAGGTCATGACACCGGATCCCTGCACCCTTACCGCCGAGGCAGACGCTTTTGAAGCCGCCATGAAAATGGCCGAGCATCATTTCTCACATATCTGTGTGGTAGACGAGGAAGACCGCCTGATCGGCATGGTTTCAGAACGGGACCTGTTCTCCCTGCAGCGGGTCGACCTGGTGAATCTGGCCAGAACCATAGGGACAGCCAATCACTTGCGGACACTGGTCAGCCTTCGCACTGATGTATCGCGACTGGTAGACACCATGCTGGCCCACGGCGCCGATTCGGGCCAGGTCGTCAAGATCATCACCACGCTGAATGATATCACCGTGCGCCGGGTGCTTGAGCTTAACCTGATGAAAGATGACCCGGGCATTCCGTTTACCTGGCTGACTTTCGGCAGCGAAGGCCGACAGGAACAGACCCTGCTGACAGACCAGGATAACGGCATCCTTTTCGTCACACCCGAGGGTATGACCGAGGACCAGGTCAGGGAAAAACTGCTGCCCTTTGCCGAAAATGTGAACAAGGAACTGGCCGAGTGCGGGTTTACCCTCTGTGAAGGCAACATCATGGCAAGCAACCCGAAACTGTGCCTGAGTGTTGATGAGTGGGATGAATGGTTTATCAGGTTCATTGAATCCTCCACGCCCCAGAACCTGGTTTATTCATCAATTTTTCTGGATATGCGTGCGATTTTCGGTGACCGGGACCCGCTGGAAAGGCTGCTGGAAAAGGTATTGACCAGAATACGCAAGAATGCCCTGTTCCAGAAAATGCTGGCGGGCAATGCAATTACCCGTAAGCCACCGCTGACCATATTCCGTAATTTCCGGTATGCGCCGGATGGTGATCGCAAATCTCTGGACCTCAAGCGGCAGGGTCTGGCTCCGTTTGTGGAGACAGCGCGGGTTTTCGCTCTGGCCAACGGAGTGGCACAGGCCAACACTCTGGAGCGGATGGACCAGCTGGCCAAACAGGGCATCTTCGATCCCAAGGACGCCAACGCCTGGAAAGAGGCCTACAGCCTGATCCAGGCCATCCGGATGCGCTCCCATCAGGAGTTGCTGAATCGCAATGAGCCACTGTCCAATTACATCAACCCTGATGACCTCAACCCGCTGGACCGGCGGATTCTGCGCGAATCCTTCCGCCAGGCACAGCGGTTGCAACAGAAGCTCGAAACCACTTATCAGCTCTAGAGACCGGAGTTCTGTCAATGCTGGATCAGTTAAGACACTGGATCAGGCGCCTTCGAAGGCCAGAGGGAGAGGATCCCCGGTCAAAGCAAATGCCCGCGCCGGTCGTGCCCGGCGAGCAAGTGCTTTCAGATTGCCGCATCATCGTTCTTGACCTCGAGACCACCGGTCTGAACCAGGCAAAGGATGAAGTTATCGCCGTAGGCGCTGTGGCCATACATAACAATGCTATCAGGCTGGCTGACCAGTTTGATCTGGTGCTCCGGCGCCCGGAGCTTGACATCAGCCAGACTGTACTTATTCACGGCATAGGCCCTGAGGCACTCACTCGTGGTCATGAAACCGAAGACGCTCTGCTGTACCTGCTGGAATGGATGAACGGTGATCCAGTGCTGGCCTACCATTCTGCCTTCGACCAGGGTTTTCTGGAAAAGACACTGAGCAAAACCCTCGGCTACAACAGAAGTCACACCTGGTTTGATGTCGCTGACCTGATGCCGGCATTTTTTCCGGAAGCAAAGCCGACCGGCCATGGCCTTGATGACTGGGCCGATTATTTCGGTCTCGAAGTCAGCGCCAGGCACCACGCCGCCGCCGACGCCCTGGTTACCGCAGAACTGACTCTGGCAGCGCTGAACAGGGCCGAGAAAGAAGGGTGTACAACACTGAAAGACTTTGCCGACCGCCTCAAGTACTACCGTCGTCTACGCAACATGCACCACCATGGACATTAGGTTTGAAAGCCCCCTCCCGGAACCCCCGATCACCGGCAGAGTTCGCCAAGTTCCGGAAAATTAGACCTTTTGCCAATAGCTATATCCCTGTTGACAGGTAAAGTCAAACAGTCCAATAGAAGACCGCATAAAAATAAGCAATACGAATGTTCCCATACATCTTTTAACTAGCCTCTACAAAAACAACCCAGGAGTGATCCTATGTCAGGGCATGAATACGATGCTGTAAGTTACTGGAAGGCGAATCTTCGCCTCATTTTCGGGAGCCTGATAGTGTGGGCTCTGGTGTCCTATGGTTTTGCCATATTGCTGCGGCCAATGCTTTATGGCATTCCGATTGGCGGAACAGACCTCGGGTTCTGGTTTGCCCAGCAGGGCTCCATTCTGACCTTCATTGTTCTGATCTTCCATTATGCCTGGCGGATGAACAGGCTTGATGAGAAATTCGGCGTACACGAGGAGTAAGAGCAATGGATCAATTTACGATTAACCTGTTATTCGTCGGCGGTTCATTCGCCCTCTATATCGGTATCGCCATCTGGGCGAAGGCCGGCAGCACAAGTGATTTCTATGTCGCCGGTGGCGGCGTCCATCCGATCACCAACGGTGCGGCGATCGGCGCTGACTGGATGTCGGCCGCATCCTTCATTTCCATGGCGGGCCTGATTGCCGCCGGCGGCTACGCCAATTCGACTTTCCTGATGGGCTGGACCGGTGGTTACGTGCTGCTGGCCATGCTGCTTGCGCCTTATCTGCGTAAATTCGGCAAGTTCACGGTTCCCGAGTTCATCGGCGACCGTTACTACAGTCAGAACGCGCGGATGGTGGCCGTTATCTGCCTGATTGTTGCCTCGGTTACCTACGTAATCGGGCAAATGGCCGGCGCCGGTGTGGCATTCTCCCGCTTCCTCGAAGTCGACTCGACGCTCGGTCTGATCATCGCAGCGGTTGTAATTTTCCTCTACGCTGTAATGGGTGGCATGAAGGGTATCACCTACACTCAGGTTGCCCAGTACTGCGTGCTGATCGTAGCCTACACCATCCCGGCAGTGTTCATCTCCATCCAGTTGACGGGCAACCCCATTCCGGGTCTCGGCCTGTTCTCCACCCATACCGAATCGGGTCTGCCCCTGCTCACGAAACTGAACCAGGTCATTACTGACCTCGGTTTCAACGAGTATACCGCTGATGTGGACAACAAGCTGAACATGGTTCTGTTTACCCTGACCCTGATGATCGGTACGGCCGGTCTGCCGCACGTTATCATCCGCTTCTTCACGGTACCGAAGGTAGCTGATGCCCGCTGGTCCGGCGGCTGGGCGCTGGTCTTCATTGCGCTGCTGTACCTGACAGCTCCGGCTGTTGCCTCCATGGCCCGGCTTAACCTGATGACTACCATCTATCCTGATGGCACGTCCTCTGCTCCCATTGAGTACGAGAACCGTCCCCAATGGGTGCAGGAATGGGAAGTTACCGGTCTGATCCAGTTCGAGGACAAGAATAACGACGGCCGCATCCAGCTGTATAACGATGCCCCCTCCTTCCAGGATGAAGCGGACGCTCGTGGCTGGGAAGGTAACGAACTGGTGGTGAACCGGGACATCCTGGTACTCGCCAACCCGGAAATTGCCAACCTGCCGGGGTGGGTCATTGGTCTGATCGCAGCCGGTGGTCTTGCAGCCGCACTATCCACCGCTGCCGGCCTGTTGCTGGCAATTTCGTCGGCGATAAGTCACGACCTGATCAAGGGACGCTTCAACCCGGCCATAACGGATAAGGGGGAACTGCTGGCTGCGCGAATATCGATGGCTGTCGCCATTGTTGTGGCAACCTACCTGGGGGCAAACCCGCCTGGCTTCGCGGCACAGGTGGTGGCCCTGGCGTTCGGTATCGCTGCGGCATCGCTGTTCCCGGCACTGATGATGGGTATTTTCTCAAAGCGTGTGAACAATAAGGGCGCCATTGCCGGCATGCTGTCAGGTCTGGTCTTCACTCTTGCCTACATCTTTGTATACAAGGGCTGGCTGTTCATTCCGGGCACCAACAACCTCGCCGACATCCCCGCAAACTGGGTACTGGGCATCTCTCCGCTGTCTATCGGTGCGATTGGTGCTATGGTCAACTTTGCGGTAGCCTTCACTGTGTCCAACGCAACTGAAGAGCCGCCCGTTGAGATCCAGGAGCTGGTGGAAAGCGTTCGTTACCCACGCGGTTCCGGAAAAGCTACTGACCACTAAGCGAGGCAACAGCCTGAAACAGCGGTTCTGCTGACAGGTTGAGAACGAGCGGGCTTCCTCATTGAGGGAGCCCGTTCTTTTTTTGAGGAAGCAAGTTTTATGTTCTGGACTTTTATTGCCACAGTTTTCTGCGGTCTTGGCGCAGCAGGTATCGCCCTGGGCATTCGCGCCGTATTCCGCAAAGCCACACCCAAATGGCTTATTCCAGTGTTTGCCGGGGCAGGCATGCTAGGCTATCTGATATATGGAGAATACACCTGGTTTGAATTGAAGCAGTCCCAGTTAC